>WNFB01002949.1_pt1 | contig 14931 bp, 15 predicted proteins | sample 5400501 | NCBI WGS metagenome assembly WNFB01 (sample SAMN13153341, study PRJNA577476) | soil metagenome | isolation source: 200 cm saprolite under Douglas fir tree site 2 hole 1 | place: USA:California | collected 2015-04-18
GGACGGCGCGCTCAAGCGCTACGGCACCGGCCAGAAGCCGGCATTCGATACAAGAAGGGTGTGAGGACAGAGGAGTCAGCCATGAGTGACGTCATCAACGTCGATTACTCGACCAAGATCCCCAACAATGTCGGCCTCACCGAGGATCGTCAGGTGCTGCGCGCGCTCGAGAGCTGGCATCCCGGCTACATCGACTGGTGGAAGACCATGGGGCCGGTAGGCTTCCAGGAGGCGCTCGTCTATCTGCGCACGGCGGTGTCGGTCGATCCAAAGGGCTGGGCCAAGTTCGACTATGTGAAGATGCCGGACTACCGCTGGGGCATCTTGCTTGCCCCGCAGGAGGAGGGCCGCAAGATTCCCTTCGGCCGCCACTTGGGCGAGCCCGTCTGGCAGGAGGTGCCGGGCGAATACCGCGCCATGCTGCGCCGCCTCGTCGTCATCCAGGGCGACACTGAGCCCGCGTCCGTCGAGCAGCAGCGCCATCTCGGCAAGACCGCGCCCTCGCTCTACGACATGCGCAACGTCTTCCAGGTCAACGTCGAGGAAGGCCGTCACCTGTGGGCCATGGTCTATATCCTGCAGAAATATTTCGGCCGTGACGGCCGCGAGGAGGCCGAGGAGCTGCTGCAGCGCCGCTCCGGCGACGCCGACAAGCCGCGCATGCTCGGCGCCTTCAACGAGGCGACGCCGGACTGGCTCTCGTTCCACATGTTCACCTTCTTCACCGATCGCGACGGCAAGATGCAGCTCGAGAGCCTGGCGCAGTCCGGCTTCGATCCGCTCTCGCGCACCTGCCGCTTCATGCTCACCGAGGAGGCGCACCACATGTTCGTCGGCGAGACCGGCATCGGCCGCACCATCCAGCGCACCTGCGAGGCGATGAAGGAGGCCGGCATCGAGGATCCGAGCGACGTCGGCAAGGTCCGCGACCTCGGCGTCATCGACCTGCCGACCATGCAGAAGAAGCTCAACCTGCACTATTCGCTCTCGCTCGACCTGTTCGGCTCCGAGGTCTCGACCAACGCGGCGAACGCGTTCAACGCGAGCCTGAAGGGCCGCTTCCAGGAGGTGAAGCTCGAGGACGACCACAAGCTCGAGCATTCGACCTATCCGGTGCTCAAGCTGGTCGACGGCGAGATCAAGCGCGTCGAGGAGCCGGCGCTGACCGCGATCAACATGCGGCTGCGCGACGACTACACCGCCGACTGCCAGCGCGGTCTCGACCGCTGGAACAAGGTCATCGAGCGCACCGGCGTGCAGTTCAAGCTCCAGCTCCCGCACGTCGCCTTCCATCGCGCGATCGGCGAGTTCAGGGACGTCGAGGCGACGCCGTCGGGAGAGCTCGTCGACGCCGCGGCCTGGAACCGGGACAAGGACCGGTGGCTGCCGTCGACGGACGACGGCGACTTCATCCAGAGCCTGATGCGGCAGGTGATCGAGCCCGGCAAGTTCGCGAGCTGGATCGCGCCGCCGCGCGTCGGCATCGACAACAAGCCCGGCGACTTCGAGTACGTGAAGCTCGCGGCGTAGGGCGGGTAGGGTGGGCAAAGGCGCGGGCCAAGCGCTCACATCTCGCCACGCGGACGGCGCAGCGCCGTGCCCACGCGTCACGTTCGTCGGCAAGCGCGACGCGTGGGCAAAATCGCGCACGCGCCGAGCCAATGTTGAAACGACACGGCAGGCGATTTTGCCCACCCTACTGCTGCGAGCTTATTTCACCGGCGCGGGCGTGCGGTCGAGGCTGTGCGGGCCGCTGCCGCGCGGGGCGTCCATGCCGCCCTGGCCGGTGGTGCCGAAGCGCGCCGGGTTCATGACGCAGCGGCCGCCGACGGTGCGCACCCCGGCCATCTGCTGGCACCGCTCCAGGCTGTCGTAGACGCAGGTCCGCGCGCCCGCCGGGCTCTCCAGGCAATAGGCCTGCTCCTGCGCGAGGCCGGCGCGCGGCAGCAAGGTCGCGGCCGCAAGCCCCGACCATAGGATCACGGTGCGCATGGGCGTCTCCTGTGCTGGTGCTCCCGTGCCGCCAACGACGCTTGCGCCGGAATGTTCCGGGGCCGGCGCGCGCCGCGGGTCTGACGAACGCCCGATCCGATCGCGATCAAGGACGCCGCGGCCAAGCTGCGCTACCATCACGCGGTCACAGGTCGAGGAGCATCATGACGCTGCCCACCGGCAAGATCATCGACATCAGTCTCGAGCTCGACCCCGGCAATTTCGCGATGCGCACCCCCGCCGGGTTCAAGAAGGACATGCAATTCGAGATCGAGGTGCTCAAGGAGCACGACGCGCCGGGCGGAGCGGGCCAGATCGTGCGCGGCGTGCATATGCGCCTGCATGCCGGCAGCCACGTTGACGCGCCCGAGCACAACGTGCGCGGCGGGACGCAGATTCATCAGCTGCCGCTCGAGCTCTTCATCGGCGATGCCGTCGTCGCCGACCTGCGCGAGAAGCTGCCGGGCAAGGCGATCACCGAGAGCGACCTCGAGAAAGCGATCGGGACCCGGGTCCGGCGCGGCGACCGCGTGCTGCTGCGGACCGACCACAACAATTCCTACGACGGCGGCTCGAACAAATGGATGCAGCAATCCCCCTACCTGACGATCGGCGCGACCGAATGGCTCATCGCGAAGGGAGTCGTCATCGTCGGCTACGACTTCTACCACGGCAATGACGAGCCCGGCGCGCCGCGCGTCTTCCACAATTCCCGCACGCTGAGCGAGCACGGCATCATCACCATGCCCTATCTGAAGAACCTCGACCGCATCCCGAAGGAGCGCGTCACCCTCGTCGCCCTGCCGCTGAACATCGTCGGGGCGGAAGCCTCGCCGGTGCGCGCCGTCGTCCTCGTGTAGCCTCGCGCCCGGTGCGGCGTCATGGCCGGGCTTGTCCAGGCTTGTCCCGGCCATCCACGCCTTTAATGTTGCACAGCTTTCAAGACGTGGATGCCACCAGAACTCGGGCTTGCCCGAGTTCTGGACTACTTGGTGGCGAAAGTCGGGTATACCCGACTTTCGCTGACAAGCGCGGGCATGACGGTGCAAGAGGCGAAAAGTCATGAGATTCATCGCACCGTGCGCGGTCGCGCTCGCCCTCGCGGTCGCCGCGAGCGCGCCGGCGCGGAGCCAGGAGCACTATCCCTCGCGCTTGATCACGGTCGTCGTTCCACTGACCCCGGGAACGGTGATCGACATCCTGGCGCGGCTTTACGCCGAGAGCCTGGCGCAGCGGCTCGGCCAGCAGGTCATCGTCGCCAACCGTCCGGGCGCCGGCGGCCTGATCGGGGCGCAGGCGCTGGCGAGCGCGCCGGCCGACGGCTACACTGTCCTGCTCGCCAATTCCGGTCACGCGATCCTAGGGACGTTGAACAAGAACCTGCCGTTCGATCCGATCGGCGATTTCGCCGGGGTCGCGCTGATCGGCGAGGCGCCGACGCTCATCAACGTGGCGCCCTCGCTCGGCGTGCGCACCCTGCGGGAGTTCGTCGATCTCGCCAAGGCGAAGCCCGGCACCATCAACTACGGGTCCGCCGGCATCGGCACCGCCACCCATCTCGCCGGCGCCTATTTCGGATTGCAGACCGGCACCCAGCTGGTGCACGTGCCCTACACGGTGAGCTCGACGATCATCGCCGACCTGCTCGGCGGGCGCATTCACGCGACCTTCGCGCCGGCGGCCTTCACGCTGCCGCTGCTGCAGGACGGCCGCTTGCTGGCGCTCGCGGTCGCCGACGACGAGCCCATTCGCGAGCCGGTCGCGGTCCCGACCGCCGTCTCCGCCGGCGTCGATTACCGCAACGCCACCTGGTACGGCTTTCTCGCTCCCGCAAAGACGCCGCCGGCCGTGCTGCGCGCGCTCCACGACGCCATCGCCGAGGCCGGCAAGGACCCGGAGCTGCAGGCCAAGATCCGCGTCCAGGGCATCACGCCGCGCAACATCGGCCTCGGCGACTTCGACCTGCATATCCGCAAGGACATGGCGCGGCTCGCGCCGCTCCTGGCGACCATCGCCCGATCGAATTGAGCCGACGGTGTAGCATGCAGAAGAAAGCCGTGGTCGTCGGCGCGCTCGGCGTCATCGGCCGCTACATCGTCGACGAGCTGCTCGCGCGCGGCGACTGGGAGGTGATCGGCCTGTCGCGCCGGCGGGAGGCCGACCGGCCGCGCTATCGGCACGTCGCCGTCGACCTGCTCGACCAGGACGACGTGCGGCGCAAGCTCGCCGACCTCACCGATATCACCCACGTCTTCTACGCGGCGTTCCAGGCGGCTCCCGGAAGCGCGGCGAACTTTGCCGTCAATACCGGTCCGAACCGCGACATGCTGGTCAACGCGGTCAGCGCCGTCGATCGTGCCGCGCCCGATCTGCAGCGGGTGGTGCTGGTCACCGGCACCAAATACTACGGCGTGCACCTCGGGCCGGTGAAGACGCCGATGCGCGAGACCGATCCGCGCCACCTGCCGCCGAACTACTACTTCGATCAGGTCGACTGGCTCGCCGCCTGCCAGCGCGGCAAGGATTGGGACTTCGTCGAGCTGCGGCCGCAGACGATCTGCGGCTTCGCGCCGGGCACGGCGATGAGCATCCTTCCCGCGATCGCGGTCTACGCCGCCATCTCGAAGGAGCTCGGCCTGCCGTTGCGCTTCCCGGGCCGGCCGCGCGCCTATGACGCGATCTACCAGGTGACGGAATCGACGCATTTCGCCCGCGCGGCGCTGTGGGCCGCGACCGAGCCGCGTTGCGCCAACGAGGCCTTCAACGTCACCAACGGCGACTATTTCCGCTGGCGCCACCTCTGGCCGAAGATCGCGGCTGTGTTCGACATGCCGGTCGACGAGCCGCAGACGATCTGCCTCACCCGGCAGATGGCCGACCAGGCGCCGCTCTGGGAGGAGATGACCGCCAAATACGGGCTCAAGCGCCTCGCCTACGGGGATCTCGTCGCCTGGCCGTTCGCCGACTACGTGTTCGCCACCGAGTGGGACGTGATGTCGGACCTGACCAAGTCGCGCCGCTACGGCTTCCACGACGTCGTCGACAGCGAGGCGATGTTCGTGCGGCTCCTGCGCCGCTTCCGCGACGAGCGGATCGTGCCGTAGGTTGGGTTAGTTTAGCCCGGCCCGTGCGGTCGCGTTCTGGCTCGGCGCTCGATCCGCGCGTAATCCAACATCCCGCGCGAAGCCCTCCCGAGGGTGGGGTGAGGGGATTGGCGGTGAAGTTGGCTGCGAACGAGCAGATGGGCGGGTTCTGCCGCCGATCGCGCTTTTCGCCACGATGCTCGGCGGCGCGGAGACCACCTGGCCCTCAGCCAATCCCGACGACCAACGTCACCAGCGTGGGCAGGGCTGCGGCAATCAGCCCGAAAATGGCCACGTGGATGACCCGCTGTCGGATCCTGGCGAAGAGCGCGGCGTCGCCTTGGGCAGGTGCCACCGGGCCTACTGGCAGTAGTGACATGGTGATGCGGCCGGCCACCCAGCCGAGCCACGGGCGTTGGGTCTCGCTGCGCTCGACCCGACCTACCGCGCGATCACTCCGCCGCCTCGCCGCGCATCACGCCGTCCCACCACGGGCAGACGCCGGGCATGCGGTTATGGTTGCCCTCGATCACGTTGACCGGCTTGCGCAGGCCGCTCGCGGCGGCCTCGACGCGGATCGCGCGCGCCTCGACGCGCTTCTCCGGGCTCATCCACATGCGGTCGTGCCCCCACATGCTCGGGCCGAAGGTCACCTCCGCCGGTTGCCATTGATCGACGTCGATGACGCGGCCGCCCCAGCCGTACTCCACCATGAAGCCGGACGGCGAGTTCGAGTAGAACGACGTGACCTCGTCGTTGATGTGGCGGCCGAGCGTGACCCCGATGCGGCCTTCCTCGCCGAGCGCGAGGTCGTAGCATTGGCCGACGTCGTCGAGGCTGAACAGCTCGACCATCAGGTGATGGGTGGCGTTGCGTCCGGTCTCGATGAAGGCGATCGAATGGTGGCGCGGGTTGGCGTGGAAGAAATAGGCGTTGAACGGCCGCCGCATGTAGTCGGACAGCCGGAAGCCGAGCACGTCGCGATAGAACGGCACCGCGTCGTCGATATGCTCGACGTGCAGCACCGCGTGGCCCATGCCGAGCGGCCCGGTGCGGAAGCCCGAGATCGAGCGGCCCGGCTTGAACGGATCGGCGGCGGTCTCGGCGCCGTGGAAGATCTCGACGCGGTTGCCGAGCGGATCGGCGAGCACGATCAGCTCCTTGACGCGGCGCTCGTCGGCGAGCGCGCGCGCGCCGCGCGCGACCGCGACGCCGGAGCGCTCGAGCTTCGCCGCCAGCCGGTCGAGCGCGGCGACGTCGGCCACCTCCCAGCCGAAGAACGCGACGCCCTCGCCGCCGTCCTCGCCGACCACCACGCGCTGCTTGCGGTCGTCCATGCGCAACGCCAGCGTCTTGTCGCTCTTGTCGACAAGCTGCATCCCCAGGAAGGCGGTGCCGAAGCTCGTCCAGTCCTCGAGCGATTTGGCGCGAATGCCGACATAGCCGAGACCCTGAATGTCCATGGGCGGCCTCCGTGTTCCGATATTTCGCCGGGAATATGGCCCTCCAGGTGGGCCTTGGCAATTCGGGTCAATCGGTCTGCGCTGGGTAGCCCGGATGAGCGCCAGCGAAATCCGGGGGCGCGAGGAGAGTCCCCGCTCTAGCGCCGGCCGGCTCTTGCCACGCTGGTAAAGAGCACTCCGAGGCACCCGAGCAACAAGATGCCTCCCGCCGCCAAGGGGACGTCCGGAATGAGAGCCGCAGAGATTCCGGCGAGCACGACGACCGCCAGGATCTCCAGGGCGAGCGAGCCGTCATCGACGAACAGCCCGGCCAACTCGCGAACGACGGCGCCCAGCGCGTTCATGATAGCGCCTCCGCGCTCGGGCGCCGCGCCCGGGCGACCGCCAGCAGCCCGACGGCAAGGAACAGCGACGCAAATGCGACGATCGCGAGATCAGCGCCCGGCCAGGCGACACCGAGCCCTTCTCCGGTCCAGAATACGCCGAACGCGGAGAGCATCACGCCGACGGCGAACTTGAGCGTGTTCTCGGGGACCCGCGCCAACGGGCGATGCACGAGGAGGCCCGCGCCGGCGACCAGGAGGCAGGCCGCAAGGGCGCCGGCGCCCGCGGGGATCAGCAGCCCGCGGCCGGCGCCGACCGCGATGACGATGAAGACCACTTCGAGTCCTTCGAGCAGCACGGCCTTGAAGCTGGTCAGCCCGGCGAGCCAATCGAGCCGCGTGTCGTGACGGCGTGCCTGCTCGCGCAGCTCTGCCGTCTCGGTCGCGAAAGCCATGGTTTCGTCGTGCAGCGGGATGACCCCCGCCGCGCGCAGGATTGCCTTTCGCAGCCAGCGCATGCCGAACAGCACGAGCAGGACCCCGATCGCGAGCTGCAGGAGATGCAGCGGAACGCGGTCGAGGAGCGGACCGAGCGCCGCCACGATGAGGACCGACAACGCAAGCCCGGCGATCGCGCCGAGCCCCGCCGGACGCCAGCCGCGAACCGTGGCGACGGCGAGCACGATGGTCAGCGCTTCCACGGCTTCCACCAGCGATGCCAGGAACGCAGCCGCCATTGCCGGCCAGAGGTGAGCCAGGCTGCCGGTCACGACGCGCCTCCGCGAAACGATATGCTCGACCCCGCAGTCCTCGATCCGCGCCCGCCATCGTCGAACGACGGCGTACCGGTTCGAAAGGAGGATTCGTCGGCCGGTATCGAGGACCATTCAAGCTCGCGGTCGATCCGTCCGGCAGGGCTCATCGATCGGTCCTCGGCTGCCATGGCCGGGATCATAGGCAACGCAGCGTCATGCTGGAAATGCATTCTCTTCATTGCTACATGCTCATTGAGAATTTTTCAGGAGATTGCAGTGGCCGCACCGAGCGTGAAATTGGGCGCGATCGACCTCAATCTGCTCGTGGTCTTCGACGCGGTGATGCAGGAGCGAAACGTGACGCGCGCCGGGGAGCGCCTTGGCCTGAGCCAGCCCGCGATGAGTCACACGTTGACCCGCTTGCGCCACATGGTGAAGGACGACCTGTTCATCCGCAGCCCCAAAGGCATGCTCCCGACGCCGCGGGCCGAGCAACTTGCCTTGCCGGTCAGGCAGGCCCTGGACGGTTTGCAGCATTCGCTCGAGCCCGCCCAGTTTGATCCGTCCAAGGCGACGCGAACGTTTCGGGTTGCAGTCGACAACTACGCGGCGGTCGTTTTGGTGGGACCCTTGGCCGCGCGCGTCATCAGGAATGCCCCGGGCGTGACGATCGATTTTCGCCCGAGCGGTACGCTCAATCTCCCGGATTTGCTCGATCGAGCCGAGATCGACCTGGCCATCGGCTCCTTCACCGCGCAAGTCGAACGATTTTCGCGCCAGCCGTTGCTGCAAGATGATTTTGTCGCGGTATTGCGCAGGGGTCACCCGGCGACGGTCACCCGCGAGCTGTCGATCGAGAAATTCGCCGTCCTGCCGCATCTCGAAATTTCGTCGGTTCACCATGCGACCGATTTCATCGATCAGGCCCTCGCCCGGCGGAAGCTCAGGCGCCGGGTCGCATTGCGTGCGCCCTTCATATCGGCCGTGCGGATCCTGGGGTCGTCCGACATGGTTTCCATTTTTCCACGGCGCATCGCCGAGGAGTTGGTGCGTTATCGTCCGCTGGTGATCCGCGCTCTCTCGCATGCATCGCCGGTTATCGAGACGGCGATGATTTGGCCGCGGCGGCTCGATGATCAGCCGGCCCATCGTTGGCTGCGCGAAACCGTCGGCATCGTGATCAAGGGCCTTCGCGCCAAATGACGCCGGAAGGCGCTGGCGCAGGCCGTGGCAGACGGACTGATACAGAAGGTAAACTAGGACGAAGAAGAAGCCTATGTTACGTATGGCATGCTGCCACCAGGCCCGTTCAATTCCATCCGCGGTCAGTTCCTCGCTCTCGTCGGCAAAGGACGAGCACGACACGTTCCGCGGACAGAATGAACCTCAGCCGCACAAAATGTCGCGCCTGTCGCGGTACGCATTGCAAAGATGCAGCATCTCTGCTTCAACGCGAAGCCGACAAAGCAATCGCAACGGGAGCGATCCTTGCGCGCACGACGGCGCTGGCTCATCACCGCATGGCTGTCCTTGCTGCCGATCCTCGGCATTGCCGCCGTTCCGGCGCGGGCGCAGGGCTATCCCGCGCGTCCGGTGCGCATCATCGCGGATTCGGCGCCCGGAAGCGCCATCGACGCGACGCTGCGGATCATCGCCGACGGGCTGACCCGGATGTGGGGCCAGCAGGCCGTGCTGATCAATCAGCCCGGCGCCGGCGGCGCCATCGCGGCGCGCGCCGCGGCCGCGGCCGCCCCCGACGGCTACACGCTGTCGATGCCGGCGCTCTCCGCCTTCGTGGCGGCGCCCGGCGCGGCCGCCAATCTCCCGATCGAGGTGCCGCGCGATTTTGCGCCGATCGGCTATCTCGGCGGCGCGCCCATGTTCATCACCGCCGCTCCGCGGCTCGGCGTGAAGACGCTGCCGGAATTGATCGCGCTGGCGCGGGAGCGCCCGGGCGAGCTCGCCTACGGCACCAACGGGCCCGGGCGGCTCACGCACCTGACCGGCGAGTTGCTGCAGAGCCGAACCGGCATCAAGCTCCTCATGGTGCCCTATTCGGGCGGCACGGCGCAGGTGCTCAACGACGTGATGGGCGGGCGCATCCCGCTGGTGTTCGAGGCCTATTCCGGCATCGCCGGCGCCATCGATGCCGGAACCGTGCGGCCGCTCGCGGTCGCGTCGTCGAAACGGCTCGCCGACTTCCCGGACCTGCCGACGGTGGCCGAGACCATTCCCGGCTTCGAAGCCGGCGGCTGGCAGGTGCTGGTCGCGCCGGCGGGGACACCCGACGCCATCGTGCAGAAGGTGAACGCCGATCTGATCAAGGCGCTGGGCGATCCGGAAACCCGGCAGCGGCTCGCCCGCCTCGGCCGCGACGAGCGTCCGCTGTCGCCGGCGGAGACCTTGGCCTTCATCCAGGGCGAGCAACGCAAGTGGGCGCCGATCCAGCAGCAGATCGGCGGCGCGCATTGAGATACCCGATCATCGTTACAATGACCGATGCGAAGACCGCCGCGTTCACCCAGGTGTTGACGCGGGCGCGCCCTAATGACTCGACCGCTCGGAAATTGTTTTCGCCAGCACGACCAGGCTGCGGCGCATCCCATCGTTGGGAAGACTGGCAAATGCCTTCAGCATCTGCACGGCATAGGGAGAGGCCAGCAGATCGGTGACCACGGGTCCCGCCACCGGGCCGTCCGCTGCCGTAACGCTATTGTCAAAGAAACGGCTGATCGGCACTTCCAAGACCGCGGCAATCTTGGCGAGGCGGCTCGACCCGACCCGGTTCATGCCATTTTCGTATTTTTGAATTTGCTGGAAGGTGACGCCGACCGCATCGCCCAATACAGTTTGGGATATGCCTTTGGCGGTCCGGAAAATGCGGATATTCTTCCCCACGAACCGGTCGACGGGTTCGATCCTTTTCGCCATCTGAAATTCGATCCTTTTCGCCATCTGAAATCTGCCGAGCCAAGCGTCAACGTGAGAATCGAGGCAATTATCGGCGACTTTCTGACGGAGGTCAATGCACCACTGGCGGCCGTATCCCTGGCCTCACCAATTTCCTCGCAAGCTCTTCTGTCGCAGGTGAGGACAGGATCATCTCCCCATCGCTGCTAATTCGAAGGTTCACCGAGCCGGGGTCATCCGCTGCCAGCATGAGAAACGCATGCAACGATGCCCGCACCTCCTCGGGCAGCGCAACATACTGGCGCATTACCTCTGCGAGCTCCGGCTCGGTGCTCCAGTAATACAATTCAACCAGTCGCGCGGGATGCCGGCAATCCGCGACCATGCGCTTGAGCAGGTCGGTCAACTCGTGCTCTCGTGAGTGCCGCCGCCGAGTCATGGCCCGGTAACGATGTTCGCTGTCGCCCGCCTCGCAAACGCAGCCGACGCACTTGAACAGCTGTGTCTATCACGGGACCGAGCCATGGCACTCATCGCTCGCAACAGGTCGGCAGCGGTTTCATCGTGGCGTTTCTCTCTCCCTCTCGCGCGCGCGGCGAGGTTCCCCTCGACCCGGTTTCATTATTGGCGATGCGCCGGATCGCTCCCTGGCGGAACGGCAAGCCGTTCGTCTAATTCCGCGGCTCTTTCCATTAAATCGATGCCGATAGCCTCGAGTTCCTGAGACGTGGGCAAATGCGGGCACTCGCGAGCAAGCCGGACGCACCGCTGCGCTTGCTCGCGCAGGTATGATGCATCGTCCCCTATGCCGTGCTTGGTAGTGCTGGACATTTCAGGGCGTCTCTCGTTGGCCATTCACGATGCCGGGCGCGTCGCAGTGCTGAAATATGCTGTTCGGTCGTTCGCTTGGGTTACCTGCTATTGCCCGTTGACGCCGCGATTAGGTCATGAGCGCACGACCCGGAGTATCCTACCGAGGTACCGGTCATGCAGTCATAAGTACTGGCTGGACCATGCATTGGTATTGTGACGCAGAAAAATTGCGCTCGAAGCGACGGACCTGCTTACGTTCCGTTGAGATTCGCGCGCGCTCTCGCCGTTGGATTGCGGCCAGTCGAGGCGTTGCGAGGGTCAAGAATCGCTCGCTGCGCGAGAGAGTGCGCTCGGACCTTGAAATACGACATGCCGTCATTCGGCCATCGACGATCGCATCATCGCATGAGCCGCTTGCTTTCGCACCGTGACGGCGTACTGCCCGCGCTTTCGTTCAGAAGACGTATTGGGACCGACGACGGTTCGATGGAATGCCTCCCAATTCTCGGGCGAGAGTTGCCCCAACTCCTTCACCGCGAAGTTTTGCAGGAATTTGTCCGAGTAAACGTCCTTTCGGACCGGCTGGACTTGCAGGAAGGGAATGTCGCTTCTGAATTCAACCGGGATGTCGGTTTTGAGGATCCGGACATTGTCGAACAGGGGGCCAAACCAATTATCGGTCTCGATGATGCCTTCCAACGTGTGATACGAAAGGCTTTGCGAGAGATTTGCCACCCCGCGAACCAGCAGGCTCCATCCCGGCGCGGTCTTGGCGATGCAGCCTGTCCAGACCTGCAGCCCGCCGGGCTGAATGGACGGCGCCAGGAATGGCGGCGCAAAACCGCGCACCCCGGGCGGGGCGGCTTGGTCGAATATCTCGCTGAATCCCGGATATTGCACGGCATCGCGCGTCAGCGGCAGCCACTCGTCCACGCCATCGTAGGTCCACAGCATGTCGTGCCCGTCCCAGACCACCTTGAATGCCATGGGCAGGAAGACATACCAGCCGAAGGCGGACGCGCTGGTGAGGGCTTCGCAGTATCGCAAGGCGCGCGCCGGGATGACGCCGCCGACCGCCTTGTCGGCGCGGCGCGGCGCGGTCCCATCAGGCACCATCTGAAAGAATTCGACGAGCGGGCCGTCAAGTGATTGATCAGCGACCATAGTCCGAAGCCCTCCAGGCGGCACGTCGTCAAAATATTGGCTTGCCCGCGGGAGCGCGCTGCGTTCCCGCAGGCAAACGACAGTCGGAATGTTAGCGCACGAACACCGGCGCATAATCCCCGAGCCGCACCTTGCCTTGGTCTCGGGTCGCGGCGTCGCGGATCACCTTGTCGCCGGCGCGGATGGGCCGCACGAAGACTGGTGCCCAATCCCCAAGCCGCACCTTGCCTTGGTCTCGGGTCGCGGCGTCGCGCACCACCTTGTCGCCGGCGCGGATGGGACGCAGAGCGGAATCATTCATCGTATCTCTCCCATGGATGGAAAGTCGTCGAGTTGCGACTGCCCGCGCATCGTCATGAAAAGCAATCAACGACACAATCGATCTAAAGTACCGGCGACGATCCAACCTGGGATCAAGACCAAAGCACCCGCAGTGTCGGGACCAAGGTGCGTCCTTTGCGATACTTCGGGTCGATTTATTTCGGGGGCACGTGCGGCGATATTGCCGGCGGCATGACCTACCAAAGGTGCGAGAGATGAAGGCGCTTCGCGGCGCGTCCGGCGCCAAGCTTGTGGTCGTGATCGAGGATGATCCCCTGGTGCTGGAGGCGACCGGCGGGCTGCTGCGCTCGTGGGGCTGCCAGGTCGTCGCCGCCGAGTCGTACGGCGAGGCGCTGACGCGCCTCGCCGAGATCGGGCGGCGGCCCGACCTGATCGTCTGCGACTATCGTTTGTCGGAAGGGGCGACCGGCATCGACGCCATCGCGGGCCTGCGCAGCACGTTCGAGATTCCCGCCCTTTTGATTACCGCCGATGCCGGCTCGCCTCCGGGCGAGGGCGCCTTCAGCGGTTATAGTCTCTTGCACAAGCCCGTGGATGCTGCGAGGTTCCGCGCCGCGCTGGTCGATGCATCCGTGCTGCAGCGCTAGAGCATGTTCCGGTGAGATGAAAATCAGTCGTGCGGCATACGCGGTCTGCTCCCTCTCCCCGTTCTTAACGGGGAGAGGGGTGGGGTGAGGGGCATGGGCCACGATCCGCCGAAAGAGTTCGCCCCTCACCCCAACCCTCTCAGCCGAAGTCGGATTTATCCGACTTCGGCCAAATCATTAGGTGACCGAACTCGGGTAAACCCGAGTTCGGTTGCAAGCGGGGAGAGGGAGCCCACCGAGCCAGCCGATTCAGCTGATTCGATCTCGCCGAAACTCGCTCCAGTACCGGGAGGGCAATCGGTGCATCCAGGCAGCAAAGCGGTGCCCCCGCTCGAGCTCGGTCTGCTTTTGCTGCTCGGCATTCTGTGGGGAATTCCATACGCGCTGACGAAGATCGCGCTCGAAACCATCCCCCCGATCACGCTCACGGCCGCCCGGGTATCGCTGGCCGCGGTGGCGCTATGGATCGTGGCCATCCTGTTGGGGCGCAAGCTGCCGCAACGATGGGATTTCGCCGGGCGTGTCTTCATCCAGGGCGGCATAACCTGCGTCATTCCGTACACGCTCATTGCATTCGGCCAGCAATCGGTCGATAGCGCGCTGGCGGCGATCCTCAATTCGACCACTCCGATATTCGTATGTCTCATCGGCGTGACGTGGACGCGTCACGAGCCGATCACGATCGGACGCTTATCCGGCGCGCTGATCGGGCTGGGCGGGGTCGTCGTGATCGCCGGCGCAAGCGCTTTGCTCGGGCTCGGCCGGGAAACCGCCGGGCAAGCCGCCATCCTGTTGGCGACGTTCTCATCCGCGATTAGCGTCATCCATGGCCGCCGCTTTGCCGATATAGCCCCCGAGGTGGTGGCGGCGGGCATGCTGACGTGCGCGGCTATCGTTCTGGTGCCCATGTGCCTGCTGGTGGAGGCGCCTTGGCGCGCCGCGCCTTCGGCCGCATCGCTGACGGCCCTGGGCGCCAACGCGGTTGTCGCGACGGCCTTTGGTTTCGTGATCTATTTTCGCTTGATCCGGACGATCGGCAGCATGGGCACGGCGAGCACCGGCTATCTCAAGCCGGCGGTGGGCGTGCTGATCGGCTGCGCGCTGCTGGGAGAACCCTTGACGTGGACCCTAGGCATCGGCCTCCTCGCCATCCTTTTCGGCGTCGCGGCCATCAACGGAAGCGCATCGGCTCCGCTGCTGCTGGGTGCAATCCGACGTGGCAGGGATCGCTTGCGGCGGCGTGCGGGTCCCCGTTCGCTTGCGGTTGCGGGAAGCGGCACGGAGCGGCACTGAGCTCGCAGGGGCTTTCTGCTATTCCGGGCGGGTAGCGCATGTTTCGGTGAGTTGCGATCAGCACAAGCGGCATACTCGGTCTGCTCCCTCCCCCGCACTTGCGGGGGAGGGGTGGGGTGGGGGTGGACCCGAACGAATCTTCGTGGGTACAGACCGGAGACATGGGTAACAGTTTAGACCGGATACATGGGTGACAGGTCAGAAAG
>WNFB01012707.1_pt1 | contig 14928 bp, 11 predicted proteins | sample 5400501 | NCBI WGS metagenome assembly WNFB01 (sample SAMN13153341, study PRJNA577476) | soil metagenome | isolation source: 200 cm saprolite under Douglas fir tree site 2 hole 1 | place: USA:California | collected 2015-04-18
CGCCTCCGTCGTCAGCAGCAGCGCGGCCACCGACGCCGCGTTCTGCAGCGCCACCCGCTCCACCTTGGTGGGGTCGATGATGCCGGCCTGGATCATGTCCACGAACTCCAGCGACTCCGCGTCGAACCCGCGGGTCACCACCTTCTCGGCCTTGACCTTCTCCACGATCACGCTGCCCTCGAGCCCCGCGTTCTCCACGATCTGGCGAATGGGCTCCTCGAGCGCGCGCTTCACGATCATGGCCCCGACCTTCTCGTCGCCTTCCAGCTTCAGGCCATCGATGGCGCTGGAGGCCCGCAGCAGGGCCACGCCCCCGCCCGGCACGATCCCCTCTTCCACCGCCGCGCGGGTCGCGTTGAGCGCATCCTCCACCCGGGCCTTCTTCTCCTTCATGGCCGTCTCGGTCGCGGCGCCCACCTTGATGACGGCGACCCCGCCCGCCAGCTTGGCCAGCCGCTCCTGCAGCTTCTCCTTATCGTAGTCCGAGGTGGTCTCCTCGATCTGGGCGCGGATCTGCTTGATGCGCCCCTCGATGGCCGCGGTCTTGCCGGCGCCCTCGACGAGCGTGGTGTTGTCCTTGTCCACCACGATCTTCTTGGCCTTGCCCAGGTCTTCCAGCTTGATGTTCTCGAGCTTGATGCCGAGATCCTCGGTGATGGCCTTGCCCCCGGTCAGGGTCGCGATGTCTTCCAGCATGGCCTTGCGGCGATCGCCGAAGCCCGGCGCCTTGACCGCGGCGCAGTGCAGGGTGCCCCGGAGCTTGTTGACGACGAGCGTGGCCAAGGCCTCCCCCTCCACGTCCTCGGCGACGATCAGGAACGGCTTGCCCGAGCGGGCCACCTGCTCGAGCAGCGGCAGCATGTCCTTCATTACGCTGATCTTCTTCTCGTGGATCAGGACCAGCGCGTCCTCGAGCACGACCTCCATGCGCTCCGCGTCGGTCACGAAGTACGGGGAGAGGTAGCCCCGGTCGAACTGCATGCCCTCGACCACGTCCAGCGCGGTCTCGGCCGACTTCGACTCCTCGACCGTGATGACCCCGTCCTTGCCCACCTTCTCCATGGCCTCCGCGACCAGGTTGCCGATGGTCTTGTCGTTGTTGGAGGCGATCGTCGCGACCTGCGCGATCTCCTTCTTGTCCTTGGTGGACTTGGACATCCTCTTCAGGTCCTCGACCACCGCGTCCACCGCCTTGTCGATGCCGCGCTTGAGCCCCATGGGGTTGGCGCCGGCGGTGACGTTCTTGAGCCCGTCGCGGATGATGGCGTGGGCTAGCACGGTCGCCGTGGTGGTCCCGTCGCCCGCGATGTCCGAGGTCTTGGACGCGACTTCCTTGACCATCTGGGCGCCCATGTCCTCGTAGTTGTCCTTGAGCTCGATCTCCTTGGCGACCGTCACGCCGTCCTTCGTGATGGTCGGGCTGCCGAACTTCTTGTCGATGACCACGTTACGGCCCTTCGGGCCCATGGTCGCCTTGACGGCCGCCGCCATGATGTTGACCCCGCGCAGCAGGGCCGCCCGTCCCTCGTCGCTGAACAAGACCTGCTTCGGCATGCTGGTTCTCCTCCGATTCGATGGAATTGACCGCGCCCGTTGCCTGGGCCGGCCGGGTTCGCTTGGGTTGCGCGCTCGTCCCGATCCCCCGACTACTCTCCGGGGCTACTCCCCAGGGGGCTACTCCCCGGGGCCTATTCGATGATGGCGAGCACGTCCTCTTCCCGCAGGATCAGATACTCCTCGTCGTCCAGCTTGACCTCGGAGCCCGAGTACTTGCCGAAGAGGATCTTGTCGCCGGCCTTCACGTCCAGGGGGATCTTCTTGCCGTCCTCGTTCACCTTCCCGCCCCCGACCGCGACGACCTTGCCCTCCTGGGGCTTCTCCTTCGCGGTGTCCGGGATGATGATCCCGCCCTTCTTGACCTCTTTCTCCTCCTCCCGCTTGACGAGGATTCGGTCATGCAACGGACGAATCTTCATAGTCAACGCGCCTCCCGATAGTAAGATGTTGGGCCTTGCGGGCTGGTCCCGCTGCGGGGCTTAGCACTCAACCAAGCCGAGTGCCAATATAGCAGCGCTCCCGACGATGTCAAATCAAAAATAGCCTTAAAAATAAGAACCTTGGAAAGGTGGGCTCATGGCCACTGGCGCCGGTAGACCCGCGGTTCTGATCTCCCGTCAACTGCCCGAGCCGGCCGTCCAGCTCGCGCGGAGCCGGGCCGAGGTCGACGCGTACGCCAAGGACGCACCCATGCCGCGGGCGGAGCTGCTCGAGCGCCTGACCGGCAAGCAGGGCCTCATCTGCGTGATCAGCGAAGTGATCGACGAGGCGCTGCTCGCGGGCCGGCCGGGCCTGCGCGTGGTCTCCAACGTCGCGGTGGGCTACAACAACGTCGACGTGGCGGCCTGCACGCGGCGCGGCGTCGTGGTCACCAACACGCCCGACGTGCTTACCGATACCACCGCCGACTTCGCCTGGACCCTGCTCATGGCGACGGCCCGCCGGCTGGTCGAGGCCGATCGCTACACGCGCGAGGGCCACTTCCACCAGTGGGAGTACATGCTGCTGCAGGGTGGCGACGTCCACGGCAAAACGCTCGGCGTGGTCGGCTTCGGGCGCATCGGCCGCGCCATGGCCCGGCGGGCCCTGGGCTTCGGCATGCGCGTCCTCTATCAGGACGCGGTGGCCGCCGATCCCGCCACCGAGCGCGAGCTCAACGCCACCCGCGTCGACCTCGCCACCTTGCTGCGTGACTCCGACTTCGTGACCCTGCACACCCCCCTCATCCCCGAGACCCGCCACCTGATCAACGCCGACTCGCTGCGGACCATGAAGAAGACCGCCTACCTGATCAATGCCGCGCGGGGTCCGGTGGTGGACGAGGCGGCGCTGGTCCAGGCCCTCACGGAGGGCCGGATCGCGGGCGCGGGCCTCGACGTCTTCGAGGAGGAGCCGACCGTGCACCCGGGCCTCATCGGGCTGCCCAACGTGGTGCTGGCTCCCCACATCGCCAGCGCCTCGCACGAGACGCGCCTCCGGATGGCGACGCTCGCGGTCGAGAACTGTCTGGCCGTGCTGGAGGGCAAGACCCCGCCGACGCCGGTGAATCCCGAGGTCTTGAAGCGCGCCTAGCCGTGGATCTCCTGCTCCTAGACCGGGTCAGCAAGCGCTTCAGCGCGGCGGACCCGCCCGCGGTGGACGGCCTGTCGCTCCAGGTGGCCGAGGGCGAGATCCTTGCGCTACTCGGCCCGTCCGGCTGCGGCAAGACCACCACCCTGCGCCTCATCGCCGGGCTCGAGAGCCCCGACGCGGGCACCATCACCCTGCGCGGGCAGGTCGTGGCCGGTCCCGGCCGCGCCGTCCCGCCCGAGGAGCGGGGAATCGGCATCGTCTTCCAGGACTACGCGCTCTTCCCCCACCTGACCGTCGCCGACAACGTGGCCTTCGGCCTGCCGCGGGCCGCCCGCCGGGGCCGCGTCGAGCAGGTGCTCGACCTGGTCGGGCTGGGCGGCTTCGGCCCCCGCTACCCGCACGAGCTCTCGGGCGGCCAGCAGCAGCGCGTGGCCCTCGCGCGCGCACTGGCCCCCGCCCCGGCCCTGATGCTCCTGGACGAGCCCTTCTCCAACCTGGACGCCGATCTCCGCACCCAGATGCGCGACGAGGTGGAACGCATTCTCCGGACGAGCGGCACCACCGCGGTGTTCGTCACGCACGATCAGGAGGAGGCCTTCACGCTGGCCGATCGCGTGGGCGTGCTCCAGGCCGGGCGCATCGAGCAGCTCGCGCCCCCGCAGGAGCTCTATCATCGGCCCGCCACGCGTTTCGTGGCCGCCTTCGTGGGCGCCGCCGACTTCCTCCCCGGCGTGGTGACCGCCCAGGGCATCGTGACCGAGGTGGGGACGTTCGCCAACGTGGACCAGCTCCGAGCCGGTGGCCGGGTCGACGTGATGATCCGCCCCGACGACATCACCTTCGTGCCGCAGTCCGACGGCACGGGCACCATCACCCGCCGCTACTTCCGCGGCTCGGAGACGGTGTACTGCATCCGCCTGCCCTCGGGCGACCGGGTGCACTCCTCCCAACCCTCGGCCTCGGTGCTCCCGACCGGTATGCGGGTCCGCGTCGAAGCCCACGTCCTCCACCTGGTGGCCTTCCCAAGTTAGAGGAGCAGTCCCCCTTATGTCCCCCTCCCCTCAGGGGAGAGGGTAGGGTGAGGGGCAGTTCCTGGGTGAGGGGTGGTCGTAGGCTACCGGCGCGACGACGTCAGCCGGATCAGGAGGATCACCGGCAGCAGCCCCACCGCCACCAGCGTCAGCGCGGGCACCGCCGCCTCCTGCCACATCGACTCCGTGGTGCGCTCCCAGATCTCCACCGCCAGGGTATTGAGCCCGACGGGACGGAGCAGCAGGGTGGCCGGCATCTCCTTCATCGTCTCGACGAAGACGAGCACGACCGCGGTGAGCAGCCCGCCCCGGATGAGCGGCAGGTGCACGCGGCGGAGCGCCGATCCCGCCCGAGCGCCGAGGACCCGCGCCGCGTCGTCGAGGCTCGGCGGGATCTTGCCGAGGCTCGCGTCCACCGTCTGCAGGCCGACCGCGAGGAAGCGCACCACGTAGGCGAGGATGAGGCCAGCCGCGGAGCCGGTGAGCAGCAGCCCGAGGGGCCGGCCGAGCGCGCGCTCGAGCGAGGGCACCAGGGCGTGGTCGGCCCAGGCGAGCGGGAGCAGCACGCCCACCGCAATCACCGCGCCCGGCAGCGCGTAGCCCATCGAGGCCAGCTGGGCCGCCACCCGCACGGTGGCGGTGCCGTGCAGACGGCCCGCGTAGGCCAGCAGCACCGCGAGCAGGGAAGCCACCGCGGCGGTGGCGCCCGCGAGGGCGCAGGTGTGCCAGAGAAGCGCGGTGAAATCCGGCGCGACCTGCCCCGAGCGGATCGCGGTGATCGCCCACCACGCGAGCTGGCCCACCGGGAGCAGGAACGCGAGCGAGAGCACGCCCACGCAGGCGCCCGTCGCGCCGGTAGCCCGCCACCCGGCGAGGCGCACCGGCTCCACCCCCGGCCCGCGCCGCCCGCTCTGGGTGAAGCGGGCGCGGCCGCGCGAGTGCCGCTCGAGCAGGAGCAGGCCCGCGGCGAAGAGGAGCAGCACGCTGGCGAGCTGGGTGGCCGCGAGGCGGTCGAACATCCCGTACCAGACCCGATAGATCGCCTCGGTGAGGGTGCGGTAGCCGAAGCTCGTGACGGTGCCGAAGTCGGCGAGGGCCTCCATCATCGCGAGGGCCACCCCTGCCACCAGAGCCGGGCGCGCCATGGGCACCGTGATGCGGAGGAACGCGCCGGCGCGCGAGCGCCCCAACATCCGGGCAGTTTCCACGGAGGCGGCGCCCTGCTCGCGAAAAGCCACGCGCGCCAGCAGGTACACATAGGGATAGAAGACCAGCGTCATCATGACCACGACCCCCGCGTAGGAGCGGATCTCGGGCAGCCTCGCGCCGGGGCCGAGCCAGCGGCGCAGCGCACCCTGCAGCGGCCCCGCGTATTCGAAGAGGCCGATGAACGCGAAGCCGATCACGTAGGCCGGCACGGCCAGCGGCAGGATCAGCGCCCATTCGAGCACGCCGCGCCCGGGGAAGCGGTGGTGCACGACGAGCCAGGCGAGTCCGCCCCCCACCACCAGGGTGCCGGTGCCGACTCCGGCCAGCAGCAGCAGGGTCTGGCCCACCAGCTCGAGGAGCTGGGTGCGCCAGAGATGGAGCCACACGTCGCCCGCGGGAATCGCGAGAGAGGAGACCACCGCCGCGATGGGCACCGCGAGCACCGTCGCGATGCCCACCGCGAGCCAGGTCCAGAGGGACGGCGCCGCCGGCCACCGCGCGAGCACGCGGCCGGCGGGCCCTACCGCCACGGCAGGCCTACTTGTAGCCCGCCCGATCCGCCAGCTTCGTCGCAGCCGCCTGGAACTCGCCGGCCGCCGCGATGTTGGTGTCGTCCTGCTTGAACTTGCCCCACTTGGCGATGAGCGGATTCACGCCCGCCTGCGGGTTCGCCGGGTACTCGAAGTTGGCGTCGGCGAACATCTGCTGGGCCTCGGGGCTCGTGAGGAACTCGATCAGCTTGATCGCCTCGGCGCGGTTCTTGGCGTGGGTGGTCACCCCCGCGCCCGAGATGTTCACGTGCGTCCCGGTCGTCTGCTGGTTGGCCCAGAAGGCGGCCACCGGGAAGGTCGCGTCCTTGGCGAGGATGCGCCCGAGGTAGTAGGTGTTGGTCAGGGCCACGTCGCACTGCCCGGCCGCGACCGCCTCCAGGACCTTGGTGTCGCCCTGGATGAGGCTGGGGTTGTTGGCCACCCAGCCCTTCACGATGCTCTCGGCCTTGGCCTCCCCGTACCGCTTGATCATGGTGGCCAGCAGGGACTGGTTGTAGATGTGGGTCGAGCTCCGCAGGCAGAGCCGGCCCTTCCACCTGGGATCACCGAGCGCCTCGTAGGTGGAGAGCTCCTCCGGCTTCACCTTCTTGGTGTTGTACATGATGGTGCGGGCGCGCACCGTGAGCCCGACCCACCGATTCTCGGGATCGCGCAGATGGGCGGGGATATTGGCCAGGATCTCGGGCGAGTCCACCTTCCCGAGCAGCCCCGCGCGCGCCGCGTTCCAGAGATTGCCCGCGTCCACGCTGATCAGCACGTCGGCCGGCGTCTTGTCGCCCTCGGCCTTCAGGCGCTCGAAGAGCGGGCCGGACTCGCCGCCGAAGCTCTTCACCACGATGCCGGTCTTCTTGGTGAAGGCCTCCATCGCCGGCTCCTGCCCGTAGTGCGCGCGCGCGGAGTACACCATCACTTCCGCGCTCTCGCCCGTCGCGGCCAGGCTCCCGGCGGCCAGGCCGAGCGCCGCCGCCAGGATCCGGGCCCCGCCTCGTCTCGTCTGCCCTGTCGCCATGCTAATCCTCCCTCGCCGTGCCCGTGGTGGGTGAAACGGAAAGTGAGGCTACCCTAATCCTCCAAGTGTGTCAAACCTAAAACAAGAAGACAGAGCAGGCTATCCAGGTGCGGTTAGAATATCCGCCATGGACCCGCAGCTCTGGGCCTTCTTGGTGGTGGCCACCCTGCTCGCGGTGACCCCGGGCGCGGACACCCTGCTCGTGGCGCGCAACGTCCTCGGGCGGGGCCGCACGGCCGGGCTCGCGACCATCGCCGGCATCGCCGCCGGCTGCTTCGTCCACGCCACGCTCTCCGCGGTCGGCGTCTCGCTCATCCTGGTGCGCTCGGCGGAGGCCTTCCACGCGCTCAAGTGGGGCGGCGCGGCCTATCTCATCCTCCTGGGCACCCAGTCGATCCGGGGCTGGTGGCGGGCCGACGCCGTGACGCCGGCCCCCGTGGCGGCGCCCGCGGGCCGGACGGGAGCGCGGCGGCTGAGGTCCTTCATGGAGGGACTGCTCACCAACGCGCTGAACCCGAAGGTGGCACTCTTCTATCTGGCCTTCCTGCCCCAGTTCATCCGGCCGGGCGATCCGGTGTTCGCGCGGTCGCTGCTCCTGGGTGCGCTGCACGTCGGCATCGGCGTCGCCTGGCTCTCGCTGCTGTCGGTCTCGCTCGTGCGGATCCGACCGCTGGTGGAGAGCCGGCTCTGGCGGGCCCGGCTCGAAGGCGCGAGCGGGGCGGTGCTGGTCGCGCTCGGGGTGGTCAGGCTGGCTGCCGAGCGCCGCTGAAGTCTGTCGGAGGGGGCCCCTTTTGCAGTCCCAGAGGGGGCCCCCTCCGAGCCTCCCTCAGAGCGGATTGCGCCGGCAAAGCCGGCGCTCGAACGGAGGCTGCTCGGGCACTCTCCCCGAGTCGGCGGCCCAGTCGCTCCAGGCGGTGCTCGAACGCGGCGAGGACGCGAGCGGAGGCCTGATGCCGCCGGGCGAGCGCCACGGCCTGCTCCACCACCTGGAGCGCCGCCGCGAGATCACGCCGGCGATGCTCGTGGACCTTGGCGATCTCCTCCCACGGCCGCGGGTCGAACTCGCGAGGCGAGCGGGCCGCCGCCTCCCAGAGCGCGCGCGCCTCGTCCCAGCGTGCCAGGCGCTTCTCGCGGAGGGCGAGTCGGAGCAGCAGGCGCTCGCGCGAGGGCGTCGGCAGGCCGGTGTCGAGCGCCAGGCGGTAGCAGGCCAGGCTTCGCTCCGGCGCCGCGCCCTCGAGCATCCGGCCGAGGCCGGCCAGCGCTTCCGGATCGAGCTCGGGGTGCGGCGCGCGCTCCACCGCGTCCGCGACCCAGCCGGTGAGCGCGGCCAGCGAGAGGATGTCGTGCCGGTTATGCTCGAACACCCGCGGCAGCTCGTCCGGCCGCTTGCGCCGCAGGTACTCGAAGTACACGGTGGGGATCAGCGCGCCCGGCAGGTCGTCGTCTCTCGTGAAGCCGAGCACGTCCTGCTCGACCGTCCCGAGCCGGCAGTCGGCCAGGCGCCCGCTCCAGAGCCGCCGCGCCGGGCCGAGCAGATCCACGTGGAAGACCTCCCCGGGAAAGCGGCGCCGGCCCAGCACGAAGCGCGTCTCGAGCAGCGGCAGGTCGAAGCCGGCCCCGTTATAGGTGACGAAGCCGTCGAACTTCCGGAAGGTCTCCTCGAGGGCGGTCAGCAGCGCCGGCTCCTCGTCGAGGTCTCGCATGAAGAACTGGCGCACCTCGAACTCGTCGCCGTCGAAGAAGCCGACGCCGACCAGGAACGCGTAGGTGCCGGTACCACCCGCCAGCCCGGTGGTCTCGGTGTCGAGGTAGAGCAGGCGGCGCCCCTCGCTCACCGGCCCGCCGCTGCGACTGAGCAGGGCGAGCGCGGCCGGCGTGGCCTCGCGCGCGGCCAGGAGCGGCTGCGCGCCGTGCCGGTGCCCGACCGGGTACCGGCGGCGCACCACCAGGAGCCGCCCGCGCTCGGTCTCCTCGACGGTGCCGTCGAGCAGGGCCTCCAGCGATGCGGCCGCGGTTGGGCGCACACGAGTCTTCGCCTCGATGCGGCGGATGATCCGGGTCAGCTCGGTGAGATCGCGCGCCACGGGGGCGGAGGGGTCAGCGCCGGGACACGAGGCGCTTGAGAATCCCGAGCGCGACCGGCTTGGCCTGACGCCCCACCTCGTTCACGGGCCCCACGCACGAGGGGCAGCCGCTCCGGCAGCCGCAGGCCTCGAGCGTCTCGAGCCCGCGCGCCAGCAGCTCCGGCAGCACCTCGAAGATCCGCTCGGCGAGGCCGATGCCGCCCGGCTGGTTGTCGTAGAGGTAGATCGTCGGCGTGAAGGTCTCGCCCTGGAGGAGCTGGGCCCGCATGGTCTCCCGCGTCACCACCTGCCCGGCCTGGGACGGTGAGCCGTCGCCGAGCCACGCCCCCACGTCGCGGATGTCGCACAGCAGGAAGATCGGGGCCAGGCTGTGGATGAGGTGGCTGAGGGCGCGGAGGCCGTCCACCAGGTCGTCGCGCCGCGGAGAGAGCTCGGCGAGCAGCCCGGGATGGAGCGTGAGCCACGCGCTGGTGGTCTGCATCTCCTGCTGCGGCAGCTCCACCTCGCCCGAGCCCACGTTCTCCAGCGTGCCCATCTTGATCTTCTTGAAGCCGACAACCTTCTCGGCCACCAGCACCTCGCCCTGCTCGGCGAGGAGCCCCGGCGTCTCCTGCCGGCCGAAGCGCTGGAGGATCCACACCCCCTTGGCGCTGATCGCGTCCGTGAAGTAGTCCACCGCCACCCGCTTGACGTAGGCCACCTTCTCCTCGTCCTCGCGGTAGTGGAGCTCCTGCACCTCGAAGGGCTCGCCCTCCAGCATGTAGATCGCCTTCGGATAGACCATGGCGAAGGCGCTCTTCCAGTCCACCTCCGCGATGATCTGCCTCCGCTTGACCTGGGCCGCGTCGCGCGCGGTGGTGTCGATGACCAGGAAGTTGTCGGAGGTGACGGTGCGCAGCGAGATGTGGTCGGCCGGGTAGGTCTCCGAGCTCCAGTGGAAGTGCGCGCCCGCCCGGTGGAGGACGCCCTCGTCCTCGAGCGCCCCCAGGTGCGCCGACACGTCGCCGCCGAAGGCCTCGTCGGCCGCGATCGGCAGCTCGAAGGCCGCGCACTTGACGTGGTTGATCAGGATGAAGGGATTCTCCGGATTGATCCGCGCGTGCTCCGGCGACGCCCCGAAGAGGTAGTCGGGGTGCGAGGCCAGGTACTGATCCATCGGGGAGCTGGTGGCCACCATCACCGCGCCCGACTCCCCGCTGCGCCGGCCGGCCCGCCCCGCCTGCTGCCACATGGAGGCGATGGTGCCGGGATAGCCCGCGAGCACCGCGACGTCGAGGTGCCCGATGTCGATGCCCAGCTCGAGCGCGCTCGTGGACACCACGCCCAGCACCTCGCCCGAGCGCAGCCCCTGCTCCACCTCGCGACGCCGCAGCGGCAGGTAGCCGCCGCGGTAGCCGCGCACGATGCCGGAGTCGCCCGTCTTGTCCTCGACCCCCTTCTTGATCGAGGCCAGCACCACCTCGGTGGAGAGGCGGCTCTGGCAGAACACGATGGTGGCGACCTTCTGCTTCAGGAAGCGCGTGGCGAGCTTGGACGCCTCGCCGAGATAGGGCGCGCGGATGCCGAGCTCCGGATTCACCACCGGCGGGTTGTAGACCATGAAGGTCTTCTCGCCGGTGGGCGCCCCGCTCTCGTTCAGCTCGACCACCGTCTCCCCGGTGAGCCGCTGGGCCAGGTCGCCCGGGTTGGCGATGGTGGCCGAGGCCATGATGAACTGCGGGGTGGCCCCGTAGTGCCGGCAGATGCGCTTGAGCCGGCGCAGCACGTTGGCGAGATGGCTGCCGAAGACGCCGCGATAGGCGTGCAGCTCGTCGATCACCACGTACTTGAGGTTCTGGAAGAGATTCACCCACTTGGTGTGGTGCGGCAGGATCCCCGAGTGCAGCATGTCGGGATTGGTCAGGACCAGGTTGGCCCGCGCGCGCACCGAGCGGCGCGCGTCCTGCGGGGTGTCGCCGTCGTAGGTGAACATCCGCATGTCGGGCAGCGACTTCGACAGCTCCATCAGCTCGGCGAGCTGGTCCTGCGCGAGCGCCTTGGTCGGGAAGAGGTAGAGCACCCGCGCGTCCGGCTGCTGCACCAGCGCCTGGAGCACGGGCAGGTTGTAGCAGAGGGTCTTGCCGGAGGCGGTGGGCGTGACCACCACGAGGTGCTCGCCCTTGGCCACCGTGTCGAAGGCCTTGGCCTGGTGCGAGTAGAGCTGCTGAACGCCGCGCGCCTTGAGCGCCTCCACGATGCGGGGGTCCAGCGAGGACGGAAAGGGCGCGAAGACGGCGGGTTTGGCGTCGAAGTGCCGGACCGCGGTGATGAGGTGGCCCGTCTCGAGCGACGTCAAGAGCTCATCGAGGAGCTCCCGGATTTGCATGAGGCTCATCCTATGTTTAGTGAGGACAAGTTGTCAACTTTGCGGGCGCTCCGGGGCCGGCACGGCTGCCGCGGCCCGCCTTGACAGGTGCGAAACTCTTGCGCTATCGTCCCGCCGAGTCGAAGTCGCGATCCGGATCGGTAGTCTGGCCTCGCAGGGGATCAAAGGAGATCGGTCCATGAAGAAGCTCGGGTTCGTCGCGGCGCTAGCGGCACTGTTGTTCTCCCTCCATTCTCCGGCGGCGGCTCAGGTCAAAGGCCTCTACTGGACGACCAGCGGCATGTTCGGCCCGTTCCCGATCACCGACCTGATCCCGAGCGTGCCGAAGGAAAAGGCGCGCGACATCACGATCCCGGTGAGCATGTGGGTGATCGACCATCCCAAGGGTCTGGTGGTGTTCGACACCGGGAACAACGCGGCGATCTCCGACGGGGGCTGCAAGAACTACTGGGTTCCGGGCAACTGCGATGGGCTCCGGCCGAGCCAGAAGCGCGACGACGTCATCGATCGCCAGCTCCAGAAGCTCGGCTACTCGACCGACAAGGTGAAGGCGGTCATCACCTCGCACTCCCACCTCGACCACATCGGGAACATCAAGATGTTCCCGAAGGCGGTCCACGTCATCCAGAAGAAGGAGCTGTATCAGGCGTGGTGGCCGGAGAAGTTCCAGCGGGGCGGCGGCGTGTTCGTGATGGGTGACTTCGACGGGCCCGCGCGCGACTTCAACTACCTGGAGCTCGACGGGGACTACGACCTCTTCGGCGACGGGTCGGTCATGATCCTCAGCACCCCGGGCCACACCCTCGGCCACCAGTCGGTGAAGGTGAAGCTCGCCAGCGGGAAGACGATCATCATGTCGCAGGACGCCATCTGGATGCAGGAGAACCTGGACGGCTATCCGGCGGGCCTCAACTACAGCGTGAAGGACTACAACAACTCGGTGAACCGGCTGAAGATGATCCGCGACCTCGAGAACGGCGAGATCTTCTTCGCCCACGACCAGGATCAGTTCAAGGCCAAGGGTAACCAGTGGTATAAGTAGCCCCACGCTCACCACGGTGTGAGAAGGCCCCCCGCTCACGCGGGGGGCCTTCGTGTTCTCGCCATGAGCGCATCCCCCACCATCCGTCTCGATTCCGTCTCCAAGCGGTACGGCTCGCGGACCATCATCCACGACCTCTCCTTCACGGTCGGCCGGGGGGAGATCGTGGGATTCCTCGGTCCGAACGGCGCGGGCAAGACCACGACGATGCGGATGATCGCCGGTTTCACCGCCGCCACCTCCGGCCGAATCACGGTGGCCGGGCACGACATGGCCACCGACAACGTCAGCGCGGCCCGCCTCGTCGGCTACCTGCCCGAGCGCCCGCCGCTCTACGACGTGCTCGACGTCTCCGCCTATCTGCGCTTCGTGGCCCGCGTGAAGGGGGTACGCCGGGCCGCGATCCACGGGGAGATCGAGCGGGTCGCGGCGGCCTGCCGCCTGGAGGCGGTGCTGGATGACGAGATCTTCAAGCTCTCGAAGGGCTACCGGCAGCGCCTCGGTCTCGCCCAGGCCCTGCTGGGGTCGCCCGAGGTGCTGCTGCTCGACGAGCCCACCGCCGGTCTCGACCCCGGCCAGATCCAGGAGACGCGCGAGGTGATCCGGGCCTTCGGGGCCGACCACGCGGTGCTGCTGAGCACGCACATCCTCGCGGAGGCCACGCTCATCTGCCAACGCGTGGCGATCATCAACCACGGCCGGCTGCTCGCGATCGACTCACCCGCCGGCCTCCAGCGCGCGATGGAGGAGACCAACCGGGTCGCGCTACGGGTCACCGGCGCGGCGCCGGCCCTGCGCGACACCCTGCTGGCGGTGGACGGGGTCCGGGCGGTCGACGTGCGCGCGGACGCGGCCGAGCCCGGCGTGCTCACCGTCAACTGCCAGGTCGACGCCCGCGACGGCGTGGAGGCGGCCATCGCCCGCGCGGTGGCCGGCCGCTTCGATCTGCATCGGCTGGAGCGGAGCCAGCCCACGCTGGAGAACGTCTTCCTGCGGTACGTTCAGGAATCGCCCGCGAGCGGAGAAGCGGCGTGAGCGGAACCCTGGCGGTCTACCAGAAGGAGATGGCGACCTACTTCCGCTCGCCGATCGCCTACTACGTGGTCGCGGTGTTCCTGCTCGGCAGCGGGTACTTCTTTCTCTACAACATCTTCCTGAGCGGCGAGACCGCGATGGCGGGGACGTTCCAGAACATGGGCGTCCTTCTGATGACGCTGGCCCCGGTGATCTCGATGCGGCTGCTCGCCGCCGAGTACAACGCGGGCACCGCGGAGCTGCTCCTCACGTTGCCGCTCACGCCCTGGCAGATCGTCGTCGGCAAGTTCCTGGGTGCAGTCACCATCCTGCTGCTGATCACCGCGGGCAGCATGGTCGACCTGATCCCGCTCTACCTCTTCGGCACGCCCGAGACCACCACGATCCTCTCCGGCTACCTCGGCTTCGTGCTGCTCGGGCTGGCGTCCCTGGCCGTCGGCCAGCTCTTCTCGACGCTGACCCACAACCAGATCGTGGCCGCCCTGCTCTCGGCCGCAGTGCTCCTCGCCTTCTGGTGGGTGGGGCACCTCCAGTCGTTCCAGGCCTCGCCGGGCGTGCGCGCGTTCGTCGCCTACCTGTCGTTCTCCCGGCACTTCACCGACTTCATCCAGGGCCTCGTGCGCACCGAGAGCGTGGTCTTCTACCTCGTCGTCTCCGGGATCGCGCTGACCCTGAGCGTGGCGTATCTGCAGTGGCGACGCTGAGGCGGGACCGCTCGATCCGCTCGGGGCTCATCCTCCTCACGGGGATCGCGCTGCTCGCGGCCGCCCTCGTGGTGCACGCGATCCTCCTCGAGACCGTCACCGCCACGTGGGTCCTCGCGGGCGCGGGCGCCCTGCTCGCGGCGATCGGCGCGCTCGGGCTCCGCCACCGGCTCGCCGCCCTCGCGCACCGTCGTCGGGCCGAGATCGCGCTGTTCGCGCTGGGAATCGTCGGGATCCTGGTCGCGGTCGCGTACCTCTCGCTGCGCTACCCGTTCCGCTTCGATCTCTCCAGCGCCGGCACGTATTCGCTGGCCGAGCCCACCGTCACCATGCTCAAGCGGCTCGATCGGCCGGTGCGCATCGTGTTCTTCCACGATCCGATGATGCGCGAGACGGTCGAGCTCTATCAGCTCATCGCCGCGCAGAGCCCGCGGATCTCGGTGGAGTTCCACGATCCGATGATCAACCCGGCGCAGGCGCGCATGCTCGGTGTCAACTTCGCGGGCACCGCGGTCATGGAGAGCGAGGGGCGCACGCTCCAGATCAACGGCGGCAGTGAGACCGACATCGCCAACGGGATCCTGCGCGTGTCCCAGACCGCGACCCAGCGTGTGTGCTTCCTCGACGGTCACCGCGAGGCGGATCCCTTCAGTCTCGAGGCCCACGACCATCTCGAGGGCGCCCCCGGCCACTCGCACGGACTGGGCGCGAAGTACGTGCTGCACGAGCGTCACGGCCTCGCCAAGGCGCGCAGCGCGCTCGAGACCCT
>WNFB01012379.1_pt1 | contig 14926 bp, 18 predicted proteins | sample 5400501 | NCBI WGS metagenome assembly WNFB01 (sample SAMN13153341, study PRJNA577476) | soil metagenome | isolation source: 200 cm saprolite under Douglas fir tree site 2 hole 1 | place: USA:California | collected 2015-04-18
CTCGGGTAGTATCGAACGCGTGGATCGGTCATGAGCGCGCTATCAAAGGAATGCGCATGCCGCCAGTTGTTGTGCAGCGTGGGGCATTGCCACGTGCCGTTCCTGCGGAAGCGCGCGAAGAGCAGAGCGCATTTCTCGTTGCTGAATGAAGCGAGCACCGCCGGGTCACCACGGACAAGCGGAGTGAGGGGGGCCTTCGGGTCGTCGTAGGTTTCCGCAATCGCTTTCCTGAACGCATCTTCGTTGGTGGAGCAGGACAACAAAATACCTGTCATGTGCTCGACGCTCTTCTGCCCGGCATCCGACGCTTCCGCCGCGGTGATCAAATCGGGGATGTGACCGGCGAAAACAATTCCCAGCTTTTTGGCTTCGTCGGCTATTCCGAAATACGCTGGGCGCGGAATTGAGTTGTACACCTTGATGAAATCTGCCCCGCGTCTGGAGATGCTCTGAACCGCGGCGCGCCCTTCTGCCTCGGTCGTAACCTGAAAAGTGCCTAACCAGGCCACGAAGTTTCCGTCAACAATAGGGCCAGACATGAAGATCCGAGGGCCCAGCATCTGACCGAGAGTGATCCTCTGTCTCCACTGTTGTAACTGCTCAAGGCTCCCGCCCATATCGCGCACCCCGGTGATGCCGGTTGCGATGAGAAGCGGGAAGATCATCTCCTTTTCTTCGCGTGACACGTGAAGGGGCCATAGTTCCGAATCATCCAGATGGATATGCATGTCCCACAGCCCGGGTATTAAAAACTTGCCGGTCCCGTCTACCACCCGCGCGCCATCTGGAACATTGAGCTTCGTCGAATTTTCTATCGCCGTGATGCGTGCTCCCGAAATCACGACCGTCATATCGGGTTTGGGCGGCGCGCCGGTGGCGTCAATGATCGTTACATGGACAAAGGCCAGGGGGCGTGATGGGACGACCGGCCTTGTCTGCGCGATGATTAGTGCGGGTAGCAGAGTCGCGGATACGACTAACAGCGTTTTTCTCATTAGGCTTTGTCACCTGTTGCAAACAGAAGCCGTCTAACGGATCGCGCTTAAGCTGCGGCGCGCTGAAGAAAAAATCATTCCGTAATCTGCGCGCGCCGCCAGCTTCAAGCGCTTGTTAGGCTGCGCGTAGCCATTCCAGAACCGCTTGCTCAAAGGTCTTCCGATCGTGAAAGGCTCGGAGCATCCCTGCCTGTCGAAGCCCCTCTTTGGACGCAACATCGATGAAGTACTGGCCACGATCCCGCACAATGCGTAGCCACGCATTCCCTGAGTTCAGATCCACGAAATAGTTACCGAAGCTTTCGGGGGAATAGAGGCTCCCCGTAGGCTGGTAGCCAAGCTGGGCCAGCCGACTAAGAAACGGACCGATGTCGGCAGCGATCTCTACAGGGATCTGGTGTGCCATCGCGCAGCCTAACTAGTAATAGACTGCGCGCCACGCAGCCTAATTCCGCTGATTGACCTGAGAACACCGTGAAAATGCAGCAAGGCAGCCCGGCACGGTAGGGTACTCTTGCGACACGGGGCGCGATTCCCCCGACTGAGCCCCTGTCCTCCGGATCGACGGTAACTTCCGAAAAGCGCAGACCGCAGCATTGGACCCGCGCATCCAGCGCCGGCCAACCCGGAGAGATTTCTCATGAACGACGACGAGTTGTTCCTTCGCACAATCGACGACCTCAGCAAGAAGATCAACCTCGGCACGCCGTACGACTGGCTCCGCGGGTCGGCCCTTGTGCGACAACTCCTCATCGACGGTTATCCGCTAGTTGATCGGGTAAACCACGATCCTCGCCTGACACTTGTCTTCGACGTTCCGGACGCCTCCGGCGCGGTAGATGAACATACACTTGCGCTCCTGGCCGGGGATGCGCTCCTCGGGGTGCATCCGAGGCGGACGGTAGATCGGAAAGGCTTTCTCGCAACACCCCTGATCTACGTTAAGGGTCGGTGGTACACGGTGCACGAAATCGTGGACACCGTAGCACACGCCCTGGGTGGCGTGCACAAAGGCGACCCGAAGGGTGATAGCCAGAATGAACTCGCCGCGCTCAACGCATCGGTTGAGGTGCTAGGCGGCGGCGCTGCAACAACTCAGATCAGAGGCATCGGACACATCACCATCGTCGGGGTGAAGCCCCTGGCCGAGGTCGTAGCGAAAAAGTACGGCATTCCGATCACATGGACTAACCCCAACGCGCTTACGGAGGAGCAGAAGAGGAAGCTCACGGGCTAAACCGCGCTGGCGCAGTGCGGGGGCTCACCGCCCTGCCGTCGTGGTGCCAATGGTGGTGCCAACGAGACCGTTGCCGGTCGTCGCGGGCCGTCGCTCGCATCGCCTAACTCCTTGAAACCACAACGGCCAGCGCTGGCGGGCGCTGACCGTGCAGGATTACGAATCGAGAGCTCTACCACTGAGCTACGGTGGCGCGGTTATGCAGCAACGACTTACCGCATTGGTCGAGAGGTCTACGCCGTGGTGCCAAAAAACCCGCCCCGCGTAGCGCCTCCAACCGCGCCCCTAACTTAGTGGGGTGCTGCTCCACGCGGTACTCCACAGCCTCAGCCCAGCTTAAGCGCAGTGCGTTAGCCTGCGAGAATCAGCGCACTGTGACACTGCTACAAGGGCGGGTTCCAATCCCTATCCCAGAATCGTGCACCTTTCACTAAGGTTCACATAACTGTTCACAGTGACGGGAGCTCCAAAGCATGAACTCAAGCAAGACCGCTTCACAACGGGCAAACCCCGGAGGAGCGAAAAGAAACCTCGCTTCCATTAGGCCGTTCTTCATCGTGAAGGACCTGCAGACCTCGATCTCCCACTACATCGAGCGCTTCGGTTTCAAGCTGGACTTCCAGGGCCCTCCCGAAGACGTGTACTATGGCCAAGTGAGTCGGGACGGGATCGGCATCATGCTCAAGGCTATCCTTCCCGATGTGCTTCCCTGTCCAAACCACACCCGGCACGGATGGGCTCGCTGGGATGCTTACATCTACACCCTGGACCCCGACTCGCTGTTCGACGAGTTCAAGCAGCGGGGTGCGTCGTTCGTGAAAGAGTTGTCGTACATCGATGACGGCCTGTGGGGCTTCGAGGTCACCGATGCCGACGGGTATGTCCTTGCCTTCCTTCGGGTCCGCAACGAGTAGGGGCTACCGAGGTGTATCGCAGTTTGATATCAACTTTGAAGTGCAACACTCAGTCTCATTTCGCATAACATTGCTCCCTACACACACCTGAAGCTGCCCAATAGTTGGCTTGCGAGGCGTGACCCCTTAGCTTAGGCCAACGTCGTCAGGCTGCGTCTGGGCACATGTCACCTCTAGCCGTTCGAGTCGGTGCGGGCGTCCTCGCTCTCCTCGCCCTTATCGCCCTGCGCGGCAGGCGCTGGGCCTACCTCGCATTCGTGGTGCTCGGGCTCCTCTATTTTCCCGCGCAAACCCACTTCCGCGTGCACGCGCCGAAGTGCGAGCACCTCCTTCCCACGATGCACGTGCTCGTCCTCTCGCTGCACAACTACGCGTACATCGCGCTGTTCGCCGGCTTCTACTGGATGTCGTGGGTACAGTTCCGGAGGTCTGACGCGCGCGCCATCTGGGCGCTCCTCGCGACGCTGCTCGTGGGAGCCCTCGTCGAGATCGCCGAGGGCATGACGGGGCGGGGACATTGCCGCGTGCGGGATCTCGTACCGGACGCCGCAGGGGCGTTGGGCGCGGCGCTGCTGCTCGCTGTCTGGTCCCGGCTCCGCCGGAAACCGGCGTACGTCAGACTCGTCAGGCCTCACCCAGCGGCCGCTCCACACCCGACTGCCCCCACGTCCCGTGCTGTCGTTTCTCCTCGCGGTGTCGTTCCGCCCCCGCCCCCGCCCCCGCCTCCCCGGGGTCCACCGCGGCGCGTCGTACCTCCGCCCCCCGACTTTTCACCGGGCCCAAGCCCTGTCACGCCATCGGCGGACATGGCTCCGACGCAAGAGGTCGCGCCGAGGGAGGGGGGGGCGATCGCTGCACGTCGAGCGGTCGTGCAACGCCTTCGGGCGATCCTGGGACGTCTCAGGGAAATGTTACAACGCCTGTGGATGACCATCCGTGGACGTCGCCGCCCAATCGTCGTCGGCATCGGACTCCTGGCGCTCGGGGGCGCCGGGACGTTCGTGATTCTGCGCCTCCGTGCAGTAGCGCCTGTGGTCACCGAGCAGCCGAACGCGGCACCACCGCCTCTACAGCCACCACCGCCCCCACCGCGGCCCCTCCAGTCTGAAGCCGAGGGGTACTACGAGCCGTCCTACCAGTTCACGGTCTCCGATCGGCGCTTCACTCGCCTGACGCTGCGTCCTGAACCCTTTGTCACGTTCTCGCGGATCGGGACACGGCAGGAAGCGGGGTGTGCAGATGCACGGATTAGCCCGGCTGCGGTACACCTGCGCTGCGAGCTCGAGCGCGTCGGCATGGTCACGATCGATGGTCAGTTCCCGTCACGCTCGGTCACGAGCCGCCTCGACGCGCCGGTCCTGAACGCCTTGATCACGATCACCAATACGCGCGGTGAGACTCTGTTCCGCGCGCGCGAGTCGTTCTATTGGCACACGCCCGACTGAGGATGGTCGGGGGGTCTATCCTACAAGAAAAGAGGCTCCATGAAGCTGAACCGAAACCTCGGGACGCTGCTGCTTGGAATCTGGCTCGTCTTAACGGGTCTCATCAGCCTGATTGATCTGCGCTTCTCAGGACTCGGTACTATCATGTCGGTGCTGGCGCTCGTGGCGGGTCTCCTGATCGTCGTGGGGCGCTGAGCCGGCTGCCTAACAAGCGCCTGAAGCTGACGCGTCTGTGGTAGACTTTTATTTGTGATTATTCCAGTTTGGCGCCGCAGCTTAGGCGCATCCCGTGGGCGGCGTGGGCCTTCACAATAGCCGAAGCAATCTTGGAGTGACGAAAGACCATGGCTCACGACGTTGTGAAGGACCGTCAACGCTGGACCAGTGCCCCGTACTTCATCGTCGATGATGTGGTCAGCACCGCGAACTACTACCGCGATAAGCTTGGCTTCCATTATGAACGTTTCTGGAACGACCCCCCGTCATTTTGTATGGTCAAGCGCAACGGCGTCGTCATCATGTTGGCTCAATTGGAGACGACTGGGGCGATGCGCCCCAATCACGTCGTCGATCCGGAGGGCGGGGCGTGGGACAGCTACATTTGGATCGACGACGCTGTTGCGCTCAATGCTGAATTCAAGGCGCGGGGCGTGAAGATTGCACGTGATATCTGCGACCAACCGTATGGTTGCCGCGATTTTGATATTGAGGACTGCAACGGATATCGCATTTGTTTCGGTCAGGACCTGGAAGGCTGACATCCGACTGCACGCTGCGTAACATGCGAAGCTGACAGCGCCCGTCGTCTGCGGTAGAATTGTGTTTGTGAACCCTCCAGTGTGGCGCCGCAGCTTAGGCGCACCCCGTTAGGCAGAACCTTCCTCATGTTGAGCTCCTTGCATTGTTCTCCAAAGCCTCCCGCACCTTTGCCGCGAGCGCATCGGCCGAGAACGGCTTGTTGATGAACGGAGTGTTAGGCGCAAGGACGAGCTCATGGGCTACCGCCGGCCGCGAGCGGTAAACGCGCGCGAATAGCAGTGCCCCGGGCGGGCGCCGAGTCGATCTCCAGCTCTCCGCCGGCGAGGGCGACGCGCTCTTGCATGCCGAGCAGGCCCTGGCTCCCCCCTTGCGCGGCACGCCGGCGCGCCGCGGCGACGTCGAAGCCCTGGCCGTCGTCGCGCACCACGAGCTGCAAGGTGCCGTTTGCGTGGCTGAGCTCGACATCGACGGCACGCGCCTGCGCGTGCCGGATGACGTTTGTGATCGCCTCCTGCGCGATGCGGAAGCAGGTCGTTTCCACCGCGATCGGTGGCCGCTTCTCGAGATGCGCCAGCGAGAGGTGGAAGGCGAGCCCGGCACGCTTAGCCTCGCGCTCCACGTACCAGCTCAGCGACGCCTCCAGCCCGAACTCGTCGAGCAGCGGTGGGCGCAGGTCCTGGGCGAGTTCGCGCATCCGGGCGATCGCGCCGTCGACCAGCGCGATCGTCTCGGAGTCGTCACGGTCGCGCCGCTGGAGGTTCAGCTTGAGCGCGGTGAGCACCTGCCCAAAGTCATCGTGCAGCTCGCGGGCGACAGCGCGGCGTTCCGCCTCCTGCGCCTCGATCAGCTTGCGTGACAACGCCTCCTGCTGTAGCGCGCGCTGCGCGAGCTCCTCTTCGGCACGCTTGCGCTCGGTGACGTCCGCGTTCGTCCCGTACACTCGGATCAGCCGTCCACCTTGATCGCGGACCACCGTGGCGCGGCCAAAAATCCAGTGGACGCTGCCGTCGGGCCAGACGACACGGTACTCGATGTCGCCGGACCCGGTGCCCGAGAGCAGCTCGCCGCGCCGGCGCGCCACCCAGTCCCGGTCGTCGGGATGGACTGCCTCGACGTAGTCCTCGAGCCGCGCGCCCTCGCTCCGGTCATCGCCGAAAAAGAGCCGCAGATTCGCTTCGGTGTTGATGATCTGTTCGCTGACGAGGTCCTGCTCCCAGCTTCCAGTCTGGCCAAGCTTTTCGGCGTCAACCAGCAGCCGCTCGGTCTTGCGCAGCGCCTCCTCGGCGCGAACGCGCTCGGTCACGTCGTCGTTGACGATGACGGCGCCGGTAATGGCGCCCGCGCCATCGCGAACGGGGGCGGCGTAGTTCTCGATCGTCTTGCGCCGGCCGTCGAACGTCTCGATGTCGATCAGTTCGTCGCGGCTGGTCCGCCCCTCGTCCAGCGCGTAGCGCGACGCCCACTCGTCCGGGGCGATCGCTTGGCCCGAGGCGTGCCAGTAGCCCTTACTCTTCACCCATCTCTCCCGTCCGCTGACGATCGTCCCGCCCCAGATGCGGCCGGAGGCGGGGTTGTAGAGCACTAGGTCCCCGGCGCGATCCATCACCGCAACACCGACAGGAAGCGTGTCGAGGACTTGTCGCAAGAGTGACTCGGTCTCCCTGAGCTTGCTGACGTCGATCATTGCCCCGACCGCTCGGCGAGCCCGTCCCCGGTCGTCGCGCTCGATCGCGCAACGCGAGGCCACCCATGCCCAGGAGCCGTCCCGGCGGCGAAACCGGTACTCGCTCGACCACCCCGGAGCGTCGCCGATGATCGCCTGAGCGGCGACCTCTTCTGCGCGCTGCAAATCGTCCGGGTGGACGCGGTCACGCCACCAGCTAACCTGATCCACGACTTCGTCGCGGGGATAACCGAAAATGGATTCGAGGTTCGCATCCCAGCTCACCGCGTCATTATCGAGGTCCCGCTCCCAAATGGCCTCGAAGGCCACACGAGCGAGCAATCGGTCCCGCACTTCACTCGCCACACGATACCCCTTGGTTTTGTGACGGCCAGAATCCTCGTAATACGTAACACGCACGAGGTCATTTTTCTAATGCGACGCCGATCGTGCCGGTTCCCCGCGGGTGGCCGGGACAAGGGCTAGAGTGGCGCCCTTCCTCTATAGTGCGGTTTACACGATGAATGTCGGTGCAGTAGAATTGCGTTTGTGAACGTGAAAGCTTGGCGCCGCAGCTTAAGCACACGCCGTTAGGCGGCGCATGTTAGAATAGCACGGATCCGCATTCGCACTGCGGCGAGGAGGCTCCATGAGCCCAAAGACGGATACACAGAAGTCCGCCAAGAGCGCCACCGTGACCGGCAAGGCGGTCAAGGGATTCACGGACGAGGAACGAGCCGCGATGAAGGAGCGTGAAGCGGGCGGACGGGGAAAGCGACCTGTTCGCGCAGATTGCCAAGATGCCGGAACGGGATCGCGCCATGGCCGAGCGGCTCCATGCTATCATCAAAGCCAGCGCGCCAGCCCTCTCGCCGAGAACCTGGTACGGGATGCCCGCGTACGCCAAGGACGGCAATGTCGTCTGCTTCTTCCAAAGCGCGCACAAGTTCAAGGCGAGGTATGCGACGTTGGGCTTCAGCGACAAGGCGAACCTCGACGAAGGCACCGTGTGGCCGGTCGCCTTCGCCCTGAAGGAGTTGACCGCGGCCGACGAGGCAAGGATCGCCGCGCTCGTGAAGAAAGCGGTGAGCTGAGGAGGTCGCTGCACTTTTCAAGGTAGAATTGCGTTTGTGAACGTTCTCGTGTGGCGCCGCGGCTTAAGCGCGCCCCGTTAGGCCGCTCCGATAAATCGTCATGACGACCGCTCCTGAAACGAAAAACCTGGTTCGCGCCTATCGGGTCTTTCACATCGCTCTGCTAGCAGGTCTTTTCTTGCTGGGCGCGGTCTTTGTATTCCTCCAGCGAACAGTGGGAGCTCGAACGGGCCTGTCGATGCTTGGCCTGCCATTCGCTGGAGTCGCGATCCTCCTTCTTGCAATCACCTCGGTAGTGCGCGCGAGAGTTGTACAACGTCGCGCTGATAAGTCACCCGCGGATTATTGGGCACGTCGAGAAATTGGCGCTCAGGCGCTCATTCTCTGGTGCCTGATCGATGGAAGCGCGCTGCTGGCGTGGGTAGGTTATTTCTTTTCGGGCCTGACAATTCCACTGGCTGTCGCCCTTGGGGGAACGATCCTCCTGGCGCTGTTTCGGCCAGCGAACCTCGAGGGAGCGGCCTAACAAGCGCCGGAAACTGGCGGCGGGCGTATACTAGGGAATGAATTCTTTTTCAGCGCAGGCAGCTAAACTGTGACCGAACATGCCTTCAATTTTTGATCCACAAGTTCGGACCGCCATTATGGATCGGATCTCCCGACTGACCCCCGAGCGCACGCCGGTCTGGGGTCGATTCACGGCGCCGGAAATGGTTTGTCATGTAAGCTGCGATCTGCGGCAGGGACTCGGTGAGCTCGAGGCTGGTCCACCATCCGGACCGCTGGCGCGCTTTCCACTGAATTGGCTCGCGATTCATGTCCTGCCTTGGCCGAAAGGAAAGGGGAAGAGCCCGCCCGAATTCCTCGCGACTCGTCCCACCACGTGGGCTGCCGACGTAGGTCGACTGCGCGAGCTCATTCAGCGCTTCGGGGCGCGAGGGCCAGCCGCGGCGTGGCCGGCGAGCCGGGTCTTTGGATCCATTTCCGGCCCGAGCTGGGGTGTCATGGAGTACAAACATCTGGATCATCATTTGCGTCAGTTCGGTCTGTGAGGTTGCCTGGTTTAGTGCAGTCTCGAATTGGGAGCGCGACGCTGGCGCTTTGTTGTATGGGGTGCGGCGCGGGCTGGTCCCGACGCCCGCTCAACTCGCTTGATCCAGTGCCGGCCCGGCAGCAAGTCCAGGTTTGGCACGGGGGGCGAGCCGACATCCTCCACGCGGTACGAATCGACTCGACAACGGTCACTGGGATTCCGTTCCACAAGTCCTTAGCGTGTGACACTTGCTACGTGGTGATCCCTCGAGCCCAGATCGACTCGGTCCGAGTGGGGGATCTTGTGAATGGATTCTGGCGGAGCACGACGTTAGTAGTAGGCGGGCTCGTTGTCGCCGGCATTGTGTATTGCCTCAGGCAAGACTGTAGCGGGACGTAGTTCTTGGTACGATGAAACCTGTTCTCACTTTTCTCGCTGGGTGGCTGCTCGCGGGTTTCGGTGCCGTAATCGGCTCCGTGCTCGGGCGCGCTGCCGGGAAGAGCGGGCTCTTCCTCAGCGCTGTGCTCGGCGGCGTCATCGGTATCACCGTCGCCGTCGCTGCTGCGAGCAGACTCGGCTGGATCTTGGTCAGCGACCGACGAGGTGCGTTGGTGGGAGGGGTCGTGGGTTTTGCAGTCGCCGCGCCGATCGCCGTTGCCAACCTCCACGCCCCCCTGATCCCGCTGTTGATTTGTGGTCTGGCAGGAGCCGGAGTGCTCGCCGGTCTTGGGTTCGCCCGAGGGTGGCAACGCAGCTCCTGAGGTGGAGGACGACGTCCCTCATCTGCTGTAGACTTGCATTTGTGAACACGAAAGCTTGGCGCCGCAGCTTACGCGCACGCCGTTAGACGTCCACCCAAGCAACTTGGGGGGCATTCCCGTGATCCAGGCCTTGCTAGTCGTGTTCGTTGCGCCTTCCACCCCAGCGGATACGCTGCCGTTGCTCCGTGTTCTGGCGACTGACTACGCCTATCAGGCGCCCGCCATTTTCCTCGCTGGGAATGTTCGCGTGCGACTCGTCAACATCGGGCGGCACCCACACCATCTCGTACTTTCACGCATGGACGACACTCTGTCGCTCCAGCAGTTCTTTAGGGACGTGCTCAGTCCCCATCCCCATGGCGGGTACCACGATGTTGGCGGCCCGAACCTGGTCGCACCAGGCGACTCGGCTGAGGCGTGGCTGATGTTGACGCCTGGCCACTACGCCTTGTCCTGCTGGGCGTTCTCGCGGAATGGTCAACCACATATCGCCAAAGGGATGTTTGCAGAGGTGCACCTCCGGCCAGGACCAAAGTCCCCTGGCGAGATACCAGCTGGGCTTTGGCAGATCGCGTCTAGCGAGTACCGCTTAGACGGACCGGACACCGTCGAGGCGGGCCCAGTGCTGGTGACGTTCGTCAATCGGGGGCAACAAGAGCACGATGTGCAGTTCGTTCGTCTGCCGCCCCGCGGCTCCCTGACCGCAGTGACTCAGTGGGCCGATGCGGGGATGGAAGGGCGCGTGCCCGGCACGCTCGCCGGGGGTGCGAGTGGAATTGAGCCGGGGATGCGGGCATTGGTCCCGTTGCAACTCCGACGGGGGCGATATGCTCTCTTCTGCTTCGTGCCGGACGAACACGACGGCAAACCGCACTACACGCACGGTATGGTGCGGTTACTCCTCGTTCGCTAAGTGGACGCCGGTACGCAATGAACGTAGGCTCCCTCGACTCTCAAGGAGCGCGTCGGGCCCCTCCCGGGGGGCGTGTCCTTCGGATCTTGGTCGGCCTCGGCCTGATGGCGCAGGCGACGCCCGTCTACTTCCACGTGGATGCCGGTCTTGCCATCGGGGCGGCCCTCCTCATGCTCGGGTTGCTGGCCGTCTACAGTCTGCTCCACGTCGTGGTGCTGCGCCGCCTGGTCGCCCTAAGCCCGGGGTTGGGAGCGTTCGTGGGGTTGGGGACGCTCGTCGCGGTATATCTCGCTGGAGCCCCCGGGGGACCGCTCTTGGGACGCGGAGAAGGGGAGCTCGCAGCAGGCACGTTCCTCGGCGTCTCATTGTTGGTCGCAGGTGTGCGAGCGGATCCGGGGTGTGAGGTGATGTCAATTCCTAGTGCGCTCTTTCGGAAACGCGCGGAACTGGCGTGTCTCGTCTTCTCGCCCCTCGACGCGTTGGAGCGCCGTTGGCGCAGGAAGCGCGCTGCCTAACACGCGCCAAAGCTGGCGTTGCACGCAATGACGTTGATCCGAGCTGCCGCAATCGGATGACGAACCGATGGAGGCAACGCAATTGGATCCGAGGAATGACAATCGTCCGACGACGCCGCACACTGCTCAGCCACCACTGACCAGGCTACAGCAGCAGCAGGGTTACGTGATCATCCTGGTTTTTGTGATCTGGTTTCCTGTGTATCTCGTCTGGGTGAGGCCCATTTTCAATGGATGGGCGTTCCAGTATGTCGACTCCTATCCGGCAGAGCTCCATGTCGTCCCGGTCCTCGCGTTGCCCCTCCTTGCCGCACTCGCGTACGAGAAGCTCATGATGTGGCGACGTCGGGAGCCGAGGTAGCTTGTGGCCCCGCGTGCCGTTGCAGGCCAGGCGAAAGGACAAGGTGTGGGCCGCGCGCTCCAAACGGTTTACGAAGTTGACCTAGGGTGGGGATGATCCGACCTGGTCACCCTCGCTGGCTGATCAGCCTGAGTCGAATCATTTTGATGTTTGGCTCTCGCTTCTGGTCTTGCGCGGCGTCCGGTGGGCTGCCTTGACGAATCTGCCAATAAATTCCCGATGTCGAACAAGCGGGAGGTTCCCGATGAGGTTCCGTCAGATCGCGACCTGGTCCTTCAACTCTGAATCATGTCCTTCATTGAATGGACAGTCGTCGGCATGGTGATCGGGCTGATCTACCGGAGCGCGGCTCGTTAGGCGGCGGCTATCAAACCCACTCGTCGTCCTCAAGCTCAGAAGGTCCGCGCCCGTGGCGTGCGCGTCGCGGACGTCCGTCGGTTATTGCTCGACCTTCCGAGCGTGACCGAAGGACGGTCGTATGGGATGCCGTCCTTCCTTTTGAATGATCGGTTTCTCGCTCGGTTTCGCGATGATGATACCGTTCTCGTGGTGCAATTGGCCACGATCAGCGAGCGGGAAGTGCTCATGGAACTGGATCCGCGTGCGTTCTTCTTCACCGACCACTATCGCAATTATCCAGCAGTTCTCGTTCGTCTGGCCGAAGTACCGCCATCGCTGCTCAGTGACATCCTTAAAGAGTCCTGCCACCACGTCGCTGCGCTGCCGCCGGTGCGGCCACGCCGCAAGTCAGGAAAGGGTGGCGCGCTCCGTTAGGCGCCCGCCTGGAATCGGATCACGGTGCCAGTCAGCGCGAGCTTCCGCACATTCATCGTTGATCAACTGAGTCGTGTTGTGCCGCACCTGCGTGCGCGCGGCATGTTCGGCGGAGTCGGCATCTATGCCGGCCAACTGTTTTTCGCACTCATTGCCGATGACACGCTGTACTTCAAGGTGGATGACTCCAATCGTCCCGAGTTCGAGCGGCTGGGAATGAGACCGTTCCAGCCCTACGGCGAGGGCGGTGAAGTCATGCAGTACTACCAGGTGCCCGCCGAACTCCTCGAGGATCCGGAGGCGCTCCGCCCCTGGGCCGAGAAGGCGATCGCGGTCGCGGCTAATAAGAGGAAGGGGAAGCGATGACTCGCCGAGTCACCTACCGCCTGCTGACGCTCGTGCTGAGTTCTGCCGTCGTCGGCGATGTCCTTGGCGCTCAGAGTCCGGTCGGCGTCTTTGCCACGCACACGGAGGTCGGCCGAGCGAGAGGCTCCGCGTCTTACGACCCGCAGCAGCAGACGTATCTGGTCGCGGGCTCGGGTCAGAACATGTGGGGCTCCCGCGACGATTTTCATTTCGTCTGGAAACGGATCAACGGCAATTTCATTCTCTCCACGCGGGCGCGCTTCATTGGCGCGGGCGTGGAGGAGCATCGGAAGATCGGCTGGACCATTCGGTCCTCGCTCGATCCGGGCAGCGCGCACGTGACCGCGGCGTTGCACGGCAACGGCTTGATGTCACTCCAGTTCCGTCGACAGACTGGCGGGATCACGGAGGAGGCCAAGTCGCCGGACAGCCTCCCGGGTGCGGACGCGGTCATCCAGCTCGAGCGGCGCGATGGCGAGTATTTCATGTCGGTGGCGCAATTCGGCGACACGCTCGCCACGCAGCGGCTCGCCAACGTCTCACTCCCTGATACGGTCTACGTCGGCCTGTTCGTGTGCGCGCACAATGACACCGTCACGGAGCGGGCCACATTCAGCAACGTCCGCATCACGATGCCGGCGAAGCGGGACTTCGTCCCGTACCGCGATTACATCGGCTCGAACCTCGAGATTCTCGACGTCGCGACGGGGAACGCGACGGTCGTGCACCAGTACTCGGGATCGTTTCAGGCGCCCAACTGGACTCGCGACGGGACGGCGCTCATTTTCGCGCAGGAGGGACGCCTTTACCGCTTCGATCTCGCGTCACACTCGGCCGCCGCGATCAATACGGGATTCGCGACGCGCAACAATAACGATCACGTGCTGTCGTTTGACGGCCGGATGATAGGCATCAGTCACCATGCGATCGAGGACAGTGGTGCTTCGATTGTCTACACGGTGCCGGCAACCGGCGGTACCCCAACCCGTGTGACAGCGAAAGGACCGTCGTACCTGCATGGCTGGTCCCCCGATGGCCGGTGGCTCGTGTATACCGGCCTGCGCAACGGCGAATTAGACGTCTACAAGATCTCCGTGAGCGGCGGCGACGAGATTCGCCTCACGACCGCGCCCGGATTGGACGACGGGCCGGAGTTCACGCCCGACGGAGCGTACATCTACTTCAACTCATCGCGTAGCGGACGGATGCAGATCTGGCGGATGCGACCCGATGGGACCGCTCAGGAGCAGGTCACGCACGACGGCCTCAACAACTGGTTCCCGCACATTTCGCCCGACGGCAAGTGGATCGTGTACCTCGCCTTTCCCCCGGACGTTGCGCCGGACGATCATCCGTTCTACAAGCACGTGCTGCTGCGATTGATGCCCGTTGGTGGTGGAGGGGGACCAGCGCGAGTGATCGCCTATCTGTATGGTGGGCAGGGAACGATCAACGTCCCGTCGTGGGCGCCGGACGGCGCGCGACTGGCGTTCGTGAGCAACTCAGCAATACCGTAAGCATTGGACCGAAGACTCATCGTACTGAAGGCACACACACGAGAATCGATTTGAGTTCTGAACCACAGTCCCGGCGTGCCGAGCCGAAGCAAGTCGTGGGCTTGGCGACGCGGACAACCAACGCGGCGGAATCGAGTCCGTCCACAGCGAAGATCCCCCTCTTGTGGAGCCGATTCACCAATGAACGCTGGTCTGAGCGGCTGGAGGAAGTCGGTGCGTTCGGGCCGACCCTTGCGGTCTATTCAGCGTATGAGAGTGATGTCTCCGGTAGTTACCAGTTGTTGGTGGGACGCCAGGTGGGTGTCCCGCGACCGCTTCACACGCCTTTTTGCTTCACCTCATCCCACAACTTGTCGAGGTCTTCCAGGGACGCCCGGCCCATTTCCAGGCCGCGCTCCTCGACCAACTTTTCCACCTGCTCGAATCGCTTGGTAAACTTCGCGTTCGCCCGCTCGAGCGCCTGACCCGGTTCGACGCCCAGCTTCCGCGCAAGATTGATCGCGGCAAAGAACAAGTCGCCAATCTCCTCTTCAATCGTTTCCCGTTTCCCGCGTCCCGTTTCCCGCTCCAACTCACCGA
>WNFB01002950.1_pt1 | contig 14925 bp, 16 predicted proteins | sample 5400501 | NCBI WGS metagenome assembly WNFB01 (sample SAMN13153341, study PRJNA577476) | soil metagenome | isolation source: 200 cm saprolite under Douglas fir tree site 2 hole 1 | place: USA:California | collected 2015-04-18
AACCCGACCTCGTTGCGGAAGGGTATGAGGATCTGGTGGTGAAGGGCACGAAACAGAAGTCGGCGAAGTGACGTGTGTAATTCACGGTCGAGATGGAGTCGGGCCGCCAGTTGAGGCTCAGCGGCTACCAGCCCGTGCTTCGATTGAAGGATGAGATTGGGTACTCCGTGCGCACCTGGACATGTCTACATGCGACGCGCCGTGTAGCCGGCGGATGTTTTGAGCGGTTTTGGTGTTTTCCGCGCTTTGAAAAATCAACAGCTAACGTGGATTCAACGGGAGCGGCGGGCTTCGACTCCCACGATGGGCAGCATTGGGGGCGTCACTTCTGAAGGGCGTGCGGGGCGCCCCTTCGGCTCAGCTCAGGGCGGGCAGGACGGGCCCTTCGGCAAGCTCGGGGTAAACAGGGCCCGCCGCGGCGGGCCTGTGCTACAAGGGCAGCGAGTTGGCCCACCGGTGGCACAGGCTACAAGCCTGTGCTACAGATCAGCGAGTTGGCCTTGGTCTCTAATAGAGTGGCTGAAAAAGGTGCACACAGGTTCGATTTTCGGTATAATGCCCGCCATACTGACGATGGTGCGCGTGCATTACTGGCTGTAAAGGGAACGGACGGGAAGCAACTGACGTATCGGGACTCATCGGATTCCGCAGCGTAGGCGAGGAAAAGATGCGTTCCTATTCCCAAAGCATCCTTGAGATTCCGGTTTACGGCCTCGTCGACGCTGCTCACTATCTTCGCGTTCCCTACCAAACACTGCGGTATTGGGTAGCAGGCAGCAAATTTGTCGAGCCCATTGTGCGTCCAGCGGAGCATGGCCCGCCGAGACTTTCCTTCATGAACCTCATGGAGTGCCACATGCTCAGCGCCATGAGGACTCGGTATAATCTCCGCTTGCCCAAAGTGCGTAAAGCACTCAAAACGCTGGCTACTATATTTCCGTCTCCTCATCCGCTGATAGACAAAACGCTAGAAACAGACAGGGTAGATATATTCATTCGAGAGTATCACAATGAATTAGTTAACCTAACACGCCCTGGGCAGTTCGGATTCAGAGAAATTCTTGATATGTACATTCAACGAATCGAAAGAGGCCCAGATGGGACACTTGCATTTTTCCCATTCGTTGAAAAGCGCAGTCCTGATGAGCCAAAACTAATCATGATAAATCCGGCCATATCTTTCGGACGGCCTGTTATATCTGGGACTGGCATCTCCACGGCGGCAATCGCATGCCGTTTCCACGCTAGAGAGTCCATAAGCGACTTGGCCAAGGAATATGGACGGACCGATACCGAAATCGAAGAGGCAATCAGATGGGAATCCAGAACAGCACTGGCGGCATGACCCATTCGTTTTGTTTCTGGACGAGACCCTACATAATTGCCAGCCGATTCTCAATGCATTAGACCAGATGGGGGTTAAGTACGAGCGACATGGGAGCCGCTTCAGGGCGGGAGCTTTAGATGAAGAATGGCTGCCCATTGTGGGAGAGAATCGGTGGGCACTCTTAACCCACGACCAGAAAATCCGTTACAACCAATTGCAAATTCAAAAGGTAAGGCAGCACCGAATACGTGAGTTTGTTTTCACTTCCGGAAATCTCAGCGGGGCTATGATGGCCGGGATTCTTACGAAGGCAATGCCGAAAATGACGAGGCTGTTTAAAAAGTGCGAACCGCCCTTCATAGCTTCTTTGACCGAATCGGGAAATGTCGTGCTTCGGTATGACAAGGAAGGTTCAATCCATGACAGGGAAAAAGCGGCCAAGAGAAACAAGGCCAATCAGGATTTCTCTCCCATTTAAAGAGGCCATTTACGACCTGTTGAAGGTTAGGCCAAAACCGAGAGCAAAATCGGAAAAAGCTCGGCTTAAAGGAATGGAGTACCCAAGAGACACTCTATAAGCGCGTGCTACCGGTGGAAGGCGCAGAGGCCCGCCCCTTCGGCTCAGGGCAAGCTCCTCGCCCCACGTGCACGAATCAATCAGCACATCCATCTTGGGGGCGGCGGAGCGAAGCCGAAATCCCCACCCTCGCTGCGGCGAGGATGGGGCACCCGCAAGACCTTCCGCGCATAACAAAGGGTGTGGCACCCGCCCCGCGGCGGGCTCTCTTCGACTGCGCTTCCCTCGGCTGGGCTCCCTTCGACTCCGCTCAGGACGGGCCCTTCGGCAAGCTCGGGGTAAACAGGGCAAGCGCGGCGGGCTCCCACGGGCGGCAGGTCGCGCGAATGCGTTGCGGTTGTTTCCGCGGTTGGCTACGCTGGGTTGAGGAGTTGGCGGGCGCGCAAAGCCACGGAAGATGGCGGCCTTCCCGGCAGGGCCGGGACGCAGAAAGCGCGAAAGCCGCGTCTACAAGTGAGGAGTTGGCGGGCGCGCAAAGTGTTTCTTCTTTGCGGGATTAGTGGCGTGCCAACTTTTTCCGCTTCGATCGGATGTGGCGGGATTAACCCGCCGCTACGCGGGATAGCAAGGGCGAAGCCCGGAGAGCGCAAGGCTGCCTGTCGTGCCTAGCCCTCTCGACAAGCAAACCAATTAGGGTGGATGGACTAACGAATTAACCGGCGCGGTGCGGGATCGGCATACTCGACATCTGAAGTGGACCGAAGCTGCTTGATGGCAGACTGCAGGGTGGTCGCGTCGACTTCAACTACGAACAACGTCGCCAGCTCTTGGTCCGTCTCGCCTGGGAAAGTCTGGGTTACCCGAAGAACGCCTGGCGCTTGGGAGAACCGCCGGACAAACTCTTGCGCATCAGCATTGGGCCGGAGCTTGACCGAAAGCTGGATGCGGCGAGTAGCGATGTTCTTTGCGTTCTCAACCACGTTCTCATTTTACTGCAGCCTGCAGGTCAAGTAAACCCGCACCAAGTTCCGGTGTGTTTTGCTTGCCACCCATGGCCAAGATTTTGGCAGCGGTGGCCTTCAAGCGGTCTGCAACCTGCTTGTTCGAAAATCCGGGATTTGCCCCAATAACGAGGGACGCCGCTGCGGTCACATGCGGAGTGGCCATCGAAGTGCCACTCCAGGCCGCGTAGTTTGTCTGGTCTTGCGGTCGGTAGTCCGAGGGCTGGATAGGAAGCGTGGAAAGTATGTTGACGCCGGGAGCGCTCAAGCCGATATGGGGTCCCGTATTCGAAAAACCGGCGCGCTTGTCTGTCTCATCCGTGGCACCCACGGCGATCACACCGGGATAGGCTGCCGGGTATTCGACAGGATTTGCGCGTTGGAATTCGTTGCCCATCGCAGCCACAACCGTGACATTTGCCTCGATCAATTTGCGGAATAGAGTTTCTTCGGTCGGATTTTTCGCGGCACCTCCGATACTCAGGTTAATCACCTGTATGCCTGCGGTTTGAACGGCCCCGAGAGCCCGCTGATAAAGCAGTTCGTCTACGTAGTAATCGCCCTGGTCGTCCGGCGTGTCGCCGAAGATCTTCCAAACGTTGAGCTTGCAGTTACTGACTCCGGTAATCCCCGCGCGGTCGTCCGGATTGGCGGCAATGATTCCCGAAACATGAGTGCCATGACCGACGACATCGGTGTCGCTTGTTCCATCGTAATAGTAGGCTGCAATAGCGGTCTGCAAGTCTGGATGAGTTACGTCTACCCCTGTGTCAAGAACGCCCACCTTGACGTTGCTCGCATCGGGGAAGACAGTGGTTTCGAACCAGTGGATAGCACGCAAGCCCCATTGCCTGTTGAGCACGGGGTTGGCTTTGGCAGGCCAGCGGGCTGGGACACGGTGACAATACTCGACACCACGAGAGGTCTTCAAATCTTTCAGGACTTGAGTGAGATCAGCCTTAGCGGAGAGCCGCAGGAGATTGATCCCGCGGAGATCCTCGTCTGCGACTTCACGAACGCTACGCGCAAAGGCGACAGCGGGGATACGGATGTCGAGAAGGGCCTGATTGGAGACGGCCTCGCTCGCGAGAGCGGCGCCAGCTGCAACCCCACGTGCTCTTGCTCTTGCAAGAGCTGGCGCGGCGAGCGGGGCCGTTGCGAAGACTGGGACGACCTGCTCAATCAGCCCTTTTCGGCGGAGATACGCAATGGGTTCCTCGACGGCGTCCGGAAGGCGCAAGGAGCGGGCCGCGGCGATTGTTGTGGTCGTCAAGTCAGGGACTTCTTGAACGACGTCAGACTTGACCTTCACCATGAGGAGCGCGGGGAGAAAATCAGGGCGTTCGGGCGTATCAAAAGCAGGTTGTCCTTTACGAGTCAAACGAAGAGGAATCATCGTCACACCTCCGTTGGGCAGGTAAGTAGAGGGCGCATTTGCAACCTTTGTTTGAAACGAAGCAGCGACGCGAAGTATATTCTGCCAATAAATTGTTGTCAAAAGGAAAGTCTCTTCTGAGGTAACGTTGTGTAGTGTGGCCGCCTAAGACTGGATAGCTCACCTAGATATGATCAGGCGCTCCAAACAGGAGGCGACATGGGCAGGAAACCACGCGTAGAAGGGACCCCAGAAGTGGCAGATCGTGCAGGAAGGGATCGGGAGCAATGTTTCCGAGACGTGCCGACGCTGTGGCATTGCTCCCACGCTCTTCTATCGCTGGAAGGATGAAGCTGAGCAGGGAGCGAGGCAGCGCTTGGAGGGAGAAGCGCTGCCTCGGCGGAAAACGAAAGAGGTCGTCGGAGCCGGCAATTGGAACACTTCGGCGCTTCTAGTGATTTTGGCATTTCTGCGGTGTCGTAGAATGAATAACTTACGTGGTATCAAGCACAGGGCTGGGGTTCGACTCCCACCAGGGCCGTGCGGCCCGCCGCGGCGGGCTCCCACGGGGGGCAAGTCCCGCGAATGCGTTGCGGTTGTGCGCGCGCTTGGCTACCCTGGGCGGAGCCATGGCGGCGAAAACGTTGGTTCTTGTGAACCCGGCGGCTGGCGGGGGCCGCGCGCAGCGCGCGCTGCCGCAGGTGGCTGATTACCTCCGCCGCCAGGGGCTCGCGTGCGAGTTTGTCGAAGCGCAAAGCGCAGAAGATTTGCAGCGGCGCGCCGCCGAGGGTGCCGCGGCGGGCTACGCCCGGATTGCGGCGCTTGGCGGGGACGGCACGTTTCAGCAGGTGGTGAAAGGAACGCTGGGCACGGGCGCAGTGCTGGGCTTGCTGCCCGCGGGCGGCGGGAACGACGTTGCCGCAGCGTTGGGCATCCCGCAAGACCCGGTGGAGGCAGCGTACGCGCTGCTGCACGCGCAGCCACGACCGATGGACGTGCTGCGGGCACGGTTCGCTGCGGGAAACACCGGCATCTACGTAGGCGGCGGCGGGTTGGGCCTGGATGCGCAAGCCGCAGCGCTGGCCAACGGAAGATTTCGCCGCCTGCCGGGCGCGGCGCGCTATGTTGCCGGGGCGCTTTGGGCGCTGGCAGCGTTTCAGGCGTTCCACGTGGAAGTGGAAAGCGACGGCGAGCCTATTTGCGCAGGGAACGCCGCGGTGATGTTTGCCGCAGTGACGAATACGCCGGCGTACGGCGCGGGGGTGAAGATTGCCCCGGCAGCAAAAATTGACGATGGCCAGCTTGACCTCGTCCTGCTGGGCGATCTCCCGTGGACGCGGCTGCTGGAGCTGATCCCGGTGATGCTGCGGACCGGGGACGTGCGCGCCCCGGAGATCCGGCGGTTCCGCGCGCGGCGCGTGTTGCTGCGGACGGACCGCCCGGCGCAGTTTCACGGGGACGGCGAACTGTTGGGAGAAGCTCCGGTGGAAGTCGAGACGCTGCCCCGGGCGATTCGCGTGCTGGCGCCGGCGCCGAGGTGAAGGGCCGAGCGGGCTGCCGCAGCGGGCTTATTTGCCGTTCTTTTTCTTGTCCACTTTGAGGTGGATGACGATTTCCTTGCGGGTGTCGAAGCTCGATATGGTGTGCTTGCCGGAAGCCGAGTCGCCATGCTCGGCGTGGATTTCGTAATCCACGTTGGGATCAAGCCCGCTGAAGCGGTAGCGGCCGTCGTCATCGGCGATGTAGGTTTTCACGGTCAGCGTGCGCAAGTTCTTCAGGTAGACCACCGACGCCGGGAGAGGACTATCCTGCTTGTCCACCACTTCGCCGTGGACCGTGCGCAACGGTTCTTGCTTCTTCTGCGCGACAGCAGCCGCGGCGCCGGCGAACAGCAGCAGCAGCGCCAGCGGCACGATGACCCATGGCTTGCTCACTTTGGCTTGCCTCCCGACGCTGGTTGGAGCCGGAAGAGGAGATCTTCGCGGCTGCCTGTCCTGGCGTCAATCTTGCGCGTCTGTTCCTGATAGCCTTTTGCCGAGACGCTCATCTCGTATTCCGCGCCCCGCGGGACGCGCACAGCGAATTCGCCGCGCCGGTCGGAGCGAGCTTCCCAGCGGGGTTTGCGCTCGCCAGCGCGGCGGACGCGGACCTCGGCACCGGGCAGCGCAAAGCCCTTCTCGGCGAACACGGTGCCGAACAGCACGAAGTCATTTTCGTGAGCGCCTTTTTTGCTCTGCGCGGCACCCGCCGCCGGCGGCTCAGGCGTCTTCAGGCCGGTTGCCGCAGAGCGATTCGCGCCGAGGGCGAATGCGAGCCCGGCCAGGCCCAGCAGCGCAGCCGCACGGCGAATCCGCATCCTCATAGTTGGATGGCTCAAGCGGGGGACGGGATGCCGGACGAAGCAACGGAAGAGTTACTCAATCTCCTCTTTCTCTTCTCCCAGCACTTCCTTCTTTTCCTGATCCTGCTCTTCTTCCTCTTCTTCCTCGGAGATGACGTTGAGGTGGACGGGGTGGGTTTGCACCACCTCGAGCTCGACCTCGCACTCCGGGCAGCTCAGGATTTCGCCTTCTTCCACTTCGTCTTCGTCCACGTCAATCTCGGCGGCGCATTCGGGACACCGAACCACGGCGAAACCTCCTTACGGGGCGCTCGAACCCGGTCCGAGCGGGCGTATTATATAACGCCGCGCGCGCCAAAGGTGCGCGAGGGCGGCGGAAGAATAACAACATTCTGTTCCCTCAGCCCCGGCTCGCGCAAGCCAAAACGACGCGCAGGGGAAGAAGCGACAAATGACAGGGAAACGCGAGTATCCGGACCAGCCGGTGGTAGGAGTGGGCGGCGTGGTGATCGCCGACGGGCGCGCCTTGCTCATCCGCCGCGGCAGCGAGCCGCTGAAGGGCGAGTGGTCCATCCCCGGCGGCACGCTGGAAGTGGGGGAAACACTGACCGAAGGTCTTGCGCGCGAGCTGCGGGAAGAAACCGGGCTGGAAGTGAAAGTGCTGGAGCTGATCGAGGCTTTCGATCGCATTTTCGGGGGGAGTCCGAGCGAGGCGAGCGCAGCCGGAAGCGCTGCGCGGCCGAAATACCACTTCGTGATCCTCGACTATCTCTGCGAGGCGGTGAGCGGCACGGCGCGGCCGGGCGGCGACGTCACCCACGTGGCTTGGGCGCGCGAAGACGAACTGGGCGGGTACAACCTCACCACCGCGGCCACGCGAGTGCTGCGAAAAGCGTTCGCCATGGCGCGCGCCCGCGCGGAAAAATAGCCCTTGCGGGCAGCGCTATGGCGCTGCTTGCCCGGAGCGCGGCCGCAGGCCGCGTGCACTGCCACGGCGCGGGCCGCTGCGCCGCTACGGTCAGCTTGCCGCGGCGTCCGGAATGCGGCCGAAGCGCCGCTCGCGCGCATGAAACTCGCGCACGGCCGCTTCCAGGTCCGCAGCATCGAATTCCGGCCACATGCGCGGGGTAAACACAAGCTCCGCATAGGCGCTTTCCCAGAGAAGGAAATCGCTCAGACGCTGCTCGCCACCGGTGCGGACCAGCAGGTCCACATCGCGCGCGCCGTCGTGGTTTACCTCGCCGAGGACCCGCGCGAACGATTCGCACGAAAGCTCGGTGGCCTTGTAGAAGCGGGACGCCGCGCGGAAGATGGCTTCGCGCGCAGAGTAGTCCACGGCCAGCCGCAGGTGCAACGCCGCGCCCGCGGCGGTAACGGCCTCGGCGGCCTCGATGGCTTCGCGGAGCGCGCGAGGGAGCCGGTCGCGCCGGCCGATCACGCTGACACGGACGCCGTGCGCGGCGCACTGGTCGGTCTCCGCCAGCAAATACTCGTGCAGCAGCCGGAGCAGCGTGGCCACTTCGGGCTGAGGCCGCTGCCAATTGTCGGAGGAAAAAGCGTAAAGCGTGAGCGTGCCGATGCCCAGCTCCGGAGCGGCTTTGATAACCCGGCGGACAGCCTCGACGCCGGCGCGGTGCCCGGCGGCGCGGGGCAACCCGCGGGCACGAGCCCAACGCCCGTTCCCGTCCATGATGATGGCGACGTGCAACCCGACTGGGACCCGGCTCTCCATGATTCCTCCCGCAGGGGCGGCGCGCTGCGGGCGCACCTTCCGCAAACAACTTTGTGTTATAAAGCAAACGGCGAAAAAATTTTTTCGCGGCTAGCGCTCCCGCGTCGCCCGGATCAGCGCCTCCATGTGGTTGAGGTAGCGCTCCAGCGCGCGGCGCCCCGCCGGGGTCAAGCGGTATTGGGTCTTCGGCAGCCGGCCGTCAAACGACTTGCTGCAAGCAATGTAGGCGGCCTCCTCGAGCTTGCGCGCGTGCACGCTCAAGTTGCCGTCGGTGGTCTTCAGCAGCGCTTTCAGCTCGTTGAACGTCAGCGAGTCGTTCACCGCGAGCGCGCTCACAATCCCCAGGCGCATGCGCTCGTGGATCAGCCGGTCGAGTGCCGGCGGCACACTCTCCTCGGCGCGGCCCCGCATCGAGCGCAGCCCGTGACTTCCGGCGCGGCCCTTCTGCGCCCTGTCCTGCGCCAAAGCTCCCGATTTAGCCACCCTGGACCTCCTTTCTCAAACGCCCGACCTCTAGTGCCGTTCCAGCTTAAGTCCGCCTACGCGCTCCGTAGGACACACTTGCTGCGTGCGGGCTGCACTGGGCCTATGCGCCATTCGAACCGCGGGCTTCCGTGCCGTCACGTCCGGCCCCAAATAGTTGGACGGCACTAGCCGCCATATCGGCGCGCAATCAGCAGGCCGAAGGCAATTTGCAGGCCGCCGAATCCCGCGGCCATTACCCAGTTGCCCCACGCTGCGGGCGCAAACAGCGCCACCGCGCCCACGCCCATAAAGCAGAGACCCATCACCGGCACAACAGGCACGGAGAAAGTGCCGCCGGTCACCACCGCAGTCCCGTACAGCAGCAGCCACATCCCGGGCAGCACGGCCGCGTAGCCGGCGCGAAACAGCGCCGCCGTCAGCAGCGCGCCCACCAGCAGCGGCGGAGCAAAACCCAGCGCAAACTTCCGCGCGGGTCCCGAGAGCAGCGGCATCCTGGCTGCGCGCGCTTTGCGCACCGTGGCCGCGGCGGCGATGGCCACAGCGACCAGCGCCTCAGCGAGCCAAATGGCGAGCCAACCTTGCGGAGTCCCCTGCCGGGCGGCCACGAACGCAGCGGCCACCGCGGTCCATCCGATGGCCACGCCGCCCCAGCCGGGCACGGCGGTGAACGACCCAGCGCGCTCCATCGTTTCGCGGATGTAGCGCAGGTTATCGGCCGCGTGGGCGTCAATGGCCACGGGAGCGTGCCGGCGAGAAGGGAGCGGATCCGCGGAAGACATAGAGTCAGGATACCCCGTGGTGTACTTTTGTCAAGTACTTTGTGCCACAAAGTTAATGCGGCGCTGCCTTGGGGTAACGGCCGCGCAGCCAGTTCCAGCGGATGGAAACCACTTCCCCGAACATCCGCAGGCTGTCGCGGAGCATGCGGACTTTGGTCTGCGGGTCGTGGGCCCAGCGCACGGCGATTTCCACGGCGCGCAGCCCGTGGCGCTTGGCGAGAAAGAGGAGCTCGGGATCGAAGCCGAACCGCTCGATGCGCTGCTGCTCGAAGATGATCCGCGCGGGCTCGCGAAGGAAGGCTTTGAAGCCGCACTGGGTATCGGCGAAGTTCACTCGGGTGATGGCGCGCACGATGCCATTGAAAATGATCCCGGCGAGCTCGCGCAGCCGGGACTGGTGGACCTCGATGAGGCTGCGGTCCACGGCGCGCGAGCCGATAGCCACGTGGAAGCCGCGGTCCAGCGCGGCCAGCAGCTTGTCTGCCTCCTCGATGGGCGCGGAGAGGTCGGCGTCGGTGAACAGCACCACGCGGCCGCGCGCTTCGAGCATGCCGTGACGCACGCTGTAGCCCTTGCCGCGGTTTCCGCCGTTCGAGACCAGGCGCAGGCCGGGGAATTGCGCGCGCCGGTCTTCGACCAGCGCTGCGGTGGCGTCCTGCGAGCCATCGTCCACGACCACGACTTCGGCAGCGATACGACGCGCGTCGAGATACGCGCGCACGCGCCGCAGCGTTTCCGGCAGGCGCCGCTCCTCGTTGTACGCGGGAATGACGATGGAAAGCTCTGGCGCCGGCGGGCTCATTCGTTCGGGTTCCGCCAAGCGTAGCGGCCCACGAGCGGCACGAAGCGGCAGTAGTGCAGCGCGCGTGAAGTTATCTGGCCGGCGGTCTTGCGCACCTGCAGCAGCTCCTGCTGGTCCGCCTGGCCCACGGGGATGACCAGCCGGCCGCCCTCGGCCAACTGCTCGACGAGCGGCGGAGGAGTCCTGGGCGCGGCCGCAGTGACCACGATGGCGTCAAAGGGCGCCGCTTCGGGCAGGCCCATGGTGCCATCGCCGGAGTGCACATGCACGTTCGCGTAGCCCAGTTGCGCCAGGCGCTGCCGCGCAGCCAGCGCCAGCGAAGCGTGGCTCTCGACGGTGTAGACCTCGGCGGCCAGCAGGGAAAGCACCGCCGCCTGGTAGCCCGAGCCGGTGCCCACTTCCAGCACGCGCTCGCTGCCGGAGAGCTCGAGCGCCTCGGTCATCACCGCGACCATGTAGGGCTGCGAGATGGTTTGTCCCTCGCCGATCGGCAGCGGCTGATCGCTGTACGCTCCGGCGACGCAGTCGTCCGGAACAAACAAGTGGCGCGGCACAACCAGCAGGGCGGCAAGCACGCGCGGCGCGGCGACGCCGCGTTCCCGGATCTGCTCTTCGACCATGGCGCGGCGCTGCTCCAGATAATCCTCCGCGGCTGAGGCCGCATCGTCCGCGGGCTTGGCGGTTTTTTCCGCCGGGGCTTTGCCGTTGTTTCCCATCGTTGCTGCCGCTCGCTTGCGCGCTCACGCCGGCTGCAGGTGCCGCTCCCAGGCGCGGGTCGAGAGGATTTCTTCGATTTGCGCGAGCGCGAAGTCAATCTCGTCATCGCGGTTGTAGAAGTGCGGGGAGAGGCGAATGCCGGCCTGGGGGCGGTAATCCACCAGGACGTCGCGCGCCAGCAGCTCGCGCGTCACTTCACGCGCATGCGGACAATCCACCGAAACCGTTCCGCCGCGCTCGGCCGGGTCCGCCGGGGTATTGACGCGCCAGCCGCGCGCGCGCGCTCCATCAATCAACCGCTGCGTTTGCCGGATGGACTTCGCGCGGATGCGCTCGATTCCCGCCCGGCCGAGGATCTCGAGGCCCGGCTGGCAGGCGTAAAGCGCCGGGATGTGCGGCGTGCCGTTCAAGTAGCGGAAGGCGTCTTCGCGGCGGTCAATCAGCCCCACCTCGAACTCAAACGGGCGCTTGTGCGCGAGCCAGCCCGTCAGCGTGGGGTTGAACTTCGCGCGCAGGTCGGGGCGGACGTAGAGATAGCCCACGCCAGGCCCGCCGCACAGCCACTTCAGCACGCCACCGACAGCAAAGTCGCAGCCCAGCTCGCGCAAGTTGACCGGCACGGTGCCGGCCGCCTGGAAAACGTCCAGAACGACGTGCGCGCCGACGCGGTGCGCGCGCTCGATGATCGCGCGTGCGTCCTGGATGTACGCGCTGCGGAAGAGCACGTGGGAAACGGGCACGAGCAGCGTTTGGTCGTCAATCGCCGCCAGCAGCTCCTCCAGCGGGATGCGGATGCCGTCGTGGCTGTGGACGATTTCGATCCGCGCGCCGTGTCGCTGCTGCTCCTGATAGAAATAGAGGATGGAGGGAAACTCCATGTCCACCAGCACGACTTTGTTCCGCGGGCCGCGGAAATCGAAGCAGGACGCGATGATGCCCTGAGCGAGGGTGACGTTCTGGTGCAGCGAGATGTCGCCCGGGGCGGCGCCGACCAGCTCACCGATGCGGTCGCCGACGCGTACGGCCATCTCCCACCAGCCCTCCTCCCACGCGCGCACGCCGCGCGTGGCCCAGGCGTCGGCGTAGTCCTTCATGCGGTCGTACACGCCGCGGGGCATGGCCCCCAACGAGTTGCTGATCATGTAGGTGGTGCGCGCAAGGATGGGAAACTCCTCGCGCCACTTCAGCAGTTCATCCATAGAAAGGTTCTCCGCTGTCAGCGCCGCATACGACCGCCCTAGCTCGCAAAAAAGGTACCACAGCAAAGCACGCGCGAGCCACGAGGAAACAACTAGCCCCAGTCTCAAGAGCGTTCCCTCATGGGACCCCGTATAATGTCGGTCAGACTGCCCCGAAGAGGTCGCATGGGCACGCAGCACATTTTGAGCGAATACGTGCAGCAGGCCGTGTCTCTGGCCGAGGCTCGCGACTCGGAAGGGTAGGGCGGCTCATCAGCTCAACCGGTTGCGGTTCGCGCCAAGGACGTATCACACGAAGCGTCAGCTTCATTTGATTGCACACCTTCTCTCCGCGCGTACTGACAGCATAAGTTCAGCCAGGTCGCGTTTCATCAAACCGACTCGCCCAGTCACGTCGGCTAGCATTGCTATCCGATCCGATAGATCGTCGATCGAGAGCTTAGTTTTGTCGTCCAAGCTCGAGGTGAGGCGCGTGACCTTCTGATCGGTTGTCGCAGAGCCAGACGGCCCCATTCGCCCCACCTGTCTCCACTCCGCCATGAGTTGGTCGAGCCGCGATCCGCTCTCTACACCTTCGCCCGGCGGTATGCTGTGCAGATACTCCAGCACTGCTCGCGGATAGTAGCTGTGCAATGCCGCTTGCCTTCCAAACAGCGGAGCGAGCATGTTGGGAATTCTGCCCACGCTGCGCTGCGGCCCGCGCTGCCGACGAATCCCGATGATGGAGAGCACGGTAGAACCGATTCCGGAACCCACTCCCAGACCGTTGCCGACGTTCGCAGTGGAACTGCTGAACTGCTTGGCATTCGCAGCGATGCCTAATCCGGTGCCCGTAATCAAGCTTGCCACATTGATGAGGTTCACGGCTCGATCTCTCCGCACTTGCAAGGCCGCGCTTAATTCGGCGAGATGGGCACGTTCGTTGTCTAGTTCGGCGAGAACACCGTCAACCTCAAATGAGGTGGCCGCCACCGTCTCCAGAATGTCCTGCCTCATCGCGAGTTCTTCGACTGTGGCCGTGGATTCGCAGGGAGTTTGTGTATGCATGAGGCGTGCGTTGCTGACCAACTGAGATATTCCCAGGATCTTCGCAACCTGCTCAGCATTCTCTTTGGCATGTGGATTGGAAATCAGCAGAGCAGGATCAGGAGTGTTCTGCGCGAGCGCCGAGGGGATACACACGATGAGTACAACAGCTCCGAAGAGCGGCGGCCATCGGGTTGTTCTGATACATGCAAGCATTTGCGAGACTCCCTCTCGGGGTGGCTTTCTTCGGCAATCACCATTCACACGATCGACTGCACCACACCGCCTTCGACCCGCAGAGCTGCGCCGTTCGTCGCGGAGGCCAGCGGACTGCACACGTATACGACCATTGGCGCAATTTCTTCAGGCGTTGCAAACCGATTCAACAACGAGGACGGACGGATAGAACGAAAGAACTCTTTTTCCACGGTGACGGTGTCGCTCCCCTGAACCTTGGCGATTTCTCCCAGAAAAACCTCTACGCCCTCGCTGCGGGTCGGGCCGGCAAGCACGGAATTCACAGTGACGCTGGTTCCTTTGGTCATCTCGGCGAGGCCGCGGGCCAGCGAGATCTGGGCTGTCTTGGTGACGCCGTAGTGAATCATCTCGGCGGGAATATTCAGAGCGGATTCACTGGAGATGAACACAATTCGGCCCCAATTCCTCTTCAGCATTCCCGGCAGGTAGAACCGGCTCAAACGGACGCCGCTCAGAACGTTGACTTGGAAGAACCGCAGCCAGTCCTCATCGGGGATGTCGGCAAATGGCTTGAGTTCAAAAATGCCAAGATTGTTCACCAGGATGTCGACCTGCGGTACGGAGCGTGTGAGCTCGTCTACGCCTTTGCTGATTCCCAAGTCTGCAGCTACTCCCGTCACGCGTGCATTTTTTTGCTCTCGTCGAATACGCTCGACGGCCTCGTCCACCCGCTTCTGGGAACGGCCGTTCACCACGACAGCAGCCCCTTCTTGTGCCAAGAGGTTGGCTATTGCGAAGCCGATTCCGGCAGTTGAGCCGGTCACAAGAGCAGTCTTATTCCTCAGTTGCAAGTCCATGTTCTGGTTACCTCAATCATTAGACATTCGCATCTGTTCATCTTAATGTGGACTCGGCAGCGTGTTCTGCTGCATGGCGGAATGCCGCCCACGTCGCGCTCCAATCGTCAGGCACGGCCGTGGCGTAAGGCGTAAAGCGACCGCGTACGGGCTACCAAAGGAGGCTATTTATTGCCAGCCACCTCCCAGCGCCCGGTAGATCCGCACCAGCGACTGCAATTCGTTCAACTGCGCTTGGGCAAGCGTAAGCTGGGCGGTGAACTGTCGCGTTTCACTGTCGAGCACCTCGAGATAGCTGGTGGCGCCGCCCTTGTAGCGCATATTGGAAAGCCGCGTCGCATCCTCCGCTGATCGCGTTAATTGTTCTTGCTGCACCCGGAACTCCTGGCTCTTGCGGTATCCAACAAGCGCATCGGAAACATCTCGAAACGCCTGCTGCACAGTACGTTGGTAGACCAACGTGGCTTCTTCAGTCCGGGCCCGGGCGAACCTGACCCGGTTCCGAATCCTGCCACCTTCAAACACCGGTTGGACGGCGCTGCCGCCAAATGTCCAAAGCCCTGCGGGC
>WNFB01002951.1_pt1 | contig 14919 bp, 16 predicted proteins | sample 5400501 | NCBI WGS metagenome assembly WNFB01 (sample SAMN13153341, study PRJNA577476) | soil metagenome | isolation source: 200 cm saprolite under Douglas fir tree site 2 hole 1 | place: USA:California | collected 2015-04-18
GGTTTTCCTGATGGGACTTCTGTTAGGTTCGGCCGTGGCCACAAGTCTCGCTCAGGGCAATAGGCTCGCCGGAATGAACGGAGTGAATCACGTGGGGATCTACGTCGAGAACTTCGATCAGGCCAAGACCTTCTACACACAGAAGATGGGTTTTCAGGAAGCGTTTACGGTACGCGATGACAAAGGGCAGCCGGTTCTGGCCTACTTGCAGGCAAGCGCGAATACCTTCGTGGAGCTACAGCCTGCCGGCCCCAATCGGACTCCCGGCATCAGCCATGTCGGGCTGCTCGTGGACGATATACGCGCCACAATCAACACTCTGCGAGAGCGCGGGGTGACGGTCGAGGAGCCTCGCGTCTCATCCACAAAGTCCATGATCGCGAACGTGGCCGTTCCCGGCGGCGTGAGAATCGAGCTGTCGGAACTTGGCCCGGAGTCACTCCAGAGGAAGGCGATGAACAGTTGGAAATAGGCCCTTATCCAAGGCTGGGGCTTGCCGGGTATATTTGGGTCCGGCATTTGTGTCAAAAGGAGGAACATCGATGCGGAGAGCAAACGGTAACCCGTATTTCACGGCATTGTTGTGTTGCGCTGTCGGCATCAGCGCAGTGACGGGTCTATTTCTTGCGTGGGCCGTGCCCGCGGCGGCGCCACAAGATCGCGTCAATGCCGCCTATGCGGCGATTAGCGGCGACAAGTTGAAGACGATCAGTTTGAGGGCCAGCTTGGAGCAATTCGATCCAGGCGAATCGTATTCCCTTTCCGACCCTACCAAGCCGGACACCGGTGTGTCAGAACTGGTGCGAAGCCGCGACCTCGTACGCGGGTTCGTGCGTAATGAATGGGTTCGCCCGAAGGCGGACGACGGCACCAAGCGGAGCTACACGGAAATCATCACACCGACTGCCGGCTATGTGATCGGCAACGACGCGACAAACGGCCGCCTGCCGAAACGCACGACCAAGGGGAGTCCGCCCGAGCACACCATGTCGGGCCGCCGCCTCACCGCGACCTTGCGCGAACTCGAGCGGCCCATAGTCGTCATCGAAATGAAGCAGCATCCCGACCGGGTGTCCGCAATCGTCGATCAGACAGTTGCGGGCAAGACCTATCCCGCGCTGCAATATCGCGGCGATTATGGCACGTTCATCGTAATGTTCGATCCCGGCACGAATCTTCCGGTGCGCGTGCGCACGCTCGATTGGGATGGATTGGAGGGTGATTCCGTCTTCGACGCGGAGTATTCGGAGTGGCGCGACGTTGGCGGCGCGAAGATTGCGTTCCACACCGTGTACACGTTGAACGGCATGAAGATCGCTGAGATGAAACTCTCCGACGTGACGGCGAACCCGGCTTTGTCGCCCGCGACCTTCAACATTCCGCAAGCCATGTTGGCCAGCGCGGCGAAGCCAGCGGCCGCGAACGTAACGCCGTTTCAATGGATCATCCGGCGCCAGTTCTCGGGTTTCTATGTCGATTCCGATGCGATGTATACGGACGATGGCGATGAGCTAAAGCTTGCTGACGTCGGGCTGAATGTCAGCCAGACACAGGGCGGCACTCACAATACTCTGTTCATCGCCACGAACACCTATCTGATCGCGGTGGAAGCGCCGAACGACGACGGCCAGGCGATTCAGTCCATTGACATGGCAAAGAAGAGATACCCGGGGAAGCCGATCCGCTACCTGATTCTCACCCATCACCATGTCGATCATGTAAGCGGCATGCGCACGTACGCCGCCGAGGGCGCCACCATCGTGGTGGGCAAAGGCAACGGCGACTATTTCCGCAAGGTGCTGTCACGCCCGGAAACGCTGAACCGAAACGCGCCCAAGACGGCCTTCACGCCCAAGGTGATCGAAGTCGATGGCAAGTGGAGTGTGAACGATGGCGGCCGCGAGGTAGACGCTTATGTCGTCGATAATCCCCACGCAGCGAGCTATGTCATTGCGTATGTGCCTGATGCCCGGCTCGGTATTGTGACTGATCTGTATGTTCCGGGCGCGCCTGTACCTTCCAATGCGATGGTGGCGGCGCTCGTGAAAGGCGTCGACAAATGGGGGATCAAGCCGGAGCGCTTCGCTGGCGGTCACGGCTCGACTGGTCCTTATGCCGACGTGGTTCAAGCGGCGAAAAAGGTCCAGACCGGCGCGCTGTGACACGGAATCCCTGCACGCAATCGAATAGTCAGGTGTTCCGCTAATCTCGTTCCGGGCCAGTTCCCTGATCGCGATTACCGGAATGTGGCGAGACAAACGTTCAGACGGGCGCGCTAGCGCGTTCATGAGCGTCCCCACGGTGCCTTACGAGGCGATGGGGTCACACCGGAACCTCCCGGGCCGACGACCCACAACCCGCTTTCTGACCTTCCGCCACGTTCGTGCTATTCTTTCGAGATAATTCCAGTCGCAGTCGAAAAGGGAGGCCAATGGGGAACCTCGAACTAGGTGGTACGCTGAGGACCTTGAAGGACGAACGGGCACAGGTACGGACAAATCTCGCAACGCTTGACAAAGCAATAGCCGTCTTGCATGAATTGGCCGGGACAAATATGACCTCGAACGGAAGCCGCAAGATGCGAACCCTCTCCGCTGCTGGCGGCAGAAAGATTGCAGCCGCTCAAAGATTGCGCTGGGCGAAGGTAAAGCGGGAACGGACGACCGAAGTCTAACGGAGGAAATCAAAGCCATGATCATCGGCGACCGCCTGCGGGTCCTGCGCGAACACAAGAAGCTTTCGCAAGGCGACATCGAGAAGCGCACCGGTTTGTTGCGCTGCTACATCTCCCGCGTCGAATGCGGCCACACGGTGCCGGCTGTGGAAACGCTGGAAAAATTCGCCCGCGCCCTGGAGGTCCCGATCTACCAACTCTTCTACGAGGGGGAAGAGCCGCCCAAGCTTCCCAATCTGCCGAAGCGAAAGGGGCCTACCGACATCGTCTGGGGTAGCACAGGCAAGGAAGCGAGGCTGCTGGTCAAGTTCTGCCAGTTGTGCAGCCGCATGGCCGAAAGCGACCTGAAGCTACTGCTCTCCATGGCCCAGAAGATGGCGAGACCGAAAGCTGGGTGACGGGCTGAGGCGGTCGAACATTCACTACCACTGAGAATGTAGAATCCCCAGTCATGGCTAATTCCGGACCCATTCGCGTTGGAACGTCAGCGTTCACTGCGGCCGGCTGGGAGGGCACGTTCTACCCAGCAGGCATGAAGCCCGCCAATTATCTCACCTATTACGCGACGCAATTCGATGCGGTCGAAGTGGACAGCGCGTTCCATCGCACGCCGGCGGTCTCCACGGTGAAGGGTTGATACGCGAAGACGCCGCCCGGGTTCCTGTTCGCCGCAAAGGCACCACAGGTGATCACGCACGAAAAGGCGCTGCGGGACTGCAACGAAGACCTCAGTGATTTCTTGAAGACGATGGGCTGCCTGGGCGAGAAACTGGGCTCGTTGTTGTTCCAGTTCGAGTACTTCAACAAGAAAGTATTTGTGGGTGTGAACGACTTCCTCGCCCGCCTCGTACCGTTCTTGAAGAAGCTTCCGGAGGGGTGCCGGTTTGCTGTAGAGACCCGCAACAAGAATCGGCTGGTGCCGCAAGGCCCTTCGTGATTGGTGGAAAAACTGGATCGGCGAGGTCACGCGGTAGGGCCGCCGAGAATCGAAAGTTCTCTGACTAGGCACGCAGTCGCTACGCTCCGCGAATCCGCACCCAGGGGGTGAGACAAAAACCTGCCCTTTCCGCTCTCGATCAGCGCTTCTCGGAACAATCTGGTTTACCCGGAGGGGCCACGGGTGTATAAGTGGACCCACTGGCGGGTTAAGACGGAGGGTCCGGCCAAAAAACGGATGCCATGTCCTCGCCGGAGACGGAGGTGACTCTTGAAAGGCAAATTCTTGATGATTTTGGCTCTAGGAATTGGAGGATCGATCTTTTCACCCCCGCTGTTCGCGCACCACGGCTACGCGGCATACGACACGGACAAAAAGGTCACTCTCAAGGGGACCGTGACGGTATGGCATTGGTCCAATCCCCATTGCCTGCTTCAGATGGACGTAACCGATGAGAGCGGCCAGGTCGTGCATTGGATCGCGGAGACTGAAAATCCGTCCAGCATGACTCGCATGGGCTGGACCGAGAAGTCCATAAAGCCCGGGGAGCAAATTACACTCACAGCTCTTCAGGTCAAGAATGGCAGGCCTGTCGTGCGCATCATCGAGCTCGTGACCTCTAGTGGCGAAAAGCTGCCCGGCCGTGTGGGCGCGGACACCCAGGTCAAACCGGAAGATCCTGCCAAACAGTGAGGAACCGCAGAGGCGCGCCAATCTAGTCCGAGCGTGTCAGCGGTGCGTTGATCCCGAAATTGAATCCGGGGGTGGGATTTAGACTTTGGAAAGGGTTCGCACGATGCTAAAGCGCCTTGTTGCCCCGGGAATTGTACTGGCAGCGTTGATTTTATCGCCTTCCATGCGCTCTCAGACCGGCCCGCCACGGTCGCCAGCCCCTACTGCCCCGGGGCTCGACGGTTGGGGACGTCCTATAACCGCGCCCGCGAAGGTTACGAAGCCGGCCCCTGCTCCACGGCATGACATTTCCGGAATTTGGGACCCACCGAATTTGAGCGGAAACCAGACACAGGGGGCGAAAGCGGAACCGGAAGACGGCAAGCCGGAACATCAGTTGCCCTACACTCCTATGGGGCTGGAAGCGTTGAAGCGCACAAAGCCAAGCAATGGAATTCGAAGCGTTCTCCCCGCGGAGAACAACGATCCTGTGTTCGCGTTCGGTGATCCCCAGGGATTTCCTCGTGAAGACCTGTATGAACTAAGAACGCTTCAAATCCTTCAGACGCCTCAAAGCGTGGTCCTGCTGTACCAATTCGGCAAGATCTGGCGGGTCATCTGGGCCGACGGTCGAGAACTCCCCAAAGATCCAGAACCGAGGTGGTTCGGATATTCGGTAGGTAAGTGGGTGGATGATTACACGTTTGTCGTCGAGACATCAGGGACGGATGAAAGAACATGGGTGGATCGAGCTGGCCGTCCGCATAGCGCCGATCTGCGCGTGGAGGAGCGGTTCCACCGTCCGGATCGTGATCATTTGGAGCTGAGCGTGACGATTGACGATCCCAAGATGTATACCAGACCTTGGGTAGCCATGGACAAGTTCCGTTTGGAGCTTCAGCCGCCCACTTTCGATATCCGGGAGACGATTTGGGCGCCGTCGGAGTTCGGGGAATATAACAGATTAATCGGCAACGACGCTAGCAGCAGAGACGACCACTAGATTGGCCCAAAGCGTTCTTGAATCTGACCCCGCGAACGCCTTCGCCAATCCAAAATCCAGCACCTTCACCCATTGCTTTCCGGAGTCACTTTCACGTTCGCAGGCCATAGGTCGCGGTGAATGATGCTCTTCTCGTGCGCCGCTTCCAGCCCCTCAGCGATCTGCCGGGCGATGCCCGGCGCCTCTTCCACCGGCAGCGCGCCTTCCCGTGCCGCCCGCTCCCGCAGCGTCTCGCCGGGGACCAAACTCCACCACCAGATAGTGCGTCCCGTTCGATTCCTCCAGCCCGTGAATGGTGGCGATGTTGGGATGATTCAGCAAAGCCGGCAGCTTGGCTTCGCGCTGGAACCGGGACAGCCGCTGAGGGTCGTGCGCAAACGCTTCCGGCAGGGGTTTGATGGCCACGTCGCGCCCGAGCTTGGTGGCGTGTGTCTGGTACACCTCACCCTTTCCGCCCGCTCGCCCTGACGAAGGAAAGGGGCCGAGCAGCGCGAGCACTTCGTGTGAACCGAGTCGTGTGCCAGCAGTAAGCATCACTTTTTCCCTGCGGGCACTTTCTGCTTCAGCTCTTCAAACCAGTTCAGCACGACGTTGATTTGCGTCGGCGCCGCCTCCGCTGCCGCGCTGGGCTTGAGCATCAGGAGCCGCTGGCCGTCGGGAGACACGTCGAAATTGGTCGCCGCCGGTAACGGCTGGTACGGTCCCTCAAAGAGCAACCGGAGCTTGCCCGCAGCGAAGCTAGGCTGAGTGGCAATGTCCACGGACATCATCTTCTCGCCCCTGCGAAAGAACAGCTCCCGCCCGTTGGGATTCCACACCGGCTCCGTGCCGCCCTCCGTTGAGATTTGCCACTTCCCGCCGGGGCCCGGATAGGGCTGCACGTAAATTTCCCTGCGGCCGGATTCGTCCGAAACATACGCCAGCCAGCGCCCGTCGGGGGAAAACCGTGCCGCCCCTTCGTTGTACCGTGTTTGGAGGAACGGCTGCGCCTTGCGGACTTGCCCTGAGCTTGCCGAAGCGTCGCCCATCCGTAGCATCCAGATGTCAAATCCCGTGGTGGGATTGGCTTGAACGAAGGACAGGAGTTGCCCATTCGGGGACCAGGACATCGGAGCCTGGGGGTACTCGCTGGTTGTCATCCGCTCCAGCCCGCCACTGCCGTCGGCCCGTTGCCAGAAAAGGTTCCCCTGCCCTTGCTTGTTCGATCCAAACGCGATCCGCTTGCCATCCGGCGTCCAAACCGGAAAAACGTTGTCATTCCCCTCAAACGTCAACCGGGTCAGCGTCTCCCGGGAGAGATCGTACAGCCAGACTTGCGTCTCCTGTTCGTCGATCACCAGGGTTATCCGGCGCCCGTCGGGGGATAGTCGCGGCGCCCGGTAGGCGCGCATAGGAGCGGCGGCCAAAGGCTGCTCCGCCCCATTGCGACTGACCCACACCAGCCTGCGTTGCGTGGTAGCCTGAACAGCCCCCGAAACATAGACCAGCGATCCCGTGGCGGAAAAGCTGTACTGGGCGGCTCCGGTGGATGTCGATTGCAGGACACCCTCTACCACGGGGACCGCCGCGCCTGTGACCGTTAGCCGCTGGGGATCGAACGGCACGGCCATCAGGCTCCCCCCTTGCGCGTAAACCAGGTGCCCCGAGAGCGCGTAGCGGGGATGCGTCGCCCCTTGGATCAGGTTCCGCCGCTCGCTCGTCCTGACCGACTGGATGGCGATCTGCGCGCTTGTCCAACCGGCGCTACCCGTTCCACCAGCAAAGAGCACCGCCTTGCCGCCGGGCAAGAAATCCGGCCAGCCGTGGTCAGTCTCCCCTTTCTCAAGACGAGTCAACGCCTGCGGCGTGCCTCCCGCCTCCGACACTTGCTGGAGAACTCCGGCTTGCGGGGTGGCAAAGGCGATCATGCCTTGGCTGCCCCAACTGGCCCCGCGAGGGGCGTTAGCATCGCCGAGGGTCAGCGCCGCGCCCCCGCTCACCGAGACCTTCTTCAGCTTTCCGCCCGCGAAAAACCCCAGCCATTGCCCGTCGAGTGAGAAGAAGGGGTTGGCTGCTCCTTCCGTGCCGGGGATAGACTTGGCCTCCAGGCTGTCCATGGCCCGCAGATAAAGCTGTTGAGTTTTGCCCTGGATGGCCACATACGCGAGATGAGTGCCATCGGGAGACAGGGCCACAGCCAGGCCATTATCCGGACCTGCCACTGCTAATTGTTGGCCCGGTGGCAGCGTTATGACCGTGCGGGTGACCAGCCGTGGCGGCGAGGGCTTCAGGCTCCAGACGGCTAGGCTCGCGATCGCGGCAACCAGGAGCAAGGCACCGAGGCTGAGGAGTAACGCGCGCCGCCCGAGCGCACGAATGCCTTTCGCTGGGGCAGTCGGCAGCGACGAAACCTGCGAGGCACTCTCGGCAATCCACTCTAATTGCTTCGTCACATCGGCCGCCGTCTGCCACCGGTCGTCGGCGTCCTTTGCCAGGCATGTCTTGACGACACGATCGAGCGCCGGAGGAGTCATTGGTTGGAGTGACGACATCGGCTGCGGTTCAGACGACATAATTGCGGAGATCACGCTTGCCCTGCTCTTGCCCTCAAAAGCCCTCTTGCCCGCCGCCATCTCGTAGACCACTGAGCCAAAGGCAAATATGTCCGTGCGCGCATCGGCTCCCTTGGCTTCCAGTTGTTCCGGCGCTATGTATTGCAGCGTGCCGAGGATCGTCCCTTCCTGTGTTACGGCATCCTTGGCTGTTGCAGTGGGTAGTTGTGAAAAAGGAATGGCGGGCGCTGCATCTTGCCGCAGTTTCGCAAGGCCAAAATCCAGCAGCTTCGTGCCCGACTTGGTGAGCATGATGTTGCCCGGCTTGAGGTCGCGATGTGTCACGCCTTTGCGATGGGCCTTGTCCAGCGCGTCGGCAATTTCGATGGCGTACTGCAACACCTGCTCTAGCGGCAGCGGGCCTTTCAGCAGGCGCTGCGCCAGCGTCTCGCCTTCCAGATACTCCATCACCAAGAAATCAATGCCGTCCTGACGGCCAATATCGTGGAGGACGCAGATGTGGGGATGATTCAGGCTGGCAATGGTTCGCGCTTCGCGCTCGAATCGTTCGCGCCGTTCTGGCTCATCCGCGAGATGCGCAGGCAGGACCTTAATTGCAACGACGCGGTCGAGCCGCGTATCGCGGGCGCGGTACACCTCGCCCATTCCTCCCGCACCGATGGCGGAGAGGATTTCGTAGGGCCCTAGACGTTTGCCGGGGAGGATCGCCATGGGCTCCCGCTATCTTCGGATCGGGGGCGAGTATAACTCTGCCAAGCATGTACACGCCTGCAAATTCTTGAGGGACGCCACCGGCGGGCAGTGAGGGCAGGATCCCGTAAGGCAACTACACTGCCACTTGACCACCGACGTCAGAGGAGGCGCGGCAAAGCGCCGGGATAGTTTCCGCATCGCTGACAATAGGCCCAGAAGCTGGTCTTTCGCTTCCCACAACCCTGTTTGAACGAAGCCGCTGGCGCGGCAGACGCTTCGCGTGCTACCCTTCGCGAGTCATGCCGCAACATCACTTTTTGATTCCGTTTTTTCACTTTCGCCCTATTTTTGAAACTCCCGCGGATTCTGTCGATTACAGGCGAAAGTCGATTGAATTCCCATAACGCCGCGTCTGCCGCAAACACCAGCGGCTTCCTTCAAACGGCTCTATCGAAAGCGCGCCAGAGCGCCTTGCTCCCGCAATCCTCTTGGGCGAAAGCGCGCTTCCGATAGAGCACTAGCGTTTCTGGAGCCGGATGACGATGAACCACTTGTCCGGTAAGGGGAGTGACCAAACCTGTGATATAAGAATCCCGCCGTTCAGCGAAGGAAAAAGAAATGAGGATACCTACCCTTTGAGGAGGATGACACCTTTAAGGAGGATGACCATGAAAGATTCCAGTATTGCCGGTGCGGGATCCATACTCGGACGACGTGATTTCATCAGGGTTGGTGCCGGCGCGGCTGCCACGATCAGCATGCTGAATGTCGTGACGGCGTCGGCGCAGACTCCGTCGTCGCAGGGAGTGCCGTGGTGGGCGGCGCGACCAGGGAAGGGAGGAGTGGGTAAGCCGGAGGCGATTGACATGCACTCGCACTGGTCTCCGGAACCCTACGACAGAGCCCTGGCCGACCTGGGACAGCCCCTCGCCAATCCCTATCCGCTCGATTACGATCTCGACAAGCGGCGCCAGTGGATGGACGACCATGGCGACCTAATGCATTGCCTGACTCTCTCCGGTCAAATGCCGTGGCAAAGGACTTCACCGCAACAGGGAGCGCATCTCGCGCAAGTCATCAATGACACCGGCATCCAAGTGCACCAGAAATATCCCGACCGCTTTGTCATCGGCGTCGAGCTGCCGATTAGCGACTTCGAACTCGCCTTGAAGGAGCTGAACCGCGTCGCCGGACAACCCGGCGTGCGGGCCGTGCACCTGCCGGATTCCATCGAGAGGCGCGATTATATTTTCGATCCAGGCTTTGCGCCGGTTCTTGCCCGCATTCAGGAGCTGAACCTCCCGATCATCTTTCATCAGATGGATGGTGTGCCCAACACTTTCGGCGGCAGCAGGACGGCCGGGCCGCCTAACCTGGCCGCTGGGATCGACGCACCCATCGAGCATACCTTCCTGGCGAGCAAATTCATCTATACCGGAACGCTGGACAAGTATCCGAACCTGCAAATCGTGTTGCCGCATGCGGGCGGCGCCTTCCCATACCTTGCAGGACGCGTCGAGCATTTTCTGTATCACATGACGGACCACAGCACCTCGATCGAACACCCGTTCCGGGACTACTTGCGCCGATTCCATTACGACTATTTGATTTATTATCCGGAGGCGCTCCGTTTTCTCATGGGCATGGTCGGATCCGACCGCATCGTGGTCGGCACGGACAACTTCGCCGCCAAGGACATCGAATATCCGACCGCGGTCCTGGACCAGTTCAAACTCCCGGCCGCCGACCGCGACCGCATCTTGAAAGGGAACGCGATGAGGCTCCTTCATCTATAGTTGGTGACTGACAGCGTTCTAGAAAACTACCAGTTAACTTCCGGATTGTCGACTTCTAGGGCACAATGCCACAGATTCGGATCTCCATCTTGACGGAGGGAAACATGCGCAAACTCGCAATCAGTGTGATCGGCACGGTAGCCTTGCTCGGCCTGTGGGGAGTTGCAACGCACGGCCAAAGAGGCCAAGCCGGGGGCGCCTCTGCCCAGCAGGCGCCAACGGACAAGGCCGTCTACTTCGCGAACGCAGATCTACAGGCCACGTGGAAAGATCTGGAGGCCAAGCAAGTCATCAATAAGCGGGTCTTGGAAGGAGGAACCCATAGCATCAATATCCGGATCGTTAAAGAAGGCGACGCCCCTTTGATTCATGCCAAATCGGCTGACGTTTGGGTAATGACAGCGGGCACCGCAACAGCGATAACCGGGGGACAGCTCTTGGATCCCCCAAAAAGGCCGAACGTTGAGGATGTGGCCGGCAGTTCTATTCGTGGCGGGATCGAACAACCCCTGAAGCCAGGTGATGTCCTCTACGTGCCGCCGGCTGTAGCCCACGGCTTCAAGGACGTGAAGGAATTCAGGGCCTTTCTTATCCGCTTCGACACAAAGTAAGCACGGCGAAGATCGTCCCAGCACTAGGGTGCCGCAGAAGCAGAGCGCTGGTTCCGCACGCGTGGCGGCGTACTCGAAAGTGATGGCGCCGTTCTCGCGGCAGATTCCACATAGTTTCCCTATTGCCGACGATTCGCCCAAAACCTTCTCGTTCGCTTCCCGGAACGCCGTTTCTGCACCGCACCGGGCACATGTCCGAACGACCGATTAGAAGTACGAGTACTTTACGCCTATCTCCCCGCAGTATTGCTGGAGCGCAAGGGCACGGAAAGCCTTCTCCAACGACGGGGAATTTATCCGGACAGACTGAGCTGCGCAGAACCGGGGAAGAAAGTTGATTGAATATAGAAGAAGTCGTTACAATCAAGCGGTTGGGTTCTTGGCCCGCTGCCGGTGGTCGGCCCGCACGCTGTTTGATGGGGGCGGCAAGAGCGACGTACAAAGCGGGCCTTCGAACGGGATGCCCTAATTTAGTTTCTCTCTCGAGACTCGTTGCCTTAGTGGTTTCGTGAGAACTCGCCTCGCTAACAGGCTCCTGGAATTCGAGGAATGCCATACGTGGCCGTCGCAATGCCGCAGAGTTGAAGTTGGTTCTCCCTAAAATATTTCCTTGCAGCTTCGACGCCGTTTTTCCCTACGTGCAGTCTAAATATCTCACGTCGGGTCTTGCGTCCATCAGTCGGTTCCAAAAAGGCTGCCATTGATGCTGCGCCTCTGTGAATGGCTTGAGCAAATCCCGTGGATCGTCATGATCACCAATTCGGCGGTCCTGATTTCCCTGGTCTGGCTGGTCCACTACTTCGGCTTTTTCCTATTGGTCGGAACCACAGCGGTCGTTGACTTGCGCGTTCTCGGCGCCGCCGCGAGGAACCAGAAGCTTGCGCCGCTCGCCGGGCTGCTCTTTGCTTTGGCGTGGACCGGTCTGGGCCTGGTGATCGCGTCGGGATTCGTCATGTTCGCCGGGCAGGCCACGACGTTTTATCCCACGGCGGTTTTCCGCATCAAGATGGGAATGGTGTTGCTGGCGATCGTATTTGGCGTGATCGTGCAGCGGAAATTGCCGGTCTGGGACCGTGTCCCGTCAGTGCCCGCGGCCGCGAAATGGCTGGCGTTCGCTTCGCTAGCCCTGTGGATAGGAGCGATCCTCGCGGGACTTGAGGTCCCCGCGTTTATACCGGGCATCTAGCGGTTCCTGCGCATGCACACTTGGCTCGTGGGCATTTGCGACCGGCTGCAAAACATCCGGCTGGTGTTGTGGCTGGTCACGGCGCAGTATGCCTATCCCTTCATCCAGTGGACCCACTTTACGGGCCTCTCCCTTTGGCTCGGGACGACGCTGGCGCTGGATTTCCGGCTGCTTGGCGCGGGGAAGAGATTTCAGACGGCCGCGCAATTGTCGGACGCTTTGTTCTTGTGGAACTGGGTCGGCCTGGGCATCGCGGTCCTGGGTGGATTTACTCTTTTCGCCACGGCAGCGGTGGGATACATCGACAATCCGGCGTTTCGCCTCAAGCTAGGTGTCCTGTTGCCAGTGGCTTTGGCGTGGCACATCTTCGTGCAACGAAAGTCGCGCACTTGGGGCCGGACGCCGGAAACGCCCGCGGTGGCCAAGCTCGCCGGCCTGATGGAAATCGTGCTGTGGGTGTCGGTGGGCACAGCGGCGGTCTGGATTCCCAACTACTAAAGCGGCGCAGGGTCAGCGTGTGGTGGGCGCGTGGCCGTAGAGCAGGTAGGTGTAGGTGTACGCCAGCAAGCGCCCCGCGGTGATGGCCGCGATCCACAAGACGAGGGACCATTTTGCCAGCGCCCTGCCTTTGGCCTCCATCAGCGCTTCGTTCAGGCCGGCATCCCCGAAGACGCGCGTGTAGGTTTTCTGCATCACGATCACGGCGAGAGCAATGCACGTCAACTTTAGATAAAAGACCGGGTTCGTGAGGGCTTTTGTGGGGTAGGCGATCACCAGCAATATGCCGGTGATCACGTTCAGCGTGAAACCCACCCACATGATGGAGAAGAAGCGCTTCAGCGGCGCCAGCGGCAGGTTGGCGGCGACGCCGAGGATGCGCAAATCCACGATGGCATTCGCGCCAACGAGCAAGGCGAGGCCGAAGGTGTGAAAGAGGAGAATGAAATAGAACGCAAACACGGAGTTCGATTCGCGGAGCCACGTGCTGAAGTTGGTTTCTTCCAGGGAACGCAAGAACACTGGCACGGCCAATGGGGTGTCCTGACCTTTTCTCTAATCGCGGGGCGATCCAAGCCGCGCGCCCCCGCGAGATATCCGCAGACAACTCCGGAAGGAAATATCGAGAGTCGGAGTGCGATGAATCGCCGGGTTACTTGCCCGGATCTTTATACGGAGCGTCGGCCACGGGCGAACCGGCAAAGAGCGTTTTCCCGTCCGGCAGCGTGACGTCGCGGCCATTTGCGCGCAAGGCGCTGTCCTTGGCCTGATAACCGTCCACGGTAACTTCCGTTCCGGGCTTCAGGGAATCGCGGGTGAAGCCGCGCCGCAGAAGGGTGTTCGGCGTGCCGAACTCGATCATCCACTCTTCCAGGTTGCCGTCGGGCCTCTTCACGTCGATGTGGATCCACGCATGGGGATTGATCCACTCCATCTTCGTGACGGTGCCTTTCAGAATCACGTGCTTTTTGGCGTCGTATTCCGCCGCGAACGCGTGGTGCGCGGACGCCGGCACGATCATGCCCATCCAGGGCAGTATCAGGGCAGCTGCGACGATGGCGCCAACGCTCGGCTTCCTTCCGATCGGTTTCATTCCGGTCCTCCTGTGCTAGCCGATATGATACGCGGACTTGGTCTTCGCTACTGGGTTGACGGCAGGTGTGGAATTGGCTGAACCACCTCGCCCCGTTTTTCGCGCTCGCGGGCGCCGCCCAGGAAATGCATTATGTCGTAATTGTCTTCGTAACACGCATACTCATACATCTGCTCGGCGGGATCAATGCGGGTCCAGGGAATTCGCACGGTCCATGGCCGAGTCCAGGTGTGCGGGTCGTCCACGGTGTATTCGTAATTGATCGTTCGGGCGTCCACGCGGGTAAAGCGCTCGGTGAGGCGGAGGGTCGCCGGATCGGCGGCCTGGAAGATGTTGGTATCCGGCCGGAAATTGGTGGTCTCGACGACCAGCGTATTGCCCTCCCAATAGCCGCGCGGGTCACCCAGCCACTGGTGAAGGTTTTTGCCGATGTGCGGGCGCCCGTCGAGCGGGATGATGCGGGCGCTGTGGATCATCTCCGGAGCGATGACCACGTAGCCGGGACTCTGCACGATCTGAAAGTCGTTGTTGTAGATGATCGGCATGTAGGGTGGCATGTCGGTCCGAACCACACAGCGTATCGGCAGCTCGAAATCCAGGTACGTGTTCGGCATGCCGGCGTTGAAGCGGCCCAGGGCGGCGGCACGCTGGTCACGTTCCTTCTGCCTCTCGGCCGAAACAGGCACGAGCGGAGGAATCCTCCCGTCGGGCGGGTCCACGATGAGCGAGGTGCGATGGTCCGCGGTGACCTTGAGCCGGCGCGCATCCATCCAGTGTTCGTTATAGGCGCGGTTGACGTCGACTTCAGACCCGCCGTCGCGGCGATCGCGGCTCAAGTGGCTGGCAAGCTCGTCCTGAAATTCCTCGGCTTCCTCATCGTTGAGGATGTCTTTGCTTGCGACTCCAGTCGGACGCTGGAGCGGCGTGCTGGTCGCGTCGTTCCACACTCCCTGGAGATCGGGATCGCCCCAAGGAGTGCGGAAGCCGTTGGCTTTCGCGGCGGGGGCGGTGGAGGTAGCCGCCGGTGCCGTCGCGGCCTTCCTCTGCGGCTCCGCTGCGGCCTTGCGGGCCTTCTGCGGGGCCTGGCTCATGAGTAGCGACAGGGATCCGCAGGCAATCACCATCGCCGGGATGCCGAGGGTTGCGACGGACCGATGAGTCATGAGACGCCTCCCTTGCCGCAGTTCACGGAGCGGGCCGCTTG
>WNFB01002954.1_pt1 | contig 14917 bp, 16 predicted proteins | sample 5400501 | NCBI WGS metagenome assembly WNFB01 (sample SAMN13153341, study PRJNA577476) | soil metagenome | isolation source: 200 cm saprolite under Douglas fir tree site 2 hole 1 | place: USA:California | collected 2015-04-18
GTGACCTTTGGCTCGAGCGATGTCGGGCGGAGCAAGACCGAAGCGGCGAAAGAACGCCTGTCGAACCTCAACCCCGCCATCCACGTCGAGACTTACGAAACCATGCTCACCAGCGCCAACGCCCTCGAGCTGTTCCGCGATTACGACATCATCGCGGACGGCACAGACAACTTCCCCACGCGCTATTTAGTAAACGAGGCCTGCATTTTGCTCGGCAAGCCGAACGTCTACGGATCGATATTCCGTTTCGAGGGCCAAGCAACGGTGTTCGGCTATCCCGGTGGGCCGTGCTATCGCTGTCTCTATCCCGAACCGCCCCCGCCGGGGCTGGTGCCGTCGTGCGCCGAGGGCGGCGTTCTGGGAGTTCTGCCCGGCATCGTCGGCTCGATCCAGGCCATGGAGACCATCAAGCTGATTCTTGGCAAGGGCGAGCCGCTGGCGGGGCGTCTGCTCCTGTTTGACGCGTTGCAAATGCGCTTCCGCGAGCTGAAGCTGCGCAAGAATCCGGACTGCCCGCTGTGCGGCGAGCACCGCACCATCACCCAGCTTATTGACTATCAGGAGTTCTGCGGCATCCGCGGGGAAGAGTCTGCTCCCTCGGTCAGCGTGCCGGAAATCACACCGCGCGATCTCAAGGCGCGCCTCGACCGTGGTGACGACATCTTCATCCTCGATGTGCGCGAGCCACACGAGGTGCAGATCTGCCAGATCGGCGGCTACCTGATCCCGCTCGGCGAACTGCCCCGCCGTGTCCACGAACTGGACACCTCGCGCGAGATCGTGGCACACTGCCGCAGCGGCAAGCGCTCCGCCGATGCTGTGGCATTTTTGCGCCAGGCTGGATTCCGCAAGATCGCCAACCTGAAGGGCGGGATCCTGGCTTGGTCGGACGAAGTGGATCCCTCAATCCCGAAATACTGAGGGTCAAGATATCGAGACCTTCCGGAGGACTCAGCAGCGATGCCCAACACAAAAATCACGCCGACCCCGAACGGCCCGCTCCGCGTCGAGGGCGATTTCGAGATTGTGGACGCCAGCGGAAAGGCCTTTGGCCTCGCCGGCCGGACCGCGCTTTCCCTCTGCCGCTGCGGCCATTCCGCCAATAAGCCCTTCTGTGACGGCTCGCACAAGACCGCCGGGTTTACGGACCAGAGCGTGGCCCGCGACCTGCCGCCGATGAAGCCGAAAATCTAGCCAAAAACTGTGGGGGCGACGTACAGCCGCCCCTACGAGATCAACCAAACAGGCCGCGTAGGGGCGGGTTTATCCCGCCCGCCGCGGCGAAAGGGCGGCCCGCCCAGGTGGCCGCCCCTGCTCACACGCTTTACTCCCTGGCCGTTCCTCTTTGGTGTCGCGCCAGCATTCCTGCTCTGTACTTCGCCTGCACTCATCGCCGATGATGGTTTCATCAGGAACAGCGCGGGGTTTTGCGCGACACCCCGCTTCCCTGGATGGTGATTCCTGAGGGGGTATCCAAGGCATGAAGCTTCCCGCGATTCCGCGGCGCGAAAAACGTGTGCCCATGTCCATCGCCCTGCAACTGGCAGGACATGCGGACATGCCGGGCATCGAGACCACCTTCACCGAGAATGTCAGCAGCAAAGGCGCTCGCGTCCATTCCGTGCGGCCGTGGAGGAAAAACGAGCGGCTGTGGGTTTCTTCGTTGCCCGGAGGCTTCCGCGCCCAGGCGCGTGTGGCCTATTGCCAGGCGCAACGCGGGCAGGGTTTTGCGGTGGGTCTGGAATTCCTCAATCCTACCGGGGACTGGGTGATTGACAATCCCGAACATGAAATTCCCAAAGCAGCGAGCGAGCACGGCAACCACACGTCTTAGGCAGCCGCCGCACCCCAGGCCCAACTATTCCAGAGTAACGTTCATCCGGGTCTGGCCTCTTTCCTGGCGGGGCCCGGCATAAAACACTTCGATGCGCAGGACCCGCGGCTTTCCGGCCGTGAACTCACCGGAAGTCGTCTTTTCGATTCCCTTCTGCTTCTCCCGGTTTCCCAGAAACACCCGGAATAAATGGTTTCCCCCCGGAATGCTTCTCTGTTCGGAGACCGGCGAAACACCTCGATTCGGCTGCCGGGCATGCTCATACAGGATCTGACCGTCCATCCATACCGTCAGGTCCGCGGCAGCAGCCATCCGGGGAATTTCAATCAGGAGTGTGGCCGGAGCCGGGCTTGGGGAGGAACTTCCAGCCTTTCCTTTTCCAGGCGGTGCTGGGGAAATTTCACCGCCCGAGTTATTCGAAGAGATCCCTTGTGTGGACTTTTTCAGGTCGCGGGCGGAGAGACGCACCGTCCGCGGCGCTCCCAGGGGACCCAACTCGGCGAGGTCCTTTCCGTTCAGTGTGAGGCGCAGCGCGCCGGCATTGTCGGTCCGTAACAGGAACGCTTTATCCGCGCCCGCAGAAATCTCATGACCCGCCTTCATCAGGTGGGTCGCCGTCTGCCGGTCGTCAGGCTGGATCTCCACGTTGGCCGGCGCCGTGGCATAGATTTGCAGCCGGAGTGCGAAGCCGCTGATGTCCGGCTGCGGCTCCGCGGTCGCAGGCGGCTTACTCTCGGCCTTCTTCGCCGGCGGCTCCACTTTCCCAGCGCTATCACTCCGTGATCCGCCAGATGGTTTTTTCCTCACATCTTCTGATGGTGGATTTTCAGACTTATCAACAAGTGGAGGCGGTGGTACGGGCTCCGAGGTGTTGCTCGGGGCGGTGGACTGAGAGAGCGCCGCCACTTGCTTTCTCTTGTTGGCGATGACCCCGCCCACAATTAAAACGATTAGCGCGGCGATGGCCGCGTACAGCCAGCCGCGCGACGGTTTTTGCCTCACGGGCATCTGCGCAAGCCCGATCGGACGCGGTGCCACTGGTCTTGGCTGTGCCGGTTTCCCCGGTTGCACCACCGCCGGTGACGGCGGAGCAGGTGCGGGCTTGGCCGGTAGCTTCTCCGCCGGTTGCGCTGCGGCTGGCGGCGCGGGTGGCGGAGTCGCAGGCGGACTGACCGGTGGCGCCGGAGTCGCCGTCTTTGCCGGAGCAAGCGGCGCGGACGACGCGCGCGATCCTGATCCACTCGCTGTGCCGGCGGGAGGGCGAACCGCCACGGTCTCCTGGGTCTCGTCTTCGCGGCTCGAACCGCCACTCGCCGTGGCGCTCAGCGGCATGGTCGCCTGGAGGTCCGAGGGCGCCGGCGCGCCAGTCGAACCCGGCAGGGAAGGAAGTACAGCGCCAAGGCGGTCTGATGGGAGCGCACCGCTCTTTCGCAGGCTGCGCAGGTCGCCTGCCAGTTGTTCCCCTGCCGCATAGCGCTTGGCTGGATCTTTCTCCAGACACTTCAGGATCACCGCCTCGAGCGCCGCGGGCACCGCCGGATTCAGCCTGCGCGGCGGGACCGGATCGGTGTGCACGATCTTGTAGGACACCGCGGTGATGGTTTCGGCGCTGAAAGGTTTATCTCCCGTGGCCATCCAGTAGAGGATCACTCCCAGAGAGAAGAGGTCGGAGCGGCCGTCCACGGTCATGCCGGTAAACTGCTCCGGGGCCATGAATGCCGGCGTGCCCAGCAGCGCGCCGGAGGAAGTGGCCTGCGCGGCGGAAAGCTTGGCCACGCCAAAGTCGGTGATCTTGGCGCGCTCGGGTGTCCCGGTGAGCAGGATGTTGGCCGGCTTGATGTCGCGGTGGATCACGCCGCGCTGGTGCGCGTATGCCAGGGCGTCGGCCAGTTGTTCGCCGATCTCATAAGTGCGCTCGAGGGGGAAGAACTCGCCCGCGTCTAGAACCGCTTCGAGCGTGCGGCTGGGAACGTACTCCATCACCAGGTAGTGCGTGCCTTCCTGCACTCCGCGGTCATAAATCTGCACGATGCCGGGATGGGAGAGCCGCGCGGCGGCTTTGGCCTCGCGGTCGAACCGTTCGCGGTATTCAAAAGACTGCGGTCCCTCCAGGGCGGCGGAGAGGATGGTCTTGACCGCGACGACGCGGTCCATCAGCGGGTCCTGGGCCTTGTACACGGCGCCCATCGCGCCGCGCCCGATCTCTTCCAGGACTTCGTATCTGCCAAACCCCGCCATCGCTCTTGCCGCGTACTCTACCATACGGAAACACCCCGCTACGCCGCGGGTTGCGCCGACCGCAACGAAAAGGTAAAAGACAGGACGGCCCGACCGGGGCAAATTGCGTTGGACATAAATCGCATCGAAGCCAAATTGACCAGCGCGACGCTCAGCCGCCACGACCTCGAAGAGCCCGGCTTGGCCCTCTGGGCGCGCCCGCTCCGCCGCCTGGCGTTGCGGCTCGGTTTCGAAGGAACTCCTTTTGCTGTCAACGGCATCCTCCGCCGGCGCTTTACGGTCCGCCGGCACAAGCTGTGGGAATACGCGCGAGGCGCCGCCGGAGCATTTTCCTGCGAGGGCGGCGCTCCCCGCCGCGTCCTGGACTTTGGCGGCGGCGCCACGCTGCCCATCTTCTTCTTCGCCTCGCGGGGAGTCGAAGTGCTGTGCCTCGACGTGGACGGCACGCTCGTGGACTGGACCAATCAAGTTGCTGCCAAGCGGAAATGGCCGTTGCGCGCCACGACATATGACCTGGTGGAATCGGCCCCGCCGCCAGACTGGCCGCCGTTTGATGCCGTGATTTCCGCCAGCGTGCTCGAGCACATCCCGAAAACAGCGCAGGCGCGAGTCGTGCAGCGCCTCGCCTCGCTCCTGCGGCCCGGCGGTGTCATGGCCATATCATTTGATTTTGGCGCCGGCGCGCCGCAGCCCGGAGCCATTCGCGAAGCAGCCGAGGTCGAGCGTCTGGTCGCCGCCAGCGGCCTCATTTACCTGGACGGCCACGCGTTTCAGGACACCGGAGAACGATTTGTTCTCGACAAGAGACACCCCGGCGCGCGATTCACTTTCGGTTCTCTCTTCCTGCGGAAAAACTAAGCGGAATTACTTGTGTTCTGATTTCAGCAGTTTCTTTGTCTGTGGTACTTTTCGTCCTTCTCCGCGAGCCTCAGCACTCATTGCGTCTCTGCGTTGTCATTTATTCTTCTGTCTTTCCTCCTCCATCTCCCTAATGCACGAACCCCACGTTCGGCTCCGGCCCGCCCTGCGGTGCTTCCGGGATCGGCCCGAACTGCGCTTCGTACCGCGAGATATTCTCCGCCAGAGCGCGCAGCAGCCGCTTGGCGTGGCCGGGGCTCACGATAACGCTGGCCAGCAGCTTTCCCTGCGGCACGTTGGGAAAGACATAGATGAAATTGAGCGAGAACTCCTCGGTGTTGTGGTGCAGCATCACCAGGTTGGAGTAAAGCCCCTGCAGCTCTTTCTCATCGGCTTTGATTTGGATCTGCGGTTGTTTCGGCTGTTCTTCCATCGCTGCCTCCTGTTTACGCCCGGCACCACTATAGCAGACGCGGGTCCCGCTGCCGGGCCTGGGCCGCAGCAGGACTCTGAGACAACGCTGGAAAAAGAACACCTTGACTGCGTAATAGGATTAACTGTACTTTAGTCGTTGTATTAATCGAGGTTAATTTAAGACCTTTCCCACGCTACCATGGCAGACAGAGTCCAGGACGTTCTTAGCACCGCGCCGCGCCCCATGTTTGGCTGGCGTTCGGCCGAAGGACTTCCTTCGCTTCCCGAGGTCTACCGCACGATCCGCATCCCGCCCGGCGCAACATTCCTGCGCAAGATGCTGGCCTTCGCCGGGCCCGGATACCTGGTGGCCGTGGGCTACATGGATCCCGGCAACTGGGCCACCGACGTTGCCGGAGGCTCACAGTTCGGCTACCGCCTGCTTAGCGTGGTCCTGCTGAGCAGCCTGATGGCCATGTTCCTGCAGGCGCTGTGCGTCAAGCTGGGCATCGCCACCGGCCGCGACCTGGCGCAAGCCTGCCGCGATCACTACTCCAGGCCAGTGGCCATCGGGTTGTGGTTCCTGAGCGAGGTCGCCATTGGCGCCTGCGACCTGGCGGAGGTTCTGGGCTCCGCCGTGGCACTCGAGCTGCTCTTCGGCATACCCATTTTCTGGGGCGTGTTGATTACCGGCCTCGACGTCCTGCTGATCCTGGCGTTGCAACACCGCGGCTTCCGGCTGATCGAAGCGTCGGTTGTCGCGCTGATCGGCGTCATCTCCCTGTGCTTTGCTTACGAAATCTTCCTGGCCCGCCCGTTGTGGGCAGCGGCGGCGCGCGGCGCGGTCCCTTCGCTCGAAGTCCTGCGGAACCCGGCGATGTTGTACATCGCCATCGGCGTCCTGGGAGCCACGGTGATGCCGCACAACCTTTACCTGCACTCCAGCCTGGTGCAGACCCGCTCGTTCGGCCAGGACGCCGCAGGGAAGCGCGAGGCGGTGCGCTTCGGCATCCTGGACTCGACCCTGGCACTGGGTTTTTCATTGTTCATCAATGCCGCCATCCTGGTGCTGGGCGCCGCGGCTTTCCACAGCCGTGGCATGACCCAGGTGGCCGAAATCAGCGAGGCTTACAAGCTGCTCAGCCCAGTCCTTGGCGTCTCGCTGGCGAGCACGCTTTTCGCTGTGGCGCTGCTGGCATCCGGGCAAAATTCGACGTTGACCGGCACACTGGCCGGACAAATTGTCATGGAAGGATTCCTGAACCTGCGTTTAAAGCCCTGGCTGCGGCGGCTGATCACGCGTCTCTCGGCCATCGTGCCCGCGGTGATCGTGATCGGCTTGCGGGGTGAAAGCAGCGTGACCGGCCTGCTGATCCTCAGCCAGGTGATTCTCAGCTTCCAGCTTCCATTCGCTGTCGTGCCACTGGTGCGTTTTACCAGCGATGGTTCCAAGATGGGCGAGTTTGTCAACCGGCCATGGACGATGGGAATCGCATGGGCGCTCGCTGCGGTAATCGTGGCGCTCAACGCCGCCTTGCTCTGGCAGATTTTCCGCTCCTGATCTACACGCTTCGCCCCGACCCTTGAGCACCCGCAATCGAGTAGACTGAGAAAGATGTCTGATTTGCCCGGGAAAAGAGCAAGCCCTGTCCTCATCCTTCTCGCCGTGGTTGCGACGCTGGCCGTCGCACACTGCAGCCAGGAATGGAGCGCTCCGCCGGAAGCCATCGCGGTTAAGAGCCCGCTGGCGGCGACCCCGCAAGCGCTGGCCGCAGGGGCGGCATTGTTCGACGACAAGTGCGCCAACTGCCACGGCGAAAAAGGGAAGGCTGACGGCCCTGAAGCGGATAAGTATTGGGTGAAGCCTCAGGACCTGACCGAGCCGAGAGTAATGGCCTTGATGACCGAAGGAGAGATCTTCTGGAAAATCTCCGAAGGCCGCCGGCCCATGCCTGCATTCAAGGAGCAGTTCAGCGAGGAGCAGCGCTGGCAACTGGTGCAGTTTGTCCGCAGCCTGGTGCCCAAGCCCCCCGCCCCGCCGCCGGAGAAAAAGACCCCACCCGCAAAGAAGAGCGCGGCAAAGAAAAGCGCGCCGGCGAAGAACTAATCGCCCGGCGCGCCGCTTCGGTCTCTCAATCGTGGAGGCTACTTGACGCCTGCCAGCGCCTCAGCCACCTCGTTGATGTCCGGCAAGGCCGGGATGTCGTAGTTTTTCGCCCAGGCTACCTTGCCGTCTTTGCCGACGATATAGATGGCCCGGCCGGTGATGCCTTTGTCTTCGAGATAGACGCCGTACTTCGCGGCCATGGCGCCGCGGGGGTTGAAGTCGGCCAGCAGCGGGTAGTGGATGTTCATCTTTTCTGCGAAGGCTTTGTGTGACCAGGCGCTGTCCACGCTGACGCCCAGCACCTGGGCATCCAGGGACTCAAAGCGCTTCAGGTCGTTGACCATGCAGGCGTGTTCTTTGGTGCAGGTCGGGCTCCAGTCCAGTGGGTAGAAAATCAGAACGACATTTTTTTTGCCGCGGAAGTCCGCCAGCTTTACTTCCTGCTGGTTCTGGTCCTTCAGCGTAAATTCGGGCGCGGCTTGTCCTGCGGATACGGCCATGATTCCTCCTCGGGGTGAACGCGCGGTGCGGCGAGCAAAGGGTTGACGAAACTGCGCCGCGCCCCGTTATGATAGCGGAAGCAGTCCGGAGGAGCAATTCGGCGGCGTGGCGCCGGAAGTTCCTCCGAGCGAGCCGGGGAACCCATGAGCCTCAAAGAGTTGGTTGCGAAATATCTTGCTGCCGCGGGCGGTTTCGGCGCCGCGGTGCCACTGGAATCCTTCGGCATCAGCCGCGCGGAAACGGAAAAAGTGTTCAGCGCCCTGGACGAGGATTACCAGATCAGCCGGTTCTTCCACTTCAGTGAACAGGGCGGAGCAAGCTACAGCATCAACGGATTTCCGCAGACTCATGTCGCGCTGGACGCAGCGATCGAGACCCTGCTGTAGTGCCGCCGCGAACCGTGCCAGACGGGAGCTTTGAGGCAGAGAAAGAGAGATTCTTCGCTCGCTCCGCTCGCTCAGAATGACAGCAGTGGCGCGGGTTGCGGCGCCGGCGTTACGAAACCCTGCCAGTTGGGACTTACTTCTGAGGGATGACCACGCGGTTCAGCCGCTGCTGGAGCTGCTCGTGCTCCTGACCCAGCGCCGGCGGGAGGTCGCCGCCGAACTTCCCGAAGAAATCGCGGATCGAATCGAGTTCCGCAGTCCAGTCAGTGGGCTCCACGCGGAGCAACTCCTCCACCGTCTGCATGCGGATGTCCAGGCCTTCCAGCTCCAGCGCCTGGGGCGCCGGTACGAAGCCGATGGGGGTCTCGACCGCGGCGGCTTTTCCCTCGATGCGCTCCAGAATCCACTTCAGCACGCGAACGTTCTGGCCATAGCCCGGCCACAGGAACTTGCCGTCGGCGCCACGGCGAAACCAGTTGACGTGGAAGACTCGCGGCGGGTGGGCGATCTTGCCGCCCATCGCCAGCCAGTGGCCGAAGTAACCGGCCATGTTGTAGCCGCAGAAGGGCAGCATGGCCATGGGGTCGCGACGGGTGACGCCGACCGCGCCGGTCGCGGCGGCGGTGGTCTCCGAGGCCATGGTCGCAGCCACATAGACGCCGTGCTGCCAGTCGCGGGATTCGTAAACCAGCGGGGCCAGCCGCGCGCGGCGCCCGCCGAAAATGAACGCCGAGATGGGCACGCCCTCAGGATCTTCCCAGCGCGGTGAGATGCATGCCGCCTGGCGCGCGGGGACGGTGTAGCGCGAGTTGGGATGCGCGGCGGGTCCGTTTTCCGCGGTCATGCTTTGTCCGCGCCAGTTGATGGTCCCTGCCGGCGGCGTTCCATTGATCCCTTCCCACCACGGCTCGCCCGATGGCGTGAGCCCCACGTTGGTGAACAGGGAATTGCAGCCCAGCGCGTCCATCACATTCGGATTGGTCCTGCTGTTGGTCCCCGGGGCCACGCCAAAGAACCCCGCTTCGGGGTTGATGGCGCGCAGGTAGCCGTCAGAACCGATGCGCATCCAGGCGATATCGTCGCCCACCGTCCACACGCGGTAGCCGCTGGATTCCAGCGCGGAGACCATCATGGCCAGGTTGGTTTTCCCGCAGGCGCTGGGGAAAGCCGCGCTCATGTAGGTTACATGGCCGGTGGGGTCCTCAAGGCCCAGGATGAGCATGTGCTCGGCCATCCAGCCCTGTTCACGCGCCATCCAACTGGCGATGCGCAGTGCGAAGCACTTCTTGCCCAGCAGCGCGTTGCCGCCGTAGCCCGAGCCGATGCTCCAGATCAGTTTTTCTTCAGGAAAATGAGCGATAAAACGGCGCTGCGGATTCAAGTCGCCCAGGGAGTGCAGTCCGGGGACGAAATCTTCCGAGCTACCCAGGCGATCGAGAGCGACGTTCCCCATCCGCGCCATGATGCGCATGCTCGCGACCACGTACGCGCTGTCGGTAATCTCCACCCCGATCCTGCTCGAAGGCGACGCCGCCGGTCCCATCACGTAGGGCACCACGTACATCGTCCGGCCCTTCATCGCTCCTCGGAACAGGCCGCCGATGCGCTCTTTGGCCTCTGCCGGGGCCATCCAATTGTTGGTGGGGCCGGCTGCATCCTGGGTGCGGGAGCAGATAAAGGTCACCTGCTCGGTGCGGGCGACGTCACTCGGGTCACTGCGATGCAGGTAACAATCGGGATGCGTGCGGGGGTTGAGAGGGAGGAAGGTGCCATCGGCCATCATCTGCTCGACGAGGCGCGCGTTTTCCGCATCCGAGCCATCGCACCAGACGATGCGGGCCGGCGCGGTCATCCGCGCCGCTTCTTCCACCCATTTTTCCAGAGGGGTTGACATCAATCAGGCCTGCATAGGCGGCACCCGATAGACTAGGGCAGAGCCTGTGGAAAATCAAGGAAGGCGGCTTGGTGTAGTGCCTTACTTCAAGAAATCCTCGCCACGGCCTGCTGCTATACTCATCGCATGTACGCCAGAAAACTGCGCGTCGAGATCCTCATCGCCGGCGAACGCCGGCCCTGCCCTCTCGACTGGCTCGATGCCTTTTGCATGCGCAACTTCACCGGTTCGTCTGAATTCGACGACACGCTGCCCACCGGAGAGGGCAGCCTGGAGGCCAGCCTGCGCGTCGATCCCGAGCGTTTAGCCGCAGCACTGGGGGAATGGCTGACACAGCGCGGGAAGGGAAACGGCCGAAGTGTGACTGTTGAGATCCACTCTGCCTGACAGGGCAGCTTTGCACAGCAAGGAAAAATGAACAAAGCCCCGGGAGCTGCGCGGTTCAGCGCAGCGGGGAAGCGCCGGAGGCAAGACGCAGTTTGCTGTCGGTGATTTCCCGGCGCTCGACAGACTCCGTCCGCCCAGCCAGCAGCTCGCGGATTTTCGGCAGGGCGGCGCGCGCCGCGGCTTCACCGGCGGCGATCAGCTCGTTGGCCTTGCTGAAATCATCCCAGTCGAATTCGCCGACCGCGGGGATGATCATCAGATCGACGCGATTCTCGCCGCGGCGCACGGCGTGATTCTGCATGATGGCGAAGGAGCGCCACAGGACTTCGGCCATGTGGCGGGGCTTTTCCGCGGCCGGGCCGGTGCCCAGATACACGCCGACAACTACTTCCGCGCCTAAAGATCGCGCGGCCTCGGCCGGCACCGGCGCGGTCAGAAAACCGTCCACCAGCACGCGCCCTTCAACCTCCACCGGGCGGAAGAGTCCCGGATACGCGGTGGAGGCGCGCAGCGCAGGTCCCACTTCCCCGCGCGTGAATACGTAGGCTTCGCCGGTCATCAGGTCGGTGGTGGCGATGGCCAGGGGGATTTTCAGTTCTTCGATGCGCCGCGTCCCGCAAAATTCGGTGAGGTAGCGTTCCAGCCGGTCGTTCGAGGCTAGGCCGTACCGGGAAAGGTTCCAGCGCGCAAAGTCGCGGAAGGTGGTGGAAATCGCGCGGCGGGCGATAGCTTCGAGCGGCGAGCCGGTGGCGAACGCCGCAGCGATCAGGGCGCCGATGCTGGTCCCGGAGATGCAGTCCACGGTAACCCCTTCAGCGGCCAGCGTCCGCAGGACACCCACATGGGCAATGCCCCGGGCAAATCCGCCGCCGAGCGCCAAACCCAGGCGCGGCCGGCGTTGGGGCAGGGCGGTGCGCGGCCTGGCAAACGCCCGGAGACGCCGTATCCCTGATTCAAAAAGTGCCCGAACGATGCTCATAGGACTCCCTATCTACCTATATTAGATGATTTTAGCTCCCGGGGAGATGTACCCGTGTCCAGTCCATACTGCCCGGGTTACCCCGCCCGCCCGGCAGGCGTCTCGTCCCTGGCCCGCCCCTCTCCGCGGCGAAGATTTCTTGACAAAGGCGTTGCAGTCCGATTATATGCGCGAAGGACGCAAGCAGCCCGCGCGCGCTCCGGTCAGCGATGCGCTCCACAGCCTGGAGGTTTGCATGTTCGAAATGAAGCCGGAACATGGCGACGACGACCAGAAGGAAATGAACTACGACGACGAAGAAGCCGGCAGCGGCGGCGAAGAAACCGTCGAAGTCGAAGAAGAGATCGAAGAGACGGTGGTAGAAGAGGAGCCTGCGGAAGCTCCCCCGGCGCCGGCGCGCCCGGCCCGCAAAGCCCCGCGGAAAAAGAAAGCTCGCAAAGCGCCGCGCCGGAAAGCGCGGACTAAAAAGAAAAAGGGCGGGAAGAAGAAGGGCGGGAAGAAGAAGGGCGGAAAGAAGAAGGCCGGGAAAAAGAAGAGAGGCGGCAAGCGGGCCAAGGGAAAGAAACGCCGCAAGCGCCGCTAGCGGCTTGGTTCGCGCCCGCCGGCAGAGATCGCGGCCCGGAAGAAGCTTGGATTTCTTTCGGGCCGCTTTTTATTTTGTGTAGCGGCTGGCGGGCAGGCTTCCGGCGCTCCGTGGCCACAATGAAAGCAGGTGTTACAGTTCCATGGAGATATGGGCGATGCGGCCGGCCAGAAGGCCGGCTGCGGTTTGTCCTTCCGGGAGAGACACCACTTCTACCGGCGCATCCGGCTGGTGCGGGCGGAGGATGAGCTGGCCCCCGGCCACTTCAGCATAGCGCACAGCGCAGCCCTCTGCCCGGCACACCGCGTAGAGGTTGCGGTCATTCTTGCGGTAGGGCCGCAAGCTGGTGTAGTGCCGGTCGAGCAAAAGCAGGGAACCCGCGCCCAGGCGCGGCCACATGCAAGCGGCATCGCGGGCGTCGGCTTTGAGCAGCACGAACCGGGTCCAGGACTTGCGCGCCGGGGACGCCCCATCGGGGCGCAGCCGGCCCAGGAAGCTGCGGCGAAATCTGACCAGCTCCTGCACCTCATCATTGACGATCACCGCGCTGGCCGCCGCCGTGCGCCCCGAGACCAGCGCCACGCTGGCGTACTCTTCATCGGTGCTTGCAGGCACGGCCGCGAATCGCGCCAGATCGTGGGGATTCAGCAGGTCGTAGACCGAAAGGCCGAAGGCTTTGAGCATGCGATCCAGCGCTGCGAGTTTCAGGCCGCGCTTGTGATTCAGGAAATTCGAGATGTGCGCCTGGGTAAAGCCGGTGCGCCGGGCCAGCTCCATGCCCGTGAGTTCCCCGGCCTCGATGCGCCGCCGCATCTCCTTGCGCAATTGTTCCTGCAAGCTGACGAAACTCATGGCCGCACAATATAACCAGGAGCTAAGGAGCGCAAGGCGGCCGGAGTTCGCAGGCGGGAAATTCTCCCCGGAGTCGTGCCAATTCAGTACCCCGGCCTGACCCCGGCAGTTCTCCCGGAACAATCTTCTTGCCGCCCAAAACGGGCCGGCATAGCATAGCCTTCCCGTTATTCCTCTATGCCTCTGGCCATCGAACACATCCGCCGCATGCGCGGAGGCGCGCAGGCCCACCTGATGCGCTGCAATGACGACGGCTATTACGTGGTGAAGTTCCAAAACAATCCGCAACACAAGCGCATCCTGGTGAATGAATTGCTAGGCACACGGCTGGCGGCACGCATGGGCCTGCCTACGGCGCCGTCGGCAGTGGTCGAAGTGCGCAGGGAGCTGATCGAAAACACGGAGGAACTGGCCATCCAGCTTGGCGCGGCGCGCTATCCCTGCACGCCCGGCTTCCAGTTTGGCTCGCGCTATCCCGGGGATCCTGCGCAGACCGTGGCCCATGATTTCCTGCCTGACGAGCGTCTGGCCGATGTCGACAACCTGACCGACTTTGCCGGGATGCTGGCGTTCGACAAATGGCTTTGCAACACCAACGGCCGGCAGGCGGTCTTCTTCCTCGAGCCGGGCAAGTCGCGCTACCAAGCGTGGATGGTTGACCAGGGTTTCTGCTTCAACGCCGCCGGGTGGAATTTCCCGGACACGCCGCTGCGCGGTCTCTATTCGCGCGTCAGCGTCTACCAGGGGATTCGCGGCATGGAAGCCTTTGCCCCGTGGTTCGAGCGCATCGAGAGAATGGCCAAGGGAGACGTCCTGGACGAGTTGGCCAGCGAGATCCCTCCGGAATGGTATGACGGAGACTCCGCGGCGCTGGACGAACTGCTCGAGCGCCTGCGCCGCAGGCCGGTGCGCCTCCCCAATCTGATCGAAGACGCCAGAAAATCTTACCGGCAGCCTTTTCGCAACTGGACATGAGCACAGGATGGCCGACATGAGCGACGAACAACGCGAACTCTGCACCTACCGCATCCTGCGGTACACACCCAACCTGGTGCGCGATGAGTGGTTGAACATCGGCGTGCTGCTCTTTGACCCCGGGGCAGGACGCCTGCGCGCGCGCCTCCTGGAGGGAGAAGCTGGACTGGCGCGCGTCCGCCGCATCCACCCCCACGCGGACATCGCCCTCCTGCGCGCGCTCCAGGAAGACTTCGAGAGACAGATCGCCGAGAGCGGGAAGAACGCGCAGGTGTGGCTGGCGAAAATGGAAGAGACGCTTTCCAATGTTTTGCAGATTGGCCCGCAAAAAGCCGTGCTCACCGAGGATTTCGAGACCGAGCTGGACCGGCTGTACCGCGACCAGGTGGAAACGCCGCGCTACCGCGGGGTGTCCGGCACGGAGCGCGAGGCCACCCGCGGCACCATCCGCATGCGCGCCACCGAAGCCTTTCGTCGCGCTGGCATCCTGCAGCAGTTCGAGCGCGGAGTGCGCGTGCAGGACTTCACCTCGCCCGGCGACCCTTTTCGCCTGGACTATTCCTGGCGGCAGAACGGCACGCGCGGCTACGTCCACGCACTGCCCATCCAGCGCGATCTCGCCCAGGCCAAAGTGCTGGCATTCACCGCCGACTCCGTACGGCGGAAGCTGGGCTCCGCGGAATTCGCCGCGGTGACGGAAATCGCCCCGCAGCCGGGGAATGAGCGGCATACTTTCCTCGCCGGACTGCTCGAGGAACACCGCATCGAGATCATCCCGGTGACTGGTCTGGATAAGTTTGCAAAAGGTTTGCGCGCGCGGCTGGCCTGACGGCGTCCGTCCGCTTGGTCATTCGGATGGCCCGGAGGCCCGAAGAATCGGCGTTAATGCGCCTTCTTGTCGAAGTACCA
>WNFB01002955.1_pt1 | contig 14917 bp, 15 predicted proteins | sample 5400501 | NCBI WGS metagenome assembly WNFB01 (sample SAMN13153341, study PRJNA577476) | soil metagenome | isolation source: 200 cm saprolite under Douglas fir tree site 2 hole 1 | place: USA:California | collected 2015-04-18
CCACGGCGACTGGAGGGCGCAAGGGCCATGGACGCACGAGCGACGGCCGCGTCGACGTCGATTTTTCCTCTCCCACTGAGATGGGAGGTGACGGCGGCCCTGGCACGAATCCCGAGCAGCTCTTCGCCACCGGATTTGCAGCCTGCTTTCAAAACGCGATGATGAGCATCGCCCGGCGGAAGAACCTGGCGGTGGACGATTCGATCGTCACCGCACGGATTGGCATCGGGCCGATCGAGAACCGATTCGGTCTCACCGCAGAGCTCGACGTCAAGCTGCCTTCGATTCATGATCGTGCCCTGGCCGAAGAGCTGGTCGATGGTGCAGATAAGCGTTGCCCTTACACCAACGCTGTGCGCGGCAACATCGACGTCGCCATCAAGATCGTCGAGCCGCCCGTATAAGCCCGGATTCAGCCTCCGTGGGCGTGCGGCTGCGGCAGCCTTTGCTTGAGCTCGCGATTCACGCAGCCGTCACACATGGCGGCCGGGCACTCCGGCTCGTCGCAGAACGCGCACTCATCGATCTCTCGATTGCAGCCCTTGCACCGTTGTTTGGTGGTGGCTTGGTTCATTTGTCCTTCTCCAGCGCCGCCGCAACGTCCTTCTGCAATAGCAGGCCGACGAGCCGGCCATCGGAGGTGGTTATCGGCGAGCTGTCGAGCTTGTGATCGACCATCTGGTGGAGCATCTCATGCAGCAACACGAACGGCCGGAACGTGCTCGGCCCGGGACGCATGGCCTGCTCGATGAGCAACTCCGGGTCTTTCTCCAGCTCCTTGGCGCGCAGCAAGCCGAACACGACGCGCGAATCGTTGACGACGACGACCGCGTCCCAACCCTGCGCACGAACCCGCGCCTTCACATCGCCGAGCTTCTCAGTCAAGGCGCACGTAGGCACATCTTTGCGTGCGATGTCGCCCGCGCGCGGATGCTGCGCATTCGTGCCTTCGGTCGGCAGACCTGCCGCCATCCAGTCGTTCTTGCCATCGACGTAGTCGTACACCTCGCGGAAGCCGAGGCTCTCGAGCCGCCACGCGGCTCTGGGCGACATGTCTCAAGCCGTATCCCAGCAGTAGACGATCACCGGCCGGTCGCGGTCCAGCACCTCCTGCGCGGAAGACTCGATTTTCCTGAGCGGCAGATGAATCGCGCCGGGCAGATGGTCCTCTTCGTATTCGGGGCTGGGCAGCACCTCGACCAGCTGCGCGCCGGCTGCGACAAGCTTGCGGACCTCTTCGCGTCGAATCTCTTTGGGCATCCTGGCTCCTCTCCACTCTATTCTCGTGCCCAGATGATCCTTTCGCTCGGCGACCTTGTCGTCGACATCACGATCGTGCCAGAGGGACCGCTGCGCGTCGACGACGACAATCCCGCCCGCATCCGGATCGGCGGAGGCGGCCAGGCCGCCAACTTCTGCGCCTGGACGGCATCGATGGGAGAGCCCGCGCGATTGGTCACCAGGGTGGGCGACGACGACAGCGGCCACCGCCTTGTCGGAGAGCTCCGCGGGGTCGGAGTAGAGGTGCGGCCGATTTATGCGCCCGAGCCAACCGGGGTCATCGCCGTCCTCGTCGACCCAGGCGGCACGCGCACCATGGCGACCCAGCGGGGCGCCAGCACCGGCCTTCGCGCCGAGGATCTGCGCGAAGAGTGGTTCACCGATGTGCGCCTCATTCACGTGCCGGCCTATTCCTTGTTCGTCGAGCCCTTGGCATCGGCGGCCATGGCCGCGATCGAGCTCGTCCGCCGTGCGGGCGGCGTCTTGTCCATTGACCTCTCATCTGCTGCCGGGCTGATTGAATATGGCGGAGCCAGAATGGCTGGCGAGCTCAAACGCCTGCGGCCCGACCTGCTGTTCGTGACGGAGCCAGAGGTCGAGGCGCTGGGTGTCCCGGTTGAAGACCTCGAGCGCCTGGCCAAGGTGCCGGTGATCAAGCTGGGCGCGGCCGGCTGCAGCGTTTTCGGCGATGTCATCCCCGCGCCGCGGAGGAAAGGAGTCGATCCAACCGGCGCCGGCGACGCCTTCGCGGCAGCTTTCTGCGTCTTCTATCTCAAGGGCGCCCCCCACATCGAAGCCGCGCGCAAATCGGTAGAGCTCGCGTCGCAGGCCGCAGACAAAATGGGCGCGCGACCCTGATGACCGATCTGCTTCGTGTCTCGAACGAGGTTGCCGACGCCCTCGCCCACAGTCGCCCCGTGGTGGCGCTCGAAACCTCAATCGTCGGCCAGGGCCTTCCCCATCCGCACAACCTGCGAGCGGCGCGCGAAAGCGAGGCCGCCATCCGGGAGGAAGGCGCGGTCCCGGCCACCGTGGCGGTGCTTGGAGGCGTCCTTCGCGTCGGCCTGACCGACGCGGAGCTGGAGCGCATCGCCACGGGCGCGATCAAGGTCAGCTCTCGCGACCTTGGCTGGGCGATCGCGCTACGTCAGGTCGGGGCGACGACGGTGGCGGGGACGATGCGGGCCGCGACCATGGCGGGCGTCCGATTCTTTGCCACCGGCGGCATCGGCGGCGTGCATCGCGGCCATCCCCAGGACGTGTCCGCGGACCTGATGGAGCTGAGCCGGACGCCGACAGCGGTTTTCTGCGCCGGCGCCAAGATCATCCTCGACCTGCAACTCACGCTCGAACGGCTGGAGAGTTTCGGCGTCCCGGTGCTCGGCTACGGAACTGACGAATTCCCGGCCTTCTATTCCGCGCACAGCGGCTGTGCCGTGAGTACCCGCGTCGACAAGCCTGTCGACGTGGCCCGCGTGCTCAAGGCCTCGTGGGCGACCGGCACCCGCGGCGTCGTGATCGCCATACCTCCGCCCGCCGAGCTCGAGGGCGCCGAAGAGCTTGTGCAGCGCGCGGTGCGGGAGCTGGCGGACGTGAGCGGTCCGGATCTCACGCCACGCCTCCTGGCCCGCGTCGCCGAGCTCTCGAATGGGAAGTCGCTCAACTTGAACGTCGACCTCGTGGTCAACAACGCCCGGGTGGCGGCGCGGGTGGCGGTGGCGTTTTTTGGGCTGCGAAAGGAAAAGAGCTCGGTCTAGCGCGGCGGCCCAAGGCGCGGAGGTCAGGCCGCTCCCAGGTTCAGCATCGGGGGCCACTCGTAGATGAAAACCTCGACGAGGTCTTGATCCCACTGCGTGCCCGCGCCCGCGCGTAGGTTTTTTACGGCCTCGTCGACTCGTAGACCCGACCGGTACGGCCGATGGCTGACCATCGCGTCGAATGCGTCGCAAATCGAGATGATGCGCGCGAGCAGTGGAATCTGGGTGCCGTGCAATCCGTCGGGGTAGCCGTGCCCGTCGAGCCGCTCGTGGTGATGGCGAATGATCGGCAACAGGCTCGACCCCGAGCGTAACGGCGCAACGATGTTCGCGCCGATGGTAGTGTGGGCGCGCATCTTTTCCAACTCGCTGAAGTCGAGTGGTCCGTTCTTCAGCAGGATCGCCTCCGACACGCCGATCTTGCCGATGTCGTGGATGAGCCCTCCTCGATAGAGGGAGTCCAGCGCAGCCTGAGGAAGTCCTAGGCATTCGCCGACATGTCGCGCTGAATCGGCCACGCGACGCGTGTGCTTCTCAGTCAGGGCGTCTTTTGCTTCCACGGCGGCTGCAAGCGCGAAAATCACCTGTTCAGCGCTGTCGAGGGTTTCGTGCAGCGCTGACACGCGGAGGCACGACCTGACCCGCGCCACCAGCTCCGCCCTCTCAACCGGCTTGGCCATGAAATCGTCTGCGCCCCATTCGAGAGCCTTGACTCGATCCTCGGTCCGGCCCCAGGCCGTGATGATCACCACGGGCACCAGCCGGAGCCTGGGGTTCGCCTTTATGCGCTGGCAGACCTCTAAGCCGCCCATGACCGGCATCTCCATATCGAGGAGGACGACGTCGGGACGCACCGTCTCCATGACAGATAGCGCGGTCGGTCCGTCGGCAATGGAAATGACGTCGCACTGGATGCGGGCGAGGTAGGCCTCGATGAGCTCGCGATTGGCTTCACCGTCGTCAACCACCAGCACAACTGGCGCGCTTCCAGCCGGCAAGGGGCGCCCCGGCTCAGGGGGAGCCGGGGCCGAAAGGGAAGGGGTAGAGCTCGAGCTCACCTGACCTGGACCTCCCACCACCCGGGTTGCTTGCCTACAGTTTATCGGGTTACAACCCACTAAACACTATCGGTGAGGAATTGTCAAGTCCTCAACCGCCCTCGGTCTCCGTCCGGGTCCGCCGGCGCCTGGGATCACGCACCGTCGAAGGGTGGAGGTTGAGAATCCCCAAACGCTTTGCCTTGGCGTCGTACAGCTCTGCGTCGGCGCGCCCGAGCAGGCTGACGACATCGTCCGAGCGAGCCAGCTCCGCCAACCCCATCGAGAAACCAAAGCCGGCCGGTCCCGCATCCGCCTGGATCTGGCGCATCTTGTCGGCGCCGGCGTTGATGGGAGTGTCGGGCAGGACGCAGACGAACTCGTCGCCGCCATACCGGACCACGAGATCCTGACCGCGCAGGCCGACCTTGAGGGCCGCCGCGAGACTCTTCGACAACGCGTCTCCCGCCGCATGGCCGCCGGCGTCGTTGGCCTGCTTCAGCCCATCGATATCGACGAAAGCCACCGTGAGCGGGCTCTTCTGACGCCTGGCGCGGGCGATTTCGCGTTCGGTGGCGGCAATACCGGCGGCCCGCCTGAGGACCCCGGTCAGGTCGTCGAACGCTGCCTGCTCGCGCAGCTTGAACAGCCCTTCAGTGGTGAGCGACGTCAGCTCGCGCGGGCTCAGGCCGAGGTCTGCCGCCAGCGCCAACCTGATTTGGGCGTCGCGCTCACGCCGTGCCTCTGCCCATGTGCGTCCGAACACGAGCAGCCAGATGCCAAGGAGCAGCGGCAGGGCCGCCAGCGACACAACCAATCCGACGTCGAATGGCGAAGTCAGAACGACGTTGGTGAACGGGATCGGCAGGCCCGGGAATGTCGGTGCGCTGCTCGACCCGTTGCCGCCAGTCGAGCCCCGAGACGTTCCGCCGCCACCGCCCACGCCGCCAGGTGCAGAAGGAGATGGTGACGAGGCTGGGGTCTGGGGCACCGATGGGGGCGAGACGGTGACAGGCAGACTGGGCGTCGGCACCGGCACCGTAGGAGAGGGCAGGATCGAGGGCAGGATCGAAGGCACGCTCGCCGAGATTGGAAGTCCGGTTGTTGGGAGAGCCAACGGCGTTGGTGAGGGCAACCCGGCGACCGTCCGTTCAGGCGCCGACTGGGCGGTCAAGACCGACGCCGCAAGGGCAGCGCAGGCCGCGGCGACGCCGATCGCAGCAACACGCAACTCAATCCTGTCAACGAAAAGACCCCGGCGGTCTTGCACTCGGGTCTTCATCCGATAGACCCGACAAACGCCAGACCAAAGGTTATGCTGAGCTCCATGGCGTCCGACATGGACCGAGCGCTCGGTGCGCTGAGAGATTTCACCCGCAGAGACATCCTGCTTCGTTTCTATGCTGATCACAAGCCGCGAAGCGTGGACGAGGTCGCGAGAGCGGCGAATATTCACCGTTCAGTGGCTTTCGAGCATCTCGAGCGATTGGTATCACTGGGTTATCTGCAAAGCGAGCGCCGGCGTGGGCTGCCTGGAAAGCCGGCCAAGATCTACCGGCTGACCGCGGGACCCGTCCAGATCAGCCACCCGATGAGGCGGTATGACGTGCTGGCCGAGGCGCTGGCGCGATCGTTCCAGGCGCTGGGCGACAGCGGCCGGACGGCGATCCGGGAAGCAGGTCGGACCTACGGAGCGAGCCTTGCCCGTTCCGGAGCCCGATCGGTCTCAGACGCCATCGAACCTATGACCGAGATGGGCGGCGAATACGAGGTTGGACCGGGAGGTAGCCTCGAGTGCGGCAACTGCCTGTTCGCCGAGGTCTGCCGGCGTACACCTCTGGTGTGCAGCTTTCACGCCGGCTTGATCGAAGGCTTGCTCGAACGATCGATGGGCGCCATAGGCGTCGAGTCCCTGGGCCAGCGCGCTCCCGACGGCTGCGCTTACGCGGTCGATGTGCGGCAGCGCGCGGATTCAATCGGTAGCGAATCGGCGCAAGCCTCCTAGCCGGACACCGCGCGGCGTACGTTCCGCAAGGCGGAAGATGAGCGAATGATTGCTCAACCGATTCGAATCGTTCCGCTGCATCCGGGCCCGGCGGCTGCGCCCGTAACTCCAGCTCGCCTCATTTATCGAGGTGGCCCGCTGCTGAACGCCGTTCAGGTCGTCACGGCATTCTGGGGCGCCGAGTGGCTGGCCGACGAGGCTCCACTCTTGACGCAGATCAACGACTTCTTCCTATACATCCTCGACAGCCCGCTCATGGATCAGCTGGCCGAGTATTTAGTGCCCGGAACGCAGATCGCCCATGGATCGCTCGCCGGCACAGAGATCATCACCAACACGCAGCCCGGCAGCACTGTGACCGATGCGGAGGTCAAGAACCTCATCAACAACGAAATCGCGAACGCCAAGCTACCGACGTCGACCGCGAACTCGCTCTACTTCGTGTACCTGCCTCCCGGCGTCGTGGTCGACCTGGGCGGCCAGCTCTCGTGCTCCGGGTTTTGCGGCTATCACGACAGCATCGCCGGCGCCATTTATTACGCGGTCATGCCGTACCCGGATTGCTCCGGCTGCGTCGGCGCGCTGCATGTTCTCGACGCGGTCACGTCGACCAGCTCGCACGAGCTTTGCGAAGCCGTCACCGACCCGGTGCCCGGCCAGGGTTGGTATGACGACGTCAATGGTGAAATCGGCGACATCTGTTCCTGGAAGACCAAGAAGGTGGGTTCCTGGACAGTTCAGATGGAATGGTCGAACCAGCAGCGCGCCTGCATCTGAATGGCGGTATCCACGCTAATCGAGCACGTCGTCATCATCTTCAAAGAGAACCACGGGTTCGACAACTACTTCGGGCAGTTCCCCGGCGCCAATGGAATGACGATGCCCCACAGCCCGAACCCGCCTCCTAAAGACCCGGATCATCGCCACCCCGCTTGGCTGACGCGTGCGAAGACCGCGCCTCGCGTGCAGTTCTTCGAGGCCGACATCCCCAAGTACTGGGCGTGGGCGCGTTCCTTCAGCCTGTGCGACTCGTATTTCACCGATGTCGCGGGCCCCTCGAGTCCAAATCACCTCATGGTGATTGCCGCCGACTCGCCGATCATCGAGAACCCGCATCCCGCGCCTTTGTTCGACCTGTCCTCGCTGCCGGCGCAGCTGGACGCGGCCGGTTTGAGCTGGACGAACTACGGCGGCTACGCATTCGACTACATCAAGTACACGAACGGCAAAAACAAGGCGACGTCCGACCAGTTCGCGCTCGACGCGGGCGCTGGAAAGTTGCCCACGGTGTCGTGGGTCTACGCGGACGACACGCTTTCAGAGCACCCGGCCGACACCGCGATCCAGCGCGCCGCCGGCGCCGGCAACGTGACGAAAGGAATGGCGTGGACGGTCACGCAGGTCGCTGCTCTCGTCAAGGGCGGGCTTTGGCCGAAAACGGCGATCTTCCTCACCTGGGACGACTGGGGCGGCTGGTACGACCATGTCAATCCGCCCGAGGTCGAAAAGTGGACTGATGGGACCCAGTTTCGGTACGGGGGTCGCGTGCCGTGCTTGGTTCTCAGTCCCTACGCGAAGGCGGGCTTCATCTCGCACGCGCAGCATTCGCACGTCAGCCTCGTGCGGTTTTGCGAGAAGTCGTTCGGGCTGCCGTCGCTGAACGCTCGGACGGCTGCGGACGATGGCATGGCGGACTGCTTCGACTTCACCCAGAAGCCACTACCGCCGCCGGCCTGATCGCCTCGCTGGTTTTGTTTTCGCGACGTTTGGATCCGTGAAGTAGCGCTGAATCGTCGGGCCTAGCCAGGCCACGATCTGATCCGCTTCCGCCGAAGCGATCGGTTCCACCTTGACCACATAACGCAGCATCGCCATCCCGATCAACTGCGCGCCGGCGAGGCTTGCCCGCAGCTGGGGCTCGTCAACCTCGATGGCTTTCGCCAGCCGTCCCAGCACCTCGCGAGTTACGAATTCGCGCATGAGCGCCGCAGCGTCATCGTTTGCGACCACCGACCGGATCACGCCGAGCATCGCGCTTCCGGCCGGGGAGTCCCAGGTGTCCACGAAGAAGCGAACGAGCCGGTCGCCGAGCCCGTCCACCCCCCGCGCGACCAAACCTGGAATGAACTCCGCCGGGTCGACCGGAAACCGGACGGCCTCGCGAAAGATGGCGTCCTTGGACTCGAAATAGTGGAGCACCAGGGCCGGGTCGACCTTGGCCTCGGCAGCGATGGCTCGGATGGTGGTGCCGTCGAAACCGGACTTGCCGAAGTCGTGGCGAGCAGCGGCGAGGATTTTTTCGCGCGTGCCGCCGGTGCCGCGACGCCTGCCCGTCCGCGCCAATCAGCCGGCCACCGCAGCCTTGCGATTGCGAGTGGCGGCAAGCTCACCGATTCCGATGAGTACCACACCCACGACCAGCCAGCCGGTCAGCACCTCGATCGGCGTCGCCAACGCAGCCCCGCCAAAGAACAGCACTCCACGCAGAGCGCTGTAAAGCTGTCCTGCGGTCGCCCAGGGCGCCAGCGCACGGTAAAAGTCAGGCAGCAGCTGGCTCCCCACGGGTCCACCAGATGAGACGAGGCTGAGCACCATCAACAATGCCGCCAGCCCGATGCCGGCCGCTCCAAGGATGCGCGCCAGGCCGCCGACCACAGCGCCAATCGCGATGGAGGCCAGCGCATCCAGACCGGCGGCAGCCCAAAATCCGTCGCCGTAGCCGCCTGCGATCCATGCCGCCATGCCCATGCTCGTCAAGCCGACCAGCACGCCATAGACAACGGTGACGGCGAGCCTCGAGCTGATTTTCAGATTCTTCCCCATGGTGAACAGCACCGCTTGCGATGCGAGCGTGCTGATCAGCGTCGCGAGGACGACAAAGAACAGGATGAGTCCGTGCGCGTCACCGCTTGCAAACGGGTCCACCGTCTCCACCGTCAGCGCGGCCCCTTGTGCCTTGAAGACGTTGGTGAAGGCGCCGGTGATTACGCCCGTCACCCCGTCCCCTGCTGCGCCGGCGATTATGAGGTGCGGACTCGATGTGCCGAGGATGAGGACACCGTCAACTGTCCTCGCGTCGAGCGCAGCACGAGCGTCCTGTTCGGAAGCGAACGTAGTGAAGTCGAAGGCACCGGGCGCTGCCGTAGCGAACGACGACGAGATCTGCTGCACTGCGGGGGCGGGTCCCACCAACCCGACCGGGATGTCGTGCGGTTGGGGGTTCTTGATCGCAGTCCCAACGAGGCCGATGAGAACGACCACGATGAGCAGGCCGATGACCAACGGGGGCAGAAACGCCTCGACTCTTCGCAACATGTTCATTGCTCTCCACTCCAGGCTAATTCAACGGTGGTTGAATTCTACACCTGTTGAATTCCCGAGTCCACTCACGATCGACAATTGCTCTACCTATGGCCGAAACCGACGCAGCCTGGCTCTCCGCGAGTGAGATAGTCCGACTGGTTGGCGCCGGCGAGCTCGACCCGCACGTCGTGGTCCGCGCCCACCTGGCCGCGATCGAGCGGCTCGACCCCCGCGTCCACGCCTACATCCACGTCGACCGCGAAGCCCATTCGTCGCCCGGCCCTTACGCCGGTGTCACGCTCGCGGTCAAGGACAGCCAGCCGGTGGCGGGCATGCCATACACGTACGGGACTTCGTCATGGCGAGACCGTGTCGCCGACAACGACGCCGTCGCCGTGTCGCGAGCGCGGTCGGCCGGCATGGCAATCCTCGGCAAGACCAACCTGCCTGAGCTCGCGGCATCCATCGGCACCGCCAACGCGCTGTTCGGGTCGACTCAAAACCCTTGGCGCGACGGCATCACGCCGGGTGGTTCCAGCGGCGGGAGCGGTGCGGCAGTGGCGGCGGGAATGACGACGGTCGCGTTTGGCGGCGATACCGGTGGGTCGATCCGCATCCCGGCGTCGTGCTGCGGGGTCGTCGGCCTGCGACCGACACCTGATCGTGTGCCCATCGAGGAGGTCGACGCGACGGTCCTGCAGTCACGCGGCCCGATGACCAGATCGATCGGCGATGCAAGGCTCCTCTTCACGGTGATGACAGCGACCAGCCCCAACGGCCGCTTCGAAACCAAACGCCGCCTGATCGGCATGGCGGATTCGGGCCCGTTCGGCGTCGACGATGCCTGCCGCGACGCGTGCCTCCGCGCCGGGGCGGCGCTCGAGTCGGCCGGTCATGAGGTCGAGTCGATTCCATGGGACCCCGAACCCGTGGCTGAAGGCTACGGCGTGGTTCGGCGAGCGAGCATGGCCAGCTTTCCCGCTGACCTGTCGACCTTTGGACCCGGCATCCGGCAGCTTGCGGAACAGGGCCGAGGGCTCACAGCCATGGATTACTTCCACGCATTCGAGTCGGCGACCGATGCGGCCAATCGCGCGGTGGGTGTGCCGCTGCAAACGCGGTATGACTTCATCCTCACGCCGACGCTGGGAATGCTCCCGATGCCCATCGAGCGCGTACCCACATTCCTTGGCGACGAATGGGCACGCTACACCCAGTTCGTGCTACCGGTCACGTTTTCGCGCTCACCGGCGATCTCGATTCCGGCCGGCTTGCACGACGGCTTGCCGGTGGGAGTCCAGCTCGTTGGACGCTTTGCACAGGAATATGAGCTGCTTGATTTCGCTGAAGAGCTCGAGAAGATGCCCGGTTTTGGCTTTCAGCGCCCGCCAGGTTTGGATTGAGGTGATCGCATGAAGGCTCAGCGCGTGGAACTGTTCGTCTGCCCGATGGCCACGCCGGCGGACACGACCGGGCTGCAGAAGCTGGCGGATCAGGGAAAGATCAAGCCCGACACGCTGGTCGCCCTGGTCGGGAAGACCGAAGGGACAGGCTTCCACGATGACTGGGGCCGGGTGTGGGCCGACGTCGCGCTGCGCGAGTGGACAGGACATTTTCTCGGCATTCCCGCCGGCGACGTGGCCAAGCAGGTCATCTTTGTCCTCTCGGGAGGCTGCCCGGGCGTGATCACGCCGCACATCGCGGCCGTGACGCGTGAATGGGTCGAAGTTCCGGACCATGACATCAATAAGGAAGGAGACAAGCGCATGGTCGTCGGTCGAGCCGGCTCCGAGCCGATGCCGCCGGAGGAAGTCGGCCGCATGGGCCAGATCCGCAAAGTGGCGGAGGCAACACAGCGCGCGATGGAGGACGCCGGCCTGAGCGACCCGAAGAACGTGCACCTGGTCATGGTCAAGGTGCCCGGGCTGACGACCGCGAGCATCAAGGACGCGGAATCTCGAGGCAAGACAGTGGTGTCGCATGACCTCACGTTCGGACCCGAGGGCGCGGGCGTATATGCGAACGACGCCGCGGCGCTCGGCGTGGCGATGGCGCTGGGCGAGGTCCCGGAGTCGTCGCTGTCGGATGGCGTCGTGCGCCGCAACTGGGACCTGTACTCGGAGGTGGCGATGACCTCATCCGGCGGCGAGAAGCGCCACGGCGAGGTGGTCGTGTTCGGCAACTCCCCCACCTCGCGAAGCGCGCTGCGGATCGGCCATGCCGTGACCAAGGACTTCATCGACGCGGAAGGGGTGAGGAACGCCCTCCGCGCCGCGGGCTTGCATTTCAACGGCCTGCCTTCTGAAAACGACCTGTCACGCCTCGTACATGTCTTCGCCAAGTCCGTCATCCCGGGCAGCGACCAGATCCGCGGGCAGAGGATCACGCTGCTGGACGACGCCGACGCTTATCAGATCGGCAAAGCGCTGGGTGGGATGCTCGTGGCGTCGGTGACCGGCCGCACCACGAACTACGTGAGCGGTGGGGAGCGCAACTCGCACCAGGGCCCGCCGGGGGGCAACATCGTCGCCGCGGTCGTCAGGACGGCAGACGGCTGAGGTCTGTTCGACTTAGAGGTCGCTGAGGTCGAACAGCTGCGGCGGTAAGTCATGACTCCATGCCCGCGTGACCGAGATCTCCACCCAGCGCGTCCGGCGCCGGTCGAGCATCCGCGTCATGAGCCCCGCGATCCAGCCTAGAAAATACACTTCGGTGGCATCAACCTAGGCTTGTCTCCTCTGACTGTCACTGGGACTTTCGCCCCTCTGGCGGTGTTGAACGACACGTCCCGTACGTGACGTTTGGCATAGGCGTTCAAATCCCAACTCGCTAGTTTCGATCCGACCGCTGTCAGGTGTAGTTGGAGGAACAAGGGGTCGTGGCGATTATTGGGGCATCAGCGCCGGAAGCCGATCTGACCGAACTTTCGCTACGGGAGAAAGAGGTCCTTAGCCACCTCCGACAGGGATTAACCAATCGCGAGATCGCCTACCGCCTCTCAATTTCAACTAATACTGTCAACAAACACGTCAACCGGGTGCTTACAAAGCTTCACGTTCGGAATCGCGTCGAGGCTGCAATGCACGGTATGGCCGGCAACCCAGTGGCTCATCGGTTCCGAGTCAGCTCGTAGAGCTTCAGCGGCGACAGCGGCATCTCAGTGATGGGCACGCCGAGCGCCTCCTCCACAGCCGAGGCGATGACCGCGCCGACCGGGATCACCCCCGCCTCCCCCGCGCCCTTGATGCCGAGCGGGTTGAGCGGCGAGGGGGTTTCGATGTGGTCGATCTCGATCGTTGGAATCTCCGTCGCATACGGCATGAGGAACTCCATGAAGGACGCGTTGCGCAGCTGACCGTCTGCGTCGTACGCGAGACGCTCGTAGAACGCGCCCCCGATCCCCTGAGCGACGCCGCCCTCGATCTGACCCTCCACCACCAGGGGATTGATCAATCGACCGCAGTCGTGGACGACCACGTACTTGAGGATCTCGAGCCGGAACGTCTTTGGGTCGACCCGCACATACGCGGCGTGGCAGCCGGCCGCCCACGCCGACCCGACCGAGCTGAAGTATCCGGTCGCCTCCAGGCCGGGCTGCTCGCCCTCGAGCAGCGGCGGGCCTGGCCGTACCTTGGGCGTGAACTGGGTCGCTGCTTCCGTTCCGCCACCGAATGCATATCGCATCGGGTTGGAGAGCACGGCGACCGCCGCGAGCGGCATACCGCGCTCGGGCGATCCTTTGACACGTACGCTGCCGCCGACGAGCTCCAGGTCGGCGGGGTCCGCCTCCAGGTGCTCGGCGGCGATGTGCTTCGCTTTCTCGGCGACCATCCCCGCGGCCACCGCCATCGCGTTGCCGGCCATGATCGCGGCTCGGGACGCGAACGTGCCGACGCCCCATTTGAATCTGCGGGTGTCGCCGCTCGACACCTCGACATCGGAGACGTCCACCCCCAGCTGGTCGGCCACGATCTGCGCCCAGACGGTGGCGTGGGCCTGCCCCTGGTTTGGGATGCCCGTGGCCGCGACCACCTTGCCCGAGACGAGCACCTGCACGTGAGCGCCCTCGTACGGCCCGACCCCGGTCCCCTCGACGTACGGGCTGAGGCCCATGCCGATGTGATCACCCTCGGGTCGCGGGCCGAGCATCTCGAGCGCCCGCTCTACAAGCGCGGGGTAGTCGCCGCTGTCGTACACGACCTGATTGCCGTCCTGCCACACGACACCGACCTCGTACGGAAACTGGTCAGGCTGAATGAGGTTGCGGCGCCGGACCTCGGTGCGGTCGAGTCCGAGCTCGGCGGCGATCGCATCGAGCGTTCGCTCCATCACGAAGCAGGCATGCGGGCGGCCCGCACCGCGATATGGAGACGTCGGCGTCGCGTTGGTGTACACGTCGCGAAACCGCACCCGGTAGTTGGACACCCGATACGGCCCAGGAATCTGAGCGGCGGTGATGATCGGCAGGATGATTCCGTACGGCGTGTAGGCGCCGCCGTCGTGGATGAAGTCGTCGTCGAGCGCGAGCACACGCCCGTCGCCGTCGAAGCCCACCTCGACCTCATGTACCTGACCGCGTTCCTGATTGACCGCGGTGAAATGCTCCTGGCGATCCTCGGTCCACTTGACGGGCCGGCCCAGCTGCATCGCCGCGAACGGGACCAGCAGCTCGTCCGGGTAGAAGAGCATGATCTTCGGCCCGAAGCCTCCGCCCACGTCGGGAGCCACAACGTCAACGTCAGACTCAGGGAGGCCGAACAGCACGGCGAGTCCGCCGCGGATCGAGGTCGGCGACTGGGTTGAGTCGTAGACCGTGAGCCTGTGCTCGGTCTGGGACCATCGCGCCCAAACAGCGCGGCCTTCCATGGGGCTCGCGGCGCCGCGCTCGAAGCGCAGACGTAACCGCTTGCGGTGGGGTGCAGTGGCCAGCGCGGATTGGACGTCCCCCACCTCCTGCAGCATCTCGGCCGCGACGTTGCCGGGGACGTCGTCGTGAACGAGGTGCGTCGCGGCTGCCGCAGCCTCCGGTGTGATCACGACGGGCAGAGGCTCGTACTCGACCTGGACCAGGTCGGCCGCGTCCTCGGCGACGTATCGGCTCTCCGCAACCACGAAAGCGACCGCCTCGCCCGTGTAGCGCACTACCTCTGAAGCCAGGCAGCGCTGGGTGCGGCCGTGGGTGAGGTTGGGATGCGGGATGAGGATGGGGAGGTCGGTGTGGCCGAACGGCAAGTCGTCCGCGACATAGACGGCTTTCACGCCGGGCAGCGCACGGGCCGAGCTGGCGTCGATCGACTTGATGCGCGCGTGTGCGTAAGGAGACCGCACTATGCACGACTCCAACGCGCCCTCGTTGATATCGTCGGTGAACCGCCCATTACCCCGCAGGAGACGGTCGTCTTCGACGCGCTGAACTCTCGCTCCGAACCATCTCGTGGTCACCGCTTCGAAAGCTCTGCGGCTCGTAGGACGGCGCGGCGGATAGAGGCGTAGCCGGTGCAGCGGCAAAGGTTGCCGGAGATCCCTTCATCGAC
>WNFB01002956.1_pt1 | contig 14915 bp, 13 predicted proteins | sample 5400501 | NCBI WGS metagenome assembly WNFB01 (sample SAMN13153341, study PRJNA577476) | soil metagenome | isolation source: 200 cm saprolite under Douglas fir tree site 2 hole 1 | place: USA:California | collected 2015-04-18
CGCGAGCTCCGCTTGCTTGCTCCACAGGACGATCCGGTGCCACTCGGTGCGCTTCTGGCGTTCCCCCGCGCGGTCTTTGAAGACCTCATCGGTAGCCAGGGTGAAATTGCAGACCGCTTGGCCGCCGGAGGTGTACCGGGTTTCCGGGTCGCGACCCAGCCGGCCCACCAGAATCACTTTGTTGACTGACATGAAAGTGACCCCCCTTAGAACGGCAAGATAGCACGTCAGGGCACCTGTAGCAAACAGTGAGCTTTTTGGCCACGAGAAAGGCGCGTTCACCGGAGCAATAGCGCACAGGAGCGGCTCGTGCGTGGCCGGCAGATGTAGGGTGCCTTGCAAAGGCTTCCAGCACCAGAAGCATCGGGCAGTACACGTCCGGTGGCGGTATGAGATGCGGCGTGCGGTTGCGCTAGAAGCTACTGTGGCTGCGGCGGCCGTGTGGCGGCGGGCGTGGCCGTGGCGGGCACACCCAATTCTTTCAGCTTGGCGCGGGCGCGGCGTTCTTCCTCGGTGCCGGGGTACCGGCGCACGACTTCACGGAATTCGCGGATGGCAGCGGCTTTCTGGCCGAGCTCGAGCAAGGCTTCCCCCCTCTTCAATCTCGCTGGCGCCAGCTTGAAGCTCTTGGGATAATTCTGGAGCACTTTGTCGTATTCGCCGAGAGCCTCCCGATACTGCTTCTGCGCGAAAAAGATCTCGCCGAGATAAAACTGGGCGTTCGAGGCCAGGTCCGTGTCAGGGTAATACTTGAGATAATCCTGGAATTCCTGTCGCGCGAGGTCGTATCTACCGCCGGTAATGTCGCGCAGGCCGTTAGAGTAAAGCACATCAGCCGACGGCGGCGCGCCGCCGGTCGCGGCCCCGCTGGTTGAGCTGTCGGCGCCAGGCGCCGGGGCTCCCGGACCAGGTTTTCCCCCGGACACCTTGGCGTCCAGGCTCTGCATGGTGCTTTGCATGTCGGCCAACTGCTGATTGAGCTTGCTCAGTCTGGCCTTGACATCCTCGAGATTATCGGCCAAGCCTTGCACCTGGGTCGCCATCGAATCCAGGCGCGTACCCGAGTTGGCTTGTACATCCTGCATGGTCTTCTGCAGCGAGCCCATCGCGGTGTCCAGCTTACTGAACGAGTCAAGCGACTGTTCGAGCAGCGTTTTCAGCACGGCGTGCTTTTCGTCCACCGAGCGCTGCAGGTCGCGCTGCGCCTGGAGCAGCAAGGCGACGTCGCGCTGCAATTCGATAATCTCCCTGGCGACCGCGCCCAACGGTGCCGGGGCCAGCAGTGCGCCGCCCACGGCACCGGACAGCATCGCGGTCACGACCAACAATACCCATCGCGTACGCAAGAGGATTCTCCTTCCGGTGTCGCCCATCGCAGGGACTGGTTGCGGGCTGATTATGAATTCGCTGAGGGCCGTCGCGGCCGGGCCGGCAGGTGCCGCAACGACCCTCACTCTGTTGCATTCGCCTGGCGCGTTATTTGGCCATCACGAAGTGCGCCCGGCGATTCTGTTGCCAGCAGTCTTCGTCATGTGTGGTGCAGAAGGGTCTCTCTTTCCCGTAACTGACGGTGTCCATGCGCTCCGCCGGGACGCCCAGCGAGATCAGGAACTGCTTTGCAGCCTGGGCGCGCTTGTCGCCGAGTGCGAGGTTGTACTCGGTGGAGCCGCGCTCGTCGCAGTGTCCTTCGATGGTGACCCTGACCTGCGAGTAGCTGCGAAGGAATTGACCCGTCTTCGTTAGGGCCTCGCGGGCATCGCTGCGGACGTCGGACTTGTCGAAGTCAAAGAACGCATCCTGCACGTTCTTCCGGAACAGGTCCTCGATCGACTCCGCCGGCGGTGGCGGCGGTGGCGGCGGAGGGGTTGCCACGGTGATTCGCGCGGTGGCTTCCGCAGTGCCCCCGGGGCCAGTCGCCGCAATGGTGTAAGTAGTGGTGGAATCCGGGGTGACGCGGGTCGAGCCTTCCGGCGCCACTTCTCCCACCCCTGGGGACAAGTTCAACCGCGTTGCGTTGGTGGACGACCAGCTCAGCGTGACCGTCTCGCCCTTCTGAATGAAGGTGGAGGAAGCTTGCAGCGTCACCGTCGGGCGCGCCGGAGGTGGCGGGGGTGGGGGTGGCGGGGGAGGCGGCGCGGCCACTTTCTTCGCGCAGCCCACGACCCCAATCACGAGCGCTAGCAGGCTAATCAGCAGTATGGCTTTCCCGTACGTGCGACTGGGTATCATCTTTGATCCTCCTCAGGTATCTCCTCGGCGTGTGCCCTAGCGGGGAAAACGAGGTGCCATCCTACCACCAAGGAATCCGCAAGCGAAACTTTATTGAAACAATTAACTCCCTCAGCGAGATCCTGGGAATACTGGAAAAGATTGACTCAAAAAGCTTACGAAAACCGGCCGCGTGCTCAAACCTCAAACTCCGGCTCACAGTCTCCTGCTTCCAACCTCCCACGCCGGGCAACTACCGCGGCGACCAGTTGGCCGATTCGCTCTGTCCCTGCGAGGTCAACTCGCGCGCCTGGGTTCCATCGGCCAGCATGATCCAGATCTGCCAGGTTCCGGAGCGCGTGGACTGGAAGACGATGTGCCTCCCGTCGGGCGCCCAACTCGGCCGCTCGTTCCGCCCCGCGTCCCGCGTGAGCTCGACAATCTGCCGAGTGGCTACGTCCATGACGTAGATGTCGTAATTGCCATTGCGCCGTCGCGCGCTGAGGGCCAGCAACTGTCCGTTGGGAGACCACGATGGATCAATGACGTAGGTCATGTCAGGCAGCGCCAGCTTCTCCACGTTCGAGCCGTCGGCGTTCATCAGGTAAAGCTGCGGCAGTCCTCCACGATCGCTCACAAAGGCTATCTGCTGGCCGGTCTTCGGGTTCCACGCCGGCGAGGTATCCACCCCGGGCGAATGGGTGATGCGCTTGAGCCGGCCGCCGTTCGCGTCCGTGGTGAAGAGTTCCGGATCGCCCAGCATGCTGGACATGAACATGATCTGCGAGCCGTCGGGCGACCAGGCCGGCGAGCTGTTGGTGCCGCGCCAGTTCCGGAAGGCCACAGGCTTGCCAGTCTCCATCGAGTACATGCAGATTTGCGCGCTAGTCCTCCCGCCCAGGGAGGCGTAGCAGGTGAACGCGATGCGGGTGGCGTCCGGCGACCACCGCGGCGTCAAAGCGATCGAGTGCAGCGAAGTCAGCTGACGCTGGTTGGCGCCGTCGTAGTCCATCACCCAGATTTCCTTGCTGCCGCTGCGCGAGCTGACAAACGCGATCTGCGTGCTGGCCACGCCGGGTACACCGCCCGAAAGGCGCATGACGATCTCGTCCGCAAACTGGTGAGCGAAGCGGCGGAGTTGCGCGTCGCTGACCTCGCCGCGATAGCGCTTGCCGAGCACCTCTGGCGCGCCCGGGTTGCGCACGTCGTACAGCCACGCTTCGATGGTCAGGTCATTGCCGCTGGCACTCAGGTTGCCGAACGCGAGCAGGTGCGCCGATGCGGGCGGATCACTCCACGCCTGGTGCTTGAGCTCCGTGGGCACGCTCGGCGCCTGGAGCGGATAGAAGCTTTTGCTGACCAGCTCGAGAATGCCGCTGTAGTCGAGGTCGGCCCGCAGAACCTCGCTGAACAGATTTGCCAGAGGTTGAGCCGAATCGCTTCGGGGTGCGAAGTCCGCCACGGCCACCCGCGCCTTTTCCACGCCGAGGCCCGTGCCGGTGCGGAACCAGTCCTGCGCGGCCAGCGGCGGGGCCAGGGCCAAACCGCAGAGCAACACCGCGGAACAGAGATGACGGAGAAACCGGGAAGGCGGGGAAGCCGGCGGCCGAGGAAGCTCGCGCGAAGCCATTTGTATCGTCATCCGATATATTCTACTCCATGTAGGAATGAAATACCCAGGGCTGAGGTCCAGCGTGAGCCGCCGGGAATTCCGATAGGAATTTCGGCTAGCGGCGGAATTCAAAGTAAAACTCGACGGTGACGTAAGTCCCGGCGTATTCCGCCGGTAGGCGTGGGCATGGGCTGGAACTCAGGATCGCGCGCACGGCCGAATTGTCCACCGAGGTGTTGCCACTCGCGCGGATCAGTTGCACGTTGACGATGCTGCCGTCGCGCAGAATCTGAAAGGACACCATTGCTCGCGGCGCCCAGCGCACCGAGGGGTCTACCGTGGATTGCAGCCAGTTGCTGCTGATGCGGTTCCGCACTGCTTGGACATACCACGGGAAGTGTCCACCGAAATCACCGCCCTGTCCGGAAAAGCCCATGCCGCCCTGGGTCGCGCCACCCAGGGTGAACTGCGTGTAGGGCAGCGAAGGTGTACCGCCTTGGCCGTAGGGGACTGCGTTGGTGGGCGGCGGAGAGGGATTCTCCAGCACCCGCGACGGCCGGGTGACGTAGCGCGGCGGTTTGTTGCGCGTGAATTCGGGGATCGGCGTGGCCGGGGCCGGAGTTTCGATCGGTTTCGGTTTTGGCTCTGCGGTGTATAGGCCCTTGGTCTCGTCCACCACGCGGCTGGGAGTGATGGCTTCTGGGCGGGGCAGAGGCACGCCGGGGAGGTGGCCAACCAAGCCCACAGTCATCGCGCCGCCGCCGGGGCCGCCCCAGGTCTCACCGCGGTGAGACAGCAACGTGGAAACGATCAGCGAGCCGAACAACAGCGAATGAAACGCCAGTGAAAACACCAGCGGCACCTTTAGGTTGGGCCCAGCGGTGTGGTTCAGCTCGTAAGTCATCTCATCGAGTGCGCGGGCGCGAGCTGATGGGCTCGGTAACCACGCTGACATTTTGGATGCCGGATTGGCGCAATTCGTCCACGACGGTGGCGAAGCTGCCAAAGGGCACGGTTTCGTCGCAGCGCAAGAACACGGCATCGCTCTGCGGATTCTGCATCCGCGCGTGGACCAACTCGCCGACCTTATGGATGTTCACCGGCTCGTTGCCGAGATAGACGCGTTGTCCGCGGTCGATGGTAATCACCAAACGGTCCTCGGCGATTTCTTTCACCGTCTTGGTCTTGGGCAAGTCGACCTCGATGCCCGACTGCAGGATCGGCGCGGTGATCATGAAGATGACCAGCAGCACCAGCACCACGTCCACGAAGGGCACAATGTTGATTTCGGAAAGCGAAGTGCCGGTTTGGCGAGAGAGTTGCGGCATCGGTGCGCTTGCCCTGCTGAAGTTTGTCTTGCTGTGCCGAAGTGGCGCTATCCGTAATTCTTTTCGATTTGCGCAGTCACTTCCATAGCAAAGTTATCCATGCGTGTGGCGAGTTGCTTGATGTCGTTCAGATAGTGGTTGTAGGCGATCACCGCAGGGATGGCTGTGAACAGCCCGGCCGCGGTGGTAATCAGCGCTTCGGCAATACCCGGCGCCACGGCGCGAAGGCTTGCGGCACCTGTGCTGCCCAGGCCGGCGAAAGCATCCATCACTCCCCAGACGGTGCCGAACAAACCGATGAACGGAGTCACCGAGCCGGTGGTCGCCAACCACGGCATCCATTTCTCCATTCGGCGAACTTCCTCGGCAGCGGCAAGCTGCATGCTCACCGTTATCGCACTGATGCTTTTCACCCCGCCGTGCGGGTTGCTAGCAGCGCGCTGGCTCTGCAGCTCCCGATATCCAGCGGCATAGACAGCTTCCAGCGGCGAGCCGCCAGCGGCCAGCGACTTCGGCTCCGGCAGTGCTCGGTTGGCGCGGAAGGCCTTCAGGAACCGCGCCGTGCTCCGCTCGATCCGTCCGAAGAGGCCGTATTTTTGGAAGATCAGCGCCCAGGAGAACAGTGAGAACGTCAGCAGGACCAGTAGAACGACCCGCGCGACCCAACCCGTCTGTTCCAGCAGCTTGCTTAGCTGACCAATGAGGAAGAGAAGTGCCAGTCCTCGAATCGTACGCCTCCCTCAGAAAAGCCGCGATTCCTCCCCCAAACTTAACCGTAGCACACGCCTGGAGGACGGTCAAACAGTAAGGATGCTCAGAACACGATATGTGCTGTCTTTTCGGGCACATGGCTATCGGCGGATGAGAGCCTCGCACCGCCGTCCGCTTCGCGGGCCCGAAGCCCATGGCGGTTCTCTCCTGGTTCAAGCGGCATACCGTGATTGCTGCGGCGCCGGCCGCTAAGACCAGCACCGCTGCAAACCTTCGGGGTCACCCATCGAGTCAATGCCCCTTAGAGAGCAGGAGCCCAGCGATCCCTGCCGCGAGGATGAGCAACGGCTCCGGTATCTTCTTGGCCCCCCGCAAGAGCACTAGAGTCACCAAGGCAATGAGCACCGTCGGGAAATCAACTAGAGCACGCCGGCCGAGAATAAAGGCGGCACCCGCAATGGCCCCGACAGCAGCGGCCGTGACACCCTGTACGAAAGCCTTGACCTGCCGGTTCTGAGCAAAGCGGTGATAGTAGGGCGCTCCAATGATTACGATCAGATACGGGGGCGCGAAAACTGCCAGGGCTGCCAGGGTCGCTCCCACGGGTCCCGCGACCAAATAGCCAATGAAGCCTGCCGTGATCACCACAGGCCCAGGTGTAATCATGGCCACGGCGACCGCGTCCAGGAATTGCCGCTCGGTCAACCAGTGAAACTGCCCCACCACTCCACCGTAGAGGAAGGGCACAATTGCCAGGCCGCTGCCGAAGACAAAAGCACCCGCCTTCGCAAAAAACTGGAACAGCGTCCAGATTGTCCCGACCGTAGCCAGGCCATGCACACCGGTGAAGAGCCAACCGATTCCTATGAATGAGGCCATCTTGGCTGAGTCAGGATGAAACCGCGGGGGCGCTTTGACGAAAATGGCGATGATTCCGGAGGGGACAAAGAGCCAAACAATCTCGGATTCAGTCCAGGCCGTTGTGAAAGCGAGTGTGCTGAAGAGCACCCAGAGAAGCAAGTCTTTTCCCACCGTGGCGCGGATCAGCTTGTACGCGCTTTGCACGATGATCGCGATTACGGCCGCGCCGATCCCATAGAAGATCCCTTGAATCCAGTTCAGGCGGCCGAAATGCACATAGAGAGCCGCCAGGACCAGCACCATCAGAAAAGAAGGCAGGACAAAGACCGTACCAGTGAGCGTTGCGCCGAAGCTGCCGCCCCGCACCCAGCCGAGATACATCGCGAGTTGCGCGGCCAGCGGCCCGGGAGACAGTTGGGAGAACGCTAGGCCCTCGATATAGTCTTGACTGGAAACCCATTGGCGTTTCTCGACCAGGTCCTTCTGCATGTGGCCGGCAAGCGCGATGGGTCCGCCGAAACCAAATGCGCCGAGGCGGAGGAAATAGAGCAGGTACTCACGCAGACTGCTGGGCATCGGTTTGGCCGCGGAGGGCACTGCGGTAGTTTCACGATCCATGTCCTACCTCTAGCACGGCCCCATCTCGCCGACGGCTTCCGGGGAAACTTAGGCCAGGCTGCGGCCGTTGGTCGAGTTGAAAGCTAGTAACCCGTCTTGTGTGTGGCCTGGCCCTTGCCGAGCTCGTCGAGTGCAGCCTTGAAGCCCGTAGCCAACTTGTCAGCCGGGCCCCGGCCCCAGTAATGGAGGAAAATGACCATGGGGTGGGCGGTAGTCATATGGTGGTGGATAGCGACCACGTCCAGGCCGTTCTTTCGCAGCGCCTTCAGCACTGGAGTGACTTCGCTCTCCTGCATCGCAACGTCGCCGGCGATTTGCGCGTTTTCATTTGTCCCGGCGAAGGCGGCCCAGGTGTTCAGCCCCATCCGCGCATTGATCTTCGCACCGCTTTCTTTCACCCCTATGTCGTCGCGGCCCAGAGTGATCTTGTAGACGGGGCCGGTCTGCTCGCCTTCGTGGCCCACGATCTTCGCAATTTTCGCGGCGTCCAAGCCGCCCTGCGGGGCCGGGTCACTCGCCGAAGGGCTCTTGTGGGCTGGTGCGGCGGTGACGCGGCCGATTAGGTCCAGCACTGGCTTGACTCGATTCGCCAGGTCTATCGCCTTTCCATGGCCGTGGATGTGCATAAAAAAGAGCCGCGGCTCTTCCCAGAAGAAGTGGTTGTGCAAGGCGGTGACATCCAAGCCATGATCGAGCAGCGCGGACATCACCGGGTTGACCTCCTCCTGAAGTAACACTAGATCGCCCATCATCACATCCCGTCCCCCTTCGCCCTTGGCCAATGCCACCCAGCCGCCAAACCCAAACGCCGTGGGAGTGAGCACACCCGCGACGCTGACCTGAAGATCGTTGCGCGGGATGTTCACCTTGAGCACGGCGGCCTTGTAATCGCCTTGCCGGCCGAGAACCTTCAAGACCTCCTGGTAGTCGCTCGGCATTTCCTGTGCCCGTGCAGTGGCAACAAAGCCCGGCGCAACCAGCACGGACGACGCTATGCACGACATGATGAAGCCGATTGCATTTTTCATTACACACCTCCCTGAGATTCACCGCCGATCCTGTGAAGACAACCAGCGATGGTTGTGAATAGGTTTTACTTCACTGACGTGACGTATAAAACTTGCGTACCGCCCTTCTTGACCAGCGTGCCCGTGACCGTCACGGGTTGCGCCATTTTGTCAAGCAGGACGTCACGGCCGGGCTGGTGGTCCTTGATTCCCATGGCCACGTAGACGTTGCCTTTGGCGTCCACGATCCCAATCGGATTGCCGGCTTTCGCGCAGTTAGTGGCGCATTCTTTATGCTCGGCTCCGCGATCGCCTCCTTCCAGATAGCACCAAAGGTCCACCACTTCTCCTGTTACCGTCACCTTTGGGCCTTTCGGCTGGCCGAGCGCGGAAAGGCCTGCCAGCACTAGCACAGCTAGTCCCAGCGGCACCAAACGTGAGATACCTCTTTTCATTTTCCTTCCTCCTTTTGTTGAGTTAAGCCAAGAGTCGATGCCGGCTTCCAACAGCCCCTGACTATTCTTAAAGAGATTTCGGCAATCCCTTTTGGGTCGCTCTCACAATTGAGCGCACTTCACGTTAGCGCGGAGAAACCTCAAAATTATCGAAATGGGTCACCGAGTCGGCTTTGGTCCACAGGCCAACTTTCCCCGCGTTCGGAAAAGTGTTATCGGTAGCGTCGATCTTCAGCTCGCCGTCGTAGTAGCATTGGAAGCGGTTGCCCGCGGCCACCACGCGCAGCGTGTGCCACTGATTCGACGTGACTTTCAAATTGACGCCCGCGAACTGCCGCCGCCGTCCCGCCACGACGTGGTAGAGGCGGTAGTTGTCCTCAAGCGCGTTGGCACGGACGATGTAGTAATTGTCTGCATCTTGCGCGCGAAAGATGAGCCCGCCCGCCTGGTCCACCTTGCCGCCCACGGCCTTGAACTTCACGCTCAGGTCTAGGTCTTTAAAGCTGCCTTCTTCCAGCATGGCGAGCGGAAAGCGATAGTCGGTCGTGTCCGTGGAGGTTTGCGCCAGGACATTTGGCTTCGATGGCGCAGTACCATCTTCCTTTACCACCCAGGTTCCTGGCGTGCCTTGACCGGTCAGTGCCGAGCGAAATCGTGCCGGCAACTTCCCCACGGGATCGGAGTCAAAATTGAATATCATCGGTTTCACCGGACCGGATGAGGGCGCTTGCCCTGGGGACTTCTTGGCCTGAGCCGCGGCGCTCCGACCCTCGCCGCCGGCCAATAGCGCGAAACAGCAGATTGCGAGCAACCGTAAGTTCTTGCCATTCACCATCTCCTGCCTCCTTTTTAATCCGGGTCTCGACATGTAGCGTTCCCGAATACTTCATTGCCAATCCCCACTCCACCCTCAGGAAAGGGACTGATAGAGCCCCTCGACCAGTTGCAATCCACGTTGCAGAATTTCCCGATCCGATAGACCCAGCCGATCCCAACCCTTCAGTACCTCATCAATCCCGAAGCCTTCTTTCCGGCCAAACTTTTGATCGCAAAGATCCGCGTCGTGGACGATCTGCGCCAACGCCCCCACTTTGCGATCGCGGATTTGGAACTGCTTTTGTAACGTCTCGAACGTGCAGTCTTCGCCCCGATGCCCGAAGCCGCCGTGGTACATGTCAAATGGCACCCCACCACGAGGCACGCGACCCTCGCGAGCAAAGGCGAACCGGGCCTTGGGGTCGATGAATCGCCGGATCAGCCAGGCTGAACTCACACGATCTACCCCGGGGCGCGACCGCGTAACCCAGAGCCGGAGTTGGTAATTCTTCCGAGAGACCTTGCCGAGGTTGGCGGCAACGGTAGAAGAAGACAAAGGGCTGCCCGTATGGGCTGCCTCCAGGAGTTCCTCCACGCGGCCTCGCAGCGGGCTGTGAAAAAAATCGATTGCCACGACCTCTTGAAACCGATGTCGCAGGCGGCTGAGCCGGGCGGCAGAACGCTTCGGCGGCGGTGTGGATGCCATCTTGCGCAGCTGGCGAATCAGCGCCTGGTAGTCGCGGGCGCGTGCTTCCTCAAACCGACCCACCAGTTGCGTGCTGGACAAATTGTCGATTGACTGCACCTGTACAACCGACGCTTCTCCTCGATAGTTCCGGATCGCCGTTGCCAGCCATTCAAATCTCTCTCGGTTGTCCGCTCTGTTCGGCAGCAGATAGCCTGAATTGCCCAGTGAAATGGCGCCGAAGCGTTGCAGCTTTCTCCAGACCTCGACGCGTTGGCTGGCGCGCCGTGTAGGCAGGCTGAACACCAGGAGCAGCCAGGGTGGTTGGCGGGCGTTGGATTTTGTTATAACCATTACGCGAGGAAGATATAGAAGTGACACATTTCCGTCAAGGGTCGAGGCCTCGGCGTGCCTGGGGCCCGACGGCTGCTGTCGGCGAGGCTACGCCTACTCCTGGGCCGGGAGGATGGTTGCGCATGCCGGCGATAGGTTCCAGTCTGCTGTTTGCTGGCCAGGTGGCAGAGGATGCCGTATTATGGCCCGACAAAAAGCTTACAAGCACATCTCACCCGCCGTTAGCGGCGAGAGGTCAACTCTGCCCAGTGCGGTAAGCTCGTAATGCGTATGCTAGAATAGCCTCATGGCCCAGGAATTCCACGTCGGATTGGATGTATTGACGGGCGAGCGCCCGCTGATGGCTCACTCACCGGCGGGTGTGCAGCAGCCTGCCCGTGAGGCTGGCAGGACGTTTTACATCGAGACGTTTGGCTGCCAGATGAATGTGCACGATTCTGAAAAAGTCGCGGGGGTCCTGCTACGCCGCGGTTACCGCCAAGTGAACACGCCCGACGCCGCCGCGCTTGTGCTCTATAATACTTGCAGCATCCGTGAAAAAGCGGCGCAGAAGGTATTTTCGCGCCTGGGCCAGTTCAAGGCTGGGCCGGATGGAAGCAAGGTGATCGGCGTGTTGGGCTGCGTGGCGCAGCAGGAAGGCGAGCAGATTTTCGAGCGCGCGCCTTGGGTTAGCCTGGTGTGTGGCTCGGCCAGCTACCGCAAGCTTCCCGAGCTGCTGGCGGAGCTTGAGGCTGGCAATCGTCGCGTGACCGGCCTGGACACGGACACTGAAGAAACATTTGAGACCGAGATCACCCGGCGCGACAATCCCTTCCGCGCCTACCTCACCATCATCGAAGGCTGCGACAAGGCCTGCGCCTACTGCGTGGTCCCGTTTACCCGCGGCCCGGAGCGCAGCCGCAGCAGTGCTCCCGTGCTGGAGGAGGTCCGGCAACTGGCCGACGTGGGCTATAGTGAGGTCCAGCTTCTCGGGCAGACAGTTAACTCGTACCGCGACCCCTCGCCGCGGCGGCTCAGCTTCGCAGAGTTGCTCGTGGCTGTGTCTGAGGTGCCGGGCATTCATCGGGTGCGCTTCACTACCTCGCATCCCCGCGATTTTCACAGGGACATCGTCGAGGCCATTGACTCGATTCCGGCATTATGCGATCACGTGCATCTCCCGGTGCAGTCGGGCTCGACTCGCATCCTGCGCGCCATGCAGCGCACCTACACCCGCGAGGACTATCTCGAGAAGCTCGCGATGATCCGCGCCGCGCGGCGTCCGATCAGCGTGACCAGCGACATCATCGTCGGCTTCCCGGGCGAGACGGACCAAGACTTCGCAGACACGCTGAGCCTGCTCGATCTGGCGCAGTACGACGGCGTGTTTTCCTTCAAGTATTCGCCGCGGCCGAACACCCCGGCGATCTCCATGGCCGACCCAATTCCCGAGGAAGAGAAGGGAAGAAGGCTCGCCGTGCTGCAAGAACGCCAACGCCGAATCCAGACGGCGCGCAACGAGGCTCTGGTCGGCCAAACGTTTGAGGTGCTCGTGGACGGCCAATCCAGGAAAGAAAACCAATGGGCAGGTCGCACTTCGAGCAACCGTGTTCTAAATTTCTCTTCTCCGCACGAAAATCTTCTGGGACACTACGTCCAGGTCAAGGTCGCTCGCGCCGGCCCGAACAGCTTAGTCGGTGAGCGGGTCATGTAAGTGTCCGGGGAGGCATCCATGGAAGTGGAGATGAAAATCCGCGGCCTGATGATGGATCCGGTCACGAACATGCCCATCGTTGTGCTCAAGGACGCGCAGGGCAGCGCCATCCTGCCCATCTGGGTTGGGATTTACGAAGCGAACGCGATTGCCCTCGAAATCGAAAAAGTGCAAACGCCCCGGCCGATGACTCACGACCTGCTCAAAAACGTGCTGCTCGGGCTGAATGTGCAAGTGGAAAAGGTGGTCGTAAACGACCTCAGAGACGATACCTTTTATGCTCTGATTTGGATGAAGCGCGACGGCCAGAGAATGTCGATCGACTCCCGCCCCTCCGATGCCTTGGCGCTGGCCCTCCGCGTGGACTGCCCCATCTTCGTTGAAGAAGATGTGCTCAAGAATTCCAAGATTTCCAGCGCCGTCAGCGAGAAGAGCACCAGCGAAGAGCTGCGCAAGTGGCTCGAAGGCCTCTCCGACGAAGACCTCGGCCGCTACAAGATGTAACCCCACCGAAGCGACCGCGTAGTCCCCAGGAATACCCCTAAATCAAGCCTCCTCCGCTTCAAAAGAGCCGCCGTTCGTGCTTTCCTGACGGGCAACCCAGGCGTTGCTGATCCGCGCCTCCGGAATCCCAAAGTTCCGCGTGTTGCTCATGTCAAACATGTCGAGCCGAATCTGGAAACTCTGGTGTTCCGTGATCCGCGTAGTCTTGGGACGCTGATGTCCGCGTCCTTCAGCCGGTTGCTACGCAGGATGTTGGGTGCTGACATTGCCGCAACCGAACAGAATAAGTGGTCGGCCGGCCACCGGAAGCGTGAACCACACCAACGCGCATCCCAATTACAGCCCAAGATTGAGAAAGCCCCACATTCCGTTATCCATATATAATTCCAAATGTGGAATGATGCGATGTAGAGCGTGGGCCGGTTTCTGCACTAATTTTATGAATCTAAAGTAGATAAACTTTCAGCCAGAACGGTAGGGCAATTGCCACGGAAAATGTTGAGGACTCGTGCCAATGAGGGGGTAGCACGTCCCAGGTGGGAACCCTTGTTTTGGATGTCAGGATCTGAAGATCTGGGGCGCGGGTAAGCGCTTGTCGTTGCCCCGATCTACGCTCGCTCGTACTGCAAACTCGGCATGCATGGTGGTGATTTCTTTCAAGGAGGAAGTGATGAGGATCGCCAAAGAGTGGGTGTGTGCACTAACGCTGTTCGTCATGTTGGCCGGAGTCCGTTCCGCGCCAGCACAGCGCCTTGACGGCGACCTCAGCGGCGAGGTGAAAGATGGGCATGGTCTCGCCGTTGCGGGCGCCAAGGTCACCATCACCAACCAGAGCCAAGGAACCAAAAAGGGACTCGAGACGACGGATGCGGGGACGTTTTTTGTCCCCAACCTGTTGCCCGGGCTCTACAAGATTGAAGTCGAGCAATCTGGCTTCAGGAAGCTGGTCAAGCCCGACGTTGAAGTGATTGCCAACCGGCTCGCCGAAGTACGCCTCGTGCTCGAGCTGGGAGCGATCAGCGAGACGTTGACGGTCGAGGCTGGGGCGCAACTGGTCGATACGCAGACCGTGACACTGGCCAACACCTTTGTAGGCGAGGAATTGCACAGCCCTGCCCTTGGACAAGGTGGCGGGATCACTGGCAACCTCATCAATCTGGCGATTCTCGCGCCCGGTACCACAACACAGCCTGGCGGCGTGGCGGGTACGGGCGGCGCCATCGGCGGAAACCGGCCGCGCAACAACAGCTTCACCGTGGACGGCCTGGACAACAACAACTCGAGCGTCACGGGCGAATCCGCGCCAGTGATCGCCGAGGCCGTGAAGGAATTCACTCTGCTCACCAACCAGTTCTCGGCGGAATACGGGCACTCGACTGCCGGGCAATTCATCCAGACCACTAAGAGCGGCACAAACCAGGTGCACGGCAATGCGTGGTGGTACACGCAAAACCGTCACCTCAATTCGCTCGATAACCTGGACGCATTCAAGTTCGTCGGCACGGACCCGCCGCGGTTTGATGCCAACCGTCTAGGCGGGCAGGCCGGCGGCCCAATTATCCACGACCGATGGTTTTACTTCGGCGCGTTTGAGTACCGCAACTTAGGCCAGGCGGGCGTCTCCCCGGGAGTGGTTCTGGTGCCGACGCAGGCTGGTCTGGCGACGCTGCAAACACTCTCCACAACGCCCGGTACGGGAGTGAGTCCTGTGGCGGTCAAGATCCTGACCGACCACGTGCCTCCGGCGGCGACGGCTTCCAACTCAACGCCGATTTGTAATGAGGCGGTCAGCGGCAGTTGTAACGCAGCCGCCACCGTGAACATCCCGGTCGGTGTTTCCAATGCGATCGCGCCTCAGTACCTGTTTGCACCGCTTTTCCTGGTTTCTAGCGACTACGAGACGTCGCGCAACAAGCTCAGCGCGCGGTATCATTACAGCCGGCAGCGGAGTATCGCGGCGGGGGCGTTCCCGGCGCCGGAATTCAACAGCCCGCAGATTTTCGACACGCGGCGCGTAACCATCGGCGACGCCTGGACGATCAACAACCACTTGGTTAATGAGT
>WNFB01002957.1_pt1 | contig 14911 bp, 13 predicted proteins | sample 5400501 | NCBI WGS metagenome assembly WNFB01 (sample SAMN13153341, study PRJNA577476) | soil metagenome | isolation source: 200 cm saprolite under Douglas fir tree site 2 hole 1 | place: USA:California | collected 2015-04-18
CGTGCAGGCGCACTGCGCGACCTACGCGATCGGCACGCCCGGCCATTCCTGGCAACTGACCGCCCAGGGCAAGACGCCGGCGGCGCACAAGGGCATGGTGCATGTCGCCAAGGTGATGGCGGCGACCGCGGTGCAGGCGCTCGAGGACGAGACGCTGATCCCGCGCGCCAAGGCCGACCTCAAGGCGCGCACCAGGGAGCACCCCTACGTCTGCCCGATCCCCGCCGACATCGGCCCGCCCCTCGATATGGCGGCGGCGTGAGCCCAGTAGGGCGGTTTTTCGCGCGTTGCGATCTAAAGATGACCGGTATGAGCGACGAGAGCGCGAAACTGATAAAGGTGAGTCCAGCCGGCGGCCATGCTCTGCGCGTGCGCTTCGCCGGAGAGCGGCGCGAGCGCGAGCTCGACCTGACCGGCCTGATCGCCCGCAGCGTGCACTTCGCACCGCTGTTGGACGATGCCGAGACTTTCGCCAAAGCGACGATTGTCGAGGACGGTCTTGGCGTGGCTTGGCCGGTCAAGACGAAATGGGGACGTCTCGACGTCTCCGCGTCGACGCTTCGGCGAATATGGGAAGAGCAGCAGCCGATGACGGGAGCCGATTTCGCGGAATGGCGAAAATCGTTAGGGCTGTCGCTGACCGAAGCAGCCAAGCTGCTCGGCGTCGGTCGGCGTACGATCATGGCCTATCTGAACAAAGATGAATTGCCGGCCGTCGTTGCGATTGCCTGCCGGGCGCTTGCTCGTGATCGGCACCTTTTGGCGGCGCACTACGTGCCCGCGCGGAAAATCAACCGACCCGCGGCGTAAAGGCGGGCAGTAGCACTCACCCCCCCTCGGGCGGGCATTCGCAGCTTGAACGAAGTTTTCGTCGAACTTGCCCGCCCGCGCGAGGGCAAGTTTCGAGTCCGAGATCCGTGTCGTCTGCTCGCCGAACGTCTGCGTTCTTGGCTGTGCACAGCAATAGTGCTGCATTGACGGCGCGAGAAGCCGGTGTACGGTCGGTGCATGCCGCGCGAATCACTGGCGACAGTTGCAAACGCCTTGCGGGCGCCGGGAGCGGCGCGGCCGCGCAAGCCCGCGAAGCGGAGCGATGCCCGCACCGTGCTCGACCGGCCCGCTCCGCCGCAGGGATGGCGGACGACCGATGAGGACGAAATCGCGCTCCGCCGCTGGCGGGGACGCACCGAGATCGTCGCCATCGAGGCGCTCGAAAGCGGGCACCCGTTCTTCGGCACGTTCCGCACTCGATCCGGGACCGGCGGTTCGTACGAGGTGGAGATTCGCAGCCTCGATGACGCATCCAATTCTTGCGGATGCATCGATCACCGCGTCAACGGGCTCGGCACCTGCAAGCATATCGAGGGGGTCATCGCCGCACTCCATCGGCGTGGCGCCAAAGCCTTTCGACAGGCAGCCGTCGAAGGCGGCGACCGGGTGGAGATATTCGTCGATCGCCGTGAAACACCCGCGCTGACGGTCACGCGGCCCTGCGACCGAGCGGACACGCAAGCGGCGTGGAACTGGCTGCAGCCGCATCTTTGTGCTGACGGGACGCTCGATACCGATGCGGACAAGATCGAGACGCTGATCGAGGAATGGCGATCGGCTCCGGCGAAGATCCGCCGTGTGATTCGCGTGTCGCGCCACCTCGGTCCATGGCTCGAGCGCATCAAGCGCCGGCGCTCACAGCTGGAAGCGCGGGCGGCATTCCTCGCCGAGATCGAGGCCGGGCGCGCCAGTCTCGACTTTCTGCGCCTGAAGCTCTTGCCGTACCAGCACGAGGGCATGCTGCATCTGGCGTTCGGCGAAAGAGTTCTGCTCGCCGACGAGATGGGGCTCGGCAAGACGGTGCAGGCAATCGCCGCCTGCGAACTGCTCGCCCGGCGCAAGGACCTCGCCCGCGTTCTGGTGGTGTGCCCGGCTTCGCTCAAGGCGGAATGGGAAGAGCAGATCGCACGATTCACGGATCGGCCGACGAAGTTGGTGTTTGGCCCGCGGCCGCAACGGCTTGCCGCTTACCGCGAGCCGCCCTTCTTCACGATCGTCAATTATGAGCAAGTGCTCACCGACATCGATGACATCAACGCCGTCCTTGCCCCGGATGTGGTGGTGCTCGACGAGGCGCAGCGGATCAAAAATTGGCAAACCAAGACAGCGCGCCGAGTGAAGTCGCTTCGCTCGTCCTATGCATTCGTTTTGACCGGTACGCCGCTCGAGAACCGGATCGACGAGCTTTATTCGATCGTCCAGTACCTGGACCCGGAGCTGGTCGGGCCGCCGTTCCGGTTCAATCGGGAGTTCTACCGGCTCGACGAGCGCGGGCGTCCGACCGATTACCAGAATCTGGCGGAGCTGCGCCGGCGCGTCGGGTCGGTGATGCTGCGCCGGCGCAAGTGCGACGTGGAGAAGGAACTGCCCGGCCGGACGGTGAAGACCTATTTCGTTCCGATGGTCGAGGAGCAGCTGAAACGCTACGAGGATTACCGCGTTCCTGCGGTCCGCCTCATTTACCAGTCGCAACGCCGGCCGCTGACCCAGGCGGAGTTTGATCGGCTGCAAATGCTGCTCGCCTGCATGCGAATGATCTGCGACACGCCGGCGATTCTCGATCCGACCTGCCGGGTGAGCCCGAAACTCGAAGAGCTGGAACGCATCCTCAACGACCTGTTCGAGGAGCCGGATCGCAAGGTCATCGTGTTCTCGGAATGGGAACGCATGCTGGAACTCGTGCGCGAGCTCGCGGCCGAGATGGGCATCGAAGCGGCTTGGCACACCGGCTCCGTGCCGCAGCAGCGCCGGCGCGCGGAGATCATGCGCTTCAAGAAAGACCCGATGTGCCGCCTGTTCCTGTCGACCGACAGCGGCAGCGTCGGTCTCAACCTCCAGGCCGCGAGCGCCGTGGTCAACCTCGATCTGCCGTGGAACCCGGCCAAGCTCGAGCAGCGCATCGCCCGCGCGTGGCGCAAGCATCAGACCCGCTCGGTGAGCGTGGTCAATCTGGTCTGCGAAAACTCGATCGAGCACGGAATCCTGCATCTGCTCGGACAGAAGCAGGCGTTGGCCGGGGGTATTCTCGACGGCGAGGGCGACATCGCGGCGCTGAAAATGCCCTCCGGCCGTGCGGCCATGATCGAGCGCATGCAAGCGATGATGCAGGCGGCCGACGCCGTCGCGCCGGCCATCGTTGCCGCGGACGAAGTGATTGCGGAGGAGCTGCGGCAGCGTCACGGCGAGCGCGCCCTGTTCATCGAGTCGCGCCAGGGCAGCGACGGCCGCCTGCGTGTGCTTGCGGTTCTCGACCTTGACCGCGAGGCGCTTGCCGCCGAGACCAAGCGGCTCGCGGCGCGCGGCGCTGGCGCCGCGCCCGATGTCGAGTTGATCGACCGCGCCACCTGGTTTGCGATGCGGCGCCTCGAGGCGACGGGGATGCTCAAGCTTGCTGATGGGACGAGCCGCGTGCTGCACCGGGCACCCGAACTGGCCGGCGCCGATCAGGTTCCCGGCGACCCGTCGAGCCGGCTTGCGGAATTGCTCAAACAGGCGGAACGGTCGCTGCGGATGGCGAAGGTGCTCGCTGCGGGAGGCTTCCCGGAAGAGGCATCGCCGCTGATCGCGCGGGCGATCGGCCACGGCGCGGCGGCCAAACTCTCGCTACTCGGCGAGCTGTCAGCCGGCATCTCGATGGCGACGCCTGCTCAGACGCGCGCTCTCGTCGAGCGCGGCGCTTTGCCGTCCCGAACCTTGGCCACGCTCGCGACGCTGGGACCTGGCACCGGCGTCCCGTCGGGCGCCGAACTCGGGCGCCTGTTCGAGGAAACGGCGCAGATCATCGCAGCGTGCGATCAAGTCGGGAACGCGCTGGCTCAAGCCGCGTGAGGGCGGGCATACCTGCTGACGCCTTGCGTGCAACGCTCACATCTGCCAGTCCTCGGTCCGCAACCCGGGTACCGACTGCAACAATCCCGTGCTGGCAAAGGGCGCAGAGAGAACGCCCGTTTCCCAGTTGGGGGAGCGGGCAGGCGGCAGATGGAATCGGCTTCGATGCCCGATCTGGCGTCGCTTACCGCCCCTGATAGGCGGGCGTGCGCACCACGAGGCCGTCGAGCGCTTCCTCGACCTTGATCTGGCACGACAGGCGCGAGGTCGGCTGCACGTCGAAGGCGAAGTCGAGCATGTCTTCCTCCGCCGTCGAGCGTGGCACCAGGCGGTCGGTCCAGGCCTCGTCCACGTGAACCATGCAGGTCGCGCACGAGCACGCGCCGCCGCATTCGGCGACGATGCCGCTGATGCCGTTGCGGATGGCGGTTTCCATCACGGTCGAGCCGATCTCCGCCTCGACCGTGTGGGTGGTGCCGTCGTGCTCGATGAAGGTGATCCGCGGCATGTCTTGTCTGTATGCCGTGTTTAGGGGATTGGGACCTCACCTGCAATATAATGCATATCGCGCCCCCGGCGACCCGCTCGCCGGGCGATGCCCCGCGGCCCCGAAACCGGGCCATGATTCCCCCGATTTGTGCCGCTCCGAATGCGGCGGGGACGACTAGACTCCGGCGCCGTCCTGCCGGCACGGCGTCGATGGGAGAGAGTGACCTTGCCGGAGCTTCCTGCCGGTCGATCCGCCTACAATGCCGCGGCCGAGTTTGTCGATGCCAACCTTGCGCGCGGCCTCGGCGACAAGCTGGCGTTCACGGACGGCGGGCGCTCGATCACCTATGCGCAACTGCGCGAGCGCACGGTGCGGGTCGCGGACGCCCTGCGGTCGCTGGGCCTGCGGCCGGAGAACCGGGTCGCCCTGCTGCTGCCCGATACGGTCGACTATCCGGCCGTGTTCTGGGGCGCGATCCGCGCCGGGATCGTCGCGGTCCCGTTCAACACGTTCCTGCCGGCGGATCAGTACGCCTACATGCTGGCCGACAGCCGCGCCTCGGCGATCGTCCTCGCGGCATCGCTCGCCGAATCCATCCTGCCGGTTCTCGACCGCGCGCCGCATCTGCGCACGGTCGTCCTGGTCGGCGCAGGCGTCGCGGACAAGGCCGGCTTTGCGCCCCGCGAGGTCCATCTCCTCGATGAGCTGCTTGCACGCTGCGCGCCGGTGCCGTTCGCGGCGCCGACCGTCGCCGACGAAGTCGCGTTCTGGCTCTACACGTCCGGCTCGACCGGCGAGCCCAAGGCGGTGAAGCACGTGCATGCGAGCCTGATGGCGACTGCAAAACTCTTCGGCCAGGCCGTTCTCGGCATCCGCAGCGACGACGTGGCGTTCTCGGCCGCAAAGCTGTTCTTCGCCTATGGGCTCGGCAACGCCATGTCGTTTCCCATGTCGGTCGGCGCCTCGACCGTGCTGCTGCCCGACCGGCCGACGCCCGAGTGCGTGCTCGACGTGATGCGCAAGCATCGCCCGACCATCTTCTACGGCGTTCCGTCGCTTTATGCGGCCCTGCTCGCGCGCAAGGATTTGCGGCGGGGGGCCGGCTCCGATCGCCTTCGCCTGTGCGTCTCGGCCGGCGAGGCGCTGCCGGCGCACATCGGCGAGCGCTGGCGAGATATCGTTGGGGTCGACATTCTCGATGGCATCGGCTCGACCGAGATGCTGCAGACCTTTCTCAGCAACCGTCCGGGCGACGCGCGCTGCGGCTCGACCGGCAAGCCGGTCCCCGGCTATGACGCAAAAATCGTCGACGAGAAGGGCGATGAAGTGGGCGACGGGCAGATCGGCGAATTGATCGTGCGTGGACCCTCGGCCGGGGAGGGCTACTGGAACCAGCGGGCGAAGAGCCGGCGTACCTTCGTCGGCGAATGGGTCCACACCGGCGACCGATTCCGGCGCGACGGCGACGGCTACTACCATTATTGCGGCCGCACCGACGACATGTTCAAGGTCAGCGGCATGTGGGTGTCGCCGTTCGACGTCGAGGCGGCGCTGGTATCGCATGAGGCCGTGCTCGAGGCGGCGGTCATCGGCGCAGAGGACGCCGACGGGTTGATCAAGCCGAAGGCGTTCGTCGTGCTCAAGAACGGCTATGCCGCGGACGAGCGCCTGTTCGAGACGCTCAAGGCGCACGTGAAGGAGCGCGCCGGGGCGTGGAAATATCCGCGCTGGATTGCCGTGTGCTCCGACCTGCCGCGCACGCCGACCGGCAAGATCCAGCGGTTCAAGCTGAGGGAGCAGGAGCCGGGAGGCAGGCGTCAGGAGTCAGGAATCAACAGTCACGAATCCTGACGCCTGACGCCTGATCCCAGAGTGAAGCGACCAGCCGCCGCGCCAGCACGCCGGCGACCCGGCGGCGGTAGTGCCCCGGCGTGAAGGTGGTCTTCATCGCCATGATCTGGTCGCGCACCAGCGCGTCGAGGCCTTTGAATACGCGGTCATCGAGCGGACCGCCGCACAGCTCGCCGGTGCCGTCGAGCAGCACCGGACGCGGGTTGGTGCCGGTGAAAGCGACGCGCAGGTCGGCGAGGCTTGTCCCCTCCCGCCGCAAGGCGACGGCAACGCCGGCGACCGGGTATTCGATCGACCGGCGGATGCGGATCTTGTCGTAGGCCGAGCGCAGGCCCGGGGTGTTCTTGGCGCGCACCGCGACGACCAGTTCGCCCGGCTTGAGCGCGAGGTAATTCTTGCCGTCGCCGGTCGCCGTATCGTGGCGCGCGTAGCCGATGTAGAGCTGCGCCAGCGGCAGCGTGCGCCGACCGGCCGGCCCGGCAAGGTCGACCTCGGCGCCCAGCGTGAGCAGGGCAGGGGCAAGGTCGCCGCTGAACGTGGCGAAGCACACGCCGTGGCTCTTCGGCGCCACGTGGCAGATGTCGCCGGTGGTCTTGAGGCAATGGTTATTGGCCGAACGCCACCATTCGCTTTGATTGTAGAAGATGCAGCGCGTGTCGAGGCAGAGGTTGCCGCCGACGGTGCCCATGTTGCGCTGGGTCGGCCCGGCAACGATGTGGGCCGCCTGCGCCACGACCGGATAGTGCGCATTGACCTGCGGATGCGCAGCCAACTCGGCGAGCGTGACCGACGCGCCGATTTCGAGCGTGTGCGCGTCGGCTTGGATCGTCGTAAGCTCGGCCACCCCGTTCATTTCGATGAGCACCGGCGGGGCGACGATGCCGCGCCGGATATTGACGAGGAGATCGGTCCCGCCCCCGAGCGGCCGGCTGTCGGGATGCGCGGCGCGCGCCGCGATCGCCTCGTCGAGGCTGCGCGGGCGCAGCAGCGCGAACTCGGGCAGCGCATCCATCATGCGCCTCCGTCGATATCCGCGCTGCCGTCGCCGTTGCCGGCCGCGCGCCGGCGCTTCTCGATCGCCGCGAACACCCGGTCGGGGGTGACCGGCAGATCGTTGAAGCGAATGCCGATGGCATCGGCGATGGCATTGGTCAGCGCGGGCAGGAAGGCGGCGAGCGAACCTTCACCGGCCTCCTTGGCGCCGAACGGCCCGTGCGGATCGTTGCTCTCGACGATGCCCACCTCGATCGGCGGCGAGTCGAAGATCGTCGGCACGCGGTAATCGAGCATGTTGGCGGTGACGAGCAGGCCGTCATGATACGCGGCCTCCTCGCTCATCGCCTGGCCCATTCCCATCCACACGGATCCCTGCACCTGGCCTTCGACGGCGAGCCGGTTGAGCGCCTTGCCGCAATCGTGCGCGACCCACACCTTGTCTACGCTCACCGCGCCGGTGTCCTCGTCGACGCTCACCTCGACCACCTGGGCCGAATAGCTGTAGCCCATGGTGCCGCCGATCGCGGCGCCGCGATATTTCTTGCCGCCGTGCGACTCGGGGATGGTCGAGTAGTTTCCAGTCACGGTGATCGTGCCGGTGTCTTTGAGCGCCTCGGTGACCACCTCGTCGAACGACAGTCCCTTGTCCTGGGCGCCGGCGCGGTAAAGCTCGCCCAGGCACTCGACGTCGTCCGGCTGGGCATCGAGCTTGCGCGCCGCGGCGGCGACCAGGATGCGCTTGAGATTCTGCGCCGCCTCGATGGCGGCGTTGCCCACCATGAAGGTCACGCGCGAGGAGTAGGAGCCGTTGTCCTTGGGCACCACGTCGCTGTCGCCGGTGACGATGCGGACGCGGGAAAGATCGAGCCCGAGCACCTCGGCGACGGTCTGCACCAGCACGGTCGACGAGCCCTGGCCGATCTCCGCGGCGCCGGTGAGCAGGACGATGGAGCCGTCGAAGTCGAGCTTGAGCTTGACCGTCGCGTGCGGCTCGCCGGTCCAGTTGACCGGCTTCGACGCGCCGCTGATGTAGTGCGAGCAGGCCATGCCCAGCCCCTTGCCCCGCGCAAGTCGACCCTTGCGGGCGCGCCAGCCGCTCGCCTGTTCGACCCAGTCGACGCACTGCGGCAGGCCGTAGCTGTTCACCATCAGGTCGTTGTCGGTGAACGTCGGTGCGGTCAGATAATTGGCGCGCCGCACCGCGAACGGATCGAGGCCGAGCTCGTCCGCCATCTGGTCGAGCAGGCTTTCGAAGGCGAAGCGGATATCGACGGTGCCGTGGCCGCGGAACGCGCCGCACGGCGGCGTGTTGGTCAGCACCCGCCGGCCGACATATTTGACGTTGTGCAGGTCGTAGATGGCGTAGAGCATCGAGCCCGAATAAAGGATGGTCACGACGCCGTAGCCGCTGTGCGCGCCGCCGCGCTGGTCGCATTCGCATTCGACCGCGGTGAGGCGCCCGTCCCTGGTGAGCCCGATCTTCAGCCGGATGTCCGTCTCCGGCCGGCCGCGGTGGGTGATGAAGGTCTCCTCGCGGGTGATCATGGTGCGCACGGTGCCGCCCGCCTTGCGCGCGAGCAGGGCCGTGATCAGCTCGATGTTGAGCGCCTCGGTGCGGCAGCCGAAGCCGCCGCCGACGTGCGGCTTGATCACGCGGATGCGCGACATGTCCATGTCGAGGATATGCGCCAGCATCAGGTGCACGTAATAGGGAACTTGGGTCGAGGCATGGACGGTGATGCGCTCGCGCACCGCGTCGTATTCGGCGAGCGCCGCGTGCATCTCCATCTGGTTCTGGCACACCTCGGCGCAGTTGTAGGTCGCCTCGCGCACCAGATCGGCTTGCGCAAAGCCCTGCTCGACATTGCCCAGCTCGAACAGCACGTCGCGCTCGATGTTGTTCGGCTTGTGGGCATGGATCGCCACCGCGTCGGGCGCCAGCGCCGCGCCGGCGGTGTAGTAGGCGGGGAGAGGACGCACCTTCATGCGGATGAGCGCCAGAGCCTTGCGGGCGGTGGCGTCATCGATCGCGGCGACCGCCGCCACCGGCTCGCCCTTGTAGCGCACGCGCTCGCGCGCCAGCGGGTGCTCGCTGCGCGCGACCGGCAGCACCCCGAACGTGCGGTCGCAGTCGGCGCCGGTGACGATCGCCTTGACGCCGGGGAGCCGCGCCGCCGCCGACACATCGACCTCGAGGATTTCGCCGTGCGCGTGGGGGCTGCGGTAGATGCGGCCGGCGAGCATGCCGGGCCGGATGAAGTCGGCGGTGTATTTGGCCCGTCCGCTCACTTTCTCGGGGCCGTCGACCAGCGGCACATAGCCGCCGATCGCGCGCGCGGGCGACAGGTCGTTCACGGCGCCACTCCCGCGGCATTGAGCTCGGCGGCGTATTTCACCGCCTCGATGATCTTCACGTAACCGGTGCAGCGGCAGATGTTGCTGCCCAGCGCCTCCATGATCTCCGCCTCGGTCGGGCGCGGGTTGCGCCGCAGCAGGCCGGCCGACGCCATGATGAATCCCGGCGTGCAGTAGCCGCACTGGGAGCCGAGCTTTTCATGGAAGCCGCGCTGCACCGCGGACAGGCGCCCGTCCTCGCCGAGCGATTCGACGGTATCGACGCGCCGGCCGGCGACGCTCGCGGCGAGCGTGAGGCAGGACAGGCGCGGCCGGTCGTCGACCAGCACCGTGCAGGCGCCGCATTCGCCGCCGTCGCAGCCGGTCTTGGTGCCGGTCAGCCCGACCAGCTCGCGCAGGTAATCGAGCAGCAGCAGGTTGTCGGGCACCGCGTCGACCCGGCGGCGGCCGTTGAGGACGAGTTCGAGAATCCGTGCCATGGTTGCCGCTCCTTCGGTCCGGCCAAATGGGACTGCGGCATGATTGTTCCATAGTATAACAATTTGCGGCGCCGCGCGCCATGGGCTCGCGGCCTTTCCGGGCGATAGCATTCCCTTTTTTCGCAGTGCACCATGCAGCGGCGCCCGGCACGGGGCTTGCCCCCGCGAGCCCGACTAGACACCACTTGGCTACTTTCCGGACGAAAGATCGTGCCGGTCGATCTGGACCGATCTGTCTTCCCTGAGGGTAACCTCCAGGACTTCGTTGATCGGCTCGGTATTGCCCAGGCGATCGAGGGCCAGAACGAACAGCCGCTTCTGGATATCGAGGGTCATCAACCCGGGCGCCACGTTCAAACAGATCAAACCTGCATGCACCTCCTCGCGGCCGAGCAGCGACGTGAAGTCTATGCTATTGCTGGTGACGAGGACGTATCCGTCGTTGACGGCACGGCGCACGATCGACCAATCCCTGCGTGAGCGCATTCCAAAGCCGCGAGACGTGGGACGCTTCCCCATGGCCCCTTTCGCGCGCAAGCGCGACGAGGGCCGGACTCAGGCATTCGTCAATCAGGAATTTCACGCGCGCTGCTGATCGTCGAAAGCGAGCGTCTCGGAGGCCTTCGGAGCAGGTGAACGCCGAGCCGATTTTATCAGGGGACGTCCTCGCCGCGGGTAGGCCGTCGCGTAAACCGCCGCGAGGCGTACGCGATCCCTGTCGAGTTGCGGATAGGCGCGAACGATCGCCGCCGGAGCGTCTCCGTTTGCGAGCATCTCGGCAATATCATGCACCGGTATCCGCGTCCCTTTGAAGACGGGCGTTCCACCGAGGACGCCGGGCGCCTGGGACACGACACGCCGCGCCTTGGTCAACTGGCCGAGGCCCGTGCGCACCGCTTGCGCCGCCTGCCGGGTGTCCACCACGATCACATCGGTGCGAATCATGGACTGGCGCGGACGGCGGATCGACGCTGCCACAACGGCGCGCCGGCTGGCCGGCGTCAGCACATCCGCCGTTTCGTGCGCCAGCCTCAGGCCGACGAGGGCCTTGGGCGCCAGCAATCTGGCGCTGCGTCGCCGCTTGACCGCGCCTTCGAGAAGGCCGGCATCGATGATCCGATGCACTTGACGCACGGGCACGCCGGTCACCGACGCCGCCTCGTTCGCCGTCATGAGCATTACGCCTTTGTTGGGCATCTATCCTCCAAAATCTTTCCAGGAATCTGGAAACAATATAGCACGGCAAGGCAATATTTCCAAGCGTTCGAAATTCGGTTTTCCCCGCTTGTGCAACAGGCGACAAACTTCGCCGATCGCACACCCCACGGTTTGTCCTACCGGTAGATCAGCGTCAGCGACGCCCTGCGATGTCAGGCGGCGGCGCGGATGTCGATCTTGACCTTGAGCCCGGCGCGGGTCGCCAACGTGAGCAGGGTATCGAGCGAGAACTTGTTGATCTTGCCGTGCAGCAGGTCATTGAGGCGAGGCTGCGTAACGCCGAGCCGGCGCGCGGCCCGCGCCTGCGTCGTGTCCCAGCCACTAACCGCCGCGCTGATGGCGGCCATGACGTTCGACCGCATTGTCATGGTCGCGGCCTCTTCGGGCCCGTCCTCGATCGCATCCCACACATTGGCGAATGTTCGAGCTTTCATCGCTGGTGCCCTCGCTTCAGCTGTCGCAGGCGTGCGGAGGCGATTTCGAGGTCGCGTTGCGCGGTCTTTCGCGTCTTTTTCTGGAAGGCATGCAATACGTGAATCGCATTGGGCAAGCTCGCAATATAGATGATCCGGTACGCGCCGACTTCGTCATGAATTCTGATCTCGCGCACACCTATCCCGATTGTTGAGATTGGCTTCCAATCGGTCGGATCCGCGCCTTTCTGCACCTGGTAGAGTTCGTGTCCCGCCTGCCGACGTGCGTCCTCGGGAAATTCACGCACTCGATCGAGCGAATCCCCGTGAAACGTCACCGGCTTGAATGCCATGCAACTGACTTATATATCTATTGATATATAAAAGGCAAGTCCGGGCAATGGGCCGGTTACCGTCGGGCGGGGTCGGGCCTGTTGCGGCCGGTGCAACCCTCTTTTAGAAGTCACGACGAACCGCGCTCCGCCCCGAGCCGTAGGATGTTAAGCCACCGCTTCTGCGTCGCGCCGATGACGGAGTGGACGGACCGGCACTGCCGGTTCTTCCACCGCCTGCTCACGCGCCGCGCCCTGCTCTATACCGAGATGCTCGGCACCGGCGCGGTGATCCATGGCGACCGCGCGCGCCTGCTCGGCTTCGATCCGGCCGAGCATCCGATCGCCGTGCAGCTCGGCGGCGCCGACCCGCGCGCACTCGCCGAGGCGGCGCGCATCTGCGCCGATCTCGGCTATGACGAGGTCAACCTCAACGTCGGCTGTCCGTCCGAGCGGGTGCAGGACGGCCGTTTCGGCGCCTGCCTGATGGCGGAGCCGGCGCTGGTCGGCGCAAGCGTCGCCGCCATGAAGGCGGCCGTCAAAATTCCGGTGACGGTGAAATGTCGGCTCGGCATCGACGCGCAGGATCCGGAGGAAGCGCTCGACGCCATGGCGGACGCGGTCGCGGCCGCCGGGGTCGACGCGCTGATCGTGCACGCCCGCAAGGCCTGGCTCGACGGCCTGTCGCCCAAGGAGAACCGCGACATCCCGCCGCTCGACCATGATCGCGTCTACCGCCTCAAGGCGGCGCACCCGCGCCTGAAGATCGTCATCAACGGCGGCGTCGCCAGCCTCGAGGACGCGCGCGCGCATCTCGCCCGCGTCGACGGCGCCATGATGGGCCGCGCCGCCTATCGCGAGCCGTGGCGGCTCCTCGCCGTCGATCCGCTGCTGTTCGGGGCGCCGGCGCCCGCCCCGTCGGCCAAGGCCGCGGTCGAGATGCTGCTGCCCCATATCGAGCGCGAGCTTGCGCGCGGCACGCGGCTGCACGCGATCACCCGCCACGTGCTCGGCATCTTCCAGGGCGTGCCGGGGGCGCGCGCGTTCCGCCGGCATCTTGCCGTGAACGCCGTGCGGCCGGGCGCCGGCGCCGACGTGCTGCTCGAGGCGCTGTCGCTGGTGCTGGACAGCGCCGGCGAATTGCCGCACACCGCTGCCGCCTGATCACCGGCGCGTCTGTCCGACGCGGAGCTTCAAATGTTTCTCGGCGTGCCTGCCGGCGAGCTGGCCTGGCTCGCGGGGGCGATCATCGTCAGCGGCGCGGTGACCGGCATCCTCGCCGGCCTGTTCGGCATCGGCGGCGGCGCCGTCATCGTGCCGGCGCTCTACGAGGTGTTCCGCATCCTCGGCGTGCCGGAAGAGGTGCGCATGCAGCTATGCATCGGCACCTCGCTCGCCATCATCGTGCCGACGACGATCCGCTCCTATCGCGCGCACCGCGAGCGCGGCGAGGGCATCCGCGAGGTCGTGCGCCTGTGGGCGCTGCCGGCGGTGGTCGGCGTCGCGACCGGATCGCTGCTCGCCGCCTTCGCGCCCGGCACGCTGTTCAAGGTCGCGTTCGTGGTGATCGTCAGCATCATCGCCGTGAAGCTCCTGTTCGGGCGCGACAGCTGGCGGCTCGGCAACGAGCTGCCGGGCCGCCCGGCGATGACGTTCTATGGCTTCCTGGTCGGGCTGTGCTCCTCGCTGCTCGGCGTGAGCGGCGGCTCGCTGTCCAACATGGTGCTGATGCTCTACGGCAAGTCGATCCACAACGCGGTCGCGATCTCCGCCGGGCTCGGCGTGCCGATCTCGATCGCCGGCACGCTGGGTTACGCGCTCGCCGGGCTGCGCCACCAGGCGCTGCTGCCGCCCCTCTCGATCGGTTTCGTCTCGATCATCGGCCTCGTGGTGATGGCGCCGGTGTCGAGCTTCTTTGCGGTCTACGGCGCGCGGCTGGCGCATGCGCTGTCGCGCCGGCGGCTGGAGATCGCCTTCGGGATATTTTTGCTCGCGGTCGCGGCGCGGTTTCTGGTGAGCTTGATCTGATACGAATGGCCGCGCTCGACTTACGGCGCGCCAAAACGCCGGCGCAGAAACGCCAGCACGTCGTCGGCGCAGCGCTCCGGCAGGCTGTCGCAGATGTTGTGCGGCATGCCCTCGTAGGAAATGCCTTGGACGTCCGGGATGCGCTCGCGCATGGCGTCGTAGGCGCGGGTCGAGCCCACGGTCTCCGCGCCCGGATAGACCACGAGGGTTGGGCACTTGATCTCGTGCAGCCGGTCCGACCAGTCGAGCGTGGTCATCAGCCCGATGAAGCGGCCGATGAAAGCCGGGTCGTTCTTCGCCGCCTCGTCGAGAAACCATTCGATGTGCCGCGGATCGGTGCGTTCGACCGGGAAGCGGTCGGCGATGGTGTCGGCGAGAAAATGGCGCAGGCCCTCCTTGGCGACGCGCGGCAGCCAGGTCACGGCCTGGCTGTGCTTGAGCCCCGGCGTCGAACCGAACAGCATCAGGCTTTGCACCCGTTCGGGCGCGGTCATCGCCAGGTTCTGGCCGACGTAGCCGCCGGCGGAATTGCCGACGATGTGCGCGCGCGCGCAGCCGAGATGGTCGAGCATTTCGCTCAGGTCCGCGACGAGGCGCTGCATGGTCAGCGGCGGATCGGCCGGCGGCACCTGCGACTGCCCGTGCCCGCGCAAGTCCGTGCGCACGACGCGGTAGTGGCGCGCGAGGCGCGGCACCCAGGCGAAGAAGCGCCCCGCATGGCCCATCGCGGCGTGCAGCAGCACGAGCGTCGCCGGCTGCTTCCACGGATCGGTGAAGTCGTCGATGGTGTAGGCGAGTTCAATCCCGTCGCTGGCAGTGAAACGCGGCACGGGGGCGATCCTTGCGGGCTTGTGAATGGGCGCGCGCCCG
>WNFB01002959.1_pt1 | contig 14907 bp, 15 predicted proteins | sample 5400501 | NCBI WGS metagenome assembly WNFB01 (sample SAMN13153341, study PRJNA577476) | soil metagenome | isolation source: 200 cm saprolite under Douglas fir tree site 2 hole 1 | place: USA:California | collected 2015-04-18
CGATGCCGCTGACGCTGGCCATCATCGTCATTCTGGCCATCGTGGTCATCAGCTACCGCCAGGTCATCTTTGCCTATCCCAATGGCGGCGGCAGCTACGTCGTTGCCTTCCAGAACCTTGGCACCCTGCCCGGGCTTGTCGCTGCCGCCTCGCTGCTGACCGACTATGTGCTCACCGTAGCGGTATCCGTGTCCGCGGGCGTAGAGGCGATCACCTCCGCTTTTCCCTCGGCGTTCGAGTTTCGCGTGGTCATATCCGTGGTGCTCATCGCGCTTATGACCACCGTTAACCTGCGCGGCATTCGCGAGTCCGGCAACGTCTTTACGGTGCCGACGTACGTCTACGTCGTGGCCATGCTGGGGATGCTGGGCTACGGCTTCGTGCGCTTTTTCACCACGGGCTTACCCGAGTACCATGCGCCGCCGGAGTGGCTGGTACAGCATGGGGCGGGCGGCGCGCTGACGCTGCTGCTCGTGCTGCGCGCCTTTGCCTCGGGCTCGGTGGCTTTGACGGGCACGGAGGCGGTATCGAACGGCGTGCCCGCGTTCAAACGGCCCGAGGTGCCCAACGCGCAGATCGTGCTGGTAGCGATGGGGAGCCTGTTCGCGGCGATCTTTTTCGGCATCAGCTTCCTGTCAGGCCACATCGGCATCGTGCCCGATCCCTCGGAAGTGGAGACCGTCAACAGCCAGTTGAGCCGGGTCCTGGTGGGGGACGGCTGGTTCTTCTACCTCATCCAGTTCTCGACCGCGGTGCTGCTGATCCTGGCGGCCAACACGGCCTTCAACGGCTTCCCCAGGCTGGCCAGTATCCTGGCCCGCGATAAGTTCCTGCCGCACCAGTTCGAGTTCCGTGGCGACCGCCTGGCATTCTCGACCGGCATCATCGCGCTGTCGCTGGTGTCGATCCTGCTGGTCATCGCCTTTGGCGGCAGCGTCACGGCGCTGATCCCGCTGTACACGATCGGCGTGTTCGTGGCCTTCACGCTGAGCCAAATTGGCCTGGTCCGGCATTGGTTCGATCTGCGCCAGGAGCGCAACTGGCAGATTCGGGCCGGCGTCAATGGCCTTGGCGCGGTGGCGACCGGGATCGTGGCCATCGTGGTGGCCGTTTCCAAGTTTCTGCTGGGCGCTTGGATCGTGCTCCTGCTCATCCCGCTCCTGGTAGGTATGATGCTGGCCATCGGCCGCCACTACAACCGCGTGAAGGGCGAGCTGGAGGGTGACATACCGGTTACTCCGGCGGCTATCAAGCACACCATCATCGTGCCGGTGGCCGACCTGAACCGCATCGCCATTCAGACGCTGGCCTACGCCCGCTCGATCTCGCCTAACGTCACGGCGTTGCACATTGCCCAAGACGAGGAATCGGCGCGCGCGTTCCGGGAGAAGTGGCTTGCCTGGGGTGACAAGGTGCCGCTGGTCACCATCGAGTCGCCCTATCGGTCTGTCGTAGGGCCGCTGCTGCGCTATGTCGACAACATCGATCGGCAGGACAAGGACGACACCGTCACGGTCATCCTGCCGGAGTACGTGACCGCCCATTGGTGGGAGCAATTGCTGCACAATCAAACGGCGCTGCGGATTAAGGCGGCGCTTCTATTCCGGCCGGGGACGGTTGTAACCAGCGTGCCGTATCACGCGGCTCGTCACGAGGGTCACCAACCCGCCGGGGTCGGAGAGGCTAAGTAAGGCTGTTTAGGCGCTGACCGCGACGCGCTCTTTGGCCGTCACGGGATACAGCCAGTGGCGGTACTTCGGCCGGCGGCTCCGCACCACCTCGAAGAACACCTCACGCAGGCGCTCGGTTAGCTCGCCGACCTGGCCGTTGCCGACCTCGCGATGGTCGATCTTGGTCACCGGCGTGATCTCCGCGCCAGTGCCGCACAAGAAGCACTCGTCGGCGGTGTACAGCTCGGTGCGGCCGACGTGCCGCATGTCGGTCTCGACGCCAAGCTCGTCACGCGCCAAGTCGACGATCGTCTCGCGGGTGATGCCTTCCAGGATGTCATCGCTGTTGTCGGGCGTGATCAGCTTGCCATCGCGCACCAGGAACAGGTTTTCGCTGCTGCCTTCGGCCACGTAGCCGGCGTTGTTGAGCATGATGGCTTCGTCGAAGCCATTTTCCATGGCCTCCGTCCGAGCCAGGCTGCTGTTGACATAAATACCGGTGACCTTGGCGCGCGCCGGGATCATGTTGTCGCCCACGCGGCGCCACGATGAGGTGCCGCAGTGCATGCCGGTGGTTTTCTCCAGGTACTTGCCAAACGGCAGGGAGAAGACGAAGAAGGCGTCGGTGCGATCAATGAGCTCAGGGCCGATCACTTCATCGGCCTTGTAAGCCTGGGGCCTGATATAGACGTCCGCCTGATCGTTGTTGCGGCGGCACAACTCGGCCGCTATCTCGCACAGCTCATCGACGGGGGCCGGCAGCGTGGTGCGCAGGATCCGCGCGCTGCGCTCGAGGCGCTGGAGGTGCTCACGCAGGCGGAAGATGTTCATCTGGCCGCTCTGGTCGTCCCAGTACCCGCGAATGCCTTCGAACACGCCCGTCCCATACAGGAAGGTATGGGTCATGATGCTGATCTTGCAATCAGCCATCGGCTGAAACTTGCCCTCGAAGTAAGCGATGCGGGACGAGTCCATGTTGTCAATAAGTGTACCAAGCAACGTCGGTTGCCTGGTACATAAGAATCAAGCCTTCGTCCCGCTCGAGGACTAGGCTACTCGGTAGGGCTTGAAGAAGTTCGCGGTGCGCAGGTACTCGGCTTCGTTGCCCTCGATCATGACCTTGTGCATCACCAGCAGGTCGGCGTCCGGCACCCAACGCGTAGGCTGAATGCACAAGCTGCCGGCGTGGCGTCCTTCTTCATAGACCTGCACCTGGCCGCGCCGTCGCGGGACGCGGTAGAAGCGGCCGGGTATGAGCCGGCTGCGCAGCTCGATAAAGCCGAACGTCGTTAGCTGCCGGAGCTGGTCGCGGGTGAGCAGTTGAGCGACGAGCTGCTGAGCCCGGCGCTCCGCCTCGTTGCGCTCATTGGAGAGCGTCGATTCACGGTGGTACAGCCACCAGGCCAGTCCACCACACAGGATCAGGAAGACCCCGGTGATGATGCCTATTTGCGCAACGGCGACGGCCAGCCCGGGGGCGCCGATCATCCTCCAGCCATGCGGGGGATGATGACGATTTCCTCAGCAGTGCGATCGAAGCTGTCGATGCGCTCGGCAGGTTCGCCGGGAACCAGCTTGAAGGCGCTGCTGCCGCGGCTGCGCTCGCGCGCGAAAATCGCCTCAGCCTCAGCGATGGCGGCTAGCGCCTCGGAATCTCCGGCCTCAACGTCGCGGGTTGCCCAGTTTATGCGCCGGTCGCCCCGCGAAGAGAGTACATATAGAGTGGCCATGGTCTTCGCTCCTGTGCCCAAGGGCTTGTCAGATGCCGGCAAATCAGCAAGCTCTGTGCCACTTCGTCAGGGCGCGAGTTTGTTGATCAGACTAGCCAGGTAGGCTGCTCCGAAGCCGTTGTCGATGTTGACCACACCCACGCCGCTGCTGCACGCGTTGAGCATCGTCAGGAGTGGGGCCACGCCGCCAAACGCTGCGCCGTAGCCGACGCTGGTCGGTACCGCGATCACCGGCCGCTCCACCAACCCGGCCGTGACCGCTGCCAGCGCCGCGTCCATGCCTGCCACCACCACAATTACGCGCGCCTCGTTCAGCCGCTTGCGTTGGTCGAGCAGGCGCTGCAGCGCGCTGATACCGACGTCGTAGATGCGTGTCACGCAGTTGCCCATGTAGTGGGCGGTCAGCGCCGCTTCCTCGGCCACCTGCAAGTCGGCTGTGCCGGCGCTGAGCACCACGACGTCGCCGCTGTGGTCGATCTTGCTCGCGTCCTGCACGATGGCAACCAGCCGCGCCTCCGGATGGTACTCCACATTCGGTAGGCGCTGTCGCAGGGCCTCGCCAGCGTCAACGGCGAGCCGCGTTGCCAGCACCACGTTGTGCCTGGCCGCCAGATGCCCGGCAATGCTCACGATCTGCTCCGGCGATTTCCGCTCCCCGAAAATGACCTCGGCAAACCCCCGCCGCAGCTCGCGGTGCAGGTCCAGCTTGGCAAAGCCCAGATCCTCATAGGGCAGGTCCTTGAGGCGCTCCAACGCGGCGTCCAAACCTACCGCGCCAGAGGCCACAGCTGTCAGCAACTCGCGCAGCCGCTGTTCATCCATCCAAGGCGATCATATGCACGAGTGCGACGAAAGTCGCATTCGCTCCCGAGGTGCCGACGCTATAGTTCAGCCGTCTTGCGAGCAAGTGCGTGGCGCTAGCCCTGCCGGAGATCGCCGCCCCACGGTGTACGGCCTGCGGCAGCTGCATCGAAACATGCCATGTGGAAGCGCTGGCCATGGCTGGCGGAGTGGCTGTCGTGTCCCGGCCGGATCGCTGCGACTACTGCACCGAATGCGAGCTGGTGTGTCCCGAGGGCGCCATCACCTGCCCCTTTGAAGTCGTCATTGAGGATTGGAGCTGAGGCATGGCTGAGCTGAACCAGGATCAGGTCCTGCAGGCTCTACGCAGCGTCCAAGACCCCGACCTGCACAAGGACGTGGTCTCGCTGAACATGATCAAGGACCTGGCCATCGACGGCGGCAAAGTGTCGTTCCGGATGGTGCTCACCACGCCAGCCTGCCCCATGAAGGCGCAGATGGAGAGTGCAGCCCGCGATGCCGTCACGGCCCTGCCGGGCGTTACCGACGTGAATGTGCGCATGGACAGCGAGGTGCCAAAGGGCTTTCAGCTGGCCGGCAAGCAGTCTGTGCCCGGCGTCAAGAACATCATCGCTTCCTCCAGTGGCAAGGGCGGCGTGGGTAAGTCCACGGTTGCCGTGAACACCTCATTGGCACTGGCGGAATCTGGTGCCAGGGTGGGCATCGTCGACTGTGACGTCTTTGGCCCCAACATCCCGATGATGATGGGCGTCCACGGCCTACCGCCCAGCTCCGGCGACAAGATCAAGCCGGCGCTGTCCTATGGCGTCAAGGTGATGTCCATCGGCTTTTTGGTGCCGGAGGAGAAGCCGATCGTCTGGCGCGGGCCGATGGTCTCGGGGCTCATCAAGCAGTTCATCTACGACGTCGAATGGGGCGAGCTCGACTACCTGATCGTGGACTTGCCGCCTGGCACGGGCGACGCCCAGCTGACGCTGGCGCAGATCGTGCCGATGACTGGCGCGATCGTCACGGTCACACCGCAGCCCGTAGCCACGCACGACGCCGTCAAGGGCATGCTGATGTTCAAGCAGCTCGAAGTGCCCATCCTGGGCATTGTCGAGAACATGAGCTACTTCATCTGCCCCTGCGGCTGCAACTACCGGACGGATATCTTCGGCCATGGCGGCGCGCGCAAGATCGCTGAAGAATACGAGGTCCGCTTCCTGGGCGAGGTGCCGCTCGATCCCGTCATCCGGACCGGCGGCGACGCCGGGAAGCCGGTGATGATTGCCGAACCCACCTCGCCACAGGCCGAGGCTTTCCGTCAGATTGCCTCGCAGGTGGCGTCCCAGGTCAGCATCGAGAACGCCAGGCGCGCCTCGAGCCAGCTCATTCAGATCACTGGCATAGGCACGCGCTAGCTGCTCGTTCGGAAGGCCTCCTGGGCGTTGCGAACGATTTCCAGCGCCACTTTACGGGGACCCCAGCCGCGCAGTGTCGTCGGCTTGTCCACCTCCAGCGTCTTGTAGATCTCGAAGAAGTTCTCGATCTCGGTCAGCAGTGCTTGGGCACGCTGTCCAGATCGTACACGTCGTCCTGGCGCGGATCGTCGGCGCAAGCGCACAAGATCTTGTGGTCGAGGCCGTTGTAGTCCTCCATGTGCAGCACGGCCACAACCCGCGCCCGCACGATGCAGCCTGGAAACGTGGGCTGATCGGCCAGCAGCAGCGCATCCAGGTGATCGCCGTCATCGGCCAGCGTGTCCTCGATGAAGCCGTAGTCGGTCGGGTAGTGGACGGACGAGTAGAGCACCCGATCCAAGCGGATGGCTTTGCGCTCGAAGTCGTACTCGTACTTGTTCTGGCTGCCACGGGGGATCTCGACCAGCACCGTCAGCAGCTCGTCGGTCATGTTCCAATGATCTCACGAGCATGACCGAGCAAGAGATTCAGCGTGTGCTGGTGGTGGCCGCCCATCCGGATGACGCCGACATCGGCTGCGGCGGCACCATGGCCAAATGGGCCCGCCAGGGCAAGGACCTCGTCTACCTCATCTGCACCCGCGGCGACAAGGGCAGCAGTGACCCTGACATGACCGGCGAACGCCTCGCCGAGATCCGCACCCACGAACAGCAGGCGGCGGCCGAAATTATCGGCGTCAAGGAGGTTCGCTTCCTGGACGGTCGCGATGGCGAGCTGCTGCCGACGCTGGAGCTGCGCAAAACCATCGCCGAGATGGTCCGCTACTACCGGCCCGACGTGATCTTCACCCACGACTCGACCGTTCACCTGTACGACCATGGCAACCTGAACCATCCCGACCACCGTGTGGTGGGGACGACTGTGCTGGACGTGGTCTACCCCATCTCGCGTGACGCGCTGCACTATCCTGACCAGCTGGCTCGCGGCCTCAGCCCGCACGAGGTCCACGAGGTGTACCTGTTCATGGCCAACCAGCCCAACATGGCGTTCGACATCAGCGACACGATCGATCTCAAGGTCGAGGCCTTGCGGCGCCATGCGTCGCAGTTCCCTGATCCGGAGCGGGTGGATGCCTGGCTACGGCAGCGTCAGCGGGACGTCGGCGCCATTCACGCCATGGGCTATGCGGAGAACTTCCGCCATGTCGTCACCCGCTGAGAAAAAGGGCGGAAGCCAGGTGCAAACCCAGCTTCCGCCCTGGACGTGCCCCACATCGACCCCTCTCTCCCAGTCGTCCGCCTTCACACTACGGCGCTGAGCGAGCAGTCTGTTATGCCAAAGATCACATTTCTGTCTGGCGCGGCGCGGTGACGCTCGTCGCCTGCAAGATCAAGCTCCACCTGCCGCTCAGCCGGTCGCTCAAAGCCAAGCGACAGATCATCAGATCAATCGTGGGCCAGGTCCGCAGCCACTTCGACGTCGCTGTCGCAGAGGTCGGCGACCAGGACCTGTGGCAGGTGTCGGAGATTGGCGTGGCGTACGTCACCTCGGACGTGCGCCATGGCCAGGAGGTGATATCGAAGGTGGCCAGCTTTGTGGATGGTTTGAAGCTGGGGGAAGCCGAACTGCTGAACTATGAGACGGAAGTAGTGGACCTGTTCTAGGCGGGCCGGTGCCAGATCGAGGCCAGGTGCATCAGCGGACGCAATCTCGACGAGTGAAGGTATGGAAACACGTGGCGGAGGAGGAATCCGTCGAAAACGGAATGACGCTGTTTGATAACCATGAATAACCTTTCGAGCGACCGAGTTGTATAACGTCCACTTCGATTGATTTGATATGCGCCCGCTTGGCTTGGCGTTTTAGCTGGCGCCCATCTCGCCGCCGGCGTCTTCCGTCACATCCTCCCGAAGGCGGTGCGCCGTGCCCTTCGTCTTCTCCTGCAGCTTGCTGGCCTGCGTCTTGACGTTGTCGACAGCCTCGTGGCTGCGTGTCTGAGCCGTGTCCAAGGCGGTCTGGGCAAACTGCCGGCTTTCCTCGGCCAGGCCGCGGCCGGATTCAGCGAATAGGCGGGCCGAATCCGCGAATTCACGCCCGCGCTCCTGGAGGTGCCGGCCACGCTCGGTCAGGGGCTCGAAACCGGGAATCTCGCCGCCCTGCTCGCGGAAATAGCGGTACGCGGCGGCTCCTAGGACCATGCCTACCATCAGCCAGAACAGCCGGTTCATGTACGTGCCTTTCTTGTCGTCAAACGTCCAGCGTGACAACCGCAAGAGGTATGCCATTTCCCCTAGGCTGTTCACCGTTTCCAGGCCAGCAGCTCGCGGCATGCGCGGAGCGCCTCCTCAACCCCGATCGCACCCGCCAGCCGTCGCGTGTACGCGCCACGGATGCCCCACACATGCGGGTTGGTGCTGACGTAGATGGCGAGCGCCGGCGTGCCGACGGCAGCGGCCAGGTGGCTGATGCCGGAGTCGTTGCCGGCGAACAGCCGGCTGCCCTTCAACCGCCGTGCCAGCTCCGCCAGCGGCAAGCTTTCCCACAGCTCGTGTGGTCCGCTGGCGGCGAACGGCGGGTCTGCTGGCCCGCGCACGATGGCAAGCTGCAGGCCGAGGGCTTCGGCCAGCTCGGCGAACCGCTGCGCCGGCCAGCGCTTGGCCGGGCTGCCCGCGCCAGGGTGCAGCACCAGCTCCGCGCCCGGGCCCGCCTCCGCCGCCAGCCAGGGCGTTCGCCCGGTGAACGCCGGGTCGATAGCGTCCACCAGCCAGTCGGCCACGTGCACGCCACGCTTAAGTGCCTCCAGCGGTTCGCGCTGAATTCCTGGTAGGCCCTTCGGCTGGCGGGCCAAGATGACGTGCAGGTCTGTGCCTGGCCAGGGCCGCGGCGGCTCCTCAAACAGCGGCAGCAGGCGTGGATCGTCGGCCGACAGCGGTTCGTCGACGGGCAGCAGGGGCACCATGGCCGAATTGCCCGAATAGGTGATAGCGCAGCCCGGAAATCGCCACCGCATAGCCGCCAGCGCCGGCAGAGTCAGGATCGTGTCGCCAATCGCGCCAGGGCGGTAGACGAACAACTGCTTCCTTGTCAATCCTTCGCCTGCGGCTCAGGATGACACAATGGGGCTATTAATGGGCAGCCTGCTTGACGTACCCGGGCTGCGAATCGGCCACTGGACAGGCCAGCGTACCGGCTGCACGGTCGTGCTGGCTCCGCCGGACGGCGCCGTGGCCGGTGTGGACGTCCGAGGTGGCGCGCCCGCCACCTACAACGTCGAGCTGCTGCGGCCGCTGAACCTAGTGGAGCGGGTGAACGCGCTGGTCCTGTCCGGCGGCAGCGCGTTCGGCCTGGAAACCTGCGCCGGCGTCGTGCGCTGGCTCAAGGAGCAGAAAGCCGGCTTCCTGTATGGCGGAGTCAACGTGCCCATCGTGTGCGGGGCGGGCATTTTCGATTTGAGCGTGGCCGAAGGGCCGCCGCCGGACGCCGGCAGCGGCTACGCGGCCTGCCAGGCCGCCTCCGACAGCGAATCCCGTCGGGGGCCCACAGGGGCCGGTGCCGGCGCAACAGTCGGGAAAGCCCTCGGCCCAGCTGGAGGCATGGCCGGCGGCTTGGGCATGGCGAGCGCGCGCGCCGGCCAGCACACGGTGGCCGCCATGGCGGTGGTGAACGCCTTCGGCGACGTTGTGGGCCGGCATGGCGACATCGTCGCTGGGGCCCGGCGGCCGGACGGCTCCTTCGCCGGTGCCATAGACCTCATCGCCGAAGATGGCCTGCTGCGCCGAGCCACGCCATCAAACACCACGCTGGCCATCGTGGCCACTACGGCCCCGCTCACGCGGGAGATGGCGGTCAAGCTGGCGCAAATGGCGCACGACGGCCTGGCCCGCGCCATCCGGCCGGCACACACCATGGTCGATGGTGACATCGTGTTCAGTCTCTCTGTGCCGGCGCCGGGCGCTGAGCCAGCCGACGTCAGCGCGCTCGGCGCGATGGCGGCCGAGGCCGTTCAGGACGCGATCCTAGATGCCATGCGGCCGGAGTAGCTCAGGGTGACTCTCTCGCAGCGCCTCCTGCCACTCGGCCGGGTTTGGCACCCACAGCCGCAGTCGCGGTCCGAAGCGCCTTGCTGGCCGCAGCGCGATCTCCCCTGACGGGCCGAACTCGATTGCCTGCACCGACAGCGGCCGCGCCGGCACGAGCCAGGCCGCCGTGACGTCACGCTGCGTCGTCACCAGGAACACCCGCAGCGACAGCAGCAGCCGAAAATTGGTAAGCCGGGCGCGGTAGGGGCCCTGCCGCCACCCGAGCAGCAGCGTCCGCGTCTGGACCATCACTCCCTGGCTCTCAACCAGCAGGCGCTCGCCGGAATCGAGAGCCGCCGCTCCCGTCCGGTGCAGCCCGGCCCAGCCGGCCAGCGCGCGGATGGCCACCACCAGCAGCAGCGCGCCGCCCAGCAGGTTGAAGAACGCGCTCAGGTCATAGCTCGGCACCAGCTGCCCCGCAGCCAGGAGCACCAGGCCCGCCACAAAGGCGAGGCTGACGCTGGGTGCATAGCGCATTATCGGTATGTCATCCTGAGCGAAAGCGAAGGACCTTTCCGGCAGGCCCGTCTCCGGCAAGGTTCTTCGTCGCCTCCCTCAGAATGACATCAACCACCATCCCCCAGTATGCGCACAAGTGGCGGGTGTTCGCCACGGTCGCGTGCGGCTCGTTCATGGCCACCATCGACCTCAGCGTCGTCAATCTGGCGCTGCCGAGCCTGCGCGCCACCTTCGGTATTGACGTCGCCCAGGTTGAGTGGGTCGTCTTGAGCTATCTGCTGACGATCACCAGCCTCCTTCTAACGATGGGCCGCTTGGCGGACCTGGTCGGCCGGGCGAGGCTCTACAACCTGGGTTTCGTGGTGTTCACCGCCGGCTCCATCCTGTGCGGCGCCTCGCCAAGCATCCTGGCGCTGATCCTGTTCCGGCTGGTCCAGGCCGTGGGTGCGTCGATGCTCATCTCGTCGGCGACAGCGGTCCTGCTGGACGCCTTTCCGGCCAACCAGCGCGGCCAGATCATGGGCCTCAACGGCACCATCTTTTCGGCCGGTGCGATGGTTGGGCCCACGCTTGGCGGCGTGCTGCTGACTTACCTGGGCTGGCGCTCCATCTTCCTGGTCAACGTGCCGGTTGGTGTGCTGGGCATGATCCTGGCCTTCCGTTTCTTGCCGCGGCAGCCCGGCCTCAAGAACGTCCGCTTTGACGTCCTGGGCAGCGTGCTGCTGGGCCTGTCGATCGTGTTTCTGCTGCTGGCCATCAACCAGGGCCAGCAGGTTGGTTGGACGGCTCGCGTGCTGGCCCTGGCGGCGGCGGCCGTACTGCTGATTGTGGCGTTTATCGCCCGCGAGCTCACGGCTCCAGAGCCGCTGCTGCGCTTTGGCCTGTTTCGCACGCGCGGCTTCACCAACGCCTTGCTGGCCCAAACGGCCTGCTCGCTGGCGATGGCCAGCAACCTCTTCTTGCTGCCGTTCTTCCTGGTGGCCATCCAGGGCCGGCCGGAGGCCCAAGCGGGCACCATCCTGCTGGCCAGCTCCCTGACCAGCTTCCTGATCCAGCCGCTGGGCGGCTGGCTGGCCGATCGCTTCGACGTCCGCTACGTCGCCTCCAGCGGTCTCCTGATCAGCTTGTTCGGCTACTGGCTGTACAGCGGCGTGAACGCTAGCTGGTCCACTTTGGACCTGGTGTGGCGGCTGGTGGTCATGAGCATCGGCTTCGGCGTGTTCATGAGCCCTAACGCCGCCGCCGGCTATCGCTACGTCGCGCCGGGGGAGCGAGGGCTGGCGGTCGGCACCATGGGCTTCAGCCGCAATCTCGGCTTTACTGTTGGGACGGCCGTGGCCGCCAGCGTGTGGACCTTGCGCGCCATGGTCGATGCGCGGGCTCTAGGACTGGACGCCGCCAGTAAGCAAGCTGAAGTGGCAGGCCTGCACGACACGTTTCTCATCGTGGCTGGGCTGATTGTCATCGCCCTGCTGTGCTCCGTCAGCCGTAAATAAACAGCCCATCCGCCACGGGCCGCTCTTTCCCATCCGACGGGTGGTTGACGATGCCGGCGAATGGCTGGCCGGGATGCCGCACCGCCATCTGCGCCGAGCCGCCGCTGTCGAAGGCCATGGCGTTCCAGGCGCCGATCGTCTGGAAGTACCAGGAGAATTGCGGCCGCGTGAGGCCCTGGTAGGGCCGGCCCTCGTGCCCATCCGCCACCACCAGCGACAGCCGCCGGCCATCCTGGCTGATGCCGACGCCGGACACCGGGTAAGGCCGGTTGGTCTCGAACGCGGCGGGCGCCTCCGGGTCTTGGTAGGGCAAGCCGTTTTTGACCAGGATTGGGCCGCCCCCGATAGCCGTTTGCAGATCCCGCCAGTCGGGATGGGATGTGTAGTTGAGCTGAATGCGGGCGCCCAGCGGTACGTACAGCGACAGCCAGGTGGCCGCCACGCCCTCGCCGGCCAGCACCACTGTGTCGCCGTTCACTGGCGGCACGCTGTCATGGCCGGGCTCCACCGAGCGCACAACGTAACTGTCTTTGACTGGATCGAGGTACACCAGGGTGGCGTTCTTGGCCGCCAGTACTGAGCCCATCGACTGGTTCACGGCGATGACCTTGTGGTCCATCAGTGGCAGGTTGAGGGCTTCGATGGGGAACGTCATGCCGCTGTTCAGCACTTTGAGCGAGCCCTGCCAGGTGTATTTGCCGATGTTCGCCTCGCCGTTGTCGGTAAAGGCGAACACTGCCCAGTGGTTCCCACTGCGGATGAGATTTCCGTTCTGGACGGTCCAGTTGAGGGGTACGCCCGAGGTATGGATGGCGAAGTAGTCGCCGTTGATGCCGGCCAGCGCGCCGGTCCGGTTCGCCATCGAGCTGACCGTCTCGCCGGTGCTGACCACAGAGTTGTGGGCCAGGACGCTGGACAAGCTGACCCCAGGCGCCGACAGATCGGCATCGAGCTGATAGATGCGCAGCACGTTGGGCCAAATCAGCAGCTCGAGCGAGCTGAGGGTCACACCCGGCCGCAGCTCCTCCACGTGGGTCGTCTGGGCTTTGATGGTGGGCCAGCCAGGCAGCGGGCCGATGCGGCCGCCGCTGGGCACCTCTACCGCCAGCGCAGGCGCTGAAGTCAGGGCCGCCAAGCCAAGCAACCCACCGAGAATCGAGGCAGTGCGCCGAAGCCGCATGTCCCCGTTCTACCCGCAGCTTCGCCGAGCGTCACTCCCGCACCGCCGAATAGGCTAGGGATGGGCGGTTGCCATAAGCCGAGCCATAGCCCGTTCCTGCTAGCTAAGGGCTATGATGCTGCGCACTATGAGCACCGAACGTCTTTTTGGAGCCGTCCTCGTCACCTGTGGTATCGCGTTGGCCAGCTGCGGCGGCGGGGCAGCGCCCACCTCAGCGCCTCCGCCGAGCCCGGCTGCTAGTAAGCCCGCCGCGAGTGCAGCGGCGTCCGCCAAGCCTGTTGCCTCAGCAGCCGTGGCAAGCGCCAGCGCCGCGGCGAGCAGCGGAAGCACCATCAAGGTCGGTATCCTGCTGCCTCTTACCGGCCCCCTGGCACAGGTGGGCAACGATAGCCAGGATGGCCATAACCTCTACTTTCAGGCCATCAACAACACGGCGGCCGGCCGCAAGATCGAGCCAATGTTCGTGGATACCCAAGGCCGTGCCGACCTGGCGCTGACGAAAGCCAAGCAGCTGGTCGAAAGCGACAAGGTGAGCCTGCTGATGGGCGTCAACGGCACGCCTGAGTGCTACGCGCTGGGGCCCTATGTGAAAGAGGCGCAAGTGCCGCTGATCGTCAGCACCAACTGTGGAGCGCAATCGCTGACCACCGATCCCAAGTACGCCAGCCCGTACCTATCCCGGGTTACGCAGACCAGCCTCGGCCAGAACGACCCTGTGGGCGACTGGATGTACAAGAAGGGTTACCGCAAAATCGCTGTGCTGGCAGCCGACTTCGGTGGCTCGCTGGAGGCGCTGGACGCGGCCGCGGGCACGTTCATCAAGCGCGGCGGCCAGATCGTGCAGGAGCAGTACCCGGCGCTCGGCACCAGCGATTACGGCCCCTTTGTGGCGCAGCTGAATACCCAGGTCGATGCCATTGCGACGGTCTTCTTTGGGGCCGACGCGCTGCGCTTCTACCAGGCCTACAGCAACTACGCCGGGCAGCGCAAGCCGCAGATCGTCGATCTTTCGGCCGGCATAACGGCCGGTCCGAATCGCAGCCAGCTGGGGGACAAGGTGCTGGGCATCATCAGTAGCTATCCCTACAGCACCGCCTTCGACAGCCCGCAGAACGCGGCCTACATCAAGGCCTACAAGCAGAAGTACCCGGACCGCTACGTGGCCAAGGACTCGGCCAACAGCTACGCCGGCGCCATGGTCCTCGAAGCGGCCATCAAGAAGGTGAACGGCAACGTCGAGGACAAGCAGAAGTTTCTCGAGGCGATCTATGCCACCAACATCGAGACCAACAAAGGACCGGTCAAGCTGGACAACCACCACGACGTCGTCCAGAACGTGTACATGTTCGAGATGCTCAAGAACGGCAGCAGCCTCGACGAGCACCTGCTGGAGACCTACAAGGACGTTCCGGCCATCGGTCTGGACCGCACGCCCGAAGAAGCCGCCAAGTTCCCGATTGGCCAGATGAAAGGCAAGTGGGTGGGCATGACCAAGGAGCAGCTGGCGAAGCTGACCAGTTGATTCCCATCTACTCTTAGGCCCATGTGGTGGCTGCTGGTCCGGCTGAGCGTCAGCGGCGGGCTACTGGCCTGGCTGGTGCACCGCATCAACCTGGGCGCCATCCTCAACAACCTGGCCCACGCGTCGCCGTGGTGGGTGCTGTGGGCCAACGTGCTGACGGCGCCGGTGATCCTGCTGGTGAGCTGGAAGTGGCAGATCCTGCTGCGCGCGGCCGGCGTCAGCGAATCGCTGCCGCGGCTGCTGCGAATGAACCTGGTCGGCGGCTTTTACAGCCTCGTGCTGCCCGGCGAGGAGACCGGACAGCTCATGAAAGGGCTTATCCTGGCGCGCCACACCAAGGGCGACGCCGTGGCCGCCTCGATCGTGGTGGACGAGATCCTCGGCACGCTGTCGATCTTCACCATCGCCCTCGGGGCGCTGGCACTGACCCACGGCTTCCCCCTGCGGGCGCCGATCGCCGGCGCGATCGCCCTCATGCTGACGCTGTTCCTCATCGCGCTGTTCGTCGCCCTGGTGCCGCGCTTCCATGGCCTGGCGCGGGCCACC
>WNFB01007139.1_pt1 | contig 14904 bp, 14 predicted proteins | sample 5400501 | NCBI WGS metagenome assembly WNFB01 (sample SAMN13153341, study PRJNA577476) | soil metagenome | isolation source: 200 cm saprolite under Douglas fir tree site 2 hole 1 | place: USA:California | collected 2015-04-18
GCCGCGCGGCGGCCGGCCGCTCGGCCACGTCCACGCCGTCGATGCACACCCGCCCGCCGGTGGGCGGGAAGTAGCCGGTCAGCACGCGCATCAGGGTGCTCTTGCCGCTGCCGTTCGGCCCGAGCAGCGCCGCCACCTCGCCGCGCCCGATGGTGAACGACACGTCGTCCACCGCGCAGGTGGTCCCGTAGTACTTGGTCAGATGCTCGACGCTGATCACGCTACTCTCGACGCTGAGCACGCCAATGCCGCCGGCGGCAAGCCCTCACGCCCCCCTCAATACCGCGCGCCAGCCGCCGCGCAACCGCGCCGCGCGCGGGCGCAGGTCGACCGGCACGTTCACGCGAGACCCGGCCGGCGGCGCGGGGGACGTCCTCGCGGCGACCTTCGAGTGCGCCGAGCGACATGCTCCGGCAGCGGAGCCCAGGTGAGCGGCGCGCGAGCGGGAGCTGCGAGGGCGTCCCCCGTGCCACCGACCGCAACCTCGGTTCAGCTCGCCTAGTGCCCGACCCGCGCCGCGCCCTCGCGCTCGCGCCTCTTCCGCCGGCGCGCGTGGATGATCTCGTCCATGACGATGACGGCGATCGAGAAGAGCGTGACGATGATGACCGATTCCCAGAGACCCATCGCCGCCTCCTAGCTGACGGCCGCGGCCTGCGCCGCCACCGCGGGCCGCCGCGACGCCTTCGCCGCCTCCTTCAGGATGAAGCGCGGCCGGAAGTACGAGATCATGACGGGCAGCAACGTCTCCGAGGCGGCGAAGCTCACGAACATCCAGATCGCGAGCAACCCGCCCATGACGGCGTTGAAGCGGATGTTGGAGAAGGTCCACAGCGCCGTGCTGCCCACCATGGCGACGGCCGTGAAGCTGACCGCCTTGCCCGAGGTGACCAGCGCCTCGCGGACCGACAGCTCGAGGTCCCCGTTCACCCGGATCTCCTCGATGATGCGGGAGAGGATGTAGAGGCCGTAGTCGATCCCGAAGCCCACGCCGACGGTCACCAGCGGCAACGTGTTCACGTTGACGCCGATGCCCCACACCGCCATGGCGGCGTTGATGATGACGTTCGAGATGAAGAGCGGTGCCAGCAGGTAAACCCCCGCCGCCCACGAGCGGTAGGTGAACAGCACGATGATGTAGATCGTGCCGAAGCCGAGGAAGTTCATGAGCAGGTCGTTGCGCACCAGCTCCTCGTTGGCGGCGGCGAGCACGCCGATCAGGCCGCCGGCCAGCTTGAAGGTCGCCTTGCCCCCCATGTCGTTCTTCGGGTCGGCGATGAAGTCCTTACACTCCTGGATGATGCGCGCGATGTTGTCGCCCTTGTGGTTGCGGGCGAAGAAGGTGACGTGGGAGGTGGTGTAGCTCGGATCGACGTACTTCGCGGTCTCGGTCGGGGGCGAGCCGGAGAAGAAGATGAAGAAGGTCTGCGCCACGTCCCGCGAGTTGTTGGGGATGACGCCCCACTTCGGCTCCAGCTCGTGGAAGACCATGTTCACGCCGCGCAGGATGTCGGTGAGCGAGAAGCTGTAGCCCACGTCCCGGTCGCGCTCGAGGTAGCGCTGGAAGTTCTCCATGGTGCGCAGCACCTGGGGGTCCTTCATCGCGTCGCGATCCTTGCCCTCCGCCACCACGATGAGCGGTTCCACGCCGCCGAACTTGTCCTGGATGTGCGAGTGCGAGACGTTGTACGGCGAGTCCTCCCACACCAGCGGCGAGGCAGAGGTCGGGTCGCCGACGATCAGGCCGCGCATGAGGTAGAGGCCGACCGCGAACAGCGCGAGCCAGAAGACGAGCGTGGTCACCTTGCCGACCGACGACAGGTTCCAGTCGGTGATGCGGTTGATGAGCGCCTTGTACCAGCCCTTCTCGCGCGCCATCACGACCTCGGGGTCGGGGGCGCGGAGATAGTAGTAGACGACCGGGTTGAGCAGCAGCTCGGCGACGGTGATGGCGAGGATCCACCACGAGGCGACGATGGCCAGGTTGCGCAGCATGACGATCGGCACGAGGATGATGACCAGCACGCCGAGCGCGTCGGTCGCGATGCCGGAGAAGGTGGGCACGAAGAGCTCGGCGAAGGCCGCGACGATCGCCTTCCGCTGGTTCCAGTCGTGGCGCTCGAACTCCTCGTAGTAGCGGTCGTGCATCTGGATCGCGTGGCTCACGGCGCGCGCCGTGATGAGGAACGGCATCACCAGGATGAGGGGGTCGAGAGTGAAGCCGATGATCTTCACGAAGGCGAGGCCCCAGAAGGCCGCGATCACGCCCGTCAGCGTCGGCCGCAGCGCGCCGCGCCAGTCGTGGAAGTACATCCAGCGCAGGATCCACTCCATGCAGTAGGTGACGGTGAGGATCCAGAACACGTCGTTGGCGTAGCTGTAGACCCAGCCGTAGAGGCGCGGTTCGCCGGCGACGTAGATCTCGAGATCAGGCTCGGCGACGGTCAGCTGGTGGTCCTCGGTCGCTTCCCCCCGCTTGACGCCGAGCTTCACCGTCGCCCCGGGCTTGTACTTCTGCATCACCGCCGCCAGCTCGACGCGGTCGATGACCGGCTTGCCGTCGACCGACACGATCGTGTCGCCCGCCTTGAGGCCCGCCTTGTCCGCGGGCGTGTCGTGGTAGACCACCTCGACCACGGCGGCCGCGGTCGTCTCCCCCTTGACCGCGTCGCGCGACTTGATGAGGGCGCCGATCCAGCCATTCTCGAAGGGCGCGATCACGCGCTGGTTGATCTCGTCGAAGGTCCGCCGGTGGTCCAGGCGCGATTCGATGAAGTTGGCGCGCACCAAAGCCGCCCGGTCGTCCAGCGAGACGAGCAGACCGTAGATGCTCTCGGTGTTGTGGACGATGCGCTTGATGTTGGCGGCATCCTCGGCCGTGCGCGGCATCTGGATCATGACCGGCTCGGCCTTCAGGAAGCCGCCCGCCTGGGCGCGCAGGTAGCGCGTCGTGCGGTGGCCAATCGAGTCGATCTGGTTGTGGTTGACACCGTAGACGCGGTCTACCTCCTCGGTGATCTTGTAGATGCGGTCCAGGGTGGAGACCGTGAAGATGTCGCCCTCCTTCACCTCGACCATCAGCTGGATGTTGTTGGCGCCGCCGAAGGTCCCCGCGTACTTGTTGTGGATCTGGACGAAGGGATGGCTCTGCGGCAGCAGGTCGCCGAAGCTCGTCGCGAGCGTCAGCTGCAAGGCGAGGTAGGCGAAATAGCCGGTCACGAGGAGCACGACGATCATGACCGGGTGGCGGTAGTCGATCAGCCGCTCGCCCAGCCAGTAGAGTGCTCGCTTGTCCTCTTCGCTCGCGGTTCCGCTGCTCATGGCAGGTTCTCCCGTCTCAGCCTTGCGACGGCAGCCAGGTCTTGCCGCCGTCCGTGGTGCGGTAGATGAGTCCGTAGCCGCCGACCAGCCAGCCGTTCTGCTGGTCGGAGAAGCTGAGCCCGCGCAGCCAGGTGAGGACGTCCTGTCCGAGCTTGGCGCGCTTCCACGCCGTCTCGCCCGGCAGCCGCCGCACCACCTCGCCCGCCGCGCCCACCGCCCAGCCCGAGCCGTCCGGCAGCTCGATCAGGCGGAAGAGCGGATCGACGAGCGGATACTCGACCTCGATCTGGTCGAAGCTCCAGCGCTGGCCGCCGTCGTTGGTGCGCGCGATGCGCCCCTCGATGCCGGCCGCGAGACCGCGCTGCGTGTCGATCATGTGGATGCCGTAGAGGGTCGGCAGGTCGAGCAGGTCGAAGATGCCGGTGCCCTCCATGAGCGTCTTCTCCTGCTCGTGCCAGGTCTCGCCGCCGTCGGTTGTGTGCATGATCTTGCCGAACTCGCCCACGATCCAGCCGTTCTTCGCGTCGACGAACTTGACGTCGTAGAAGATCGGATCGGCTGCCGCGAGGCTCTCGCCCCCGGTCATGTCGGCCTCCATCCCCACCTTGCGCGCGCGCCACGTCTTGCCGCCGTCGGAGGTCGAGGTGAGGATCGCGCGGTCGCCCACGGCCCACGCGTGATCGTTGTCGAGCGCCCAGAGCCCGAAGAGGTAGAGCGGCTGCTTCGAGCCGTCCTTGTCCTCGAAGAACGCGTTCGCCTCCTGCTTCGCCCAGGTCTTCCCGCCGTCGGCGGTGTGCAACATCAGGCCGTCCTGCCCCGAGATGAAGGCGTGCTGGTCGTCGGTGAAGCGCACCGCGTAGAGCGCCAGCTCGGTGCCGCTCGGCCGCGTCTCCCAGCTGCGCCCCCCGTTGGTGGTCTCGAGGATCTTGCCGTTGTAACCGACGACGAAGGCGCGGTCCTTGGAGAGCGCCTGCACGTCGTAGAACTTGTCGGTGACATAGATGGTGCGCTCCGCGAGCGGCACCTTCTCGAACTCGTGATGGCAGCCGAGCGTGAGCGCGAGGAGGGTGAACCCTCCCGGGATGATCCAGCGACGCATGTAGCCCCTCCCCCGGGCGCGAGACGGCGTCCCGTGAACGGGCGCGTAACAGACCCTCTTCCAAAATGTCAATGGGATGGCCCTTGCCCGGACTCCGCCTTGGGAAACCACTTGGGGACGTCCCCGGGCTCCACGATCAGCTGACGGTCGACCTTCCAGGCGCCATCCTCCTTGAGGAGGGTATAGAGCTCGTACTCGGTGAGGCCGAGCTGGTTCACGAAGCGGTCCTGGGAGGACAGGACGTTCGGGACGTAGGCCGTGGCGCCCTCGACCTTACCCGGGTGGACCGTGAAGTCGAAGATCTTCACGTCGGCGAAGGCCATCCCCGTCTTCTGCTCCTTCACCCACACCTCGCGGTCCTTGCCCTGCTTCATGGCCTTGGAGACCAGGTCGTAGGCCTCCTCGAACCTCCCGTCCTTCAGCGCCTGCAGGTACCGTCGAACCGTGTCCTCGGGGGAGGAGGGTTGGGCGGGGGCCGCGGCGCTCGCCTGCACCGCGAGGAGGAGCGCGCCGAGCGCCCAGCCGGCGAAGCGCGCGCGGGCCATGCGCGGTCCCTAGCACAAGCCGCCAGGCGGCCGGAAGCCGGCGACGAATCTGAGCCGCGCCACCATTTTTTCGCCGCATTCATCTTGGCCTTGCGCGGGGAATTCCCGCCGTTTTCTGCGTCCGCTGGTGGCACGTCACTTGCTGCCTGGCGGGCCGCATGGACGACAACGCAGGAAACCTCATACGCACGCTCCGCCAGAAGCTCAGCATGACGCAGGAAGAGTTCGCGCACGAGATCGCGGTCACCGTCTCCACCGTCAACCGCTGGGAGAACGCGCACGCCGAGCCGAGCAAGCTGGCGTGGAAGGCGATCCACGAGCTGGCGCGCAAGCGCGGGCTGGGCGACGCCATTCTCGCCCGCTCCGGCGCGGTCGCCAACGGCTGAGCCCCGGGCCAGCGCGGGAGAGGCGAGATCTGGTCGCCCCGGCAATCGGATGACGCCCCAACCGCCCTCGGGCGCTCCGGCACGACACGCCTCGATCACCCCCGCGCCGCCGATGTGCCGCGCCGGCGCTCCGTTTTCCCCGTGACGTGTCAGAAGCGCACGGCGCGGGGGCGAACCGGGGCCAGCCGGCACGCCCCTTGCGTCACCCTTGACACACCCCCGGGGGCCGGAAGGCAAAGAGCGGCACACCGGGGCACGGGCGCGAGTCACACATGACCCAGTCGCAAGCCATCGCCGCCCTCGAGCCAACCGAGCAGGCCAAGGTGCTCGTCGTCGAGGACGATCCGGACATCCGCAAGATCCTCGAGATGTTCCTCGGCGAGAAGGGCTTCCGCGTGAAGAGCGCCGACGGCGCGCCGCGCGCCCTCGAGCTGCTCGCCGAGGAGCCGATCGACGTGATCCTCTCCGACGTGCGCATGCCCGGCATGAGCGGCCTCGACCTGCTGCGCCACGTGAAGGAGCAGGATCCGGAGATCCAGCTCGTGCTCATGAGCGCCTACTCCTCGGTCAAGGACGCGGTCGAGGCGATCCAGCTCGGCGCCGCCGACTACGTCGAGAAGCCGATCGACTTCCGCCGTCTCGAGCGCGTGCTGCATGCGGTGCTCGAGAAGCGCCAGCTCCAGCATCGCACGCGCATCCTCGAGCAGCGTCTGCAGGGCTGCGTCACCTTCGAGGGCATGGTCGCCCGCTCGCAGCAGATGCTGTCGGTGTTCGCCTTCATCGAGCGCCTGGCGCGCTATCCCACCACGGCGCTGGTGCTGGGCGAGAGCGGCACCGGCAAGGAGCTCGTCGCTCGCGCGCTGCACAGCCTCTCGCCGCTCCACGACCGCCCCTTCGTGGTCTGCAACTGCACGACCCTCGCGCCCACGCTCCTCGAGAGCGAGCTCTTCGGCCACGTGCGCGGCGCGTTCACGGGCGCCGACCGCGACCGCAAGGGACTCTTCGAGGCGGCCCACGGCGGCACCATCTTCCTCGACGAGATCGGCGAGCTGCCGGTCGCCGTGCAGGTGAAGCTGCTGCGCGTGCTGGAGAACCGGGAGATCAAGCGCATCGGCTCGCCCGATCCGCTGCACGGCGACATCCGGGTGATCGCCGCCACCAACCGCGACCTGACGGACATGGTGCGCCAGTCGACCTTCCGCGACGACCTCTTCTACCGCTTGAACGTGGGCGCGATTCACCTCCCGCCACTGCGCACTCGCCCGGACGACGTCGAACCGCTCGTGCAGCACTTCGTGGGCATCTTCAACCAGCGCCTGGGGCGCACCGTGAGCGGGACCGCTCCCGAGGTGCTCGACATCTTCGCCCGCTACCACTGGCCCGGCAACGTGCGCGAGCTCGCCAACGTGATCGAGCGCGCGATGGTGGTCTGCAAGTCGAGCGTGATCGTGCCCGAGAGCTTGCCCCCGCATCTCTTCGATGTCCGTCCGACACAGCAGCCCGACGGGCTCGAGATGCCCGACCTGAGCCTCCAGGCCGCGGAGCGGGAGCAGATCCTGCGTGCGTTGCAAGCGTCGGGGGGCAAGCGCGTCGAGGCAGCGCGCCGACTGGGGCTCTCGCGGCGGACGCTCTACCGCAAGCTCAGCCGCTACGGGATCTCGTGAGGGGAAGGGCCATGGACGAACCCTTGTACGCACTTTGTCTGAGCACCGACCCGGCCGTGTCGAGCACGGTCGTCGCGATGCTGGCGCGCATCCCGGGCTTCGCGGTGACGGCGCGCGAGCTCGACTACCAGCTCGGCTCGCTCGAGCTCCAGGACTTGCGCGAGCCCCATCTCGCGATCGTCATCCTGGGCGACGACCCGACGTCCGGCCTGGCGGTGATCGAAGAGGTGCACCGGAGCGCGCCCGCGACGCAGGTGCTGGCGGTCTCGGCCAACGAGCGGCCCGAGACGATCGTCACCGCGATGCGGGCCGGTGCGGACGAGTTCCTGCCCCTGCCCCTCGACCTGAACGCGCTCCTGAAGGTGTGCATCAAGGTGTCGGCGCTGCGCCGCCAGACGAAGGGCAACGGCCCCGCACAGCACGCGGAGTTCTGGGTCGCCTACGGCGCCAAGGGCGGCTTGGGCACGACCACTCTGGTGGCCAACCTGGGGATCGCGGTGCAGGCCACGGGGCGCAGCACCATCCTTGTCGACCTCGACCTCCTCTCCGGCGACCTGGCGCTCTTCCTGAACATGTCCCCCAGCTACACGCTGCGCGACATCGCCGCCAACCACAAGCGGCTCGATTCGGTCTACTTGCAGGGAACGATCGCGCGGCACCGCTCTGGTCTCGAGCTGATCGCCGCCCCCGTCCCGCTCCCGGGCGAGGCGCCGCTCGCGCTCTCGAGCGAGCTGACGCTCGGCGTGCTCAAGCTGCTCGACACCACCCACCAGGTGGTGCTCATCGACACCACCTCGGCGCCGCTCGACGCGACGCGCGCCGCGCTCACCAACGCCGATCGCATCTTCCTGGTGACCGAGCTCACCCTGCCGGCGTTGCGCGCCTCGGTCCGCGCGCTCGCCTGGCTGCGCGAGGAGGGCATCGAGCTCGAGAGCACGGTCGAGGTCGTGGTCAGCAAGTACGCCAACCGCTCGTGGGAGGTCGCGCCGCCGGAGGCCGCCAAGACCCTCGGGCTACCCATCCGCGCGCTCCTCCCGCGCGACGACGCCGCCGTGTACACGGCGGTGAACAGCGGCCTGCCGCTCGACGAGGTGAAGGGCGGCGCCGCGCTGCAGCGCGCGATCGCCGGGCTGGTGGGGGGGAGCGAAGCCGGGCAGACGCAGAGCCCGATGATGAAGAGCTTCCGGCGCTTCTTCTCGGCGACGGAGCGGAGAGCCTAGACGATGAGCGTACCGAACGGCACCGTCTCGGGGCCGGCGCAGGGCGGCGCCGGCTCCGCGAGCCACCGACTGCAGGAGCTGAAGCGGCGCGTGCACCGCGAGGTCCTCGAACGCCTCGACCTGGGGATGCTCGCCTCGCTCGACAGCACGCAGGCCGAGGAGCACATCCGCACCGCGCTCCAGGGCCTGCTGCAGAGCGGCTTCACCGAGCTGTCGGGCAGCGAGCACGAGAAGCTGGTCGAGGAGATCGGCTGCGAGATCTTCGGGCTGGGCCCGCTCGAGGTCTTCCTCAGCGACGGCGACGTCTCCGACATCCTGGTGAACGGCCCGGGCGCGGTCTACGTCGAGAAGCACGGCCGGCTCACCCTGACCGACGTCACGTTCCACGACGAGGCGCACCTGATGCGGGTCATCGACCGCATCGTGTCGGCGGTCGGCCGACGCGTGGACAGCGACTCGCCCATGGTGGACGCGCGCCTCCCCGACGGCTCGCGCGTGAACGCCATCGTCCATCCCCTCGCGCTGCGCGGCCCCTGCCTCTCCATACGGCGCTTCGGCCGCGAGCCCTTTCGCATCGACAACCTGCTCGCCTTCGCCGCCCTGACGCCGCAGATGGTGCGCTACCTGGCGGCCGTCATCCAGGGTCGCCTGAACGTCATCATCTCGGGCGGGACGGGCGCTGGAAAGACGACCCTGCTCAACTGCCTGACCAGCTTCATCCCGCACCACGAGCGCGTGGTGACCATCGAGGATTCCGCCGAGCTGCAGCTCCAGCAGCCGCACGTCGTGCCGCTCGAGACCCGCTCGCCCGACCTGGACGGCCACGGCGAGGTCACGCAGCGCGACCTGGTGCGGAACGCGCTCCGCATGCGGCCCGACCGCATCGTCGTCGGCGAGGTGCGCGGCGCCGAGGCCCTGGACATGCTCCAGGCGATGAACACCGGCCACGACGGCTCGCTCACCACCGTCCACGCCAACTCGCCGCGCGAGTGCCTGCAGCGCCTCGAGGTGATGGTGCTGATGGCGGGCTACGACCTGCCGGTGAAGGCGATCCGCCAGCAGGTCGGCTCCGCCATCAACGTGCTCATCCAGGCGTCGCGCCTGTCCGACGGAACACGCAAGGTCGTGCGCATCAGCGAGATCGTCGGCATGGAAGGCGACCAGCTCCAGCTCCAGGACCTGTTCGACTTCGTGCAGACCGGGATCACCCCCGAGGGGCGGGTCCAGGGGCAGTTCCGCGCCAGCGGGCTGCGCAGCCGGTACTTCGACCGCCTGGTGGCCGCGGGCGTGAAGCCCGAGGACATCCTGCCCGTGCCGGTGGAGCGTTGAGCGAGCGAACCGTCATGGTCGCGCGGCCCGTGCCCGCGTGACGAGGAGACCCAGCGCCATGTTGGACTCGGAACAGAAACCGCGCATCCTCATCGTGGAGGACCACCCGATCATCGCGGAGCTGGTGGAGACGCGGCTCCGCATCGAGGGGATGGACCCGGTGACCTGCCCGGGCGGGCGCGACGCGCTCGCCATCATCGGCTCGCAGCCGCTCGATGCCGTCATCCTGGACATCATGATGCCCGATGTCGACGGCTACGAGGTCTTGCGCTATATCCGTTCGCAGCCCGCGACGCGCAACCTGCCGGTCATCTTCCTCACCGCCAAGTCGACGCCCGCGGACGTCGAGAAGGGCCTCGCGATGGGCGCGAACTACTACATCACCAAGCCGTTCAGCGGCCTCGACCTGGTGCGCAAGGTGCGCATCTGCCTCGAGGAGCGCCGCGCCGCCGTGAACGGCAGCGTGAGCGGCCTCTTCCTCCTCGACACCGGCGCCAGCTACTGCGTGATCAACGCGAGCGTCGCCCGCCGCCTCGGCCTCCGGGCCACCGGCGAGCAGACCACGTTCTCAACCGCCAACGGCCTGGTCCGCGCCCCGGTAGTCTCCATCCGCTACTTCGACCTGGGCAGCAACCGTGCCCGCGACGTGAAGGCCGTGGTCCACGACGCGGTGCTACCGCCGCTCGACGGCATCGTCGGGCTCAGCTACCTGAACAACTTCAGCTACGCGGTCGACGCCAAGCAGCGCGTCCTGCGACTTCGTCCCGGGGGTTGAGCGCGGCCCTGCGCCGGCCGCGCTGGGTACCCCGGCAGCGCGGACGTGCCGGCGCAGAGAGGCGCTGCGACGACGCCCCCGTCCCCGCGCTCGAGACGCCACGGCTCAGACGCCGAGGACGTTTATCGTGCAGGCGGAGCCGAGGCCGATGACGTGCGACAGGCCGACCTTGGCGCCTTCGACCTGGCGGGCGGCGGCGGAGCCGCGGAGGTGAGAGGTCACCTCGAAGATGCCGGCGACGCCGGTGGCACCGAGCGGGTGGCCCTTGGACAGCAAGCCGCCGGAGACGTTCACGGGGATGCGGCCGCCGTGCGTGGTCTCGCCCTCGTCGATCATGCGCCCCGCCTCGCCGTCCTTGCACAGGCCCAGGTTCTCGTAGTGCAGCAGCTCGGCGGTGGCGAAGCAGTCGTGCAGCTCGACCAGGTCGAGGTCGTCGGGCCCGATGCCGGCCAGCTCGTACGCCTTGCGGGCAGCGTTGCGCGTGAGCGTGCTCACGTCCGGCAGGGTCAGATCGCGCTCCGTCCACGGATCCGAGGTGAGGACGGAGGCCAGCACCTTCACCCGGGCCCCGAGCCGGCGCGCCTTCTCGGCTGAGACGACGATCGCGGCGGCCGCGCCGTCGCCGGTCGGGCAGCACATGTAGAGGGTGTTCGGATAGGCGACCATGCGCCCCTCGAGCACGTCGTGCAGGCTCACCTCGTTCTGGTACTGCGAGAACGGGTTCCTGGTCGAGTGCTTGTGATTCTTCACCGCCACCTTCGCGAACTGCTCCTGCGTGGTGCCGTGGCGGCGCATGTGCTCCATGCCCGCCTGGCCGAAGACCGCTGGCATGAGGCCGCTGCCGATCACGCCCTCGGTACGGATACCGGAGCCGCCCCCGCCGCCGAGGAGCCCCATCTTGCCCATCTGCTCGACGCCGACGGCGAGCGCGATCTCGTGCGCGCCCGAGGCGACGGCCATCCACGCCTCGCGGAACGCCGTCGAGCCGGTGGCGCAGGCGTTGGCCACGTTCACCACCGGGATGCCCGTCTGGCCCACCTCCTGGAGAATGCGCTGCCCGACCATCGCGTTCGCCTGGAAGACGCAGCCGGCGGCCATGAGCTCCACGTCTTTGATGGAGAGGCCGGCGTCCTTGAGCGCGAGGAGCACGGCCTCGGCGCCCAGGTCCGGAACGTCCCGCTCCGGGTAGCGACCGAAACGAATCATGGCGACCCCGGCGACGTACACGTCTCGCATGGCGGACTCCCGAGCTAGCCCCGCGTGGGGCGGAAATAGAAGGCGATCACGTCGTTACCATCCCGGTCCTGCTGCGAGACGCCGGTCGTCATCTCGACCGGCATGCCGAAGCGGAGCTTCGCCGGGTCGGGCTCCACGTCGATCAGGTTGCAGCGCACCGCGACGCCTTCGGGCAGATCGACGATGCCGACCACGTAGGGCACCGGGACGCCGGGCATCGACTGGTGCACGATCGACCACACCCACACCGTGCCCTTGCGCGAGAGCGGGATCTCCTCGAAGGGTCCCTCGGCCGTGCACCTGGAGCATGCCCGCCGCGTGCCCAGGTAGACGGCGCCACACGGCTTGCAGCGCTGGCCGACCAGGTGCGGCTCGCCCGCATCGGGGAGGCGGAGGAAGGGAACGATCGGGCGGCGGCCGCGCGGCGCTGCGGAGGCGGAAGCGCTCACGGCGCTCGCGTACCACCGCCCTCGCGCCCTGTCCAGCCGCTGGCTGGTCACGGGAGACGGCGCGGAGTATGCCTGGCCTCATGGACGACTTTCGCGGACGGGTCGCGGTCATCACGGGCGGCGGCGCGGGCATCGGCGCGGCCATGGCGCGCGCGCTCGCGGCGCGCGGCGCACGCATCGTGCTCGCCGACCTCGATCCCGCGGCGATGGCGAGCGTGGCCGCGGACCTCGAGACGCGGGGCGCCGAGGTCCTCGCCGTGCCGACCGACGTGACCGCGCTGGAGAGCGTGCGCGCGCTCGCCGACGCCGCCGAGCGCCGCTTCGGGCCCGCGGACGTGGTGTGCAACAACGCGGGTATCGCGACCATGGGCGAGATCGCCGGCTCGACGCACGCGGACTGGCAGTACACGATGAACGTCAATTTCTGGGGCGTGGTGCACGGCGTGGAGACCTTCGTGCCCCGCCTCCTCGCGCGCGGGGCCGGCGGGCACGTCGTCAACACCGCTTCCATGGCGGGACTGGTCGGCATGCAGTGGCTCGGCGTCTACTGCGCCTCCAAGTTCGCCGTGGTGGGCCTCACCGAATCGCTGCACCGCGAGCTCGTCCCGCACGGCATCGGCGTCAGCGTGCTCTGCCCGATGGTCGTGCAGACGAACATCAACCAGAACTCGGTCCGCAACCGACCCGCCGCGCTGCGCAACCCGGAGGACCCCGGCGTGCCGGAGGGCGCGGCCATGATGGGCAGCGTCATCCAGCCCGACGAGGTCGCCCGCCGCGTGCTGCGCGGCATCGAGCGGAAGGACCTGTACATCTTCACGCACCCCGAGCAGCGGGGCATCCTGAAGCGCCGGGCGGCCCGCCAGGACCGCATGTTCGAGCCCGATCTATGGTAGGGCGCCCCGGAGAGCGCTAAAGGGACGCCGTGGTCGCCGCCGGCGCCCTCATCTCCGGAGCGGGCACCAACCTGCAGGCGATCATCGACCGCATCGCGGACGGCCGTCTCGCGTGCGCGCTCCGCCTCGTGGTCTCGAACCGCGCGGGGGCTCCCGGGCTCGCGCGGGCGGAGGCGGCCGGCATCCCGACCCGCGTCATCGACCACCGGGGCTTCGCCCACCGCGAGGACTTCGACCGCGCCGTGGTCACCGTGCTGCGCGAGGCCGGCGTCGAGCTGGTCCTGCTCGCGGGCTTCGACCGCCTGCTCACGCCGGTCTTCCTCGAAGACTTCCCGCTCCGCATCATGAACATCCACCCGGCGCTGCTGCCCTCCTTCAAGGGCCTCGACGCCCAGCGCCAGGCCCTCGAGTACGGCGTCAAGGTCGCCGGCGCGACGGTACACTTCGTCGACCAGGACGCCGATCACGGGCCGATCATCGTCCAGGGCGCGGTGGCGATCGGCCCCGAGGACACCGCGGACGACGTGCGCCGCCGCATCCTCGCCGTGGAGCATGAGATCTATCCCCTGGCCATCCAGCTCTTCGCCGAGGGCCGCCTCGTCGTCGAGGGGCGGCGGGTGATCGTCCGCGGCCCGCGCCCTGCCCTGCCGCCGCCGCTGATCCACCGCTGAGCCCGGGCGGGGGCGTTCCATTGAAATCTAAGGAGATCGCTGTTATGGGGCAGCGGGCAGCGGCGGATGGGACGATCCGGTAGAGGGAGGGACGGACGGAGCGCCGGGCATCCGCTGGCACCATCGGCACCGACGAGTCCGGCAAGGGCGACTACTTCGGGCCGCTCGTGGTGGCCGGGGTGTGCGTTCCCGCGGGCGGCCGGGAGGTCCTGGCGGCCCTCGGCGCGCGCGACAGCAAGACGCTGTCCGACGGTCAGGCGGAGCGCCTGGCCCGCACCGTGCGCGACGCCTACCCCACCTCCGTGGTGGCCATCGGCCCGGAGCGGTACAACGCGCTCTACGCCAAGATGGGCAACCTGAACCGGCTGCTCGCCTGGGCGCACGCGCGTGTCATCGAGAACCTGCTCGAGCAGCTCCCCGACTGTCGCGAGGCGATCTCCGACCAGTTCGGGGACGCGCGTCTCCTCGAGCGCGCGCTGCTCGAGCGCGGCCGCCACATCGCGCTGACCCAGCGCCCGCGCGCCGAGTCGGACCCGGTCGTCGCCGCCGCCTCGATCGTGGCGCGCGCCGAGTTCCTCCACCGGCTGGGGGCGCTCGCGGCGCGCTTCGCGATGCCGCTGCCGAAGGGAGCCGGCCCACCCGTGCTCGCAGCCGGCCGGGCCTTCGTCGCCCGCCATGGCGCCGATGCCCTGGGCCAGGTTGCGAAGCTCCACTTCCGCACCACCCGCCAGGTGACGGCCGCGGGCGCCTGATGGACGTCGCCGCCATCCTGGCCGAGGTCCGTACGCTCGCCAACCGGGGCGAGCTGCAGACCATCGTGGCGCGCTACGGGGCACTCGACGACACCCCGGAGAGCGAGACCTGGCACTCGACCGAGCTGCTCTACGAGATCGGGCGCGCCTTCGGCATGCTCGGCAACGAGGAGAAGGTCGAGCGCTACCTCCTGCGCTGCGCGGAGCTCGCCCCGCGCCGCGCGGCGGTCTTCCACTGCGCCATCGGCTGGTACTTCCAGCGCAAGAAGAAGTGGACGAAGGCGCTGCGCTGGTACGACCGGGCGCTCTCCTCCTTCCCGACCTACCACCTCTGCCTCTTCCGCCGCGGCTACTGCCTCGAGAAGGTGCACCGCCCGCGTGAAGCGGTGGAGGCCCTCGCGCGCGCGCGCCACATCTGGGACGAGGCGCCCGCCGAGCAGCGGCAGCGCGGCCGCGGCGTGCAGGTGCAGGTGCTCTTCCATCTCTCGCGCGGGCTGCGCGACCTGGGCGACTTCGAGGGCGCCGCCGAGGCGCTCGACCAGTGCTGCGCGCTCGACCGCGGCA
>WNFB01002961.1_pt1 | contig 14900 bp, 10 predicted proteins | sample 5400501 | NCBI WGS metagenome assembly WNFB01 (sample SAMN13153341, study PRJNA577476) | soil metagenome | isolation source: 200 cm saprolite under Douglas fir tree site 2 hole 1 | place: USA:California | collected 2015-04-18
CATTTCAGGGCGCTGCCTACGGCGGTGCCGTACACGATGCCGGCGCCCACTCCGGCAAGAGCGTAGGAGAGATACAGAGCGGTCAGCGACTCTGCCTTCCCACTTCCAACCCAGCCAAGCCCAGCCAGGACGCCCCCGAACATCACCAGTAATCTGGGGCCAAACCTGTCCACCAACCAACCCTCGAAGGGGACGAGCCAGGTTTCGAGGAGCACGAAGACGGTGAAGGTGACCTGGATGAGGGCCTGCTCCTGCTTGAGGTGCTTCTGGAGCGGCGGCACAAAGAGGGTCCAGCCGTACTGAAAGTTCGCCACCGCCACCATGCTGAGAACGCTGAAGAAGAGAATCATCCAGCGATTGGGTTCGCTGGCCTTAGAAGAGACTGCGGCTGTAGAATCAGCCATAAATACACCTCCTCGGTGGTTCAGACTTTAAGGGCTCACTGCAAACTTGCCAGTTCCCTATTTGCCTGCTGCCTGTTCCTAAGGGGTGCGACGCAAACCTAACTTACCCCGCTGGCTAGGCCGGCGGGTTGTCGGCTTCGACCTCTTTCCGGAAAGGGATTACCCCGGGAACCAGCCACTTGTTCCACATCTCATCCACTTTGCTCTGGAAATAATCGATATCGTCATTCGTGAAATGCGCAAACCTTCCTTGCTTGAGTAAGTAATTCCGCACGGGCTGCCGCTTAATCTTGCCGGCGGCGAGTTGCTGCGTCCTGCCGGTCAGCCTCAGCACCCCGTCTTCAACCTCGTATAGCGGCCAAACTCCTGTATTCACCGCCAACTCGCCCATTTCGTGCGAGAGGTAAGGATCGTAGTCCCAGCCCTTGGGGCACGGATCCAGCGAATGGATAAACGTCGGACCGCCGATCGACAGCGCTTTGCGAATCGTATTCATTCCGGCGAGAGCGTAGGACATGCACATCGTGGCTACATACCTGCATGTGGGATGGCCAACCGCCATCATGCCCGCCATGTTCTTCTTCCAGCGATGATGCATGATTCGCTTCACCTTCCCCGGAGGACTGAACGTCGTGTGCGCGCCCCAGGGTGTGCTGCCCGAAAGCTGGATGTCCGTATTGGCGTAGGACTCGTTGTCGTACATCAAGATGAGGAGGTTGTAGTCGGGATGAGTGAGCGTGGCGGAGATCGCTCCCACACCCATATCCGCTCCCCCTCCGTCGCCGCAGAAGGCGATCACATTAATGGGCTCATTCTTGATCTTGCCTTTCCGCATGAGCGCTTTCAGAGCTGCGGCTGTTCCCAGTGCGGCCGACCCGCTGCTGCCCAGCTGGGTGTGCATCCAAGGAATCACCCATGAGGTGCTGTAGTACGTGGTGTTGGCCACGTACATGCACCCGGTGCTGCCCAGTATGATCGTCCTGGGGCCTGCAGCCTTGGCCATTGTTTTCATCACCAGCGACGACTCGCAGCCCTGGCATGTCCTGTGACCCGAGGTGAAGAACTCCTCCAGTGGGATCTTCTTGACTGCCTTGAACGGATCCAACTTCTGGGTCGGATCAATTTGCACATACGTAGCCATGATTCCTCATCCTTTCTGATGGTTGAAACACATCAGCAAAAATGGATTACTCTCGCAACCCAATCCATTGCGTTAAAGGCTGCACTTTCGCCTCCGCGGCCTTGTAAACGGAGTCGGTCATTCTTTCCACATCGGGAACGGTTACCTCGCGGCCCCCGAGACCGCAGATGAAGCCCAGCACTGGCGGCCTCTTGCCGGGTGACGGGTAGAGCGCGTGGCGAACCTCCCCTGCCAGCACGCCTCCGAGATACGGCGAACCGAACGAGTAGTCACGATCGATGACCCCAACCGCGGAAAAGCGCCCCAAAGACTTGGCCAGCTCCTCAGCCGCAAATGGCCGGAACCAGCGCATACGCACGAAACCGACTTTCTTTCCTTGCTTGCGCATTTGTCGGATGGCGACTTTCACCGGGGTCGAAAGCGTCCCCATTCCCATCAACACAACATCGGCATCGTCGGTCTGATATTCCTCGAAGAACGGATTGCCGTAGGAGCGGCCTAAGATCCGTTCGAAATCGGCGTAGGCTTCCTTGATGACGCCAAAGGTCCGTTCCATGGCCGCGTAGTTCTGCCGCCGGATTTCCATCACCCAATCTTCGTTGGCCTGCGGGGCCACGGTGATGGGATTGTCGGGATGGAGCAGCAAGTCAGCGCGGTTGTAACGCGGCAGGAACTCATTCACTTTTTCTTGCGATGGAATTTTGACCAGCGCCTGGGAGTGGGTCAGGAACGCGCCGTCGCAACTGATCGCGCAGGGCAGGAATATGCGCCGATCCTCCGCTACGCGATAGGCGATCAGGGCTGTGTCCAGCGCTTCCTGTGCGTTGTCCACCCAGACCAGTTGCCAGCCGAGATCGCGGACCGCCAGCGCGTCGTTGTGCTCCACGCCAAATGCACCAGGGTCGTCCAGGGCCCGGTTGCCCACCATGACCACCATGGGAATGCGCAAGGCGGGCGTAACCGTCAGCGCTTCCATGGCGTACATCCAGCCGACGCCGCTCGAGCCGCAGAACACGCGTGCGCCGCAGGCCGAGGCATGCTTCACGATTTCAAATTGGGAGTGTTCGCCCTCCGCCACGATATACTCGCAGTCCATTTCACCGTTGGCCACCAGCTTTGCAACGTACTGCATGACGGTGTCGTAGGGGCGAATTGGATAAGCAGTAATTACGTCGACATCGGCCAGCTTGCACGCGACCGCAATGGCTTCACTGCCAGTGATTAGGGCTGTTTCGTCAGTCTTGCGCTGCTCTTCGATAGCTGTGGCCACTGGTGCCATGACAAACTCTCCTCTTAAATTAAAGGATGCTATCCTTCGCGAGCGATCTCCAGCATCTCGGGGACCTGCTCTTCATATTGCCCACGATAACGGAAGCCGTGGGACCGTTCCGGATGAGACTTGATCTTCTCTTCGAGCCAGGTCTTGTAACCTTCTTTGTCCTTCCTCCACATCTCCCACTGGCTGGCGTTATCGCGGAATTCGGTCTCATTCACCATGGTGACGCACTCTTTGACAGGGCAGACTGCCTCACAGACCCCGCACCCGCAGCAGGCCTGCATGTTGGCGTCGTACAAGCCGTCAGGAGTGACGTCGAAACACGAGTCCGGACACTGCAGCCAGCAAAGGGTGCACTTGATACAGGTATCGAAGTTCACCACGGGCCGCATGGTGCGGGTGGAGAACTTTTTGAAAGTTGGGTTGCGCTCGGGTCGGAAACCGCCCGAGACATGGGTTGTAGGGTCTTCAAAGCCGTGTCCCGCGGGAATGCTGGGGATGGCAATGCCCTCTCCCATCTCATACCACTTAGGAAAGTCGAAACGATACGGCTCTTCGGGATTGCCCTGGTTCGGCTGCACTGTGAGGCTCGTAGTCCGCTCGTAGGATTTCGCCGCAGATGTCGCCTTGAGCTCATCGTGCCACTCGTCCATGATCGCCTTTTGGACCGACTCGAGACTGAACAATTCGGGTAGGATCCGGGCTATGGCGCCTAGAATACGCACGTCGGTGTGGTCGTCCTTGTAAACCCAAAGGCCCGAAAAACTGGGAGTGCCCTTCACAATCGCGAGTTTGTACTCGTACTCCTTGCGGTGGGCCATTTCGATGAGCGCTTCCGGCTGTTCGCGAGAAGTCACGATCAATGTGCCGCCGGGTTTCAGAAGGCGGTTGACCGGCTGCAGCCCATACCATGCCCATGACTCCACACCCTTGCACAGCGTGTCGTCCACAGCAATGGTGATGTCTACCTCTTTAGGCTCATACTTGGCCATTCCTTCTTCCAACGTCTGCTCGTCGGTAGCCACGATGGCGAAGTTCTTGGCCGGAATGCCATTCCGCTCCGGGCTATCGCCATAACGGCCGAACGAGATGCCCAGCTTGCCTTCCTTGTGCGCAGCCAACACAATGGAGCGGCTGATGTTTTTGCCTAGTGTCTTCTGGAAGATTCCTCGATAAATGATTTCGATCGCGAATAGCCGGCCCATTTGGAAACCTCCGTTGGGTTTAGAGCTTGTTTAGCACGATCTTTTCAACGTCTTGTATGTGCCGCCGCATAGCATCCTCCGCAGCCGCGGGGTCGCGCCGCTTGATCGCCATAAGGATCCGCCGGTGACCGGCAAGAGATTTCTGCGGACGCCCTTCCACTTGCAGAGCGCGTTCGCGCGTCTCGCGCAGCAGGTCCATGAGAACGTCTAGTACTTTCAACACAACGCTGTTGTCGGAGGCCATGGCGACGTTGTAATGGAATTCGGAGTCTTCTTCGATGGCAAGCTCTCCCCGGCGCACCTTGTCGTCTTGCCGGCGCAGAATCTCTTCCATCTCAGTAATCTCCTCGACAGAAGCGTGCGTCGCTGCGCGCGCGGCCAGCGGCGGTTCGAGCATCTTGCGGAAATCCAGAAGCTCGCTAATTTGCTGCCGCGCGAGCACGGTCGTCAGCGGATTGACCAGGGACTCAGCCGATACTTCGCGAACTACCGTGCCCGCACCTTGCCGAGGTTCGACTAGACCGACCAGCTCCAGACTTCGAATAGCGTCGCGTATGGAACTGCGGCTGACTCCGAACATTTCCGCAAGTTCGCGTTCCGCAGGAAGTTTGTCGCCCGGTTGTAGCTTTTTCAGAATCAGGCGCTCGAGCTGCTTGGCGACCTCCTCGTAGACTTTGCTCCTTCGGATCGCCTCAAATTCAGGTTTTGCCGACGTTGCCATGTTCAACCTAAGTGGTCTGATGACCAGACCAAAACAAAATTATACCAGCCTGTCTAGTGAATAGTAAGGTGCTTCGCTAAATTTTTCCCAGGCTGGTGAAAAGAAAAACCTCGAGCGAATGGCGGTGCTTTCGAAGGAGAAATTTGTGGACATCTCTACCCCTCGTGCAGGGTGCCCCGAGACCTCACACTCGCCTAGGTGTGGCGGAAGTTCGGCATTCCGAGAGCAGTTTCACGCAGGCGTAGACAGTCCGGGTATGAACCATGGGAAGATTAAAACGTTCTCCCAACTCCACTACTGCGCCTACTACGGCTTCCAGTTCCATTGCGCGTCCCGCCTCGAGATCTTGTAGCATCGAGGTCTTGTGTTCCCCAACTTTTTCCGCGCCCGCCATTCGCTGTTCGATAGAGATAGGCAGTTCCAAGCCCAATTGGCCGGCCACTGCCTCCGCCTCCCGCATGATATTTCGGACTAGCGCCGAAACCTCAGGATCACGCGCCATCTGAACCAGCGTGGCGCCGGTCAGCACGCTAACAGGATTGAAGGCAACATTGCCAAGAATCTTCACCCAAATTTCGTTCCGGATGCGGGTTGTGACCGGGCACCGCAAGCCGGCGGCGATCAGCGCTTCCGCAATTCGGCGGCAACGGTCGGAACGCGAGCCATCCGGTTCACCGAGGGATATCCGGTTCCCCTCCGTATGTCGGATCACTCCTGGCTGCTCGACTTCTGTCGACAAATAGACGATTGAGCCCACCACCCGTCGCGGTTCAATGGCAGCGGAGATGACACCTCCAGGATCAACTCGCTCCAGGCGGATTCCTTCACAAGGGCCACCGCAGCCCTGGAAGTACCACCAGGGCACTCCATTCTGCATGCTGACCACTGTCGTATCCCGACTGAGCACAGGCCGTAGCTGCGGTGCAAGCTCCGGCAAGCTGTGTGCCTTCACGGCAAGCAAAACGACATCTACTTGGCCCACTTCCTCGAGCTTGCTCGCTACCTTAGGTCGCGCCTCAAAATCTCCTTCGACGGTTTTCACCCGCACGCCGTGTTCTTGCATAGCCCGAAGATGGGGTCCGCGCCCGAACAGCGTCACGTCCAGCCCGGCGCGCGCCATATGCGCACCGATATAAGCTCCGATGGCACCCGCGCCCGCGATTAAGAATTTCATCCTTGCTCATCCAAAAGCGCAGCCGCCACCGCGCGCCGTCGAATCTTTCCCGTCGCCGTCGTTGGAATACTCTCCACGACATAGATTCTCTTGGGGCTTTTGAATTCCGCTAGCCTCTCCCGGCAGAATTTCAATAGGGTCCATTCAGTCTCGCTCTCCGGTTCGTGCAAGACCACCGCTGCGGCCACCTCCTCGCCCAACGTGGGATGTGGGAAGCCAAACGTGACCGCCTCTTCGACCGCCAAATGCTGCAGCAGAACCTCGTCGATTTCACGAGGTGCGATGTTTTCGCCTCCCCGGATGATCAGATCCTTGATCCGGCCGGTCAGATGCAAATAGCAGTCTGCATCCAGGAATCCTTGATCCCCGGTACGAAACCATCCGTTCACAAAAGAACTGGCATTGGCTTCGGGATTGTTCTCGTATCCGCGAAACACGTTCGCCCCCTGGATGACGACTTCCCCTCGCTGGTTTGTTCCGAGGTCATTGCCCTGTTCGTCCATGATGCTGATGCGAATGCCGGTCCCCACGCCCACAGAACCCCGCTTGCGGTGCCGTGGAGGCAGCGGATTAGAAGTCATCTGGTGAGCAGCCTCAGTCATCCCGTACGCTTCAACGAACGGCACCCCAAAGACCTCCTCCATCCGATGAATGATTTCGGGCGACAAGGGCGCGCTGGCGGACCGGATAAAACGTAGAGACTTGGCGTCCGCTGGCTTCTCGCCTCGTGTACGCGCCAGGAGAAGCTGATGCATCGTCGGCACCCCGGAATACCAGCTCACCCGGTATTCCCGCACCACTCGCCAGAAAGCTAGCGGGTTGAACTTTGTTGGAGCGACTACCATTCCGCCCGAAACCAACGTGGCCAAGATTGAAGCTACCAGGCCATGAATGTGGAACAACGGCATAATGCAGAGCGAAACGTCTTCGGGAGAAAGGGCGTAGGTGTTCGCGATGTTTGCGGAGGAGACCGCCAAGTTGAAGTGGCGGAGGGGCACACGCTTCGGCCGCCCGGTGCTTCCGCTGGTGTGCAGAATGAGCGCAACGTCATCAGCCGACGGCGCTGTTGCCGAGATTCCTTTAGGTGCATTCAGCAGGCGAACTGTCCCCTGGTCGCTCATCTCCACTGAGAACACCGGGATATTACGATCCGCCGCTGCACTCCGCGCCTCTTCAGCGCCAGTCGGAGGGCAAATCAGAATGCGAGCGGCCGTGTCCTCCAGGAAAAAAAAGAACTCTTCATATGGGTATGCTGGGTTCAGTGGGGCAGCTGTGCCCGCGATGGAGGCGGCTAGAAAACTCACGATCGCCGGTAGGCCGTTCGGCAAGACGATCGCCACACGATCACCCCGGCGAATTCCAGCAGCCGCCAAAGCGTCGGCCATGGCCAAGACCTGCTGGCGGAGCGAATCGTAGCTGACCCGGATTCCAAGCTCGGGGACGATAACCGCTGTGTGACTATCCGCAAAATGCAAAACGTCGAGAAGCGTGTCTACAGACTTCAATGTCATTACCTATCACCTGCAGGGCAATTCGTTCAATCGGATAACAAGTTCGGTAGTGTCCGAATTTAACCACGAAGGACACGACGGAATAAGAAGGAACCGTAAAAGATGCCCTTCGTGTAACTTCGTGTCCTTTGTGGTTTATGAAATTAGGACACCACCACAACCTCCGCCCCTAGCGGGTATTTCCCCTAAAGCTTGCAATCTGTTCGTGCTGCGCAAGCGGGATGCCGTGGGAGATGCTACCGCATTCCAACCGACTGGGCGAATACTGAGTTCAGAATGCAGCCCAAAAGCACCAATGAACGCAAGCCGCCGGATGCCCCAAGTTCTGAGTGCAGACCGGTTCGCGCCGCCGCAGCCAGAGGCGGTGAACGAAAAATGTTGCTCCCGTGCGAGTACAAACGCCGGAATGCAGGCCACGAACGCGACGGAACACAAGGAACTGCGTTCAAGAAATTTACAAGAAATTTGCAAGGCCCTGACGGATGCGTGACAAATGCGGATCGGCACCCGACGTAGGCTGCTGGTGGTCTGAATCAGGGGCTGGATCGTCGAAATCAATCAGAGAACAAGCCTTCCACGCTGGATGCCAGCGCCTTGATCCTCAATATCAAGTTCAGAAAGGAGAGACGCTGTGAAAGATCTACTGAATGGCTTGAAGAGCTCAATCAACCGGCGCTCGTTCATGAGGAAAGGGTTGACAGCGGCCGGTGCGGCGACTGTGGGCGCAGGGCTATTGACCCATAGCTCATCCGCTCTTGGCCAAGAGGGCCCAGAGGAACATAGCGGGCGTCTCACCAAAGGAGATGCGGCAATCCTAAGGTTCCTGGCTGCGGCTGAAATCCTCGAGACCGACTTTTGGGTGCAGTACAACGAACTCGGGGGAATCCAAGACAGCGAAGTCCCAGGCGGGAGTGGAATTGCAGCCTATACCGCTGCCCTTAAGGTCCTTGACGGCGACATGGACCAGTATATCCACGACAACACCGAAGATGAGTTCACCCACCAGAACTTCATCAACGCGTACCTCGCCTCCAAGGGTGCGGATCAAGTAAGTCTCGAGCAATTTCGCACCCTGCCGGGTAGTTCAGCGACCGGATCTAGCGGAAAACTACGGCTTACCAACCTCACGCAGCTCACCCTGGACACTAGTTGGTGGACTCGGTACCGCAGCCGCACCAAGAACCCCGATCTCGGTGACACGTTACCGCAAGCCATCCCAACTTTAGCGGTCGGGCAGCATACGGCGATTCCCAGGACAGACGACGATTTGAACGACCCGAACTTCCTTCAGGCGATCGCCAACACGGCAGCATTCCACTTTCCGACTATCGAACAAGGTGGCAACAGCCTCTATCCGTCGCTGGCTCAGAGGGTGACCCACGTGGAAGTGTTGCGAGTCGTGCTCAGCATTGGCCCGACCGAGACAGCTCATTTTCAGACCTGGCACGACAAGGCGGGCAATGCGCCTCCCTTGACTGCCGTGGATCCCGTGACCGGTGTATCCGTGACCTTTCCAGACCTGAATTCTCCGCCGTTTGGCGGCGAGGACTTTCAAACCAACCTGATCATGCCTGAGCCATGCCCATTCCTCAGCCGAAAGCTCCCGGTATGTTCGATCATTCGCCCCACCGAGACGAAGGGAGCTGCCAAGGGGGCGCTCAACTTCTTGACCGCCATGGGGCTTTTCATCGGCCAGTCGCCAGAGTTTTTCGCGTTTCTGCGCGATCTCGCCGAAGATGCAGATGAAGCCAGGCGCGGACGGCGGTGACAGGAGGGCCGTCCCTCACTAGACTCGACTCCCAGCCGCTGCTACCCGATGTTGCAGCGGCTTTTTTCTTGACCTAAACTCCGCAGAGCCGGCGAGGAAGGTTAGCGCGTTCGTGCCACGCCAGCTACACCACTGAGCCATTCCATCCACGACGGTCACTCTTTAATCTCATCTCTGCCTGGCGCATTCCTACGTGGCGCGGGCAACGGAGGGACCATATGGGCCACCTTCCAGTTGTATCGCGTGTTTGTTTGATACTACATTCTTGATTTAGATGGAGGTGCGGCGAATGCGCTTGCCTGTGCTCTGGTTCGCTTTTTGGCTACTGTTTGCATTTTGGCTCGCGGCCTTCTTCTTTCATCTCGGTGGCGGCCTAACAACCTATTCGCTCTTGCTGATTGCCATCGTACTGTTCGTCCGGACAGCTCGCGTCACCACTCGGGTTTGAAGCGTGCTGGTGGCTGTCACGCACCCCGTCGGCGTTTGGCTTGGGTGCTGAGCGCTGCCATACCGATAGTCACGCCTAACCGTGAAAACTCAGAGGAGCCCGAAACCCCGGCGGTGTGAATGGAGGAGGGCTCCTCCGGTATTTTGTAGTTTAAGCAGGAGCGGATTCCAGGATCACTAGATGGATGACGCGTACTGAGGCGTCGGTAGGCGGGTTAGGCGATGCGACTGCCAATTTGCGTTTTCCCCGATGGCACCCGGCGGGAACGCCGTTTTTCCGCAGCCACTTCAGCCGTGCCACCAACGCCTGCAAGATATCGGGCCTCAGCCCCTGAGGTCCCAAATTCCCGTCTAGCTCTTTCGACGAGCGCACTAATCGTCGGCGCTGGCGGTGACCTCTGGGCTTGCCGCAACTTCCTGATCCTTGTACTGCAGTTGATACAACTTCCAATAAATCCCACGGTTCGCTAGCAGTTGCTGGTGCGTACCCATCTCGCGAAGCTGGCCTTTGTGCATGACGATGATCTTGTCCGCGCGCTGCACCGTAGAAAGGCGGTGGGCAATAATCAGCGACGTGCGGCCTTCGACCATGCGTGAAAGCGCGTCGCGCACACGGAACTCAGTTTCGGTATCCACGCTCGAAGTGGCTTCGTCGAGAACAAGGATCTTCGGCTCATGCGCCAGCGCGCGGGCAAACGAGATGAGTTGTTTCTGACCGGTTGATAGCGTGCTGCCGCGCTCTCGCACCTCTTCGTTGAAGCCGCGTGGCATTGTACGGATGAAGTCGGCGAGATTGACTTCTTCGGCGGCGCGCTCCACATCCTGGTCCTGAATCCATTCCGTGCCCAGCCGTATATTGCCTCCGATTGTTCCGCTGAAGAGGAATGGATCCTGCAGTACGACACCGAAACGGCGGCGTAAGTCAATCAGGTCGATGTCTTTTATATCCACGCCATCGATTCTGATCGCGCCCTTCTGCACGTCATAGAAGCGCAGCAGAAGAGAGATCATCGTTGTCTTGCCCGCGCCGGTATGGCCCACAATGGCCACAGTTTCACCAGGATTAATACTGAAGCTCACATCGCGAAGCACCCAGTCAGGCTCGACCGTCGGTGTGGCCCGAGCGCCTTTGGCCGACAATGGCCATGTGGGGACGGCCGCCCCCGCTCGTCCGGGCCGACCCCGTGAGTCGGCGGTTCCGGTACCATCTGTTCCTAAGCTTGGCGGACCGCCTATTTCCTTGTGTCCATCTCCGGTATCGATTGGGATATTTCGGTACGCGAACCAGACGTGATCGAACTCGATGTTGCCTGGGCCTTCAGGTTTCTTGGTTACAGCGGGCGAAGCAATCTCAACCGGCGTATCCAGCAACTTGAAAATGCGCTCACTCGACGCCATCGCCGACTGCAGGATATTGTACTTTTCGCTTAAGTCCTGAATGGGACGGAAAAAGCGCTGGGCATACTGCATGAACGCGACCAGCATGCCGAGCGTGGCCGTGCCGCGGATCACGTCGTTGCCCCCGAACCAGATCACGCAGGCAACCGCAGTTGCCGATAAAATTTCCACCACCGGGTAGTAAACAGCATGGGCCATGATCGCGTCTTTGAAGGCGTCCATGTGCAGGGCGTTGGTGGCGGAGAATTGTTTGAAGGCGCGCTTCTCCCGGTTGAAGAGCTGCAACACCACCATGCCGGAGACGTGCTCTTGCAGGAACGCGTTGATACGCGCAATGGCGACCCGAATGCGACGATAGGAATCGCGCACCTTATCGCGGAACATTTTGGTGGCAATGGCGATCAGTGGCAGCACGGCGAAGGTAATGAGCGCCAGCTTCCAGTTCATGCGCAGCATGATCGCCACGATGCCGGCGAGCACGAACACGTCTTCGAAAATCGAAACCACGCCCGCGGTGAACATTTCGTTCAGCGCGTCCACGTCAGTGGTGACGCGCGTGACCAGCCGGCCGACCGGGTTCTTGTCATAAAAGCCGATATGCATGTGCTGCAGGTGCCGGAAGATCTGGCTGCGCAGATCGAACATCACCTTCTGGCCGGTCCATTGCATGAAATATGTCTGAAGGAATTCGAGGCCGAAGCTGAAGGCCAGAAGCCCGACATACAAGGCGCCGATCTGCGCGATGCCGATTAGTGGGCTCGAACTCAGCCAGCGGTCGAGCGCCGAGCGCGTGCCCGTCACGTGCGCCAGGTATTTATCAATGGCGATCTTGGTGAGTAAAGGACTGAGGACGTCGGCACCCGCCTTCAAGATGATCGCCACAAGCGCAATCGCCACTTGCCAGGTATAGGGCCGCAGATACCGGAGCAGCCGCCGCATCAACCGGCTGTCATACGCTTTGCCTAGTATTTCTTCTTCGTGGATGGCCATCGTCTAGCTAAAGATTACCTTAAATAGATGGGGAAGGAAGCGGGAAGGATGGAAAAGGTTTCCCGAGTTGACGAGCCCCGCTCGGCCGGACAGGCGACGGCGCCTGTCCCTACATGGGTCCATGCCGGATTAAGATCGGCGTTCCTCAGACCTTCCTCAGCGCCAGCGCTGAATTCTTCGAGCCGAATCCCACGCAGTTGCAAACTGCGTGCTCGATCTGGGCTCTGCGGCCGGCTTCGGGGACGTAGTCGAGATCGCAATCCGGGTCGGGAACATCAAGGTTGATGGTGGGCGGGATCATGCCGTGCTCCATGGCGACCAGTGTGGCGGCGACTCCAGCGGCACCGCACGCGCCCTGGGCATGTCCAATCTGCGATTTCAATCCTGACATAGGAATCTTGCGGGCATGCTCGCCGAGAGCCAACTTCAAAGCGCGTGTCTCCACTCGGTCGTTAAGTTCGGTCGAAGTGCCGTGCAGATTCACGTATTGAATGTCCTCAGCAGCGAGTCCGGCTTCGTCCAGTGCAAGCATGATGGCGCGGGCGGGCTCCTCGGCGGATTCGCTCAAGCGCACGCGATGGAACGCCTCGCAAGTGCAGCCGTATCCGGCGATCTCGGCGTAAATGCGAGCCCCGCGGGCACGGGCGTGATCGTACTCTTCGAGCACGAACATCCAGGAACCTTCGGCAAGCACGAACCCGTCGCGATCCGCCGAGAAGGGGCGCGAAGCACGCTCCGGAGCGTGGTTCCACGAAGTGGTCAATGCCCGCAGCAGAGAATATCCCTTGATAATTCCAGGAGTAATCGCCGAGTCCACCCCACCAACTAGAAACATCGGCAGCATGCCCGCCTGAATGTGCTGCAACGCGTAGCCCAGTGCATCGGTGGATGAGGTGCAGCTCGTGGTCACAACGTGGCTGTAGCCGCGGAACCCGAACCGCATCGAGACTTCGCTTGAGATCGTGCCCATGGTGCCGCTGGGAATGCAGAAGAGACTGACCTGCTTGACATGGCCCGAATGCCAGAGGCGGTACTGTTCTTCAGAAAATTCCTGGGCGCCACCGCCCGAACCGAGAATCACGCCGATCTCGCGCTGTTCTTCCATCGACATTGATGCGGGATCGAGGCCGGCATCCTTCAGAGCCTCGCTGGATGCGGCGATGGCAAGAGGCACAACCCGTGACACGTGCTTGCGTTCGCGCGGGTCCACCCATTGCGACTCGTCAAAATCGGGGATCTCGCCGGCAATGTGCACGGGCAGGTCGGTAGGATCGAAGCGCGAAATGCGTCTTACGCCGGATCTTCCGGCAAGGATAGCGCGGCAGAACTCTTCTTTGCCAATGCCGTTCGGGCTAACCACGCCCAGGCCGGTTATGACGACACGAGGGAGCATCGATTCCTGTTCACTGGAGCCTAGTTCGCGTCCGGTTAATTCGCGTCATATCTTCGCGTCATATCTCGGAGGCTGTCATCGGAGGCTGTCATCCTGAGTGGCCTTCAGGCCGCGAAGGATCTATGCAGTTGATTTGTTATGCATGGATCCTTCGCTTCGCTCCGGATGACAGCGCCGGACTTTTGCCACGAAGTTGCGGGACATAACACTAGCAGCTGTCGGAAAAACGCGGGGATTGGCACATTTGTGGAAGGGCACGGCTCCAGCCGTGCCGTAATGTCGCCAGATCAAGTCCACGGCGCGCCTGAAAGGCGTGCCCTCCCATGGTTGAACCACTCCACTTAGTTTTCCCGCAGCCTCTTAGGGCACTAAACCTTACAGTTGGCTGAACCAGCCTTAGAGTCTCTATCTGTTCCAACTCTCGTAAGATGCCACCTTCGCGCCTGGCGCCACGGGCAAATGAGATAATCAAATCCAGTGACGCTTGGCCTCTACATCTCGGTGCCGTTCTGCCGTACTAAGTGCAGCTACTGTAACTTCGCTTCAGATGTCTTCTCTCGTGCTCTATTTCGAAGCTATGTCGAACGCGTCTGCGGCGATATCGAACATGCGTCCATCACAGCCGAACAGATGGGTGGCGATTTCGAAAATGTCGTCAACACCGTTTATCTGGGTGGTGGCACGCCCACTGTACTAGATTCTGCGCAACTGGAGCAGCTGTTTGTCACGATTCGGCAAAGTTTTTGTCTCCAGCCGGAGACAGAAATCACGGTGGAGTGCGCTCCCGGCACGCTGACACCCGCGGTTCTCGACGTCCTGCTACGCTGCGGCGTGAATCGCGTGAGCCTGGGAGTGCAGTCGTTCGTAGATGCAGAAGCTGCGGCTGTAGGACGTCTGCACAAACGGGCGACGGTCTTTGATGACATTGAGCGTCTGCGCGCGGCCGGAATTACGAATATCAATATCGATTTTATCGCGGGACTGCCTCACCAGACGGCGGAAAGCTGGGAGCTATCGTTGACCGACGCGATCGCCACCGCTGCCCCGCACGTCAGCGTCTACATGCTCGAAGTCGATGAGGATTCCCGGCTCGGCCGCGAACTGATCGCGGGCGGAACAAGATATCACGCGCATTTCGTTCCGGACGAAGACTCGACGGCGGAGTTCTATTTGGAGGCTTGCAAACTTCTGAATGGAGCAGGCGTACAGCAGTATGAGATCTCGAATTTCGCACGCGAAGGCTTTGAATCGCGCCACAATCTGAAGTACTGGACACGGCAGCCATACTTTGGTTTTGGGGTAGATGCGCATTCGATGCTCGCGGCATCGGCTGATCCTTACGTTCTCTTGAGAGCGGAGGATGGTCATCAGCACGAGAGATACAGCAGTTCAGCGCCATGTGAGATGACCGCTGCGAATGTCGAAGCGGTGCGCTTTTCAACCCTAGACTCGCTGGACGGGTATTTTGCGGG
>WNFB01002966.1_pt1 | contig 14886 bp, 12 predicted proteins | sample 5400501 | NCBI WGS metagenome assembly WNFB01 (sample SAMN13153341, study PRJNA577476) | soil metagenome | isolation source: 200 cm saprolite under Douglas fir tree site 2 hole 1 | place: USA:California | collected 2015-04-18
ATGGTGATGCCGGGGGACAACGTGACGATGGCGATCGAGCTGATCATGCCGATCGCGATGGAGAAGGAGCTGCGGTTCGCGATCCGGGAGGGGGGGCGGACGGTGGGGGCGGGCGTCGTCACGGAGATCACGGAGTAGCCGATGCGCGAGATCATCGCGCTCGCGTGCACCGCGTGCCAGCGCCGCAACTACTCGACCACCAAGAACCGGCGCACGCATCCGGACCGGCTCGAGCTGAAGAAGTACTGCCGCTGGTGCCGGAAGCACACGCCGCACAAGGAAACGAAGTAACGGTCCCAGGGGTGTAGCTCTAACGGCTAGAGCACCGGACTCCAAATCCGGGGGATGGGGGTTCGAATCCCTCCACCCCTGCCATTCATCGAGGAGCAGGGTCGGACGACGATGGAGTTCTTGAGGCGCACGAAGGAGTTCTTCGGCGAGGTCCTCGCGGAGTTCCGCAAGGTGACCTGGCCGAACCGTCAGGAGCTCGTCAACTCGACGGTCGTGGTGATCGTCGTGACGGTCGTCGTCGCCTTCTTCCTGGGGGCCGTGGACATCGTGCTGGCGCGCGTGGTGGAGAGAATACTGAGATGAGCAGCGGCGAGGCGACGACCGCGGCGCCAGGCAAGCAGTGGTTCGTCGTCCACACCTACTCGGGCTTCGAGAACAAGGTGAAGGAGGCGATCGAGTCGCGCGCCAAGATCTTCGGGATGACCGAGAAGATCACCCGCGTGCTCGTGCCGACCGAGAAGGTGGTCGAGGTCCGCAACAAGCAGAAGCGCGAGACCGAGCAGAAGTTCTTCCCGGGCTACGTGCTGGTCGAGATGGAGCTGACCGACGAGACGTGGCACCTGGTGCGCTCGACGCCCAAGGTGACCGGCTTCGTCGGCTCGGGGAACAAGCCGGTCGCGCTCTCGCAGGACCAGGTGGACGACATCCTGCGGCAGATGGAGGCCGGGGCGGAGAAGCCGAAGCCGAAGTCGGTCTTCCAGCGGGGCGACAAGGTCCGCGTCATCGACGGACCGTTCGTCAACTTCCAGGGCATCGTGGAGGACATGAATCCCGAGCGCGGGCGGATGAAGGTCCAGGTGCCGGTCTTCGGCCGGCCCACCTCCGTCGAGCTCGAGTACTACCAGGTGGAGCGGCTCTAGCGTGAAGAAAGTCCAGGCGATCGTGAAGCTGCAGATTCCCGCCGGCAAGGCGAACCCGTCGCCGCCCGTCGGCCCGGCGCTCGGCCAGCACGGCGTGAACATCATGGAGTTCTGCAAGGGCTTCAACGCCCAGACGGGCGCGCAGGAAGGGCTCATCCTTCCGGTGGTCGTGACGATTTACCAGGACCGATCCTTCACGTTCATCGTGAAGACGCCGCCGGCCGCCGTGCTGCTCAAGCGCGCGGCGGGGATCGCGAAGGCCTCGGCGGTGCCGCACAAGGACAAGATCGGCAAGGTCACGCGACAGCAGGTGCGGGAGATCGCGCAGACGAAGCTGGTGGACCTCAACACGCACGACGTCGACGCCGCGATGCGGATCATCGAGGGCACGGCCCGCAGCATGGGCATCGACGTCATCTAGCGGACAGGCGGGGGAGACGGACATGGCGACGGTGGTGAGCAAGCGGTACGACGCGGCGGCGGCGAAGATCGCGCCCGGCAAGCAGTACTCGCTGGACGAGGCGATCGAGATCATCAAGAGCCAGCCGCCGGCGAAGTTCGACCAGACGGTCGATCTCTCGTTCCGCCTCGGCGTCGATCCCAAGCACGCGGACCAGATGGTGCGGGGCGCGGTGGTCCTGCCGCACGGCATCGGCAAGACGGTGCGCGTGGCGGTGTTCGCCAAGGGCGAGAAGGAGCGGGAGGCGCGTGAGGCGGGCGCCGACGTCGTGGGCGCCGAGGACCTCGTCGAGCGCGTGCAGGGCGGCTGGATGGAGTTCGACACCGCCGTCGCGACGCCGGACCTGATGGGTCAGGTGGGCCGTCTCGGCAAGGTGCTGGGCCCGCGCGGCCTGATGCCGAACCCGAAGCTCGGCACCGTCACCTTCGACGTCGGGCGCGCCGTGCGCGAGGCGAAGGCCGGCAAGGTCGAGTTCCGCGTGGACAAGGCCGGCAACGTGCACGTGCCGATCGGCAAGCACTCGTTCGGGGCCGCCGAGCTCGGCGCGAACGCGCTGGCGCTGATCGAGGCGATCGTACGGGCCAAGCCCGCGGCGTCGAAGGGCACGTACCTCCGGTCGCTCACCGTCTCGACGACGATGGGCCCGGGCGTGCCGATCGACGCGCAGGCGGTCGCGAACATGTTCAAGAAGGCCGTGTAGGGCGGAGGAACGGACCGGTGCCGACCCAGGAAAAAATCGCAGCGCTCGAGGATCTGAAGTCGCGGCTCAGCGGCGTGAAGACCGTGGTGCTCACGGAGTACCGCGGCCTCACCGTGCAGCAGCTCTCCGACCTCCGGAAGCAGCTCCGGGCGGTGTCGGCCGAGTACAAGGTCGTGAAGAACCGTCTGGCGCGCCTCGCGGTCAAGTCGTCCCGGCTCGAGGGACTCACCCCGCACCTCTCGGGCCCGACGGGCGTGGTCTTCTCGAAGGAGGATCCGGTCGCGGTCGCCAAGGCGCTCCACACCTTCGCGCGGACCAACCAGGCGCTGGCGATCAAGGCGGGCTTCGTCGAGGGCCAGGTGCTGCCGCCGGCGGAGCTCAAGGCGCTCGCCGACCTGCCGGCGCGCGAGACGCTGCGCGCGCAGATCGTCGGCGCCCTCAACGGGCCGCTGGCCCAGCTGGTCGGTCTGCTGCAGGCGCCCCAGCGCGATCTCGTTTATGTCCTCGAGCAGCGCGGCAAGCAGGCCGCGGCCGCTCAGTAATCACGACAAAGGGAGATACCGATCATGGCCAAGGTCGAGCAGATCGCGGAGGAGCTGAACAAGTTGTCGCTGATGGAGGCCGCCCAGCTCTCCAAGCTGCTGCAGGAGATGTGGGGCGTGTCCGCCGCCGCGCCGATGGCCGTCGCGGCCATGCCGGGCGCCGCGGGCGCCGCCGGCGGCGCCGCCGCGACCGAGGAGAAGACGGAGTTCGACGTCGTCCTGATGGCGGCCGGCGAGAAGAAGATCCAGGTCATCAAGGTCGTCCGCGAGCTCACCGGGCTCGGCCTGAAGGAGGCGAAGGACCTCGTCGACGGCGCGCCGAAGCCGGTGAAGGAGAAGGTCACCAAGGCCGAGGCGGAGGACATAAAGAAGAAGCTGCAGGAGCAGGGCGCGCAGGTGCAGGTGAAGTAGCGCGCGCTGACGCAGCGCGCGCGACGCGGGGCAGCTCCTTTTCGCCACCGGGTTGACGTGAGGGCGGGCGACCGCCCTCGGGAGAGGGTATGGCAGGCACTATTCAGTGCGGGCGCCGTAGCCGTAAGGACTTCGGCAAGATCCCGTCGATCGTCGAGATCCCGAACCTCATCGAGGTGCAGAAGCGGTCCTACGAGACGTTCCTGCAAAAGGACGTCGGACCGGACCGCCGCGAGGAGATCGGGCTCCAGGCGGTCTTCAAGTCGGTCTTCCCGATCGCGGACTACAACGACAACGCGCTGCTCGAGTTCGACTCGTACCACTTCGGCGATCCGAAGTACACGGTCGAGGAGTGCCACGACCGCGGCATGACCTTCGCGATCCCGCTGAAGGTCACCCTCCGCCTCGTCGTGTTCGATCACGATAAAGAAGCGAAGACCCGGACGATTCGTGAACAGCGCGGTCAGGAAGTGTATCTCGGCGAGCTTCCTCTGATGACGGACAAGGGCACGTTCATCATCAACGGGACCGAGCGGGTGGTCGTCTCCCAGCTCCAGCGCTCGGCCGGCGTGTTCTTCGACGATGACAAGGGCAAGACCCTCGCGTCGGGCAAGCCCCTCTTCTCGGCGCGCATCATCCCGTACCGCGGCTCGTGGGTCGAGTTCGACTTCGACGCGAACGACATCCTGCACGTCCGCGTCGACCGGCGCCGCAAGATGCTCGCGACCGCCTTCCTGCGCGCGTTCTGGTTCCTCGAGAAGGGTGTGATCCTCGCCGACGAGGAGATCCTCGCGCACTTCTACGAGAGCGAGGAGGTGCTTGGGTTCGAGGAGGGCAACGCGTGGGTGAAGCTCCACCCCGAGGCCCACGTGGGCGCCCGCGTCGCGGACGACGTGCGGCCGCCGCGCCACCGCGAGCCGCTGGTCGCCGCGGGCAAGCAGCTGAACGCCAAGCTGATCGAGAAGCTCGTCGAGGCCAACGTCGAGAAGATCCCGGTCCGGGCCGAATCCCTGGTGGGCCGCCGGACCGCCTCGCGCATCGTGGACACCGAGAGCGGCGAGGTGCTCGTCCAGACCAACACCGAGATCACGTCGACCGTGCTCTCGCAGGTGATGGGCCGCAAGGCGGCGCCGTTCAAGCTGCTCGTCGTGAGCGCCGGCAAGGTCGACCAGTCCATGTACGAGACGCTGGCGCGCGACCACTTCAAGAACCCGGACGAGGCGCTGGTCGAGATCTACCGCCGCCTGCGACCGGGCGACCCGCCCACGGTCGAGTCGGCGCGGGCGCTCTTCCGCGGCATGTTCATGGACCCGCGCCGCTACGACCTCGCGCGCGTCGGCCGGTTCATGATCAACGAGAAGCTCGGAATCGACGCCTCGCCGAACGCAAAGACACTACGGAGCGAGGACATCGTCTCGGTGATCCGCCATCTACTGCGGGTCAAGCTTGGGGACCTGCCGACCGACGACATCGACCACCTCGGCAACCGCCGGGTCCGGTCCGTCGGTGAGCTGCTCGAGAACCAGTTCCGCGTCGGCCTCACGCGGATGGAGCGCGCGGTCAAGGAGCGCATGTCCATCTCGGACATCACGAACCTGATGCCGCACGACCTCATCAACGCGAAGCCCGTCTCCGCGGTCGTCAAGGAGTTCTTCGGCTCGTCGCAGCTCTCGCAGTTCATGGACCAGACGAACCCGCTCGCGGAGCTTACCCACAAGCGGCGGCTCTCGGCGCTCGGCCCGCGCGGCCTCAGCCGGGAGCGCGCCGGATTCGAGGTGCGCGACGTCCACCCGACCCACTATGGCCGCATCTGCCCGATCGAGACGCCGGAAGGCCCGAACATCGGCCTCATCTCCTCGCTCTCGACGTACGCGCGGACGAACGAGTTCGGCTTCATCGAGACGCCGTACCGCAAGGTGGAGAGAGGCCGGGTGAAGGATGAGATCGACTTTCTGACGGCGCTCAAGGAAGAGAAGTTCGTCATCGCCCAGGCCAACGCCGAGATCGACCGGACCGGCAAGTTCTCGCAGGAGCGGGTCTCGGCGCGCAAGGGCGGCGAGTTCCGGATGGTCCCGCCCGAGGAGCTGCACTACATGGACGTGTCGCCGAAGCAGCTCGTCTCGGTCGCCGCGTCGCTCATCCCGTTCCTGGAGAACGACGACGCGAACCGGGCCCTGATGGGTTCGAACATGCAGCGCCAGGCGGTCCCGCTGCTGCAGCCCGAGGCGCCGCTGGTCGGCACCGGGATGGAGCACGTCGTCGCCCGCGACTCGGGCGCCGTCGTCGTCGCCAAGCGCCCCGGCGTCGTCGAGTACGTCTCGGCGGACCGGATCGTGGTGCGCGCCGAGGGCCGGTCCAAGAAGACGGACCCGGTGCAGGACCTGCCGCTCGACATCTACAACCTGACGAAGTACCGGCGGTCGAACCAGAACACCTGCATCAACCAGAAGCCGATCGTCCGGAAGGGGCAGCGCGTCCAGGCCGGCGACGTCGTCGCCGACGGCCCGGGCACCGACCAGGGCGAGCTCGCGCTCGGGCGGAACGTGCTCGTCGCGTTCATGCCGTGGGGCGGGTACAACTTCGAGGACGCGATCCTCGTGTCGGAGCGGCTGGTCAAGGAGGACCGGCTGACGTCCATCCATATCGAGGAGTTCGAGATCCAGGCGCGCGACACCAAGCTGGGGAAGGAAGAGGTGACGCGCGACATCCCCAACGTGGCGGAAGAAGCCCTGAAGGATCTCGACGAGTCGGGAATCGTCCGGATCGGCGCGAAGGTCAAGCCGAGCGACATCCTCGTGGGCAAGATCACGCCGAAGGGCGAGACCCAGCTCACGCCGGAGGAGAAGCTCCTGCGCGCGATCTTCGGCGAGAAGGCGGGCGACGTGCGTGACACCTCGCTCACGGTCCCGCCGGGGATCGAGGGCACCGTCGTGGACGTGAAGGTGTTCTCGCGTCGCGGCGTGGACAAGGACGAGCGCGCCAAGTCGATCGAGGAGGAGGAGGTCGCGCGTCTCGAGAAGGACTATCAGGACGAGATCGCCATGGTCGAGATGGAGCGCGACCAGAAGCTGAAGAACCTCCTCGTCGGCAAGACGGCCCTGGCGGAGCTCTTCGACCCGACCAACAAGGCGCAGCGGCTCACGAAGAAGGGCGACCGGATCGCGCGCGAGGACCTCGAGAACTTCTCCTGGAACGAGCTGAAGAAGATCAAGGTCAAGGAGGACGACGGGCTCGCGCAGACGACCAAGCGCATCGAGGAGCTCGCGGAGGAGCAGATCGCGATCTACGACTCGATGCTCGAGGACCGCATCGGGCGGCTGCGGCGGGGCGACGACCTCCCGCCCGGCGTCATCAAGATGGTCAAGGTCTACGTGGCGGTGAAGCGCAAGCTCTCCGTCGGCGACAAGATGGCGGGCCGCCACGGCAACAAGGGCGTCGTGTCCAAGATCCTCCCCGAGGAGGACATGCCGTTCCTGCCCGATGGGACGCCGGTCGAGATCGTGCTGAACCCGCTCGGCGTGCCGTCGCGGATGAACGTGGGCCAGATCCTCGAGACGCACCTCGGCTGGGCCGCGCGGGCGCTCGGCCTCTGGGTCGCGAGCCCGGTGTTCGACGGCGCCACCGAGGAGGAGATCAAGGAGCACCTCACGCAGGCGAGCCTGCCGACCTCCGGCAAGACCCTGCTCTACGACGGCCGGACCGGCAAACCGTTCCACCAGCAGGTCAGCGTCGGCCAGATCTACATCTTGAAGCTGGCGCACCTCGTGGACGACAAGATGCACGCCCGGTCGATCGGTCCCTACTCGCTGGTCACCCAGCAGCCGCTCGGCGGCAAGGCCCAGTTCGGCGGGCAGCGCTTCGGCGAGATGGAAGTGTGGGCGCTCGAGGCCTACGGCGCGGCGCACACGCTGCAGGAGATGCTCACCGTCAAGTCGGACGACGTGGAGGGTCGCAACCGCATCTACGAGGCGATCGTGAAGGGCGAGAACTTCCTCGAGCCCGGCACCCCGGAGTCCTTCAACGTGCTGGTGAAGGAGCTCCAGAGCCTGGCCCTCGACGTCGAACTGATCACGAAGGACGGCAAGAAGGCCTCCTGAGAGGAGAACACTGAATGCTGACGGATCGGCCTTTCGGCAGCCTGATCAGAGAGGACAAGCCAACCAAGGATCTCTGGGGCATCCTCGATCGGCATGCGAAGCCAATCACGTTTGACGCGATCCGGATCAAGCTCGCGGCGCCGCAGAAGATCCGCGACTGGTCGCACGGAGAAGTCAAGAAGCCGGAGACCATCAACTACCGCACGTTCAAGCCCGAGCGTGACGGCCTCTTCTGCGCGCGGATCTTCGGGCCGACGAAGGACTACGAGTGCGCCTGCGGCAAGTACAAGCGGATGAAGTTCGCGGGCGTGGTCTGCGACAAGTGCGGCGTGGAGGTGACGCGCGCGCGCGTTCGGCGCGAGCGCATGGGCCACATCGAGCTCGCCTCACCCGTCTCGCACGTGTGGTTCTTCAAGGGGCTGCCGAGCCGCATCGGCCAGCTCCTCGACATGTCCCTCCGCGAGCTGGAGAAGATCCTGTACTTCGAGGAGTACGTGGTCCTGGACGCGAAGATCCAGGGCGTGAAGAAGAAGGACCTGCTCGCGGTGGACAAGGCGCGCAAGCTCACGGAGGAGCACGGCGCCGACAGCCTGAAGGTGGGGATGGGCGCGGAGGCGATCCGCGAGCTCCTGCGCGACATGGAGCTCGACTCGCTCGCGCGCGACCTCCGGGCCCAGATGCTCGGCGAGACGTCGGTGCAGAAGCGGAAGAAGATCGTCAAGCGCCTGAAGGTCATCGAGGCGTTCCTCAAGTCGGGCAACCAGCCCGACTGGATGATCCTCGAGGTCGTCCCGGTCATCCCGCCGGAGCTCCGGCCGCTCGTGCCCCTCGACGGCGGGCGCTTCGCGACGTCGGATCTCAACGACCTCTACCGCCGCGTCATCAACCGGAACAACCGGCTGAAGCGGCTGATGGACCTCAAGGCGCCCGAGATCATCATCCGCAACGAGAAGCGGATGCTTCAGGAAGCGGTGGACGCCCTCTTCGACAACGGGCGCCGTGGTCGTGTGATCACCGGCCCCAACAATCGCCCCCTCAAGTCTCTGTCCGACACCCTCAAGGGCAAGCAGGGACGCTTCCGTCAGAATCTCCTCGGCAAGCGCGTGGACTACTCGGGACGCTCGGTCATCGTCGTCGGGCCGTACCTGAAGCTCCACCAGTGCGGCCTGCCGAAGAAGATGGCGCTCGAGCTCTTCAAGCCCTTCATCCTGCGCAAGCTCGAGGAGCGGGGCATCGCGTCCTCGATCAAGGCCGCGAAGAAGTTCGTCGAGAAGGAGCGGCCGGAGGTGTGGGACATCCTCGAGGACGTCATCAAGGAGCACCCGGTGCTCCTGAACCGGGCCCCGACGCTCCACCGGCTCGGCATCCAGGCGTTCGAGCCGATCCTCGTCGAGGGCAAGGCGATCGAGATCCACCCGCTGGTCTGCACGGCGTTCAACGCCGATTTCGACGGCGATCAGATGGCGGTGCACATCCCCCTGTCCATGGAGGCCCAGCTGGAAGCACAGGTGCTGATGCTGTCCTCCAACAACATCCTGTCGCCCTCCAACGGCGCGCCGCTCGCGGTGCCGACCCAGGACATGGTCCTCGGCATCTATTACCTCACCAAGGAGCGACTCAACACCCCCGAGCATCCGGTGCTGGGCGAGGGACGGCTCTTCGCCGACGCGGAGGAGGTCCGGATCGCCTACGACAACGAGGACGTCGACCTCCAGGCGCGGATCCGCCTGCGCTGGAGCGGCGAGGTCATCGAGACCACCGTGGGGCGGACCCTGTTCAACGAGATCGTCCCCGAGCCGCTCCGGTACGTGAACCAGGAGCTCAAGAAGAAGGAGGTCACCCAGCTCGTCGCGCGCTGCTACAACACGCTGGGCAACGAGCGGACCGTGGCCTTCCTCGACGAGCTGAAGGACCTCGGCTTCCGCTACGCGACGCTGTCGGGGCTCTCGATCGGCATCGACGACATGCACATCCCGTCGGCCAAGGAGCGCCGCATCGCCGAGGCGCGGGCCCAGGTCAACGAGGTCGAGCAGCAGTACCAGGACGGGGTCATCACGAACGGCGAGCGCTACAACAAGGTCGTCGACATCTGGGCGCACACCACCGAGCTCATCGCCGAGGAGATGTTCCGTGAGCTCGAGGGCGGCGAGCAGGGCGGCGAGTTCAACCCGATCTACATGATGGCCGACTCCGGCGCGCGGGGCTCGCGGCAGCAGATCCGCCAGCTCGCCGGCATGCGCGGCCTCATGGCGAAGCCCTCGGGCGAGATCATCGAGACGCCGATCACCTCGAACTTCCGCGAAGGCCTCACCGTCCTGGAGTACTTCACCTCCACCCACGGCGCGCGCAAGGGCCTCGCCGACACCGCGCTGAAGACGGCGGACTCCGGCTACCTCACGCGGCGGCTGGTCGACGTGTCGCAGGACGTGATCGTGAGCGAGCGCGACTGTGAGACGGTGAAGTACATCGATGCCACGCCGCTCGTCGAGGGCGGCGACATCATCCAGTCGCTGAAGGACCGCATCCTCGGCCGGGTGGCGGCGGAGGACATCCGCGACCCGCTCTCGAATGAGATCATCGTCCAGGCCAACACGGAGATCATCGAGGAGCTCGCGCAGAAGATCGAGGACTCGGGCCTCGAGCGCGTGCGCATCCGGTCCACGCTGACCTGCGACACCAAGCGGGGCATCTGCGTCATGTGCTACGGCCGCAACCTCGGGACCGGGCGGCTGGCGGAGCTCGGCGAGGCGGTCGGGATCATCGCGGCCCAGTCCATCGGCGAGCCCGGCACGCAGCTGACGATGCGGACCTTCCACATCGGCGGCACGGCGAGCCGCGTCGTCGAGGCGTCCAAGCACGAGTCGAAGAGCGCCGGCATCGTCAAGTACCACAACCTCCGCACGGTCGTGAACCGCGACGGCGACCTGGTCGCCACGAACCGCAACGGCGAGATCGTCGTGGCCGACGAGCGCGGCCGTGAGCGCGAGCGCTACCCCGTCGTGTACGGCGCGAAGATCAAGGTGAAGGCCGACCAGAAGGTCAAGGCGCGGATCGTCCTCGTCGAGTGGGACCCGTTCACGAACCCGATCCTCACGGAGTTCACGGGCCGGGTCGAGTATCAGGACATCATCGAGGGCGTCACGGTGCGCGAGGAGTTCGACGAGGTCACGGGCCTCGCGCGCAAGGTCGTCATCGAGGACCCGGAGGGCAAGCTCCAGCCCGGCGTCATCATCCGGTCCGGCGGCGAAAGCCAGGCGACCGCCGAGGCCACAGAGCGTCATCGGTACGCGCTCCCGGTCGGCGCGAACCTCGCCGTGCCGGACGGCGCGGAGGTGTTCGCCGCCGACATCATCGCCAAGATCCCGCGCGAGACGACGAAGACCAAGGACATCACCGGCGGTCTGCCGCGCGTGGCCGAGCTGTTCGAGGCCCGCAAGCCGAAAGAGCAGGCCGTGATCACGGAGATCGACGGCCGCGTCGAGATGGGCGGGTTCGTCAAGGGCATGCGGAAGATCGTCATCCGGGCGGACAACGGCGAGACCAAGGAGTACCTGATCCCGCGCGGCAAGCACATCAGCGTCCACGAGGGCGACCGCGTGAAGGCGGGCGAGGCGCTCATGGACGGCTCGCCGAACCCGCACGACTACCTCGCCGTCCTCGGCGACCGCGAGCTGCAGCGCTACCTCGTCAACGAGGTCCAGGAGGTCTACCGGCTGCAGGGCGTGACGATCAACGACAAGCACATCGAGATCATCGTGCGCCAGATGCTCCGGCGCGTGCGGATCGAGGAGGTCGGCGACACCGATTTCGTCGTCGGCGAGCTGGTCGACAAGTTCGCCTTCCAGGAGGAGAACGATCGGATCGTCGCCCAGGGCAAGCGGCCGGCGACGGCGAAACCGGTGCTCCTCGGCATCACGAAGGCGTCGCTGTCGACCGACAGCTTCATCTCGGCGGCGTCGTTCCAGGAGACGACGCGCGTGCTCACCGAGGCGGCGATCTCCGGCAAGACCGACGACCTGCGCGGTCTCAAGGAGAACGTGATCGTCGGCCGCCTGATCCCGGCCGGTACGGGCCTCGGCAACTACACGCGGGTCGAGGTGCTGACGCCCGCGGGCGAGGCGATGAAGACACTCGACAGCGTGCTCTCGCTCACGCCGCCGCCGCCGGCCGAGCCGGCCGAGGGCGAGGGCGACGGCTCGATCGCGGTGGCGGACTAGGCGTGACGGCTAACGCGTTGACAACACAGGGCCTCTCGGCTATAAAGTTAGAGTTTTGTGGCCCGTTGCGGGTGACGGAGAACAATGCCGACAATTAACCAGCTCGTTCGTCAGGGTCGCGAGGCGGTGCGGAAGAAGTCGAAGACGCCCGCGATGCAGGGGTGCCCGCAGAAGCGGGGCGTGTGCATCCGCGTCTACACGACCACCCCGAAGAAGCCGAACTCCGCCCTGCGCAAGGTGGCCCGCGTGCGGCTGACGAACGGCATGGAGGTGACGTCCTACATCCCGGGCGTCGGGCACAACCTCCAGGAGCACTCGATCGTGATGATCCGCGGCGGCCGCGTGAAAGACCTGCCGGGGATCCGGTACCACATCATCCGCGGCACGCTCGACACCGCCGGCGTGGCCGGCCGGATGCAGAGCCGGTCGAAGTACGGCGCCAAGGCGCCCAAGACCGGCGGGGCCTGAGCGATGCGACGGACGATCGCCCCGAAGCGCGAGGTGCTCCCGGACCCGAAGTACGGATCCCGTCTCGTCGCGAAGTTCGTGAACATCATGATGATCCGCGGCAAGAAGTCGACGGCCGAGCGGATCATGTACGACGCCCTGGTCTCGATCGAGGACCGCGCGAAGCAGGACGCGCTCAAGATGTTCAAGACGGCGATCGACAACGTGAAGCCGGCCGTCGAGGTGAAGTCGCGGCGGGTCGGCGGCTCGACGTACCAGGTCCCGGTCGAGGTGCGCCCCGACCGGCGGACGTCGCTCGCGATGCGCTGGGTCATCGGCGCGGCGCGGCGCCGGGCCGAGCGCTCGATGGCGGACAAGCTCGCCGCCGAGCTGCTCGACGCGGCCAACAACCGGGGCACGGCGGTCAAGAAGCGCGAAGACACGCACAAGATGGCGGAGGCCAACAAGGCGTTCGCTCACTATCGCTGGTAACGCTGAGCCGAACCGGGAGGGGGGCCGGAGCCTGACCCCCCTCTTCGCATGTATCGGGCGGACGAAACCGCGGGCAGAGAAAGCAGGGAAGCGGAGTGGAGCGGCAGTACTCGCTGGAGAAGACGCGCAACATCGGCATCATGGCCCACATCGATGCGGGCAAGACGACGACGACGGAGCGCATCCTCTACTACACCGGTCGCTCGTACAAGATCGGCGAGGTGCACGAAGGCACCGCGACGATGGACTGGATGGTTCAGGAGCAGGAGCGCGGCATCACGATCACGTCGGCGGCGACCACCTGCTTCTGGCGGGACTGCCGGGTCAACATCATCGACACGCCGGGCCACGTCGACTTCACCATGGAGGTCGAACGGTCGCTGCGGGTGCTCGATGGCGCGGTGGCGATTCTCGACGCCGTGTCGGGCGTGGAGCCCCAGACCGAGACCGTCTGGCGTCAGGCGGACAAGTACCGCGTGCCGCGGCTCGTCTACGTCAACAAGATGGACCGCGTCGGCGCCGACTACTACCGCTGCCTCGAGATGCTCAAGGAACGGCTCGGTGCCCACGCGGTGCCGATCCAGATCCCGATCGGCCGTGAGGACCAGTACCGCGGGCTGGCGGACCTGATCGAGCAGACGGCGCTCGTGTGGGACGAGGACGACGAGTCGCTCGGCAAGGAATTCAGGAAGGTGGAGATCCCGGCCGACCTCCGCGACCAGGTCAAGGAGTACCGGGAGAAGATGATCGAGGCGCTCGCCGAGGTGGACGAGCACCTCCTCGCGAAGTACGTCGCCAGCGAGCCCATCGGCCCCGAGGAGATCAAGGCGGCCGTTCGCAAGGGCACCATCGCGCTGAAGCTCTTCCCGGTGGTCTGCGGCGCGTCCTTCAAGAACAAGGGTGTCCAGCCGCTGCTCGACGCCGTCATCGACTACCTGCCGTCGCCGCTCGACATCCCGCCCGTGCAGGGCGTGAACCCCGAGACGAAGGAGACGGAAGAGCGCAAGGCTGCCGACGACGCGCCGTTCGCCGCGCTGGCGTTCAAGATCATGAGCCACCAGCACGTCGGCCAGCTCGTGTTCCTCCGCGTCTACTCGGGCACGCTCGAGGCCGGCTCCGGCGTCTACAACTCGACCAAGGACAAGAAAGAGCGGGTGGGCCGCCTCCTCCGGATGCACGCGAACAAGGAGGAAGCGATCGAGGGCGTCGCGGCCGGCGACATCGCCGCCGCCATCGGCCTCAAGCTCACGACCACCGGCGACACGCTCTGCGACGCGGACAGGCCGATCGTGCTCGAGGCGATGACCTTCCCGGAGCCGGTGATCGCGGTCGCGATCGAGCCGAAGACGCGCGCCGACGAGGAGAGGCTCTCGATGTCGCTGGCGCGGCTCGCGCTCGAGGACCCGACGTTCCGGGTGACGACCGAGGAGGAGACGGCGCAGACGCTCATCCACGGGATGGGCGAGCTGCACCTCGAGATCATCGTGGACCGTCTGCTGCGCGAGTTCCACGTCGAGGCCAACGTCGGCAAGCCCCAGGTCGCCTACCGGGAAACGATCCGGCAGCACGCCGAGGCGCAGGGACGGTACGTGCGCCAGACGGGCGGCCGCGGCCAGTACGGCGACGTGTACCTCGAGGTCGAGCCCAGCGAGCCGGGCAAGGGCTTCGAGTTCGAGAACAAGATCGTCGGCGGCGTGATCCCGAAGGAGTACATCCCGGCGGTCGAGAAGGGCATCCGCGAGGCGCTCGACAACGGCGTCCTGGCCGGGTACCCGATGGTCGACATCAGGGTGCGCCTGACCGACGGCTCCTACCACGAGGTGGACTCCTCGGAGATGGCGTTCAAGATCGCCGCCTCCATGGGCTTCAAGGAGGCCTGCCGGCGCGCCAAGCCGGTGCTCCTCGAGCCCGTGATGGACGTGGAGGTCGTGACGCCGGAGGAGTACATGGGTGCCGTCGTCGGCGACCTGAACAGCCGCCGCGGCCGCATCGTCTCGATGGAGGCGCGCGGCACCTCCCAGGTCATCCGCGCCAACGTGCCCCTCGCCCAGATGTTCGGCTACGTGACCGACCTCCGCTCGATGACGCAGGGGCGGGCGACGTCCACGATGCAGTTCGCGCGGTACGAGGAAGTTCCGACGGCGATCGCCGACGAGATCATGGCGAAGGTCGCGGGCAAGCCGGCGGCGCGCGCCGCCACACGCTAGAACGAGGAGTCGGAGGCCAGACCCATGGCGAAGGCGAAGTACGAGCGGACGAAGCCGCACGTGAACGTGGGGACGATCGGGCACATCGACCACGGCAAGACGACGCTGACGTCGGCGATCACGAAGGTGCTGCACACGAAGTTCAGCGGGGTGGCGGTGCGG
>WNFB01002967.1_pt1 | contig 14886 bp, 18 predicted proteins | sample 5400501 | NCBI WGS metagenome assembly WNFB01 (sample SAMN13153341, study PRJNA577476) | soil metagenome | isolation source: 200 cm saprolite under Douglas fir tree site 2 hole 1 | place: USA:California | collected 2015-04-18
ACTCGATTTGCTCGGACTGCCTGCCGGATAAATCCCGGCTCGGGCCCAAGGCGAGGTCGACCCAAGGCTTTTCCCTCAAGGGCACACAGAATCTGGAAGGTCTCGAGGACGTGAGGGTTTTGTTGACCGAAGTCGAAAGTCTTACTTAGTCGACCATCGCGCAGGCGCCGTTGCCAGCCGTCGGCCTGGATCATCGCCTCAAGCATCGCCGCTCGAGCTGGATAAGAGAGCCTGGTGACAAGGGACGGCAAGTCCGATCGGCCGTTAATGCCCGCACGGTTGAATAGGCGACGAGCAGCCGCGGCGCGCAGAGCAAAGTGGTGCGACTCCAGCGTGACTGATGTGTAGCCCTTGGGGAACGTTCTCGTCGTCGGGGGTCGCACGTACTCGCTGGCGTCTGCGCCGACAAGCTCTCGGATCCTCGCAAGATGCTTCGGCTTGCTCTGACGGATATTCACCCTCAAATGCGCACCGTCCCGCTGTATCCAGCCGTCCGTCGCAACCCACCCGAGGAGGGCCGCTTCGTTGGGGGTGAGGTCAGATGACCCGGCCTCGGCCGGCGCTGCGACGATGATCGCGTTACCTGCATGTCCACGATTTCGGTCGAACGCGGATGTGCGTACCAATTCGCGCGTAATGGGTCGTCGACTGTGGAGCCGAACTGCCCATGAGTGCTCAAGCGTGCATATCGCGGCGAAGTGTCGAGAAGTGAGCATCACGGTCGGCTGTTGTTCGAACACGCTGATTGCCCGCAAGGGAGACCATCGGCAAGCATCGCTTGCCGCGTCATATGCCAGCACGTCCTCGCCTACGGTGATCTCATCACATCGGCGGAATCCTCTTCGGGTAAGGATTTCGGCATCCAAGGGAACGCACTGGGCCATGCTCTCGACGAGGATCACCCCTGGCACGATGGGATTCCCCGGAAAGTGCCCCGCTTGGTACCACTCCGCGCCGGTGAAGGTGTGCTCCGCCACCGCGCGCACACCGGGCTCGAGCTCGGTGACGCGGTCGATGAGCAGGAACGGATCGCGATGCGGGATGAGCGCCTCGATGCCCTTCCGGTCTAATACAGCCACCGCGCGAGTCTAGTTAAGAAGGACGTCTAGCTCGCGAGGGCGTCGACCCCGACCGTGTCGATGAGGTGCGTCGTGACCTGGCCCGCGCGAAACAGGTCCGAGGCGAGGATCTTCTTGTGCGCCGGGATGTTCGTGGTGACCCCGACGACGGTGAATTCGTCGAGCGCGCGCTGCATTCGCGCGACGGCCTCGGCGCGGTCGCGACCCCAGGCGATGACCTTCGCGAGCAGTGAGTCGTAGTACGGCGGGACCTCGTAGCCCTGGAAGCAGTGCGTGTCGACGCGGATCCCCGGGCCGCCGGGTACCAGCCAGGTGGTGAGCACTCCGGTGGAGGGCGCGAAGTTCTTGTCCGAATCCTCGGCGTTGATGCGGCACTCGATGGCGTGCCCGCGCACCCAGATCTGCTCCTCGCTGAACGACAGCGGTTGGCCCGACGCGAGCGCGATCTGCTCCTTCACCAGGTCGATGCCAGTGGTCGCCTCGGTGATCGTGTGCTCGACCTGGATGCGCGCGTTGACCTCGATGAAGTAGTAGTGCCCCTCGGCATCGACGAGGAACTCGAACGTGCCGACGTTGCGGTAGCCGCAGCGGACCGCGGCCTGCACCGCGACGCGCGCGATCTCCTGGCGCAGCTGCTCGCCGATCGAGGCCGACGGCGCCTCCTCGATGAACTTCTGGTTGCGCCGCTGGATCGAGCATTCGCGCTCGCCCAGGCAGATGCCCGCGCCGTATTCGTCCACCGCGATCTGCGCTTCGACATGCCGAACGCCTTCGAGGCACCGCTCGAGGTAGAGGCCCTCGTCGCCGAACGAGGCCTTCGCCTCGCTGCGCGCCTGCTCCCAGAGCCGCTGCAGCTCCGCCGGCGATGTCGCCTTGCGCATCCCGCGTCCGCCGCCGCCGGCCTTCGCCTTGAGCATCACCGGATACCCGATGGCCTCCGCGATGCGCAGCGCCTCGGCGATCGTGCGCACCGGCCCTTCGGAGCCCGGGATCACCGGCAGACCGAGGCGCTTCATCATCGCGCGCGTCTCGGCCTTGTCGTGGAACAGCGAAAGCACCTCCGGCGGTGGGCCGATGAAGGTGAGGCCGTGATCGCGGCAGACCTCCGCGAAGTCCGCGCTCTCGGAGAGGAAGCCGTAGCCGGGATGGATCGCCTGCGCTCCGCTGATGAGAGCGGCCGACAAGATTGCGGGGATGTTCAGATAGGAGTCGCGCGCCGGCGCCGGGCCGATGCAGATGGCCTCGTCGGCCAGGTGCACCGGCAGGCTGTGCGCGTCCGCTTCGCTGTACACGAGCACGGACTGGATGCCGAGCTCGCGGCACGCGCGGATCACGCGAAGGGCGATCTCGCCACGGTTGGCGATGAGGACCTTATCGAAGGAAATGGAGCGCCTCCTCCAAAGTCTTCACGGCGGACACGTTCGCTGTCCGTGCATCGGGGAGAATTCGCTTCGCCAGCCCGGTCAGGACATTGCCTGGCCCGAACTCGACGAATGCGGTCGCGCCCTCCCCCTGCGCGCGACGCATCGAGGCGACCCACTGTACCGGAGACCAGACCTGTTTCTCCAGCAATTTCGGGAAATCGGCCGCTTGCTCGTGCTTTTCGGCGTCGACGTTCGCGATGACCGGATACCGGAGCGCGTCCCAGCGCGCGTTGCCGAGCGCTCCTGCGAGATCACCCGCGACTGCGCGCATCGACGGCGAATGGAAGGCGCCGGATGTGCGCAGGGGGATCGCGCGTTTCGCGCCCGCCGTCTTCAACTTTTCCGTCACATGATCGAAGCCCTCGCGCGGTCCGCTGATCACGACCTGCCCCGGCGCGTTGTCGTTCGCGACCACGAACCCCGTGTCCGCTATCGCACGCTCGGTCGCTTCGGCGTCGAGGCCGAGGACCGCGAGCATGCCGCCCTTGGCGTCGGCGCGCTGCATGAGCTCGCCCCGGCGCCGCACCAGGCGCACCGCGTCGGCGAGCGGAAGCGCGCCGGTCGCGACGAGCGCCGTGAATTCACCGAGCGAATGACCGAGGAGCACGAGCGGCTCGGCCATCCTGCCGGCCTCCTGCGCCGCGCGGAGCGCGGCGATCGATGCGGTGAGCAGGGCGGGCTGCGTGTTCGCGGTCTGGTCGAGATCGGCCGCGGTCCCCGCCCACGCCATCGCCTTGAGGTCGATGCCGAGGGCGTGCGATGCCTCATCAAAGGTATGCATCGCGCTTGGGTAGCGCTCGGCGAGCTCGCGGCCCATGCCGATGCTTTGCGATCCCTGACCCGGGAACAGCCATGCCACGCTCCCCATGGAGCGCGGAGTCTAGCGACGCCGCATCGGCGCGGTCGTCCAGTGGACCACCGCGATCTCGTTGGGGACGCTCAGCCTCGTGCTGCTGGCTCTGACGGTCCTCTGAACGAGGCGAACTCCGGGAAGTAACGCTCGATATCGCCGAATGTGAATTCGCGCAGGATCGAGGTGTTCGGCTCGCGCGCGAGGAGAAAATCGAACGCGCCGGACACCAGCGCGTTGATGTCTCCCCCTCCGTGCCGGCGATGCTCGTCGGCGCTGACCCGCACCCGATGTGTCGTCCTCGTCGCGCCGGCGACCGTCACGTCGCACGACCAGCCGTCGCCAAGGACGCGGCTTTGGACGTCGACCCTGGGCACGGTCAGCGGAGCGAGATGACGAAGAGCGCCTGACCGTACTCGACCGGCGCGCCGGTCGTGACGAGCACCTCGCGGATCTCGCCGTCCGCAGGTGCCTTCACGTCCGAGGTGTGGCCGAGCGTCTGGATACCGCCGAGCACCTCACCGCGCGTGACCGCGTCGCCGGGGCTCCACGCTTTCGGTCCGTTGAAGATGCCGACTGTCCCCGCGTGCACGCGCTGCGTCTTCGGCGCGGTCGAGGCGCCGTCCTTCGAGACCGCGGGCCGCTCCACATGAACTGGTCCGGTCGTGATCACGCCACCGCGCCGCGTCACGGTCACGGCGAAGCCGTCAGCCTCGACCTCGATCGTCGACGCCGGCGAGTCCGCGAGGAGGCGCATGAGGTCGTCGAGCAGGCCGAGGACCTGATCGGGCTCGCTCACGGTCTGTCGATCCCGAGCATCTTCGGAAGTCTGCTCCACCAGTGCGTCGCGGGCGGCGGCGCCGTGCCCGCGCCGGGATCGGCGTACGCGCCGAACGCGCGGAATCGCTCGTAACGCGACGAGAGCAGGTCGGCCACGGACACGCGCTCGAGCTTCGCGAGCTGCGCGACGAGCGCGGTCTTCACCGCCTTCGCGGTGGCCTCGTGGTCGGCGTGCGCGCCACCGGGCGGCTCGGGGATGAGCGCGTCGACGACCCCAAGGTCGAGCAGATCGGGACCAGCAAGACGCATCGCCTTCGCGGCGCGCTCGGCCTCGGCCGGGCTGCGCCAGAGGATCGCGGCCGAGCCCTCGGGCGAGATCACGGAATAGATCGCGTTCTGCAGCGCGAGCACGACGTCGCCGATCGCGAGCGCAAGAGCGCCGCCCGACCCGCCCTCGCCCAGGATCACGACGACGATCGGCGTCTCGAGCCGCGTCATCGTGAAGATCGCGCGCGCGATCGCCTCGGCCTGGCCGCGCTCCTCGCCCTCGGGACCGGGGTACGCGCCGGGCGTATCCACGAACGTGATGAGCGGCAGGTGGAACTTCTCGGCCAGGCGATACAGACGGATGGCCTTGCGGTAGCCCTCGGGATGCGGCATCCCGAAGTTGCGTTGGATGTTCTCCTCGGTGGACGCGCCCTTCTGCTCGCCGACGACCACGACCGGACGGCCCTCGAGCTCGGCGATGCCGCCGACGATCGCCGCGTCGTCGCGGAACCCGCGATCGCCGTGCAGCTCCTGGAACCGATCGAAGATGCGCGTGATCAGGTCGAGGGTGTGCGGCCGCTTGATGTTGCGCGCGGCCTGCACTGCTTCCCACGCGCTGCCGCGCGAGGCGAGCTGCGCCGAGTCGGTGATGAGGTCCGCGTCCAACGGCAAGTGGCCGTTGGCCTCGAGCTTCTTCGTTCCGACGATGCGGTCGAGCATGGACACGACTAAAGGCTCCACTGCATGTCCTGCGATCCGGCGCGGAACGCGGTGAGGAAGAACGCAAGGCGGTCCCGCAGCTGCGCGCGCGGCACGATCTGATCGAGGAAGCCCTTCTCAAGCAGGAACTCCGACCGGCCGAAACCGATCGGGAGCTTCTCGCCCACCGTGCCGCTGGTCACGCGCTCGCCGGAGAAGCGGATGAGCGCGCCCGGCTCCGCGACGATGAGGTCTCCGAGCGATGCGTACGAGGCGAGCACGCCGCCGGTCGTCGGATCGGTGATCACGCTCACGAACGGCACGCCGGCCTCGTCGAGGCGAGCGAGCGCGGAGACGATCTTGCCCATCTGCATGAGCGCGAGGGTGCCCTCCTGCATGCGCGCGCCGCCGGAGGCGGAGACGATGACGAGAGCGCGACGCTCGATGAACGCGCGCTCGGCCGCGCGCGTGATCTTCTCGCCGACGACGCTGCCCATCGAGCCGCCCATGAACTCGAAATCCATCACCACCAGCTCGACCGGGTTGCCGCCGATCGACGTGCTGCCGGCGATGGCCGCATCCTTCTCACCGCTCTTCGCCTGCGCCGCCGCGATCCGCTCGGGATATGGCTTGCTGTCGGTGAAGGTGAGCGGGTCGCCCGAGGAGAGCGCGGTGTCTTGCTCGATGAAGGTGCCCTTGTCGACGAGTGCCTCGATGCGCTCGCGCGCCCCTAGACGAAAGTGGTGCTCGCACTTCGTGCACACGTTCTGATTGCGTGCGAGCTGCTTGTTGAAGAGCATCTCGCCGCAGTTCGGACACTTCGTCCACAGGTGATCCGGGAACTCCTTCGGCTTGCGACCGAAGGGCATCCGCAGCCTCACAACCGCCGTCCGTCGTCTCTCATCCGTGATTTTCCTCACGGTACCAGCAGAGTCCAACCACACCCGGACCGGCGCGCGCGCCGATGACCGCGCCGGCCTCGGCGGTCCAGTGCTCCACGCAGTGGAAGCGCTCCTGCACCCATTCGCCGAGCTCGCGCGCGCGCTCGGGCTCGTTGGTGTGGAGCGTGCAGGCGTGGATCCGCGCGCCCTGAGGCACCCTCTCGGAGACGATCTCCTTCATCCGCGTGACGGCCTTGTCGCGGGTGCGAACGCGATCGATCGGATGCACGACGCCGTCCTTGACCTGGAGGATCGGCTTCACCTGCAGCATCGAGCCGAAGAGTGCCTGCGCGCCGGAAACGCGGCCCGAGCGCTTCAGGTACTCGAGCGTGTCCGCGACCGCGAGCAGGTCGACCGTCCCGGCCATCCGCTTCGCGAGCGCGACGCCGTCCTGGAACGAGCCGCCCGCCCTGCGTTGACGCCCGACGGCGGTGGCGATAAGGGAGATGCCACCGGCGAGCGAGCGCGTGTCGATCACCTCGACCTCCGCGTGCGGCATGGCCTGTGCCGTCGTCGCCGCGACCGAGTACGTGCCCGATAGCTCGGTCGCGACGGTGAGCACGAGCAGCTTCGTGATGCCGTCACGCACGACGGAGTCGTACACGTCGCGGCACTCGCCCATCGACGGCTGCGAGGTACCAGTGAGGACGCCTGGCGCGGCGATCTTCTCGTAGAACTGCGCCGACGTGAGGTCGACGTTCGCGGTGAACGTCTCCTTGCCGATGTCGACGTGTAGCGGGAGGATGCGCAGGTCGAACTCGCGCTGCACTTCGGGTGACTGGGTCGATGTGCCATCGACGACGATCGCAAAGCGATCGCTCATATTTGTCGCTCCGCTCGCTGACGGACTCGCTCCTCGCAGGAAACCTGCTCGTCGCTCGCTTTTAGTTTCATGCCAGGCGCACCTCGCCGGTGATGACGCGCTCGACGCCCGCGGCCGTGTGCACGAGCAGCGCGCCCTCGTCGTCGATCGCGGTCGCCGTCCCGGCGAACGGAGCGCGTCCGTCGACTCGGACCTCGACGCCGCGCCCAAGAAGCGTCGATCGCTCGACCCACTCGCGATGCGCGGCTGGCAGCTCGGCGGGATCCGCCAAACGATCGAGCTCGCTCGTGAGGCGCGCGAGGAGCGCGAGCCGATCTGGCGCGTCGCCACCGATCGCGAGCGACGTCGCTGTGTCGGCGATCTCTGCGGGGAGGTCGCCACGCTGCTGGTGCACGTTGATGCCGATGCCCAGGACGAGCACTCCTCCCCCTCCGTCCGACGTCGCGTGCGCGAGCACACCCGCGAGCTTCCTGCCTTCGAGCTCGACGTCGTTGGGCCATTTTAGGCGGGCGCCTTCGCGGCCCAGCGCGGCGAGCGAGCGCGCGATGGCCACGCCCGCGAGCGCCGCGACGAGCGCGGGCGAGCGCGGCGCGGGTCGCGCGATCCACGACGCGAGGAGACTCGAGCCCGCGGGCGCGAGCCACGATCGGCCGCGTGTCCCTTGACCCGCGCGCTGCTCGTTCGCGACGACGATGCCGCGTGGCGCGCCCTGCGCCGCAAGCTCGCGCGCCCGCGTCTGTGTGGAATCGATCCGCTCGTGGTACTCGATGTCGCGGCCGAGCTCGCGCGAGAGCGCGGAACGAACGGCCGGATGCGCGAGGAGCACGAGGCGCGGCACGCTAGCGGGTGATGACGACCGGCACGCGCACGATCTCGTCGACCGAGCCGTCCTTCGGGCTCACGCTGAAGACCTCCACGCTGCCGAACAGATCGGCTATGGGCGGGGCGAAGGTCGCTGTCACGGTGAAGGTCCCGCGTCCCGGCGCGCCGACCGATGCGCTCGTGATCCCCTGCGCGAGGACGCGGCCGGCGCTGTCGGCGACCCGCCACTGGAGCGCCGCTTCGAACACCGAGGCCTCGCCGCTGATCACCAGCGGTGACGACACGCGCGCGTTCGGCAGCGGACGCGTGACGGTGATGTTGCCCTTCGCCGAGCTCAGCGCGGTCGCGGAGGGCGCGGCCGTCGGCGATGCGGCGGTCGTCGGAGTCGATGTTCGCGTCGGCGCCGGACTCGGTGAAGGAGAACTGATGCCGCCGCACGACGCGAAGATCACCGAGAGCGCGACGAGGAGCGCGCGCATCAGCGGTCCTCGCCCGCGGTCACCTGCGCGCCCGCCGCGCGCACGCGCAGCACGCGACCGCGCCCGCCGACGCCGTGGAGGCCCGCGGTCTCCTCCATCGCCGACACGACGCGCGGCGCGAGGCGCACCGGCGCGATCGCGATGACGCTCGGACCCGCGCCCGACAGCGCGGCGCCGAACGCCCCGGCCTCGCGCGCCGCGGCGATGATCTCCGCGAGCGCGGGCACGAGGCGTGTGCGCGCGGGTTGATGGAGCCGATCGGACATCGCGATCGAGAGCAGCGCGCCGTCGGCGCGCAGCACCGCGGCCACAAGTGCGGACGCATGCGCGAGATTGAAGACCGCGTCCTTACGCGACACGAATTCGGTAAGGACGCCGCGCGCTTTATCCGTCGCGAGCGTGGAATTCGGAACGTACACGCAAACTCGCCACGCGCGTGGGAAGGCGATGCGTGTCGCGACCGGGCCGCCCTCCTCGGGCAGTGCCACCGTGAGCGCGCCATAGAGCGCCGCGGCCACGTTGTCGGCGTGGCCCTCGACCTCGCTGGCCACGCGCAGCAGGGTGCGCCGGTCGAGCGGGTCGCCGAGGAGCGCGTTCGCGGCGACGGCGCCGCCGACGATCGCCGCGGCACTCGAGCCGAGCCCGCGCGCGAGCGGGATGGCCGAGCGCTGCGCGACATGCTGCGACGGGACATTGGCTCCAGCGGCTTTTCCGACCGCGCGCGCGGCGACGACGAAGAGGTTGTCCTCGCCGGCGGGCACGCCCTCGCCGTCCGCGTCCACGGTCCACGCGCGCGCGGGACGGAGGTCGAACTCGGCGAGCAGCGGCAGGGCGATCGCGAACGAGTCGAAGCCCGGACCGAGGTTCGCGCTCGACGCCGGGACGCGGAGTCTCATGAGGTCGCGAGGACGCGGCGCACAGCCTCGGCGGTCGCGTCGACCTCGGCCAACGGGCCGGCGAGAGCGCGCGCCGAGTCCGGGTCCTTCAGCCCGTTGCCGGTGAGCACGCAGACCACGCGCCGCAGGCCGGTGAGACCACCGGCCCTCGCGCGCGCCCGGAGCCCGGCCACCGACGCCGCGGACGCGGGCTCGACGAACACTCCGTCGCGCCTTGCCAGGGACTGATACGCGTCCATGATCTGCGCGTCGCTCACGGCCTCGATCGCGCCCTTCGACTCGTCGCGCGCGCGGATCGCGCTATCCCACGACGCCGGGTTGCCGATGCGGATCGCCGTGGCCACGGTCTGCGGGTCGTCGACCGGCGCGCCCTTCACCAGCGGCGCGGCGCCCTCGGCCTGGAAGCCGAACATGCGTGGCCGCTTCTTCGCGAGCCCCGCGGCCGGCGCCTGCGTGAAGCCGCGCCAGTACGCGGTGATGTTGCCGGCGTTGCCCACGGGGATGAAGAGCGCATCGGGCGCATCGCCCAATGCTTCGCAGATCTCGAATGCCGCGGTCTTCTGACCCTCGATGCGATAGGGGTTCACGCTGTTCACGAGCGTCGCCTCCCCCGACGCGCCGAGCTCGCGCACGACCGTGAGCGCGGCGTCGAACGCGCCGCGCACGGCGACGATGCGCGCGCCGAACGCGATGGCCTGCACCAGCTTCCCGAGCGCCACGTGCCCTGCCGGGAGGATCACGGTGCAGGGCAGACCCGCGCGTGCCGCGTACGCCGCGGCGGACGCGGCGGTGTTGCCCGTCGACGCGCAGAGGACCGCGCGCGATCCCTCTTCCACGGCCTTCGCGACCGCGATCACCATACCGCGATCCTTGAACGAGCCGGTGGGATTCGCGCCTTCGCACTTGAGCCAGACCTCGTCGATGCCAAGCTCGCGCTCGAGCCAGCCGCTTCGGACGAGCGGCGTGCCGCCCTCGCCCAGCGTGAGGCGAGGCGTGCGCGGACCGACCGGCAGCAGAGCCGCATAGCGCTCGATGAGCGAGAGGCCGTGGGGCACGCGGGGATGGTACCTGCGCCTAGCATGTGGACGGCATGCGCCTCGGTGAGAGAGATCGACAGCTACTGCGCATCGTGGGCGTGCTGCTCGCCATCTATCTCGGGATGGCGGTCTTCGCGCAGGTCTGGCAGGCCGTCGGCGCGGTCGCGGACGTGCTCCTGATCTTCGTGGCGGCCTGGGCCATCTCGTACCTGCTCGCGCCCATCGTCAATCGCATCGACGAGCGGACGCCGCTCGACCGGACCTTCTCAGTGGTGCTCGTCTATGTGGGGCTCTTCGTCGTCGTCATCGCCGTGCTCTCGCTGGTGATCGCGCCGCTCACACAGCAGCTCTCCGACTTCACGACACGCGCGCCCGAGTACGGGGCGCTCGCCGCGCAGGCCGTGCTCAACGCCCAGGCCGCGCTCCAGAACATCGGCATTCGCGTCGACCTGGAGCAGCTGTACGGAACGCTGCCCCAGCGGGTCGGCGCGATCGCGAGCTCATACGCCGCAGACATCCTCGGCGTCGTGTCGGCCACCGCGGGCGCGTTCTTCAACCTCACGCTCGTGCTGATCATCGCGTTCATCATGCTCATCGACGGCGATGCGATGTGGCGCCGCTTCGTGCTCCGCCTGCCGCCGGAGCGCCGCCGCGAGGCAGAGTTGTTGCGCGAGAGCACCGACCGCTCCTTCGGAGGCTTCCTGCGCGGCTCTCTGCTCCTCGGGACGATCTACGGCTTCGCCACGCTCGCGTACCTCGTCCTCTTTGGCGTGCCGTTCGCCGGGGTCCTGGCGATCGTGTCCGGGCTCACGGTCATCATCCCGTTCTTTGGTCCGATCATCGCGATGATCCCGGTCCTCGGCGTCACCGCCGTCGCCGCCGGTGACCGTCTGCTCTGGGTGTTCATCGCGACGATCCTCCTGCAGCAGGTCGCGCTCAACGTGATCAGTCCCCGGATCATGTCGAAGAGCATCGGCATCCACCCGATCTTCGTGTTCTTCTCGCTGCTCCTCGGCGCCAAGGTCGCTGGCTTCTGGGGCGTCGTGCTCGCGATGCCCGTGGCCGGCATCCTCAACACGCTCCTCCAGTACGGATACGAGATCCTCACCGACCACACGCCGAAGGACGAGGAGTTGGCGGTGGAGGCGAGTTGAACGGCCAGCGCCACATCCTCGTCACCAACGACGACGGCATCGACGCCGACGCGATCCCGCCCCTGGTCGACGCGCTCGGCGAGGTCGGCGCGGTGGACGTGATCGTGCCCGAGACGAACTGGAGCGGCGCGTCGCACAGCATCACGCTGCGCCGCCCGCTCCGGGTGCGCCCGACCAAGCTGCGCGGCGGCCATCCCGCATTCATGACCGACGGATCGCCGACCGACTGCGTGCGGCTCGCGGCGCTCGGCTTCCTGCCGCACCGGCCGGACCTGGTGGTGAGCGGCATCAATCGCGGCGCCAACATGGGCGACGACATCACCTATTCGGGAACGGTGGCCGCAGCGATGGAGGGGCTCATCTCGGGCATCCCGTCGATCGCGATCTCCCTCGATGCGTTCGGCGGAGACCTCGATTACGGTCCGGCGGCGTCGTTCGCGGCACTGCTGGCCCGCAACATCCTCGCTCGCGGCTTCGCACCCGACTCGTTCCTGAACGTGAACGTCCCGCCATTGCCGCGCGATCGCGTCGCCGGCGTCGAGGTGACGCGCCTCGGAAAGCGGACCTACCGCGACAAGCTCATCGAGCGCCTCGATCCGTTCGGCACCCCCTATTACTGGGTCGGCGGCCCGGCCGTCCGCGGCGAGGCCGAGCCGGGGACGGACGTCGCGGCCGTGCTTGCGGGGAAGATCAGCGTGACGCCGATCTCGCTCGAGATGACGAACCACGCGCTCATCGCCGATCTCGCGTCGTGGGATTGGGGCTGGAGCGCACCGGTGGAGGTCAGCGCGGACTAGCGGTCCCGGCCGCGGCGACGATCTCCAGCTGCGCGAAGCGTCCGTCATCGCGCCGCTCGCCCAGGTGCCACGGTACCGGCTGCGCGAAGAACGGGCCGGCGAACGCGAAGCTGTGGTACTCGCCGTTCTCACCGCATGGGTCGATGCGCGTTCGCGCGATGTCGCGTACGAAGTCCTCGTCGATGACGCGTCCGAGCCACGAGACATCGAGCCGATCGCGTTCCACGCAGGTGAGCACGGCCCGCCCGCCGATGGCGACGAACTCCGCGAGCAGCGCCGCGGGATCCTGACCCCAGAGCGGCTCGACGTGCTCGAGTCCCGCGGCCGCGGTGCGCTCCTCGTACCACGCGCGCACGTCGGCCAGATGGATGTCGCCGAACACCAGGCCGGTGCAACCCGCGCGACGCAGGTCTGCGAGCGTCTCCGCCAGCGCCGCGTCGAAGCCCTCCCAAGTCGTCGGTATGCTCGCCAGCTCGCACGCCGCGGCCTCGGCCTGACGCGCGATCGCCGCCATCGGCGTGGCGTGGAAGCGCACGCGCCCCGTGGCACGGTCGTGGACCGTCACCAGCCACCGCACCTCCAGCCCCGCGCGGCGCGCGCGCCAGAGCGCCATCGCGCTGTCTTTGCCGCCCGACCACATCACGCCGTACGCGCTCATTCGTGCACGCCGTATCGGCCGTCGGTCACGCCGTCCCGCACCTGGTGCACGCACAGGCCGGCGATGCAGCCGTTGCCCGTGCAGCGGGTCGTGCAGAGATGTTTGCGTCCGCAGTCGACGCAGAAGAGCGCGCCGCGGCACACGTCGCAGCGCGTGTAGCGTGCCGGGTCGAGCCCGACGTCGCACGCCGCGCAACGCTCAGGAGACGGCACGGCCCTGCTCCGCCGTGGCGGTCGGCGCCGGCAACACGTACGGGACGCCGCCGTGGGTCACCACATGCAGACCAGGCCCGAAGACATCGCGCACCAGCGAGGCCGTGAGCACCTCGCGCGGCTCGCCGTCCCGGACCACCGCGCCATCGGCGAGCACGACGATGCGCGTCGCGAGCGCCGCGGCGAGGCTCAGGTCGTGGAGCACCGCGACGACCGCGAGGCCGCGCTCTTGTGCCAGACGCGCGACGTGCTCGAGGGTCGCGCGCTGATGCGCCGGATCGAGATGCGCCGTGGGCTCGTCGAGCAGCAGGGCGTCGGTCTCCTGCGCGAGCGCCATGGCCAGCACGGCGCGCTGCCGCTCACCGCCTGAGATGCGGTCGATGCGGCGGTCTGCCAACGCGGTCGAGCCCAACTCGGCCAGAGCGCGATCGATCGCGCGGAGGTCGGCGCTGCCCAGCGAGCCGAACGCACCGAGGCGCGCGGTGCGCCCGAGCGCGACGATCTCGCGCACCGTGAACGGGAAGAGCGTCTCGAAGACCTGCGGCACCACGGCGACGCGGCGCGCGACCGCGCCGCGATCGAGCGCGAGGAGGTCATCGCCGCCGATGGACACGCTCCCGGCGACCGGCCGGAGAAGACCGGCGAGGACGCGCAGCAGCGTGGACTTGCCCGCGCCATTCGGGCCGACGAGCGCGACGAGCTCGCCCTCGCGCGCGGCCAGGTCCACACCGCGCAGGACGTCGCGATCGCGGTAGCCCGCGCGGATCCCGCGCGCGACAAGAGCGCTCACACGATCACCCGGCGCGAGCGCACCAGCAGCGCGAGGAAGAAGGGCGCACCCACGAGACCGGTGATGACGCCGGCGGGCAGCTCCGCGGGCGCGAGGATCGTGCGCGCGCCGAGGTCGGCCAGCACCAGCACCGCTGCGCCGGCGGGGAGGGCGGCGATGAGCAATCGCCGGTGGGTCGCGCCGAGGACGAAGCGCAGCGCGTGCGGGACCACCAGGCCGACGAAGCCCACGAGGCCGGCGATGGACACGGCCGCGCCGGTGAGCAGCGCCGTCGTCGCGAGCACCGCGCCGGTGGTGCGGTCGAGGTCGATGCCCAGCGCCGCGGCGGTCTCCTCGCCGAACGCGTAGGCGTCGATGCGCGGGGCCAGCAGGATCGCGCCGACGAGGCCGATCCCCACGACGACGGTCGCGACCGCGAGCTCGTTCCAGCTGATCACGGACACGCCACCCTGCAGCCAGCCGAGGACCGCGCGCAGGCGGAGCGAGAGCCGGTCGCCGGAGGTGAGGATGAGCGTGATGACCGCACCGGCGAACGAGGTCAGTACCACACCGGCCAGCAGGACGGTGAGCACGGTGGTACGCCCGCCGAGGCGCGCGAGCCGCCACACCAATGCGATCGCCAGCATCGCGCCGACGAAGGACGCGAGCGGCACGATCACGGCGCTCGCGCCCAGCGAGACCGCGATGACCGCGCCGAGCGAGGCACCGGCCTGCGTGCCCGTGACGAACGGATCCGCGAGCGGGTTCCGCAGCAGACCCTGCAGAAGGACACCGGAGCCCGCGAGCGCACCGCCCACGATCGCGGCGCCGAGAACGCGCGGCAAGCGGAGCTCGCGGATGATCGTGCCGCTCGTGTCGTCGCTGCCGAAGAGCGCGCCGACCACATCCCCCGGCCCGATCTGCACCGCGCCGATGAACACCGCCGCGGCCGCGCTCACCACGAGCGCGGCCGCGAGCAGCGCGAAGACCACGGCTGTGCGCACTAGCGGTAGAGCTCGGGGTGGACGATGCGCGCGTAGGCGTCGGCCGCCTCACCGACCCGGGGCCCCGGGCGGTTGATGAGGTTCGGCGCGATCGTGCCGATGCGTTTGTTCTTCACCGCCGAGATCACCGACCAGCCAGCACGCGCCGAGACCTGGTCCGGCTTCGCTGAATAGTCGGCCGCGGCCAGCACGATG
>WNFB01006003.1_pt1 | contig 14885 bp, 14 predicted proteins | sample 5400501 | NCBI WGS metagenome assembly WNFB01 (sample SAMN13153341, study PRJNA577476) | soil metagenome | isolation source: 200 cm saprolite under Douglas fir tree site 2 hole 1 | place: USA:California | collected 2015-04-18
ATCAATACGATGGGATCGCGCCGGAGAATCGCCATGGCCCTGGGACGCGAGAGCGTGGACGAAATTGCGCAGGAAATTCAGCTTATCCTCAAGGCAAAACCACCGACCGATCTGCGCGAAGGTTTTGCTTTGCTCAAACAGGGAATTCACCTGCTGCACGCGCGGCCGAAACAGGTGAAAGAAGGCGCGTGCCAGGAGATCGTGCATAAGGTCGACAATCAATTTTCGCTGGCTGATCTGCCCATCTTGAAATGCTGGCCGAAAGATGGCGGCCGTTTCATTACCTTGCCGAACGTGCACACGCGCGATCCTGAAACGGGCGCGCGCAACGTTGGCGTTTATCGAATGCAAATTTACGACAAGCGCACGACCGGAATGCACTGGCAGATTCACAAAGTCGGCGCGCGTCATGGGAAGCGATACTACGAGCGCGGCGAACGGATGCCGGTGGCGGTGACGCTGGGAGGCGATCCGGTTTACACTTTTGCTGCGACCGCGCCACTGCCCGATGGCCTGGATGAAATTCTTTTCGCGGGTTTTCTGCGAAAAAGATCAATCGAGCTGGTGCGCTGCAAAACAATCGATGTCGATGTCCCGGCGGACGTCGATTTTGTCCTCGAAGGGTACGTACAGCCGGGGGAGATGCGCCCGGAAGGTCCGTTTGGCGATCACACCGGCTTTTACACCGCGCTGGAGGATTATCCGGTCTTCCATCTCACCGCCATCACGCATCGGCGGGATGCAGTTTATCCCACCACCATCGTGGGAGTACCGCCGATGGAAGATTACTATTTGGGCGATGCGAGCGTTCGGATTTTTCTGCCGGTGTTCAAAATGAATTTTCCCGAAATCGTGGACATGACGCTGCCGCCGGAAGGCGTTTTTCACAATCTGGTTTTCGTGAGCATTCGAAAGCAGTATCCGTATCAGGCGTTCAAAATCATGCACGGTCTGTGGGGAATGGGGCAGATGATGTTCAGCAAATACATCGTTGTCGTCGATGAAGATTGCGACGTGCACAACACGAGCGAAGTGCTCTTTCGCTTATGCGCCAACACCGATCCGGCGCGCGACACGACGTTCATCAAAAATCCGAGTGACTCGCTCGATCACGCCCCAAGCGAGCAGAACATCGGATCGCACATGGGTTTTGACGCCACCCGCAAATTACCGGGCGAGAACTATCACCGTTCGTGGCCGGAATTACTGAAGATGACGGACGAGGCGCAGAAGCTGGTGGACGCGCTGCAAGCGCAAACCCGCTGATCCCCGCAAACGCGAATTCCCCAAATCACGGCCGCCGCTTCACTATGGTTTGCGGAAAAGCTGGCCTGTGTCTATATCGCGCGTTAACCCGCCTGGAGGAACGCCGCGAAGATCGTAGAGGCGATTCGTGTACGGGCTGTAAAACAGTCCGGGCGTGCCGCTAAACCGAGCGAACGGAAAACCGCCTGGCGGCGGTGGACCGTAGCGCGCGGCCTGATCCTGCTCAATGGCGGCGCCGACTAACGCACCGCTGGCCGCGCCAATGGCCGCGCCAACGGCCGCGCCCCGCACTCTACCAGTGGCGGCGCCGCCTATGATTGCTCCAGCAGCCGCGCCGTAACCAGCGCCTTGCCCGGTGGGCGTGTCGCATGAACTCAGAGCCAGCAGCAAAAGAGCAAATGCCGAGATGATTTTTAAATGATTTTTCCTCATAACTTTTCCCTTGAATCTTTTAACCCTTTTAAGACGCGATTGTAGCGGCGAATCCAAATAAAATTTGCAACCGGTTCGTCAGACGGCTGCTCGACAAGGCATGTTCAAAAAATTCTTCAATAATCGCGCCGCGATCCGGCCGGCTTTCTCCAGTTTGTTGAGCCGATATTCTTTTTCGAAAACGCGAAAGTTGTCCGATTCCATTCGGCGGAGAAGGCCGCGATAAACCGAAGACATGATCTCCGCCGCAACCATCGAGCGTCGATCTTCAGGCGGAAGCAGCACAGCCGCACGCACGAAAAATTCGCGCGCTCGAGCAGCCTCAAATTTCATCAGGCGAATAAAGCGCTCGTTATATTGTCGATTTTGCAGTGCCGCTTCGGAATAATCGAAACGCGCCAGATCTTCCTGTGGCAAATAAATCCGGCCAGCGCGCAAATCTTTCCCGACATCGCGAATAATGTTCGTCATCTGGAGAGCGAGCCCAAGCTGGATCGCATACTCTTTGCAGGCCAGATTGCGATATCCGAAAATCTCGATGCTGAGGAGACCGACGACACTGGCGACCCGATAGCAATAGACGCGGAGCTCATCGAAAGTCGCGTATCGCGAGATGCTCAAGTCCATTTCTACGCCGGTAATAATTTCCTCGAGCATGTCGGGCGAGAGCGAGTACTTGTCGATCAAAGCGCGAACGTCACGGGCCAGCGCCGGCTCGCCGGGGGAGGCGGCGCGCAGCATGTTGCGCCATTCCGCGAGGCGCAGTCGTTTGGCGGCCACACTCAGCTCCGAGGAATCGACGATGTCGTCGATCACGCGGCAAAACGCGTAAAAAATTGTGATGTCGCGACGGCGTTCGCGTCCCAACGAAATGAACGCCAGCGCGAGGTTCGAGTTGCTCTGGCGGGTGATCGTCGCTGCATTCACATTCACGCCGTCGCCACCTGCTTTTTAATACCGGATCCAACTCTCCTGTTCAACGCGACCGGTTTCACTTTGACGAAACAGACAAACCCATGATGCCAGGAGCCAGCCGGTGATGAGTCCGCGCAGAAAGACAAAGATGCATTTCCAAGAAAAAAGCGCGACCAACCGATCACCGATGGCGCCACGCACAACGGCGTCGGAGGCAATAAGGAGAAAGAAGTGGATTCCGCAGATGAGTAAAAACCAGCCGAAACGACCGGCGTTCTCGCGGATGAATTGACGATGAGAGCGGATCGCGGCGGCCAAAGTTTCGTTATGCAGAGCAAGCGAGATCTGGACGGAGCAGAACGCAATGATCAAACCACTCATGACCAGGCGCTCGAGCGGCAGGTAATCGAGGACATTCGGAATATCGATAAAGTAGGCCAGCAGCAGCGGCAGCCGCACGATCAAAGTGCTCAACAACACAACAATCCCCGCCCACTTCAGCACATAACTGAAACGGCGCATGGCAAAGCGGAAGAGCGCGCCTTCCTCAAAACTCACCCCGCGAATCCAGGTAATGCAGACTGTTATCAAATAAACCTGAATATAAACTCCGAACAAATATTCGAAGATGAACGCGACTGCATCGACCGTCGCCGAGATCTGCAACAATCCTGCGGCTGGGACCATGCCGCCCCACTCCGGCAGCCGCCAGAAAACAATGGGTTTGAGAAGCGAGGCCAGCGCGCTGAGGAGCAGGATTAGATAAATGAAATAACTCCCGAAGCGATATCGCTTCCGCAGGGCGCGCAATAACGCGCCGTGCAGACCGCGCCAGTTGACGACCATGAGCACCGCTGCGACGACCGAAAGCGGATACGTGGTCGTAGCATTATCGAAAATTCCCGCGACCCCTTCGAGCGCAGGCAGCGGAGTCTCCCTCCAAACCTCTGTAAATCTCGGCCAATGCCAGCTTGGCATCGACGTAACCTGCGTTAGATCGAGATCCGCCGAGTTTTGAACGGGAGTGAAAGTGGCGAATTGGAAAACGGAGTAAGTAAAACCGAGAAGAACAAAGGTGAGCCAGATGCGCTTGAAGCGAGCGATGCAGCGGAAGCCATCGCGCAGCGCATGCCGCACCGGATTGAAAAGCATTACGATCGCATACCCGCCGCAAAACCCGAGCAGTGGATACACGCGCGGCAAACTGGAAAGCATGGGGAGACGGCCTAGCGAATCAAACCCCAATGCCAGTTAAACGGCCAATAAACAAAAAGCCCCCGCCCAACCAGATTGTCGTCCGGCACCGGACCCCAATAGCGGCTGTCGTAGCTATTGTAGCTGTTGTCGCCCATGGCGAAGTAACCGTTTTCCGGCACAACAAAGGTCCGATTTGGCTCCGCCAGATAATTGCCGCCCAAAGCATAGCCGCGATAGGAATCCTTCGCCTCCATCACGCGCTTGAATCCATAACCCTCAGCTTTTTTTCCATCGACATAAAGAAATGGCGGGCGGATCTGGAGAATATCGCCTGGCAAGCCGGCCAGGCGCTTTATGTAAAACGGCGCGCCTATTTCGGGATCTTCACGAATTCCCAAAATGTGGTTTGTGCGAAAAACAAACACGTCGCCACGATGCGGTTTGACGAAATTATAACTGATTTTATCAAGTGAGCCGGGAGAATGTGAAAAAGAAGACGAATTTTCTCTGCTCGAGTTGCACGATCTGGTCATTCTCACGCGAGACAACGTTGATATAATTGCGCCCGAGGACGATGAACTCCCCGATCTGCCGCAAAAGATTCGGCGCCGCTGCCGTGGTGGAATGACCGATGATTCCGTTCAAGGTCGGCTGCATCGAGCCAGTCGGAATCTTGAAGGGCTGTAAAAAATACGAGCGAATCCCTACGGCCACGACAATTGCGACCAGAATCACTTCGCAATTTTCCCGCCAGTGCGATTCCCAGGTCACCGGCGCCAGCTTGTGCAATCTTTCGTCGAGCGCTTCAGCCTCGCTTTTAATTCGAGCATGATCGCGTTTTCGCAAGGCCTCTCGCAGGTTTTGTAGCGCGGAGCTCAGCTCTTCTCTTGTCGATGAACTGAGCAGGTCGTTCTTGTAGCGGAGGTACTTTTCGCCATGCCGCAAGAGCAGCTTGCTGTGCTTAATGTAACGCGGGGTAAACATGGCTAAGATCGACAATTATTCTTGCTCTCTGTCATTCCGAGCGAAGCCGAGGAATCTCGTACTGTTATCTGATCAAGAATGAGAGATGTCTCGACGCCGCTCGACATGACAAAAAAGCTCATTGCGCTTTAAGCACCTCGATAAATGCTTCCTGCGGAATGTTGATTCGACCGATGCTTTTCATGCGTTTCTTTCCTTCTTTTTGTTTCTCCAGTAATTTCCGCTTCCGCGTGATATCGCCGCCGTAGCATTTCGCGGTCACGTTTTTTCGCAAGGCTGAAACGCTCTCCCGCGCAATAATTTTTCCACCGATTGCGGCCTGAATCGCAACTTGATAGAGCTGACGTGGAATTACTTCCTTTAACTTCGCCGCGAGCTGACGTCCCCTCGCCTCCGCGCGGTCCTTGTGCACAATAGTTGAAAATGCGTCGACCGGTTCGCCATTCACGAGCAGATCGAGCTTCACCATCTTCGCCGCGCGATAACCGCAGTGCTCGTAGTCCATCGAGCCGTAGCCGCGCGTGGTCGATTTAATTTTGTCGTTAAAATCGACCAGAATCTCGTTCAGCGGCAATTCGCAATGCAACATCACGCGGCGCGCGTCGAGCGTTTCGGTGTGGTCCATTTGTCCGCGCTTTTCCAAAATGAGTTGGAGGATGTCGCCGATATTTTCGTTCGGACAGAGCACGTACGCTTTCACAATCGGCTCGCGAATCTCGGCGATCGTGCTCGGTTCGGGTAAATGCGCGGGATTGTCGATCAAACGGGTGTCGCCCGCCGTTGTCAGAACTTCGTAAACCACGCTCGGACTGGTTGCGATGATGTCCATGTTGTACTCCCGGCGCAATCGCTCCTGGATGATCTCCATGTGCAACAGCCCGAGAAAGCCGCAGCGGAACCCGAATCCAAGCGCGACCGAACTTTCCGGCGTGTAAATAAAGGCCGAGTCGTTCAAGCGCAGTTTCGCGATCGCCGCTTTCAAATGCTCGAAGTCGCCAGTGTTGATCGGATAAATTCCGCTGAAGACCATCGGATGAATTTCCTGAAAACCCGGCAACGGTTCGCGCGCCGGGTTACGCTGATCGGTGATGGTGTCGCCGATCTTCATCTCCGCCGTACTTTTGATGTTCGCGATGAAATAGCCGACATCGCCCGCGCTTAGCCGCGATTGCACGAACATCTTTGGCGTGAACACGCCTACTTCTTTGATTTCGTAGCGACCGTCATTGCTCATCATCCTGATCGCCTGGTCCGGCTCCATCTTTCCCGACACCACCCGCACATGGCCGATGACGCCGCGATAAACGTCGAATACAGAATCAAACACGAGAGCGCGCAAAGTTTCGTCCTTCGGTTTTAGCGGCGCTGGAATGCGATGCACGATTGCTTCCAGAATTTCGTCGATCCCGATTCCCATTTTCGCGCTCGCATCGATGGCTTCCTCGGCCGGGATGGCGAGGATTTCTTCCAATTGCCGATGGACCGAAGGAACGTCGGCGTTCGGCAGATCGATCTTATTGATGATCGGCACAATCGTGAGCCCTTGTTTATGCGCGAGATGGACATTCGCCACCGTCTGCGCTTCGACCCCCTGCGCTGCATCGACAATCAACAGCGCGCCTTCGCACGCCGCGAGCGAACGTGAAACTTCATACGCAAAATCGACATGTCCCGGTGTATCGAGCAGATTCAGCCGATACGTTTCACCAGACTTCGCGCGATACTTCATCGCCACCGGATGCGCTTTGATCGTGATCCCACGCTCGCGCTCCAAGTCCATTGAATCGAGGAGTTGATCTTGCTTATCGCGCTCGTGAATCGTGCCCGTCCTCTCAAGCAACCGGTCCGACAACGTTGTCTTGCCGTGATCGATGTGCGCGATGATGCAAAAATTGCGCGTCAGCTCAATGGCCATGAAAGCCGCACTATGCGGGTTTGCGCTGGGCAGGTCAATCGATGGGCCCCTGCGTGTCCCTCAACTCAGGATTTGTCGTTCTCGTTCCTGTCTGATACGAGTCTTGGGCTGCCGCGGCGGTGTTCTGGCGCCGCGGATTTGTCGCTCGCGAAACGTCCGGAGATCGATGTGAAGCAATGATGCGCGGTAATCAGGCAAGCGAAAATACGGGGTCGATTTCCAAGAAAATCCTGCTCGTATCAGGCATCACGGTTTTTTTTCTGCTGCTTTTCCTTGGCCTATTTACGCGCGCCATGACCCGGGAACTGAACCGCGATGAAGGACAATTTATCGCGGCGGGCGCTCTGCTCGCACGGCATGGCTACCTGCCCTACCAGGACTATCCTTATTTCCATCTGCCCAATCTGGCGCTTGTTTTCGCCGCGCTTTTCACCAGATGCGATCACCTTCTTCTCGCTGGCCGTTGTTTCAATGTCGCGTGCGCGTGGCTCGCCCTCGTCCTGGTTTTTTGTCTTACCGCCAACGCCTTTCGAAAGGTTGGGTCGCTGCGTTGGATAATCGCAGGCCTTGCTGCGATCACGTTGTTTGCAAATCGGCTTTTCCGCTTCACGTCCGGACGCGCGTGGAATCACGATCTGCCGGTTCTGGCGAGCCTGGCCGCGCTCGCCGCGCTTCTCCTTTCTGACCGAGAAAGATGGCGCCGATTCTGGCTCGGTTTGGCCGGATTCCTCCTCGGAGCGGCAATTGGGACCCGATTAAGTTTTGCTCCGTTAGTTGCGCCCTTTGCGTTTTTTATTGTCTATCAACGGGCGACTCGCAACCAGCGGCTGCGCGATCTGGCTCTGTTCCTGGCCACGCTTTTCATTGCTCTCGGGCCGACGTGGATTCTCTGGGCGCGCGCACCAGCTCAGTTCGTCTTCGACAATTTCGTTTACAACGGCAAGCTCAACCGCATTTACCAAGCGAGCATCGGTACGCACGGCGTCTGGTTGTCTCGAAGACTGCTCTTTCCATTCAAACTCCTGAAATTCCCGCAGAACGACATTCTCATCCTCGCCTTCATCTATCTCGCGGTCTGGCTACCGGTGCGCGGGGGCTGGAAGATTTTATTGGCGGACCGGCGGCTGCGACTGATCACATTCTCTCTTCCTTTCCTTTTGCTCGGCGCCCTCGCGCCCTCCCCGTCCTATAAACAATATTATTACGCGGTCGTTCCGTTTCTTTTGCTCGGCGTCGTCTTTGGACTCGCCCGCGCCTGGCACACCATCGATCGCCACCGTGCGCGCGTCGTCGCCGGCCTTTTGACCGTGGTCAGCGTAATCAACCTGATAATTGATCTGCCGTCCGTGCGGGATTTCATTTCACCGCAACGGTGGACGCCCTTGCGGGTCCACGAGATTGGCCGAAACCTTTGCGCGCTAACAAATGGCGAAATTTTAACTCTGGTGCCGATTTTTCCCCTCGAAGGTAATGCGCCGATCTACAAAGAGTTTGCGACTGGACCGTTCGCCTGGCGCGTCGCGCCTTTCATTCCTGAACAGTTCCAGCCCACGGTTGGGATCGTGGATGCCGTGCATCTGGAAACCTATCTGGCGGCAGCGCCACCCGCGGCAATCCTCACCGGAGGCGAGACGAGCGTTCTCGAGCAACCGTTAAACGATTACGCACGGAAACACCGCTATCGACTCCGCCGCGTTTCGGACCTTTATCTCTGGGTGCGATGACGATGATCTGCACCTAAATTATTGCGTTGCGTCGAGATCACTGTCTAATTATTGATCTCATGCCAAAGCTCATCATCAGCGGAACTGCCCATGAGCTTGCCGAAGAACTGATCACGATCGGTCGCGCGCCCGAGAACGCGATCGTGATCGATGATCCCTCGGTCTCAAGCCGTCACGCGCAGTTGGAACTGAGCGGCGAAACTTATCGGCTGAAAGATCTCGAATCCACTAACGGCACTCGCGTCAACGGCATTCCCATCATGGAAACGGTGTTGCGTTTCGACGACCGAATCCGCTTCGGAGGGGTCGAAGCGCGTTTCGAGCCGGACGCGCGCGGCTCACAGCCCTTGCCCCAGCCCGAAAGAATTGAAGCGAAACCGGCCGAGTCTAGCGCGGTCCCTCTCGATTTTACAAACGCCTCTCCATTCCCGCGCCGAAACCGCGAGCAAGACCCCACTGGCGCTGTCATTTTTGGCGCCGCCGGCGTTGCCCTGCTCGCTTTCCTCGGGAGCGTGATCGCCGTGCTGATGATGAGCGCGCCGGCGCTCTGATTGTAGGGGCGGTCTAGAAACTGTCGCACTAGTTTCGGCGCTCATCGAGCGCCGCTACAGAAATGTCGATCCAGACCTCGATACTCGAAATGACAAGCGCGCAATTTAATGAAAACATGTCTCTCGATCCATTCGACTTCGCTCAGCCGGAAAACAAATCGCTCGACATGACAGAACAGCAAAAGCGTCTCCTCCTTTTCGACATCGACGGCACCCTCATCCATTCCGGCGGCGCAGGCGTCCACGCGCTCAAATTGACGCTGGCGGAGCGGTTCGAGATTGCAGACGATCTGCACGACATCGAAATTGCGGGCATGACCGATTCCGGCATCGTCGCCAGCATCTTGCGGAAGCACAAGATTCCGGCGACGAGCGAAAACATTACCGCGTTTCTCGACAGCTACGTCCATTTTCTTTCGCTTGAGCTGCCGCGCCGCCAAGGAAAACTGCTTCCCGGCGTGCTCGAGTTGTTGCAGAAGCTGAAATCGAGAAAACATCTCGTGCTCGCGCTTCTCACCGGAAATGTTTCGCGCGGCGCGCAACTAAAACTCGAACACTACGGCGTCTGGCATTTTTTTGAATTCGGAGCGTTTGCCGACGATCATCAAGATCGCAATGAACTTGGTCTTTTCGCTCGCTCACGCGCAAAGGAAAAACATGGCCGCGAATTCTCCGCCGGCGACATCGATGTGATCGGCGATACGCCGCGCGACATCGCCTGCGGGAAAGCCTTTGGCGCGCGTACCATTGCCGTGGCCACCGGCACCTGGCATCGCGAACAGCTCGCAGAACATCAGCCAGATTTTTTGATCGACGATCTTTCCGATGTCGACCGCGTAATCGATGCGCTCGGATGGTGATCGATTGACGATTGGGAGATGAATGAAAAAAACTGAGCCAGCCGCCTGCCCGATGCCGCGCAAGGATCAACCCAATGTTCTGCCGCTGGAAGGCGAAATCGATCTGCACGTTTCACCTAACATCGCCGCATCGCTCCAAATGATGATCGAAAAAAAGCCGCCAAAGTTGATTGTCGATCTTGCCCGCGTGACCTACATCGACAGCTCCGGCCTCGCCGCCTTGATCGAAGGCATGCAGAATGTGCAGGAATACGGCGGCAAGTTCGCCCTCGCCGGTTTGCAGGAGCCAGTCCGCACCATTTTCGAAATCGCCCGCCTCGACCAGGTCTTCCGCATTTTCCCGAACGTGAACGCCGCCCTCGCTAGTGCGTAAAAAATGAAAATGAACCTAGTTAGACGAAAAATTTTCGTCTAATTTCCGCTGGGCTTCGAATGACGACCGCTAGCGCAAAGTACTTCGTCTCTGCGGACGGCAAACAACTTGGCCCGTTTACTGGACGGCAGATCCGCACAAAGCTATTTCGGAAGACAATCATGCCAGACGATTATGTCTGGCGTGATGGCCTCGGTGATCAGTGGGTTCCAATTCGCTCGATTCTCGACGAGCTTCCGTCCGATGTGGCTCCGCCGCCAGCGCCCGAAACTCCGGAGCTCCGCCACATCGAGATCACTCATCCCGATGGCCCACCTAGTACGTTGGTTGAGGTGCCGGAAAAGGTGTTTACGAACCACCGGCAACGCTTAAGCAAAAGAATGGTCCGACTGAGGCGGATGATTCGACCGGCTGGCACTTTTTGGCTCCTGCCCGCTGGCTTCTGATCTCTGACTTCTGTCCTCTGACCTCTGACGCTATGAAGCTTACCGCGTTCGCCATCGTAGTAGCACTATCCACCAGCACTATCGGCCAGCAGAGAGCTGAAGCACCGGGCGACACCCGCGGCGATTTGCTTTGGAAGAAGCTCGAGGCTCGCGTCGAGGAAATTACCTCTCGACTCGATGGCGTTATGGGTGTGGCTATTCTCGACCTAACGGACGGTCGGATTCTTTTGCGCAACGCCGACCACGTTTTTCCCGCCGCCAGTTCCATCAAGCTAGCGATCCTGCTAGAATTGTATCGTCAGGACCAGGAAGCTCGCGCGGGAGCACAAGGGAAAGCCAAGCTGGATGACATTTACACCTTCGATTCCAAAGACCTGGTCGAAGACAGCCAGATCATGGCCGGTCTTAGTGCCGGTGTCACGCGGCTTACAAACCGCGACTTAGCGCAGTTCACGGTTGCCGTAAGCGATAATACCGCCGCCAACATCCTGTACGGCCGCGTGGGCAGGGAAAACGTAAATGCAATGCTACGCGGCCTGGGGCTGTCCAAGGTGATGCTGCGGCGCAAAATGATGGATGTCGCAGCCGCTCGACGCGGCGAGGAGAACGTAGCTACCCCGCAGGAAATGGTCCGGCTGCTGGAAGCCATCCATAAAGGAAAGGTGCTAAACAAGAAATCGACAGCGGAGTTCATCAAGCAGTTATCGACGTTGAAAGAGAGTTACATTCCACGCTGCCTGCCGAATGGCATTCAGGTGGCTAACAAGCCTGGAAACTTGGAAGGTGTGCGGACGGACTCAGGTATTGTTTTTGTGCCAAACCGACCGTTTGCCATCAGTGTGATGACGGCTTACGACCGAGACGAGCGGGCTGCTGAGCGTGCGATCAGCGAGGTTGCTCTCGAAGCGTACCACTACTTCGAGATGCGCAGCAAGACTTCCGAGTACGGCCGCATACTCCCTCCGTGAAATTCCGGGTAGAGCGCGCGTCACGCGTGCGCTACCCCGGGGGACGCGGCTTGAAGTAAAATCACGAGGGTTTGCTCGACGTTTTTTGAAATGTCGAATTGCGACGCGCGTTCGGCATTTATCGATCTTGCAAGCGCGCGGCGGGACAAATCCGACCAAAATCGAATGGCGTCGCGCAATCCGAGCAGGTCGTTCGCAAGATCGACCATCGTGCCGTGGACGCCGTCCTCGATGACTTCACGGAAGCCGTTTGCGTGCGTCGTGATCACGGGCAAGCCGCTGGCGAGCGCTTCGAGGCAGGCGTTGGAAAATGGGTCGTAAATGGTTGGTAGAATAAAGATGTCGGCGGCGGCGTAGATGGGCACGAGATCGTGAATTTCGCCGAGAAACTTGACCCGCTTTGATTTGTAAAAGCGCGGGTTGCCGTGACCGGCGACGAGCAAGCGCATTTTTCGGTTGTGGCATAGCGCCATCGCTTTGACGGCGAAGCGCAATCCTTTGCGTTCCCAGCCGGAGCCGGCGAAAAGAAGGGCGATTTGGTCCGGCTTCAATTTTAAATCCTCGCGCGCTTTTTCTCGCAACTCCGGATCGAACCGGAATTTTTCGAGCGGCACGCCGTTGCGGACGATGTCGATCTTGTCCGCGGGATAACTGTAAAGATCGACAATCTCGTTTTTCACCATCTCCGAATTCGCGATCACGCGGCTGGCGCCGCGCTCGCCCAAAAGCGATTTCTCGAGAAGTAACAGATCGCGATGTTTCCGGTTGAAGCCGCGAACAAATTGTTGCAGCGGCAATTCAAATTTCCTTCTCCGCTGTAACCAGGCGCGATGTACGCCGTCGCCGGCGCGATAAACATCGCAGCGCCAGACGCGCTCGAGACTCATCAAAACGTCGCAATGAATTTGCGGGCGCAGCTGCTCCACCTCGTCGGCGAAGGCGATTGTCGATCTTGCACGCAAGTGATGAATCGAACCGGATCGCCACTCGTTAGACGGCCAGTCATCGCTCGTGATGAGGCGCGCTTCGTGGCCAAGATCGACAACTCCGCGTCCGAGGCGTTTCAGATAAGCTTCCGCGCCGCCACTGGCGGAATATCCGCGGCGGACAAAACCGATGCTGAGCTTTTGCGGCGACATCTCGCTGATTGTCATCCTGCGCCTTCGCGAAGGATCTCACAACCACCCTGTGCGTAAATTGCGAGGTTCCTCGCTCCGCTCGGAATGACACTTTACTTGCTGGCGTTCGGCCAGGATAATTGTAACCCCATGCCGGGTGAAATTCTAAACGCCCCTTCTCTACCACGTTCCGCCCCGCCGGCTGCGCGCGTGTTGCCGAGGCATTTGCTCTACTCGATCTTCGCCCGCATCGGCGGTTCCGGCCTGGATACGGACGCGTTCGAGGCCTTGCGCGCGTCGTATCGCGGCGGATTTCTCGGAAAAGCAATTGCCTATGACAATCGGCAAAAAGAGATTCCCGCATCACTGATCCATTCGCTGCGCTGGCATCCGGTCCGCCTCATCTCGTTTCTCGACCGGCCTTATTACTATGGCGCGAAAAAGAAATATGTTGATTGGATCGCGTCGCGGCATTTGGCGACCGGACGCTACGATTTATTTCACAGCTGGTCGGGCGATTGTTTGCTATCGCTCCGGGTGGCGAAAAAACATCGAATCCCATCGATCGTCGAAATTCCAACTTGGCATCGCGATCGCGGGAAACTGAAAGCGGAGGAGCCGACCGGCGCTGGATCGACAAGCAGCTTATCGTGGTTTCGGAAAGGGAAGTCTGCATTGCTGCTCGAGCGCAAGCGCTTCATCGAAGAATACAAACTGGCGGATCTACTGGTCGTGTTATCGGAAATGGCGGCGGAGACTTTTCGTGTCCAAGGCTTCCCGGAAGAAAAATTATTTTATCTCCCGCGCGGCGTGGATGTGGAGCGTTTCAAGCCTGGACAACGTCCGGCAAAATTTCGGGCGATTTTTTCCGGCGCATTGATCGAACGCAAAGGAATTCACCATCTGCTCGAAGCGTGGCATCGCCTGAATCTACAAGACGCTGAGCTGTGGCTCGCCGGCTCTGTCCACGAGGAAGCGCAGCCTTATCTCAAAAAATTCTGGCGCGACAACATCCGCACGTTCGGGTTTGTGCGTGATCCGGAGAATTATCTCAACCAAAGCACGGTGCACGTTTTTCCTTCGCAATGGGAGGGCAGCGCCAAAGTCACGTATGAAGCTGCGGCCTGCGGTTTGCCGCAAATCACGACTCGCCAGGCGGGAGATGTCGTGCGTGATCAGGTGGAAGGAATTATTGTCCGGCCTGGAAATGTTGATTCCATCGCGGCCGCGCTCGAATATTTTTATCGACATCCGGAAATGGTTGAGCAAATGGGCGGCGCGGCCCGGCGGCGTGTGGTTGAAAATTTTACCTGGGACCATTTCCGCACGCGATTGCTCGGTGCTTACGAAGTCGCCATGCGAATGGTGCGATAATCCCTCAAGGAAGGGCGATTTCCGAATCGCCCCGGCGGTCTGGAGACCGCCGCTCCTTGTCAGCTGTGAAAATTTTGCTCCTCCAACTAAAACGGATTGGCGATTTGATTATGACAACGCCGGCCATCGAAGCGCTCCGTAAAAATTTCCCTGAAGCGAGGATCACGCTGGTGGTTTCGCGCGAATGCGCGGAGCTATTGCCCGCCATCTCGAGCGCCGACCGGACACTCGTCGCCAATCGCAACCTCAGTGACGTGGCCGTTTTTCTGACCGTCGCGCGAGAAAAATTCGACTATTGCGTTGACTTCACGCAAAGTGATCGCTCGGCGCTTCTTGCTTTTCTCTCCCGGGCACAAAAGCGCGTCGCTGCTCACAGGGTGAAGGATAACTCAGGCAAGCGGGCCCGCGTCTACAATGAGTTTACGAAACTTCGCCTCAAGGAAATGCACACGCTCGATTATAATCTGGCTTTGCTCGAGCCGCTCGGGATTTGCAACGCTTCCCGCGTCCTCCAGCTGGAGGTGCCCCGTCCCGCGCGAGAGAAAGCGGAGCAGCTCCTGGAAATAGCAAAGATCGACAATCCCTTCATCATCTTGCATCCGGGTTCGGCGCGCACCGAAAAGTTTTGGGAGACGCGACGCTGGGCCGACGTGATCGGCCACGTCCGCTCCAATTGGCGGATTAACTGCGTGCTCACCGGCGGCGGCTCGGCACTCGAGCAGAAGCATATCTGTGAAATCAAAGCCAAATTGCGGCAGCCTG
>WNFB01005502.1_pt1 | contig 14882 bp, 8 predicted proteins | sample 5400501 | NCBI WGS metagenome assembly WNFB01 (sample SAMN13153341, study PRJNA577476) | soil metagenome | isolation source: 200 cm saprolite under Douglas fir tree site 2 hole 1 | place: USA:California | collected 2015-04-18
GCCGGCCGACGACAACTGCGTTCGAGATATCCCTTGATGGCGAATTTCTGGGCCGCAAGGAAGATGAAACTGATGACGAGGAACGTTTGGATCAGCAGTCGGCTTATCGCTTCGGAACGCGTGAGATACATCGCGCTCAACAGGATCAGACTGGCGAAAACGTGCGTCCGTAACAGGCGGCTTAAAATGCTCCAGCGCGACGCGTAACTGATCGAAGCGTAAAAGCCGAAAATCCAAAGGCACCCGAGCCAGATTGGAACGATTAGAAGAAGTAGCCACGCGTAATCGTCAAAAGAGACGAAGCGGCGCGGGAAGATTGAATCGGCTAACACGTAAGCACCGGCGAAGCTCGCCGCCAAGGCGGCGGTGTCGCAACACGCCAGCGCCTGCCGCAGAAGTGTTCGTCGCGCTACCAGCATCGTACTTCAAGCCTGCCGCTGCACCAAAGACTCCTCCAATCGTTGCGTGCGGTACCATTCGATCGTCCGCAGCAGGCCCTCGCGGAAGCCGATCGAGGCCCTGAAGCCGAATTCGCGCTCGGCGCGCGAGACGTCCAGACAGCGTCGGGGCTGGCCGTCTGGCTTGGTCGTGTCCCACGCGATCCGTCCCTTGAAGCCGCTCAGTTCAGCGATCAGCTCGACTAGATCGCGGATTTTGATTTCGCCGCCGACACCCAGGTTGACCGGTTCCGCGCCGTCATAGCGCTCCGTCGCCATCACGATGCCGCGCGCGCAATCCTCGACATAGAGGAATTCGCGGCTAGCCGCGCCGGTGCCCCAGACCTCGATTTCCTCCGCGTCACTCTCCACCGCGTCGATACATTTCTTGATCAGCGCCGGAATCACGTGCGACTTCGCCGGATCGAACGAATCCCGCGGGCCATAGAGATTCACCGGCAGCAGGTAGATCGCGTTGAAGCCGTATTGCTGGCGATAGGCCTGCGCCTGCACCAGCAGCATCTTTTTCGCCAGCCCATAGGGTGCGTTGGTCTCCTCGGGATAGCCCGACCATAGATCGTCCTCGGAAAACGGCACCCGGGCGAATTTCGGATAGGCGCAGACCGTGCCTACGGCCACGAATTTATCGACACCGCTCCGGCGCGCTTGCTCCATCAGTTCGACGCCCATCATCATGTTTTCGTAAAAAAAGCGTCCCGGATTCTCGCGATTGGCGCCGATCCCGCCAACAACCGCCGCAAGATGAATCACCACCTCTGGCCGCAGGGCGGCCAGCATCCGCGCGATGTCGTCCTGACGGCGCAGATCGTAACGCTGCGAGCTTGGTGCGAGGACATTGCCGCAGCCGCGCGCGTGCAGCATCTCGATGACGTAGCTGCCGAGAAATCCCGAACCACCAGTCACTATGATTCTCCGGTCGGACAATGAAATCATACGCTTGTCGTCCTCTCAGTTTTCGGCGAACCGAGTCGCGCAATAAGCCAGTTACGCCTGCAGCCGCTCTTCGACCGGCTCCGCCATCGCGTCCCGGTCTCTGGACAGCGGCGGGCGCGCAGTGCCCACGAGATCGCGCAGCTTTTCCTCCATCAATAGGAACAGCCTCTCCTGATCCCAGTGCACTCGCGTGTATTCCCGACCATTGCGACCCATGGTCAGGCGCCGTGCGGAATCGTCTCTGAGGCTAATAACCGCCTCGAGCAGCGCATCCGGATCTTCCGGAGCGACCACCACTCCGGCATTGGCCTCTGTGATCGCCTTCGCAACTTCGCTGCCCGCATTCACCGAGGCCACAATGGGTCGTCCGCTGGCTAAAAGCGTCTGCGTCTTCGAAGGAAAGACGATATCGGCGAGCGTCCGCTGCTGCGTGATCAGGGCGACGTTGGTCGTCGCCAGCAACTCATGAAAAACATCGCGCGGCTGAACTGGAAGAAACCTCACATTATTCAGGCCGAGCCGCGCGGCGCGCCTTTGCAGCGGTTCGCGCACCGCGCCATCGCCGACTAACAGATAGACAATGTCGGCGTAGCGGCGCGACCGTTCTGCCGCCTCCAGGATCACTTCAAGGCCCTGCTTGACCCCCATGTTGCCGGAATGCACTACCAGAAACTTGCCGTTCAAACCGAATCTTTGGCGGACCGCAGCAGCATCGCTGACCAGTGGAATCGAAAAAAAGGCCGGATCGACGCCGTGCGAAATCGTTGTAACTTTGTTTCCTGAAACTCCCTTCGACAGGATTCGCGCGCGCATTCCCGGCGTCAGGGTCGTAATCAGAGCGGCCTGCTCATAAGCAGCACGCTCAATTCTAAGCAGCATGCGGGTCAGGCGCCCGGCTTTGAGCAGGCCCAGGTCGATCGCCGCATCCGGCTGCAAGTCCTCCACCTGCATCACGAATGGAATCTTCCAGATCCGTTTCAATATGATCGCGCTCGCGTTCAGTCCGAGCGGCGGCGAAACCACAAAAAGTAGATCCGGCCGATTCTTCCAGAGCTGATTAAGCAACCGCACCGATGCCGAACCAATGAACGACGCCTCGTGCAGGATGCGCCGCCCAGGCATCACCCGACGCGGGATGTACAACCACGAGCGATAAATCGTCACGCCGTTGCGGATTTCGCGGCTGCTCGACTGACGGCGGTAGGAGCGGCGCACCCGCCATTCCGGATAGTAGGGCAGACCTGTCACCATCGTGACTTGGTGTCCCTTGGCCGCCAGATATTCGCACAGCCGAGTCGTGCATGGACCTATACCAGTCTCTTCCGGCCAGTAATTTATGCCCAGTGCGAGAAGATGCATCCGGGGACTCCCCCACCACGAATCTTGACCGTTAGTTGCAAGTCGAGCTCAGATCGCGGGCCGGTGCGTCCGGCCGCGCGACGATGCGCGGAATTGAGCGCCGTGCTCAGTGATGAACTTTTGAGTTGTCCGCCACTCGCTGCCGAAAGGCGGCGTACCGTTCCCGTAAGCCGCCGTCCCCGGGCGCAATTGCGACAGCACGCCGATAGGCTTGGTCTGCAGCGAAATATTCGTAAGCGACCTCTTCGGCCCTTCCCAGATCGGAAAAGGCCTCAGGCGAATCCGGCCTGAGCTGAGCCGCGCGCCTGAACCACGTTGCCGCTCGGTCCGGATGATTGTCGGCCAGGTCGAGAAAACCCATTTGCAAAATCGCGGCGAAATCCGCGGGCCGGTCCGCCAAGGCCCTCTGCAGCGCGTCGCGCGCTGCAGCATAATCACCCGCCGCTTGCGTCGCCTGCGCCAGTGCGCGGTAAAGCACCACCGGGTCGGCCCCTTGTCCGATCGCTTGGGCGATCAAAGCCTTGGCCGCCGGCCAGTTCCTGGCGGGCCTGAAGATGCCATCGATCAGCCTGGCATAATGCTCCGAATCCGCCGGAGATGCGGCGATCGCCGAGCGGAACGCCGCCTCCGCCTGCTTCGCTTCGCCCGCATTGAGATACGCCGTCCCAGCACTCTCCAGGTACGCGGCGCGCCGCGCGTCGCCACCGGCCGATTCGGCCGCCGCCTCATACAGCGACGCCTCCGCCTTGGCATCGCCAAGCTCATCGTCGTAGCTCGCGAAGTTCTCGACCGCACCCAGATAATGACGGGCGACGGCGAACCTAAAGCCCGCACTGATGGCGTTGCGCTCGGGCGCCGCCAGCCATGGAGCGATGCGCCGGTTAAGATAGGAATGGGTCGCGAGGTCCGGCGAATTGGAGACTGAGCGGGCGATCTCATTGAGCGCGACTGCGGTTTCGTTTCGCTCAAGCAGCGCCTGCGCATAGAAATCCCGGTAATAAGGATTTGTCGGATCCAGCCAGACCGCCGCGCGCAATTCCGTGATCCAGTCCGCGGACGGCGCCGTGCCGGTCAGCGTCCGTGCAAACGCTAAATGCGCTTTGGCGTTCGCGGGATGGGCGTCGATTAGCACGTAGGCCTGCGCGATATTCGCGGGGCGTTTCAGGTCATACGGGTAGGGCACTCGCTTCTGCCCTAAGGCCGCAAGCAGCAAGCCAACTGCCCCCAGCAGTCCCATCCCGTAAAGAAGTCCTGGGTTTAACAGCCTTCGACCGAGCGACGGTGCGCCACTTTTGTTGCCAGTCAACCTTACGACCATTCCCAAGAGCACTGTAAGCAGTAACGCATTGGCGGGAACCTGTAGCGGAAAGTCGAAGAACTCGTGGACCGCGGTGGCGCTTGCCGCCGCCAGTGCCGCCGCTAGCAGCAGGCCCGTCCCTGGCCTCATTACCCCTGTACCTTCATGAATCCGCTGATATACGCCAATCAGAAACCAAGCCAACAAGGCGAAGCCGATCAGACCTGTTTCGGCGGCGAGCTGAACGTAATCGTTGTGGGTCGCGTTCCAGAACGTCGGCGTCCAAGGCGGTTTCACATAATGCGGGAAGACCTCGGGCCAGCAGCCGAGACCGACGCCGAAGAGCGGAAAGTCCCAGACCATCGCGACGGTTGCCAGAGCTGGAGACTCACGACCCACCAGGCTCTCACTGGCAACCGTCTTTTTGAGGCGCGCATCGGCCTGAGTCCGCCCGCCAGGTCCGACGAACATCAGCAGCAGGATCAGAAACAGGCCAAGGCTTACTCCGACTGCAATTTTCCCTGCCGCACGGCGCTGGATGCCGCCGTCTCGGTGCGGCCAGAGCGTTCCAAGAACGACTAGGCACATCAGAGCGCCGAGCCAACCACCGCGAGAAGAACTCAAGAGGAGCGTGCTCGGGATGAGGATGAGAGCGGCTCCGGCAACTATGCGCATTACCCCCGGGTGCCGTCGCGAGAGGACCGCCGGCCAGAAAACTCCTGCCACCGCGAACGGCAAAGTCTGATCGAGATAGTCGGCGAGATGGTCAGGATTCGCGAAGGAGCCGACCGCACGATCGCCCCACGGATTGCCGTTCGGCCAGTCGTACGGCAAGAACAGCCATAGCACCCGGCCATTTGAATAGACTCGCTCGATCAGCGCTATCGACGCCGCAATCAGCCCCGCCAACAGCACCACTTGAGCCAGACCCCGACTAAAATGTGCCTGAGCATCTCCCCGCAACGGATACGCTGCCACCAAAAGAAACAGACCCGCGTACGCCAGCAACTTCAGCAGTGCCGGCGCGGTTAGTGACGGCGAGATCGAAAGCGCACGCCAGACACCAATCGTGGGCCTCAATTGGCTTTGCCCGGATTCATTCGATTCATTTGATTGATGGTCCAACCGTCCCGAATCCTTGAACGGGATCGGAACGCCTGCCGCCACTTCATCCGACGTAGGCAGCGCAACAATCGTATGAGGCATCCGGTGGTTTACCAGCGGAGTTTGAGATGCAAGCGGATTGTCGGGCCAGCCAGGCAGGCTTCGCTCATACAGCTCGAAGGTCGCTGGCGAAATCACCCGTTCGAATCCCGGTGGCAGTGGAACCATCTGAAAGGCAATCAGGCCAACCAGCAACGTGGCCGGGAGCGCAAGAAAGCCCAGGGGGCGAGTGGCGATCCTATCGGACTTCGCAATCTCGCCTCCACTTGCGAGCCCACGCGCCATCCATAGAGCCAGGAGTATGAAGACCAGCGCTTCCATCGGAGCGCACGCCCAAGGTTCCACCCCACCCACCGCCAGAGGCGTCGCCACCAGCAGCGCGCTGACCCCCAAGACGATCGCCTGATCTGAGAGGTCGCTTGCTCGCGCCGTCGATTCTTTTGCGAGCGAAGATTCGATTGTCGTCACTGACTGATGGACGCTGGTCCTTAAGGATGAGCCGAAGGTTTGCGGGAATAGTAACTCGTGTAAGGGTTATAGAAGTAATAATCGGGACTCGCGGTATCTACCCGATTCAGCACCACACCGAAGATCTTCGCTCCGACATGGTGGAGTTTCGCGCAGGCCTGCCGGATGACGCGCTTAGAGGTCGGCGCCCCAACGATCATCAGGACGCCGTCCGCCATGGTCGAGAGCGTGACAGCGTCGCTGACCGGCATCACCGGCGGCGCGTCCACCACGACCCGATCGTATTGTTCGCACAGGCGAGCCAGCAGATCCCGCATGGTCCCAGAACCGAGCAGCGCGGCGGGATTGGGAGAATCCGAGCCTGCGCTCAGAAAAAAAAGCCCAGCCATTGGTTGATGAATCACCTCTTCGAGCTGCTTCTGGCCGGTCAGCACGTCCGCCAGGCCCGAATGATTCGCGATGCCAAGTATTTCATGGCAGCGCGGTTTGCGCAGATCGCCATCGACCAGGAGCACACGGCCGCCGGTTTGGGAAAACGCAGTCGCCACGTTCAGTGCCGTGACGGTCTTGCCCTCTCCTTCAACCGCGCTGGTGATCACCACGCTCTTGGGCGTGTGGCCGGCTTGCGAAAACAGCAGCGCCGTACAGATCGAATGGTACAGTTCGCCCGCCGGCGAGCGGCCGTCGGTCGATACCACCATCACGTCCTTCACGTTTCTGCGCACACGCGGGGTCTTTACCGAATCGGCGACCTCTCCTTCGAGCAACTTCTCCGGGTCGCGGCTACTCAGGCGCCGGCCGCCATAGCCGTTGGACGTGAGCTTGAAAAAATCCGGCACCAGCGCGAGACTCGGTAAACGCAGCTCCCGCTCGATCTGCTCCGAACTCTTCAGGCGATCGTCGACAAACTCCAGAAAGAATGCGAGGCCGATGCTGCCGGTCAAGCCTAGCAAGACGCTTAACCAGAGACTTAGCAGCTTTTTCGGACTGGAAGGAGAGCGCGGCGGTTCGGCACGATCGACAACGGAAACGCTGGACGACGGCGCGTCGGCCGAAACGTCGAGCTCGCGAACCCGCTCCAAGACGCTCTTGTACAGGTTGCGGCTCGCGTCCACCTCCCGCACCAGCACCGCGTCCTGCAGCGAGGCGTCGTTGAGCGCCAGCGCCTGCGACTTGACATTGGCGATCTCCTGCTCGAGCATCTGCTGACGCGCGCTCGCCGCGCCGTAATCCGATTCAACCGCCTTTGCCGCCCGATCGATCTCCTGAACTAGTTGAGTCCGGCTCTGATCAAGCTTCGCCTTCAAATCGTCGAGCGGCCGATAATAGCCGGGGTTGAACTGGTTGCTCATCGCCGAATACTGCGCCGCGAGCTGTGCAACCTGTTGCTTGAGACTCTGGATGAGCGAATTCTGCATTACCGCCGGCAGCGAGTCCGCCTCTCCCCGCCGAATCAGATCGTGCTGCGCTTCCAGCTCAATCCGGTCGGTCTCAACCTTGGCCAGAGAGTTGTTCAGGTCGGTCAAACGCTCCTCGAGCATCTGGCCCTTGCCCCCTTCGTCAAGCGAAAAAGCGATCACTCCGTGTTCGCGGCGATAGGCGTTCAAGGCCGCTTCGGATTTCTCGACCCGCTCCTTCAGTTCGGCCAGCTTGCTTTGAAGAAACTGCTCGGCGTTCCGCGCGGTGTCCGCCTTGAGTTCCATACCCCGGCGGATGAAGGCGTCGATATGCGCATTGACGATCCGCATGGAAAGCTCCGGATCGGGCGTGCTGAACGCCACCTTCACCAATTGCGTGCCGTACTCCGGCTCGATGCGTAGCCGCGCCAGATACGCATCGATCGCGCCCGGCGCAACGCCCAGCGTGTTTTGATCGTCGCCGGGCTTTATTGAAAACGCGAACCACTTCCCGAGCCAATCGTGCGCTGCGGACCACCACCCCGCGATCAGGCCTGGGTTGCGCGGCTGTCCGCCGAAAAGCGGAAGGTCGGGGAGATCAAGCTCCGTAATCACTTTGGCCGCCAGGCTGCGGCTCTGAAGGATGTCATACTGGGTCTTATAGAAATCGTGATCGCCCGAGACCTCGTGAACGCTGTCCGGGGTCTTCGTTTCCAGAAGCGGCGCCGTCTGCGCCTCCAGCAGGACCGTTCCCTTGGCCGTATAGAGCGGTGTGAGATTGAACACCACGAGCCCGGTAAGCACGATCGCGCCGAGCAGACAGGCGCCGATCAGCCGCTCGCGCTTGCGGATTATCACCCAATAGTCGCGCAGATCGGGCGCGTCCGCGCCCCGCGGATGATAGCCGGGTGCCGAGACTGGTTGAGGCTCGCGCAACAGCATATAGGGCGAGATTTCCTGCAAGGCTTCCCCCTATGGAGCAGGCAGATACATACCCGTTCCAAACTTCGTGAAGATTTCGTATAACGCATAGGGAATGGCCCCGACCGGGGAGCGGCGCACGAACACCACGTCGCCCGCCTCCACCGGTACGTCCGTTTCCTTGCCCGCCTTCACCTTCGACAGACGGACCACGATCGCCCGGCGGCTGCCGTCGCGATTGGTGCGCAAAACCTCCGCTGTCTGGCTGAACAGCGCCCCACCCGCAGCCGTGACCGCACTCAGGGCCGTCATCCCGGGCACAATCCGAAACGCCCCCGGATTGGTGACCCAGCCATCAACCATAACCTCACCGGCTGCAGGTACGATAATCGTATCGCCGGGCCGCACCGGAATATCGAGTTGCCCCTCGCGCGCCGCGCTCGTCAGATCCACGTCGATCGGATCTGCCGCTCCGAGCAGCGACGCCAGCCGCGTCGATCCTGCCGTTGCATCCCCGGCCGGGTCAGTCGCGATTGGCCCGGGTGTAACTCTGTCAGGCTGCTCCGCCACTTCACGTTCAGGACGGCGCCCCTCGACGCTCACCGGCTGAACCTTGTCCGTCGTCTGTTCGGGGGACGCCGCCAAAGCCTTAGTCAGCGCCAGCCGCTGCAAATTTCCCGAGGAAGAGGCGGGGATAAAGAGCAGCCGCGAACTCGCCTCATTGGTCATTCCGCCGGCCCGATCGATAGTGTCCAGGATCGTGTCCGAGCGGCTCATGATGCTGTAAAGTCCCGGTTTTTGCACCATTCCCACAACCGCCACCTCGCGGCTGTAGTACTGATCCACGAAAACCTCTACTTGAGGGTCCTTCACTGGTTTCTCAAGCCGTTGATAGAGCGCTTGCCGCAGTTCCTCTTCGGTCAGACCACCGACCTGCACGATGCCTGCCAAAGGGACGTCTATCGTGTTATCCGGAGAGACTCGGATTTTGTACTTATTCAGCTCGGGAACGTGCGCTACGGTTACCTCGATCACATCGCCCGGACCGATAGCCAATTTATTCGCAAAGGTATCTGCGCTGCGCTGGACGCGCAGCGCATCCAGCCTGCCATTACTGTCACTGCTAACACTCACCAGCGCAGGTTCGACCTTTCGCGAAGATTGAATCCCCGACTCTGCGGCCTGACTGCAGGCACTTACCCACCAACATAGCAGCGCCACAGCGAACAGCCTGGTCCACACAACCGACCCACCGCGATATCGCGCGTGGAGTAGATACCGGGATATGAGGTTCCTCAATCGGGTCGCTCTCGACGGTTCAAACAGAGATTGTTGGGGAAGTCCTACTCTCACGATGGCTTGTTCGATCACGTTGTCGCCGTGCAGGATCTTGCACTTCCTGGTCAATCAAGCGCGCTCCCCTCGCCTCCTGCAGGACAAAATGTGGCAGCTCCGCGCGGTAGGACTTTCAATACGAGTGGAGAGGATCGAAGAAGCTGCCCTGCGGCACCCGACGAGGGGGAAATCGACCGGGGTGCCCTGAAACCTTCACTACTACGGCTTTGATGGGCTGGAAAGCCCGTAGCCTCGTCCCGCGGATTTCTTACAGCGCGGGACTGGCAGGAGGCGAACTCGAGGAAAAGCCGCCCGCGGCTGCGTAACCGCCTACCACACCCCCAGCAACAGCGCCGATGGTTCCGCCTACAAGCCCTACGAACTCAGGCCACGTCATTCCGAACGGATCACCCTCTAGTGCGACTTCGGTACCCTCGCTGGCCAGCGCAATAGCTGGGGCCTTGCTGGAGAGCTTCCAGTTGATGGTCAATCCTTTGAAACTCAGAAAAGAGATGGCGGTTCCAGCTTTGAAACCCGTCTGCAGCGGGTTTAACGCATAGTCGTATGTCCCGGGATTGAGGCCGCTAATCTGGTACTTCCCATCGGCGCTCGTGACAGCCTGTGCAACCATGTGGCCGGCGGGCGCTTGCACCGTTATTTGAACGCCCCGAACCGGATTACCCTGGCTGTCCGATACTCTTCCCGCGATGTCGGCGCAAAGCGCCAACGATGCGGTCGCCAACACGAACAAAGCTATTACTGCCGTAGCCGCTAGTTTCCGCATCATTACGATGCCTCCTTTCTGGGTTCGCCAAGACAGATGACTTATATCACCGCGATTTATTCAAGGAAAATTCGCGAGGCGATACGCGTCGTCCACCGACCAATAATCTCAAGATCGACCCGGCGATTCATCGCCCTGGACTGCTCGCGATTGGCTGCCTCAGCCCGTTACTCACAACTTGAAGCGGCGATGACTCAACTTCCTGCAAGACCAAGGGTGCCAATCAAATCGGTATTGCCCTCGATTTTTTACCCGCACGCCAAATAGTGGATTAAACCCGCTTTCGTCCCGGTATCAGATCGTGACGCGAAAATCCTCAAGAGGAAATACGACTGGGCTGACTATTGATGACTCCCTTCTTTCTCGCAAGCCCGAAGAAGCCATTCCTGAACTTCCTCCAGATCTGCGTACCACTTACTACCGATCTTATAAGCCGGAAAACCACCGCCGTTCTCCAGCAATCTATATAGAGCCCTGCGGGGAACGTCCAGATAGTCTGCAAGCTCTGAAAAAGTCATTACCCGTTTGTCCAAGGTGGATGATTGGGCGCCGACTGAGCCTCGGTCGGGCGAGCTTAAGGCAGTAAAGAATGTAACTGCGATATTGCCTCGGAGCGCGTCCCCCCTCTTCTGACCACGCGTCCGCCATCCCAAGAAGACTGGGCTTGCCGGAGAGCCATGTTGAACGGAACAAACGTTGATGCTCCCAACGTATAAGGCGTTAGTTCACCGCTAACATGTTGTGAAGTCCGATATGACAGGGAAAATTTACGGAGCGGGCAGCACAAGGTGGCCGTGAAAACTAGCGAAAGGGATTATCCTCAGTTCGCGACGCATCATAGAGTCGAGAAAAGACTTTCGCGAACAACACGCCAGGCGGTCTTTCAGATAGTGGTTGACCTTCTAACTTCCAGTCTCCAATCTACGCAAGCATCCGGGTCCGGGGCATAAGAACAAAAAGTTCCGGTTCTAATCGTCCGTTTAAGATAGTGCCCCAATGGACCGTCGTGTTTCGATACTCGAGCGATGGTCAGCTTGATAGCGTTGGTCACCCGGAGTCGCGCGCGCTCAACTTGAGATCCACTCTTCCGGTCCCGACCGTACAGACCGACGGCTCGCGCAAGTTCGCGACTGAGAAAGCGAAGCTCGTCCTCGATCGTTGAGGCCCGTTCCATGTCGTTGGAGGATCGCGCCTCTTCTCCCGGTAAGATCGTTTTGCAACATCGTCCAGCACGGGACCAAGATCCGAGCCGTCGAATTTGCAAGCGGCACTCTCCGGGGTCACCTGGCCGTCATCGTCCAACGCCATAAGGTCAACCGCGTGAATTGCTTTATGCGGCTGTGGCAACAAGTGCGCAATAAGCAAAAAGCCCCTGAGGTGTTTCAAGCGGATAATCCGTCCTTCGTATTCTACTGTCCAATACTCTCCTTCTCGACGGAAAGTCGCAGAAGTTCGCGAGACAGCTTGCCCAGGCGAAGGGGAGGCATCAGTTTGAGCCGGATCTTCCGTTGCCGAGCTTGCTGATCCATTCGCAAATAGCTGTGTTATATTGAAGCCGACAGTGTGTGTTTCGCTGTTACAATCTTGTGCGATTTCATTTGATTCTAGAAAATGTTTTGTGGATCTAGCCAGACGCTCCATACCAAGGCTTTCTGCCTCGATGTTGGCGTCTCGCAGGAGTTCGAATGCACGGGTTCTCTCAACAGGCTTACCCAGGCTCAATGCCCTGGCCAGCTCAACGGAGGCGTACGCTGTCCACGTTCGCGCTCCCATTCTGCGATTGAAGTCAACCGCGGCTTCGAAATGTGCTATTGCCTCGCTGCGACGCGACAGCGCCAGGGCAAGCTTACCAAGATAGTAAGAAACCGCACCGAATCCGGCAAACTGGCCCAGGACAACGTTGCTGTTCGTGTAGGGCAATAAAAACTCGTAAAGGCTCGCGGCGTAGTCGGGAACGTTTCCCAGCCGGGCACAAACTTCGGTGAGTGCGGCCACTCCGGCAAAACAGTCGTTTGCATATTTCAAATCCGCAAAGTCGTCAGCCGCGAGCCGTTCGAGATGGAACCTTGCTTCGAGCGGCTTATCAAGCTCAAGAGCAAGCCAGCACCGCATCGCTCGCTCGACGGGAGAATTGGGACGCGCCAGAAAGGTCCGCTCCCCAACCGGTTCCAACTCGGCAAGACGTCCCCACTCCCGAAGTGGCACAACCATCGCCGGCCAGCACCGATCTGCCAACTCAGGCAACCCCTGAGCGGTCGCGACCTTGCGGCATTCAGCAAAGAGATCCTCGCTTTTCGCAAGTCTGCCGTCGTAGACGGCCCGTGCCGCCTTAATTGCGAGTACCAGCGCATGATACGTGGGGTTATTCGCCATCATGGCAGCCTGCTCCACTGCCCCGAATTCCGTTTCGGCGCTGTCGATCTCGCCCAGCTGGAATAGCAAAACCGCGCGTGTAACCGCACCCCCGAACAACGCCTCCCAGTCTCCGATCTGGCGCGCAACCCGAGCCATCTCGGCAGCATTAGCCAGACGATCGCGAATGAGTTCAGGACGGCGCAGAACGCAGTCGCGGAAGTGAAGAACCCGTAGCATTACTCGCCGATCGGTCGCAAGCCGTTGGGCAATCTCCATGGCCCTCGCGGCCAGCTCTTCGCTGCGTTCCCGTTGGTTTCGAACATAGGACAATTCCGCTGCAAGGCGAGCCATCGCTAATGCTCTTTGTGCGGCGTGGTGTTCCGCTAACGAATCTAGAGCTCTGTCCGCCAGCAACGCCGCAACGACATTGGATGAACCCGGTAGCGGCCAATCAAATTCCGGGACATCCGCGCTAATTTGAGCAACGCGTTGCCAGTCACCAAGCCGTTGCGCACTCTCTGCGGCGCGGCAAAAGGTTTCTTGGGACGCTTGAAAGTCTCCTGCATGCTTTTGCGCGTCCGCTAGCGCCGTCAAGATGTCACACAGCCTGATCGGGTCTGGGCAGCAGTGTAAATTGATTGCCTCGATGGCAATCGAGTACATCCTCGATGCCGCGACAAATTCGGCTGCTTGTGCGCATCGCCTACCTGCCATCTTAGCGTAGTCAACCACCTTCTCCATCGCCCGAACATCCCGGCTCTTTAATAAATGCCACGCGATTTCCCCGGTGTACGCTTCGATCTCATGAGCGTGCTGCGCCTCGAGCGCAGTCGCGATTCGACGATGTAGAGAAGCCTTCTCCGCGGTCGGAAATTCTTCGTAGGCGACTAGCCTGACAAATCCTTGAACGAACCCGTAACATCGACCATCTGCCGGTCTAATCAACCCCTCGCCCTCGAGTTCGACCAGACTGGAGCGAGCGTCCTCCCGGTCGAAATCCAGGACTCTAAAAGCCAACTCCGGCTCGAAAGTTTCGCCAATCACAGAGGCGGTGCCAAGCAGTTTCCTGGCTCCGGGAGCAAGCGTTCTAAGCCGTTCCTGGATGATGCCACGTATAGTACTCGGAACCTTCGCGCCAAAGGACTCCGAGCTAGGTGCAATGTCTTGTCCCTGACCAACAAACCCGCCTTCCAGGATGAACAGCGGGTTGCCACCGGTGAGAGCGTGAACACGGCGAACCAGGCTCCGATCCGGTGTTCGGGGCAGGATACGGCTCAGCAGTTCACCAGTCACCTCCTCGCTTAGCGGCATAACTTCTATGTTGCGCGCGTTTCTTTTGATGGCTCCGATGGTTTGCCGTGCTGCATGGTCGGATATACCGAGCGGTCGGTACGCAGCCGCCACAAGTACGGGCAAATCATGCAGAGCATGAGTGAGGAAAAGCAGCAGCTCAAGCGATGGCTCATCGGCATGGTGCAGATCATCCAGGGTTACGAGAAGGGGACGCGGCCGTGAAGCAATTTCCAGCAACTCCAGCATCCAGAGGAATAGCTTGGGGGCGGGTTTTGTGACTCCCAGCAGGCGTTCGATTTCGCTGCAAGCACCGCCTGAGAGCGCCGAGCCGTCTGCTGACGTCCCGCCTGGTGCCGTAAGGCTCGCACCGCTGAAACGCGGGCAGAGAGAAAGATCGTCCGAAAACTCCGTAGTCGAACAGTCGCGGATGATGCGGAGCCAAGGCGATTCCACACCGGGCAGGTCCCGCGGTGCGCATCGCGCGCGCACGGTCCGAAACCCTTCGGCTTCCGTGCCAGCACTCAACTCCACGAGCAAAGCACTCTTGCCTATGCCCGGTTCTCCCGAGAGCAGAACGACTCCGCCCTTACTGGAAGCGGCTTCGTTCAAACTGCGCGCGAGAACCCGGAACTCCAACTCCTTCCCGACCAACAACATGAACACAACCCGTCGTTAATCCGCTGACCAGGTGAGACTCAAGAGCGGAGAAGCCTGTAGGAACAGGCCTACTTCAGTCGCTTCAAACACAATAAGACAAACAAAATGACTTTCAGTCAAGAGGGGGTTAAACAATTTGTCAACAACGCCTAGCTGTTAGATAAAGCAGATTATCCTACGTAGCTTGCAGATGATCTATCTCGATCGACGTTTGTCTATTCCAGCCCACTGTAGTAAGGCGCGTTGGATTGCTGGCATTGTCCAAAGCGGACGCAAAGGTTGATTTTTAACAGATCGGGAATTGTAGATTGGTCGATTCAGCCGCGCAGCTTCGGTGCGAAGCAGCCGCCACGGTTTCGGCGCGGCCCGAAGAGCAAATGACTTGGTGCTGTCCGAATTGGGCACCCCAAGGCAGGAAATTAGATACCGTGGTTTCGATCAAGCTTTTTCATCAGCAGGAC
>WNFB01002969.1_pt1 | contig 14880 bp, 15 predicted proteins | sample 5400501 | NCBI WGS metagenome assembly WNFB01 (sample SAMN13153341, study PRJNA577476) | soil metagenome | isolation source: 200 cm saprolite under Douglas fir tree site 2 hole 1 | place: USA:California | collected 2015-04-18
CGGCTTGAGCGGCGCGGCGCTGTTCTGCACGTGCGTCGCGGCGAACGCGCTCATCGACGCGAGCGACGTGAGGGTCGCCGCCGTTGCGACGGCGCGCAGGCGCACGGCGGAGCGGATGAGCGGGGAACGCGATGGCATGCGCACTAGGACAGCACGCCGACGCCGCCCCTACATGAGACTCGCTTAAGAGCTCCCTAAGCGCAGCCTGAAGAACGCGCCGCCGCCGCTCGGCCGCTCGAGCGTCACGCGACCGCCGTGCGTCTCGGCGACGTCCTTCACGATGGCCAGGCCGAGCCCCGAGCCGGGAAGCTGCCGCGCGGCGGGCGCGCGCCAGAAGCGATCGAAGACGCGCGGCTCGTCCTCCGGCGCGATCCCGGGACCATGATCGCGCACGGTCACTTCGTTCGCGCGCACCGCGACCTCGACCACCCCGCCCGCGGGGCTCCACTTGCCGGCGTTGTCGAGCAGATTGGTGATCGCGCGCAGGATGCGCGAGCGCACGCCGCGCACGACGCTCGGCCCGCCCTCGAGCTGGAAGGTGATGTTGGGATAGCGCATACGCATCTCGGCGATCGCGTCGGTCGCGACCTCATCGAGCGAGACGTCCTCCACCACGAGCTGCACGCGCTCGTCGCGCGCCAGATCGATGAGGTCGGACACGAGGGTCGAGAGGCGCTCCATCTGACCGACGAGGTCGGCGAGGACGTGCTGCCGCTCCGCCGGATCAGCGGGCTGCCCGCGCTCGAGCAGCTCGAGGTTGGTGCGGAGGCTCGTGAGCGGCGTCCGCAGCTCGTGCGACGCGTCGGCGACCAGCTGCCGCTGCGAGCGCAGCGACGTCTCGAGCTCACCGAGCATCACGTTGAATGACGCCGCTAGGCGGCCGAGCTCGTCGCTCGAGGTCAGCGAGACGCGCTGCGAGAGGTCGCGCGTGCGCGCGACCTCCTCGACGATGTTCGTGAGTCGGCGGACCGGGCTGAGCGCGGCACGCGCGACGACTGTGCCGAGCGCCGCCGCGAGCAGCACGCCGCCGAGCGCGACCAGCCCCAGCCGGAAGCGCGTCTCCGCGAGCGCGCTCTCGATCGAGTTGAGCGGGCCCCAGACCTCGACCGCCGTGCCCCGCTGCGTGCCCGGCGTGACGTACACGCGCAGGTGCGAGCCCTCGAGCGTCATGTCGAACCAGTACTCCGGTTTCGTGCCGCTCGCGACCGCGACCGCGTCTGGCGTGACGAGGGCGACCACCGGCTGCGCGTCGGATCGCCCCACGGTGCCGGTGTTGCTGTTGATGATCTGCGCCGCGACGTCGCCGCGGCCGGTGAGATTGCCCTGCGGTCCACCCGGGAAGCCACGGCCGCCGGGGCCGGGTCGCGGGTCGCGCACCGTGGCTGCGGCATCGGCGAGCGTCTTGTCGAATTGCGAGAGCAGCTGCGTCTGCACGACGAAGTACATGAGCGCCGCGGCGCCGATCGCGGCGACGGCGACCGCCGCTGCGGTGAGCAGGGCGATGCGCACGGAGAACGTCATGCCGCGTCCTTCATCACGTAGCCCACGCCGCGCACGGTGTGGATGAGGCGCGGCTCACCGTCCTGCTCGAGCTTGCGCCGCAGGTAGCCGATGTACACGTCGAGCGAGTTGGAGTCAGGGCCGAAGTCGTAGCCCCAGACCTTCTCGAAGATCACGTCGCGGCTGAGCACGCGCCGCGGATTCGCGAGAAGGAGCTCGAGCAGCTGGTATTCGGTGCGCGAGAGCTGCATGTCACGGCCACCGCGGTGCGCGGTCATGGCGTCGCGGTCGAGCTCGAGGTCCGCGAAGCGCAGCATGCCGCGCGTCTGCCCGGTGACGGGCGATCGTCGCTCGAAGGCGCGGATGCGCGCCAGCAGCTCGTCGAGCGCGAAAGGCTTGACCACGTAGTCGTCGGCACCTGCGTCGAGGCCCTCAACGCGCTCACTCACCGCGGCCCGCGCCGTGAGCATCAGGATCGGCACGGTGTTGCCCGCCGCCCGCAGCTGGCGGCACACCTCGAGACCATCGAGGCCCGGTAGGCCGCGGTCGAGGACGATCGCGTCGTAGGGGTTGGCCGTCGCGGCCGAGAGAGCCTTGTCGCCCGTGGTCGCGAGCGCGACGTTGTGGCCGGCGCCCCTCAGCGCGCGCTCGACCGCACCCCGTACCGATGGATCGTCCTCCACCAGGAGGACATGCATGTACCGAAGTCTACGGAGCGCGACGTAAGAGAGGAGTAAGAAGAGCGGGGTCCCACAGGCTTCTTAGGGGCGTTTCATGTACCCGCGCCCGCGCGGTGTTGTTCTTCATGCGACGCGGACCCACCGGTCCGGCGCAGAAAGGCAACACAAGCCATGAAGCATCTCGACAAGGCACTCATCGGTGCGGGTGCCGCGCTCGTCCTCTCCGGCGGGATCGCGGCCGCGGCGCTCGGTCCGACCAACATCGGCACCGCCGTGATGGCGTCGCTCCCGGGCGATGTCACCCTCGCCGTCCAGAACAACGGCAAGATCGGTGGCCCCGGCTTCCTCGCCACCGCCGCGACGTACATCGGCGTCACCGAGGCCGCGCTGCGGACCGAGCTCGCGACCGGCAAGAGCCTCGCGGACGTCGCCACGGCACACGGCAAGACGCGCGACGGTCTCATTGCCGCGCTCGTCCAGGCCTCCACCACCGAGATCACGACACTCGTCGACACGAAGAACCCGTTCCCGGCGCCGCCGGCCGGTGGCCCCGGTCGGAGCTTCCGCGTCGAGGGCGACACCCTCTCAACGGCGTCGACCTACCTCGGCATCACCGAAGCGGACCTGCGCACGAAGCTGCAGGCCGGTCAGAACCTCGGTCAGATCGCGGCCGCGACCGCGGGCAAGAGCCGTGACGGGCTCATCGCCGCCCTCGTCGCGGAGCAGAACAAGGAGATCGACGCGGCCCAGACGGCCGGGAAGATCACCGCGGATCAGGCGACCCAGCGGAAGGCGAACGTCACCACACGCGTGACCGCGCTCGTCGACGGCACGATGCCCGGACCGGGCTTCGGCTTCGGCGGACCGGGACACCCGCACCGCTAACCCTTAGGCCCTCCCTCTCACCACCCTCCTTGCGTCGCGGGCCGCGCTCCTCCACCACGAGGAGCGCGGCCTTCGGCCTTCTAGCTCCGCGGCGCCGCGATCCCGTCGCGCACGATCGACCGCACCGCGTCGACGATGCGCAGGGCGCTTGGCACGAGCTCCCGCTCGAGCGACTCGGCGTACGGCACGGGCACGGTGGTGACCGCGACGCGGCGCACCGGGGCGGCGAGATCCTCGTGGCACTCCTCGGCGATGATCGCCGCGAGCCCGGAGGCCACGCCGCCGCGATCGGGACCCTCATCGGTCACGACGGCGCGCTTCGTCTTGCGCACCGACGCGAGGATGGTCGCGCGGTCGAGCGGCTCGAGCGTGCGCGGGTCGACGACCTCGACGCTGACGCCGTCGCGCGCGAGCAGCTCCGCGGCGTCGAGCGCGCGCGGGACCTGGATCGAGGTCGCGACGATCGTCACGTCCTCGCCGACGCGCTTCACCTCGGCTTGCCCGAAGGGGATCTCATACGCACCTTCGGGCACGGGGCCCTCGATCTGCATGAGCCGGGGGTGGTCGAGGAACACCGTGGGATTCCTGCTGCGGAGCGCGGCCCAGCGCAGCAGACCCTTCACGTCGGCCGGGCTTCCGGGCATCGCGACCTGGAGCCCGGGCACCTGCCAGTACCACCCCTGCGGGCTGCCCGAATGCTGCGCGGCACCGGCGCCGCGGATGCCGTAGAGCATGTGGAACGTCACTGGGACGCTCACGCGCCCGCCCGAGTTCGCGTGGATGATCGGCGCCTCGTTCACGATCTGCGGGATCGCCTCATAGGAGAACGTCGCCGTCGACAGGTCGACGATCGGACGCAGCCCGACCATCGCCGCGCCGATCGCGATGCCGCAGGAGGCGAGCTCGGCCACCGGCGGCCAGACGATGCGGTCGGCGTATTTCGTGGTCAACGGCTCCATCACCGCGGCGCTGGGCGTGAGCCCGACGAAGCGCGCACCGATCAGCACCACGCTCGGATCCTCCGAGAGGATCCCGTCGAGCGCTTCCGCGATCGCGGCGGCGAACGTGAGCGTCCGCTCAGGCATAGACGTTCCGATAGACGTCCGCGGCGACCGGCTCAGAGCTCGCGAGCGCACGTTCTGCCGCGCGCGCGATCTCGTCGCGCACGTCGAGGTCGAGCGTGCGCAGGCCGCCGCGATCGATCGCGCTGGCCGCGAGGAGACCGCGCGCTTCGAGGAGGATCGGGTCACTCTCTGCGTGCCACGCGCGCACGATCTCCGGCGTACGCTCCGGCTCCCATGTCCATGTGATGTCCGTATCGCCGGCTGGGAGACGCGGCAATGAGCCGTAGTTCCCCGGCCAGCGTGTGGTGCGTGATTCGACAAAGAACGGTCCTTCGCCACGCCGCAGGCGAGCGACCAGCTGGCTCACCGTCTCGAACACGGTCTGCACGCGCGTGCCGTCGAGGACCACCGTCTCGATGCCGAACGAGCGCGGGACGTCCGAGAGCGCCTTCGCGGCGTGCTCGGATGTCGGCGACCCACGGCCCGCGCGCTCCTGGGGGCTCACGCTGTTGTTCTCCATGTAGAAGAGGAGCGGGAGGCGCCAGAGCTGGGCGATGTTCAGCGTCTCGTAGAACACGCCCTCCTCCATCGTGCCATCGCCGAAGAACACGACGGTGACGCGATCGCCGCCCAGACGCTTTCGCGCGAAGGCAGTGCCGGCCGCGATGGGAAGCGACCCACCGACGATGGCGGACGTATGGAGAATCCCGATGTCTGGCGCCGCGACGTGGAACGTTCCGGCGCGCCCACCCTGGTAGCCGTCGGCGCGCCCGAGGATCTCGGACAGGATTCGCGCGGGGTCACCGCCCTTCGCGAGCACGTGGCCGTGGTTGCGGTGCGTCGTGAAGACGAGGTCGTCCGGCCGGAGGGCCGCGCACGCGCCGGTGCCGGCCGCCTCCTGGCCGATGTAGACGTGGTAGTGCGCGCGGATCAACTTCTGATCCCGGCCGAAGTGGACGACACGTTCTTCGAGACGACGGATGCGGAGCATAGTCCGCAGCAACGAGAGCGCGACGGTCCCGGCGACCACCGCAGCTACTCTAGCGGCGAGGATGGCTTCGCTGGACGTTCCCGATCTCCCGAACGCCGTCGCGGTCGCGCTCGATCCGCAGACGACCGCGGTGCTGGTCCTCGACCTGTCCGACGTGTCGATCGGACAGGTGCCCGCCGCGGAGGACAGCATCCCCGCCATACGCCGGCTCCTCGACCGCGCACGCGAGCACAGCGCGCGCGTGATCTTCTCGCTTGGCCGCGCGCCGCAGGAGGTCTATCCCGACCTTGGACGGCGCGACGACGAGCCGATCGTGAAGTCGAGCGCGGACAAGTTCTTCCAGACCGACCTCGAGCATCGTCTGCAGGGCGTGACTCATCTCGTCGTAGCGGGCACCGCGGCCAACGGCGCGGTCGTCTACACGTCGTTCGCCGCATGTGCGCGCGGTCTCGGAGTGGTCGTCCCCGAGGACGGGATCTCCTCGCGGCAGCCGATCGCGACCTGGGTCGCGCGCTGGCAGCTGTTGAACCAGCCCGGCTTCGCGAACGCGCAGAACACGCCGTTGCAGGCGAAGGCGGTCACGCTCTCGCGCACCGATCTCATCTCATTCGTGATGGGAAGCTCTTGATCACGTCGGGGAGGTTCGTATGGGCGAGCTGATCACACGCAGGACGTTCCTCGGATCCGTCGCGATCGTCGGCGGGGCGACGGTCCTCGAGGCCTGCGGCGCCGGCTCGGCCGTGACGACGCCGACCAGCGGCGCGAGCGCGTCGGCCGTGGCGACGGCCACACCGGTGCCGACCCGCATCGCCGTCAAGGCCGCCTGGGTCGCGCTCACCTCGAACCAAATGGTGTGGCCGGTCGCGAAGGAGGCTGGGTACTTCGACAAGTACGGGGTCGACATGGACCTCGGGTATATCAGTGGCAGCAGCACCGCCGTGCCCGCGCTCATCGCCGGGAACATCGGCATGTCGAGCGTCGCGGGTTCGGCGGTGGTGAGCGCGCAGGCGGGTGGATCGGACATCGTGATGGTCGCCGGGTTCCTCAACATCGCGATCTTTCGCGTGATCGCGCAACCGACGTTCACCTCGATCGCCGATCTCAAGGGTAAGACCATCGCCGTCACACGTATCGGCAACGCCGACTACTTCGCGTGGCAGTCCATCGCCGCGAAGCAGGGTTGGAGGATCACGGACCTTAACTTCGTGAACGGTACCGACGTGAACGGGCAGGTCGCGCTCCTGAAGTCGAAGAACGTCGACGCCATCGCGGTATCACCACCGAACAACGTGCTCGCCGTTCAGGCGGGAGGCAAGGAGATCTTCGACACGGCGACGCTGAACGAGCCTGAGCAGAACGTGGGCATCGCCGCGACGCGCGCGTACATCGCCCAGAACCGCGGCGCAGTCCTCAGCGTCGTGAAGGCGAGCATCGAAGCGATGGCGCGGTGGAAGAGGGATCCGGCCTTCGTGAAGAGTGTCATCAAGACGTACCTGAAGACCGACGATCCGCAGTTCCTCGATGTCGGCTACAGCGCGTACACCGACATCTGGCCGCAGGCACCGTATCCGACGGTCCCGGGCTTGCAGCGCGTCATCGACCAGGTGACGACGCAGAACCCCAAGGCGAAGGAGCTCAGGCCGGACCAGATGATCGACAACAGCATCGTCGCGGAGCTCGAGCAGAGCGGATTCATCAAACAGGTCTACGCGAAGTAGCGCGGCGAAAGCATCCGCGCTCGTGGTGATCGAGGATGCCGGTCGCCTCCATGAACGACTCGACGATGGTCGGGCCGACGAAGCGGAAGCCGCGGCGTCGCAGATCCTTCGAGAGCGCGACCGGGTCGCGGAAGCCCCAGACATAGCGATCGAACGAGCCGATCTCGTCTCGAACCTCGAGGAACGCCTTCGCGTTCGTGATCGCCGCGGCGATCTTCGCGCGGTTGCGGACGATCCCCGCATCGTTCATGAGTCGAGCCACATCGCGTGCGCCGTAGCGCGCGACCCTCGCGGCGACGAAGCGGTCGAAGGCCTTTCGGTACGCAGGCCGCTTCCGCAAAATGGTCTCCCACGAGAGTCCGGCCTGCGCGCCCTCGAGCACGAGGAACTCGAAGAGCCGCCGGTCGTCGTGCAGCGGCGTGCCCCACTCCTTGTCGTGGTACGAGAGCAGCGGCTCGTGAGATGCCCAAAAACAACGCGCCACGATCTTCGGCTTGACTGTGTGCCTAGCGCGTGGAGTCAACGTCCACCCCAGTGTCGCAGCAGGTCGGGCAGCTCGGAGAGGCGGTCGACGACGGCGTCCGGCGTGACAGTCGAGGTGGGAAAGCCGTAGTCGTTGCGGCGCCAGATCGCGCGCATGCCCACGGCCTTCGCGCCGGACACGTCGTCGATCTGACGGTCGCCGATCATCACGCAGGCCGCGGCCTCGAGGCCGAGGCGTGCGGCGATCTCCGCGAAGACGCTGGGATGCGGCTTCGAGTGCGGCAGGTCGCTCGTGTAGACGAGCTCGTCGAGCAGGTCGGCCAGCCCGTGCGCGGCGATGTCGGCGTTGTGCCACTCGGCGGCCCACCAGGTGTTGGAGAGCAGGCCGAGGCGATAGCCCCGCTCGCGCAGCAGGACGAGCGTGTCCTTCGAGTCTGGGAAGACCGTCGACCAGCCCGCGACCGCGCGGGCGTATCCGTCCATCGTCGCGATGAGCTCCGGTTCGCCGACCTCGGTCTCGAGCCGGCGAAAGCCCTCGCTCACCAGACCGGTCGGCGGTCCGCTCCACTTCTCGCGATCGACCCGCTCCCAGTGCGCCTTCTCGGCGCCGCGCATCGCTGCGACGAAGTCCTCGCGCGGCGGCCAGCCGCGGTCGCCGCTCGCGACGCGCAGGGCGTCGTACGCGAACGACCACTTCGTCGGTGCCGCCTCCTCCCAATCCGGCCAGTGCACGAGCGTCCCGCCCAGATCGAAGACGACGGCGCGCGGCGCCGTCACTGCAGGTCGGGCACCCGCGCGCGCACGCCGGTCACGAGCACCTCGCGTGCGATGAGGTCGGCGATGGACACGATGTCCGGCGCCAGCACGCGGTCGCGCGCGACGGCGGCCACCCGCTCGCGTACGACGTGGCGCGCCTCCTCGACGCCCGGCGCTGTTGTGACGCCGAGGAGGTCGAGGCCCTGCGCGGCGCACAGCGCTTCGATCGCCAGGACGTCGCGGGTGTTGCGCACCACCGCGGCCAGCTTGTGCGCGGCGTGCGTGCCCATGCTCACGTGATCCTCCATGCCCGCGGACGTCGGCAGCGACTCGACCGACGCGGGGAACGACCGCAGGCGGTTCTCGGTCACGAGGGCTGCGGCCGTGTACTGCGCGACCATGAAGCCCGAGTTCATCCCTGGCTCGGGCGAGAGGAACGCCGGCAGCCCGCTGGCGTGTCCGTTGGTCATGCGGTCGATGCGCGCCTCGCTCACGTCCGCGAGCTCGGCGACCGCGATCGTCGCGGTGTCGAGCGCGATCGCCACGGGCTGACCGTGGAAATTCCCGCCCGACACGACGCGTCGCTCCTCCGCGAAGATGAGCGGGTTGTCGGTCACGGCGTTGATCTCGATCTCCAGCACACGTCGCGTGTACGCGAGGGCGTCCCGCGACGCGCCGTGCACCTGCGGCATGCAGCGGATCGAATACGGATCCTGGACGCGCGGGTCGTTCGTGCGATGCGATGCGACGTTCGGACTACCGAGCATGAGCGCGCGCAGGTTCGCGGCGACCGCCAGCTGACCAGGATGGGGCCGCGTCGCGTGGAGGGCCTCGTCCCACGCCGCGTCTGTCGCCCGCATCGCCTCGGCCGACATCGCACCGACCACGTCGGCGCTCGTCGCGAGCACCTCGGCGTCGTGCAGCGCGAGGCAGCCGATGGCGGTCATCACCTGCGTCCCGTTGATGAGCGCGAGCGCCTCCTTGGGCGCGAGCTCGAGGGGTGAGAGGCCCTTCCTCTTGAGCGCGTCTCCACCGGGTAGACGCACGCCGTCGACAAAGGCCTCGCCCTCGCCGATGAGCACCAGCGCCGCGTGCGCGAGCGGCGCGAGGTCGCCCGACGCGCCCACGCTGCCGTGCTGCGGAACGACCGGATGCACGCCGCGGTCGAGCATGTCGAGCAGGAGGTTGATCGTCGCGACCTTCACACCCGAGCGACCTGTGGCCAGCGTGTTCGCGCGGAGCAGCAGGATCGCGCGGACGACGTCCTGCGGGAGCGGATCGCCGACGCCCACCGCGTGACTGCGCACCAGGTTCAGCTGTAGCTCGCGCACGCGCTCCATGGGGACGCGCACGGTCGCGAGATCGCCGAAGCCGGTGTTCACGCCGTAGACCGGCGCGCCACCGGATGCGAGCTCGGCCACCAGCTTCGCCGCCTCTGCCACGCGGTGCTCGGCCGCGCGGTCCAGAGCGACCGCGGCGTTCCGCCGCGCGACCGCGACGACGTCGGCGATGCTCAGGTCATGCCCGGTCAGGCGGAGTGTGGTCACAGTGTGGTCATTTCACCTCGCGCAGGTTCTCGCGATACCAGGCCGAGAGCTCGGCGTAGTGCGCCGCGGCGCCGACCGTCCAGCGCTCGTCCTCCGGCCGAACTTCGCGGATCACCTTGGCCGGCACGCCCAGGATCAGCGAGCGCGCCGGCGCGTCGAACCCCTCAGGCAGGACCGCGCCCGCGCCGATCACCGTCCCCGTGCCGACGTGGTTGCGTCCGACGAGGACCGCGGCCTGTCCGATGAGCACGTTGCGGTCGACGATGGCGGAGTGCACCAGCGCCATGTGGCCGATGGTCACGTCCGCGCCGATGATCGTCGGCTCGTTCTCGTCGGTATGGATGGTGGAGTTGTCCTGCACGTTGCTGCGCTCGCCGATCTCGATGCGGTCCATATCGCCGCGGAGCACGGTCCCGAACCACACCGAGGCGCCAGAACGCACAGTCACGTCGCCGATGAGCACCGCGCTCGGCGCGATGAATGCGTCCGGCGCGACCTGCGGCCGTTTTCCGCGGTAGGCGTAGAGGGGCATCGCCCGTAGAGTATTTCGTCATGAATGAACGAGCGACGAGCGGCTCCGCCGCGAGGAGCGAGACCGTCAGCCTTGAGCCCCTCTTCTCGCCGAAGGCGAGAGATTGACCAAGACGCGCGATGTCCGTGTTTCCGGCTATCGCCCGCTCATCCCGCCAGCGGTGCTCCTCGACGAGCTGCCGCTGTCCGAGGAGGGTTCGCGTGCGATCGAGCAATGGCGTGCGGAGATCGCCGCCATCCTCGAGCGCACCGACGACCGCCTCGTCGTGGTCGTCGGCCCCTGCTCGGTGCACGACACCCGCGCCGGTCTCGAGTACGCGAAGCGGCTGCACGGGCTCGCGGGCGAGCTCGCGGCGGACCTGCGGATCGTCATGCGCGTGTACTTCGAGAAGCCGCGCACGACGGTGGGCTGGAAGGGTCTCATCAACGACCCGCGCCTCGACGGCTCGTTCCAGATCAACGAGGGCCTGCACCTCGCGCGCCGCCTGCTGCTCGACGTCGTCACGCTCGGCCTGCCCGCTGGGTGCGAGTTCCTCGATCCGATCTCACCGCAGTACACCTCGGATCTGGTGTCGTGGGGCGCGATCGGCGCACGGACGACCGAGAGCCAGGTGCATCGCGAGCTCGCCTCGGGCCTGTCGATGCCCATCGGCTTCAAGAACGGGACCGGCGGCACCGTGCAGATCGCGATCGACGCGGTCCGTGCGGCGGCGTATCCGCACCGCTTCCTCGGCGTGACCGAGCAGGGACTCGCGTCGATCGTCATCACCCGCGGAAATCCCGAGTGCCACGTGATCCTGCGCGGCGGGGCGCGTGGGCCGAACTACGACAAGGCCAGCATCGCGACGGTCCTCGCGGAGCTTGCGGCCTCAGGCGTCGCGCAGCGCGTGATGGTCGACGCAAGTCACGGCAACAGCGAGCGCGATCACGTGCGTCAGGCCGATGTGGCGCGCGACCTCGCGGCGCAGATCGCGGCGGGGGAGGCGGGCATCGTCGGGGTGATGATCGAGAGCTTCCTTCTCCCGGGACGCCAGGAGCTGAAAAAGGGCGTCGAGCTGGAGTTCGGCCAGAGCATCACCGACCCCTGTCTGGGATGGGATGAGACCGTCCTGGTCTTGCGCGAGCTCGCTGCCGCGGTGCGTGCGCGGCGCGCGGCTCAGACGGCGCGCGCGATTCGGCTCGCCTCGACCAGCCGGTAGCCGAAGCCCCGTGCCGTCTCGATCTGGATCTCGATGACCTTCGCGTCCTCGAGCTTCTTGCGCAGCCGTCCGACGTGCACGTCGACGAGGCGCGTGTCGGAGCCGGGCTCGTAACCCCAGACGCCGGTGAGCAGATCGTCGCGCGTGAACACGCGGCCCGGCTCGCCCGCGAGAGTGCGCAGGAGCTTGAACTCGGTCGGGGTGAGCTGGACCTGGTCCTCGCCCGCGACGGCCTGCACGCTGCCGAGGTCGATGACGAAGCGACCGAAGCGGAGCTGCCGGCCGTTCGAGCCCTCACGCGACATCGTCGAACGGCGGATCAGTGCATCGACGCGCGCGACGAGCTCCTCAGTGTCGAATGGCTTGGACATGTAATCGTCCGCACCGATGCGCAGGCCGACCACACGATCGGGCGGCTCCTTGCGCGCGGAGATGAACAGGATCGGCACCTCGCTGTTGCGTCGCAGCTCGAGGCAGAGACTGATGCCATCGAGGCTCGGCATCATCACATCGAGCGTCACGACGTCCGGTTTCACACGCGCGAAGGTCTCGAGCGCCTGACGTGAATCCGTGACGATCTCGGTGGCGTAGCCCTCTTCAGCGAGCACGTTCGCGACGAGCGTCGCGATGTCCGCGTCATCCTCGACGATCATCACCTTGACGCCATGACGATCCGTCATAGGCGTGATCGATCGTTGCGGTTCGATCATGACCGAATAGGCAGGCATGAACGGTGCCACGTGTAACGACGATGTTTCGCTGGTTCTCTCGCTTGCTGGGCGGACGATCGGGCCCGGCTATGGCGTCGCGAGCGCTGCGTTCACCGCTATTAGGCGTTCGGCGATCCAGGCGCTCTGGGCGCCGACATCGGACGGCCAGGGCGAGAAGAAACGGCGGTCGGTGTCATCCTCGATGCTCTGCCGCACAGTCGCGCCCCGTTCGGTGACCTCGAGCGTGTCCGAGCGCACCATCCCATCGCGACGCAGCCGCGCGATCCCGGTGCGAACATCTTCGGGTCTTTGCTGCGCGAGCTTCGACGCGAGCTCCGCTTCATCCTTGCCCTCGTGACGCCAGATGCGCGTGAGCACGTCGAACGCGGGTCCATCGAAACCGGCGGCGCGCCACGTGGCCATGTGACAGTCGTCGCGCGCCTGCCACAGACCGAAGAGCGCGTTCTCGAGCGCGACCATCGCGATCGTGCCGTCACCGCGGAAGCGCGCGGTGCGCGGGATGTGATCCTTCGGCACGTCGGACGCTTCGAGCGCCGCGAGCGCGCGCGCGAGCACTGCTGCGAGATGCGAGATGTCCTTCGTCGGGATCGGCGTGAGCGTCGCGAGATATGCGTCGGCCTCCCTGCGCACGCGCGCGAACAGCTCGCGGCCCTTGCCCGTCGCATGCCACCGTCCACCGACCTCGTCGATCAAGCCCGCGCCGCGGGCCGCCGCGGCGGGTGCCTGCCACTGGTCGAAGACCGTCGGGTACGGGTTGAAGATATCCACCAGGCGTGCGCCCTCATCGGACTGCAGGGCCACGCCGCCGATGACGAACCGCAGCGCGGCCGCGTCGAGGCCGAGCTCGTCGGCCACCCGGAGCGGGTAGGTGAACTTCACCCGACGGCGAGTCAGGAAGTCGGGGATGAGCGGGACGATCTGTGTGGGATAGGGCGGTTCGATGGCGCCATTCTGGCGCCACCACGGCAGAATGGGGGCGTGACGCCACAGGACCTCAGCAAGGCACGGGCCGACCATCACCTGCTCGACGTACGCGAGGACGACGAGTGGCGCGCCGGCCACATCGAGGGAGCGCAGCACATCCCGCTCGGGCAGCTCGGGGACCGGCTGAGCGAGCTTCCGACCGGACGTCACATCGTGGCGGTGTGCCGCAGCGGATCGCGGAGCGGCGCCGCGGTGCGCGGCCTGAAGCAGCTCGGTTACGACGCCGAGAACCTCGACGGTGGCGTGACCGCGTGGTCGAGGGCGGGCCTTGCGCTCGTGGACGGCGCGGGCCGTCCCGGTCGCGTCATTTGACCGAGGTCGTGCGACCCATGGACGAGCGTCATCTCGATCGGGAGTGGCTGAAGGGCCATCTGGCGGAAGAGCGGCGTGAGGCGGATCTGCTGGGGGAGATCCGCGAAGCGATCTTCGGCGCGCAGGACGGCGTCACCTCGATCCTCATCGTGGTCATCACGGTGGCCACCGCGACGGCCAATTCCTATGCCGTGCTCGTCGCGGGGATCGCCGCCGCGATGGCCGAGATCATCTCGATGGCTGCCGGCGAGTACATGTCCTCGCGCAGCCAACGCGAGATCTTCCTCGCGCAGATCGAGCGCGAGCGCGAGGAGGTCCGCGACCGCCCCGGCGAGTCCGAAGCCGAGGTCGCGATGCTGCTCGAGAGCGAGGGGCTCCCGAGGGACGCCGCGACACACGTGGCCCAGGAGCTCGCTCGCGAACCGATCGTGCTTTTGAAGACGATGGTCGAGAAGGAGCTGGGCATCACCGTCGACGCGGGACCGAGCCCGCTGCAGGGCGCGATCATCCTCGCGATCACGTTCGGCGCGGCCGCGCTCATCCCCATCGCACCGTTCTTCGTGCTCCCGGTCGGTCCGGCGGTGTGGGTCGCGATCGCTCTTTCGGCCGTCGCCATGTTCTTGCTGGGCGTCCTGAAGGCCCGGCTCACACGGCGCAATCCGATCATGTCCGGGCTCGAGATCGTGGCGCTCGTGGCCGCCGCGTCCGTGGGTGGCTTCGTGACCGGCACGCTCCTGCCGAAAGCGCTCGGCTTCGCCGGCGTCAACTGACCTGCGCGTATCCTCGCCGCGATGCTGATCGAGCAGTTCTTCGACGCGGGACTCGGCCACGCGTCCTACCTCGTGGCCGACCCGGACGAGGGCGTCGCGTTCCTGGTGGACCCCGACCGCCATCTCGCCCCATACCTCGACGCGGCTTCGAAGCTCGGCGTGCTCATCAGCCATTCGTTTGAGACGCACGTACACAACGACTACGTCTCGGGCTCACCGGCCCTCGCGGCCCTGCGGCCGATCAGCGTGGTCACCGGTGCGGGTGCGGCGCTGACGTACCCGCACGTCGGCCTCGCCGACGGCGAGACCATCGAGGTCGGTGCCCTGCGTGTGAAGGCGGTAGCGACACCAGGGCACACGCCGGAGCACGTCGCCTTCCTCGTGTCGGATCGGCGGCGCGCCGACGATCCGCAGTTTCTCTTCAGCGGCGGCGCGCTCCTCGTCGGGCACATCGCGCGCGTCGACCTCCTCGGACCGGAGCTCGAGGAGCGCCTCGCGCACGACGCGTACGACACGCTCCGTGACAAGGTGCTCTCGCTCGCGGATTACGTCGCGGTGTTCCCGACGCATGGCGGGGGCAGCGCGTGCACGTCGTCGTCGGTCGCGGGCTCGCGCTGGACCACGCTCGGCTTCGAGCGCCGCCACAACGAGGTCGCCCGCGCGGCGATGCAGGACTTCGCGCAGTTCCGCGCGAGCATCGGGCAGGGCCTTCCGGTCGCGCCGAAGTAC
>WNFB01009452.1_pt1 | contig 14878 bp, 12 predicted proteins | sample 5400501 | NCBI WGS metagenome assembly WNFB01 (sample SAMN13153341, study PRJNA577476) | soil metagenome | isolation source: 200 cm saprolite under Douglas fir tree site 2 hole 1 | place: USA:California | collected 2015-04-18
ATCGCGCCCCCCTCGAACGCAAAGTCAGTGCCGCGCTGTTCGCAAGGGCCAAAACGCTTGCGGTTCAGATGCGCCTGTCCCTCGGGGAATGCATGGCCGGCGGGGGCTCCGACGGCAATTTTACTGCCGCGCTCGGCATTCCCACGCTCGATGGCCTCGGCGCTGTCGGCGACGGCGCCCACTCCGCGCGTGAATTCATCTATATCAACGCCATGCCCGCGCGCGCTGCCCTTCTCACCGCCCTTTTGGCGAGCACGTGGCGCCGGCATTTCCTCAATGGGGCGCTGACAAAATGGTGATACCGAATGCGGCGACAGCGGTGTGAGAATCAGCGGACATAGGTCTTGCGCAGGTACTCCGCCGTGGACTTCATCAACTCTTCGTAATCGCTGTGCAACACGTCGTGCAGCGCTTCTTCCGTCGAACTGCCGCTGGCAATGCGGTCGAGGATGCGCTCCATGTCGCCCATCCCGTCTTTATCCACGATGTATTCAATATTTGCGAGCGACCACGCATACGCATAGCCCGCCAGCTCACCGGGCAGTTTCATCCACGAACCTTCCAGCGTGCGGAGCGGAGCCATCTGTCCCGCCTGATAAACCTGTACCAGTGCGGCGGCGCCCTGTGCGCTGCGTTTCCCTTCAATCCATTGCGCCAACCCTTCCTGGATCCACGTTGGCGCCAGGCCGCGCGTCTTCTGCCTGATGAAGCTGTGGGTCAGCTCGTGTTTCAGGACGCGCGACAGCTCCGGCGTCACATCTCCCAATCCCTGCACCGGAACCCGAATCCTTCCGTCGTTTAGTGCGCTCACCCATCCGGGCGCCCGGGTAATATCGGCAAACGCCTGCTGCGTGTATAGAATCACGCCGATCGAATCCGGCGGCATGAAGTTCAGCTCGGACTCGATGGCGGAAAAATGGCCTTCCAGTGTGCGCAAGACTCCGCGAGCCAGTGCGGGTTCGGCCGTTCCCGTGTACCGCAGCGTGAAGTGCGTGCTTTCGTTCTCTCTGTATTTGTCCTCTTCCTGTTTGTCTCGTTCCGCCTTGTCCAGCGCCGCCTGCACTTCCGGATCGGGCCTCAGCGCCAGCGACCGCTTCCATTCGGCGACGGCCTGGTTCAGCTTGTTCATGCCGTAGTACGCCCAGCCTTCCAGCTTCGCTACGTCGGCATTGTCCGGCTGCACGCGCCGCGCGCGCTCCAGGTAATCCAAAGATTGTCGGTATTCGCTCCGTCTCAGGTGCAGGTACCCCACGATGGTCATCAGCGCAGGATCCTCCGGCGCATACGTCAGCGCCGTGCGCTCATCCGTCAGCGCGTGCTCCAGATCGCCCCGGGACATTTCGAACTCTGCCGCGGCATGATGTGCCAGCGCGGCGTTCTTGCCGGCTCGCCGCTCTCCGGAGCTTGCCTCGTTCTCGAGCTTCGCGATATAGCTGCGGTCAATCGCGTTGCCATGCACCGCCCCTCGTTCGATCTCGCCTCCAGCGGCCCCATCAAGTGTCGCGCTTGGAGTAGCCGGTAGATTTGCCCCCCAGGCTTGCGGCTCCATCGCCGCCGCTGCGCCACCCCTCTCGATGTGGTCGACGATGGATTTCGGAAGGGCTAATTCGCCGGCGGAGGTTTCGTACTTCACCTTGTCGCCTTCTTCTCTGACATTGGAAGCGGCGATCCGGCGCCCATTCTTGAGGACAATCGTATCCGCGCGCGTCGCGGCGCATGGCAAAAGCAGGAGCAGCGCAAGAATTGCCATTCGGCCCGCTGAAGAATTTCTGCGCATTTCCCCATTCTACCGGCGTGCGGCGCCCCGGCCCAGCACCCTTGTTCACGGATGCCGAAAGTGACTACACTCGAAGCATGCGGGTTGGGGTGGCCATTATCGCCTGGTTGTGTCTTTTGACTCCCGGCATTTTGCCTGCCGCGGAACAGTCACCACTCGAACTGTATGGCGCGCTCAACGCCCTGCGTGTTGATCCCGCTGCTGTCTACCAGATTGCCCCGGCGAACCGCATCGAACTCCGCCGCGGCGACCTGCAACTCTCCTTCGACGAAGGCAATTTAGCTTTTTTCGCCTCCTTGAACGGCCGCACCACCGGCGCCGTGTTTTCCGGCCACGGGCACGCCCTGGCGCTGCCGCGCGATCCCGTTGAGAAGCAGCAGATGGCTCGTTTCCTGGGCGCTCCCGTTCTGGATCAGGAGTTCATCAGCGCCTACATCCGCTTCACAGACGACACTTCCGGTGAGCTTCTGCGTCAGCTCCGCAATGCAAATCTTTCCGCGCAGACCGATGGCGCATTTGCCGCCCGCTGGGACCCGCTCCTTGCAAAACTCAATCCTTCGCATTCGTTGCGGATTCTCTTTGACTCCTTCTCGCAGCATCCCAAACCCTATTTCTTCGCCTCGATTGATGGCCTTGTGACGGGCGCATTCGACGCACTCTTTGATTTGCAGCGCTCCGAACAGATGTTTTTTGGCCAGTCGCGCAGGGTTGGCAACCGGACTTTCTTCGATGTCTGGGCCTCCTACGCGATGCCGGACGCGATACTATCGCCCGTCGCGTTCCGCGCCCTCCAATACACCATCGACACTTCCGTCTTTGGAGACAACTCGCTCGATGGCTCGGCAATTGTGCGCGTGCGGACTGAAATCTCCGGCGAGCGTTTGCTGGTTTTTCAACTCTCACGTGCGCTCAACGCCGACAGCGTGACCTACGAGCAGGGGATTCCCCTTCTTCATTTTCAAAACGAAGGCATGCGCCCGGAGGAGAGGAGCGTCCGGGGAAACGACTATCTCTATGTCGTGCTCCCGGCGCCCGCCCGCCAAGGCGACGAGTTCGCGCTCCATTTTCACTATCGCGGCAACGTCATCGAAGACGCCGGCAACGGCGTCCTTTTTGTCGGCGCAAGAGAGACTTGGTATCCCCACTTGGGCGACCAGGCGGATTTCGCCTCTTACGACTTGACCATGCGGTGGCCTCATCGCCTCAAGCTTGTCGCTACCGGTACGAAGATCGAAGAACACGAGGCGGGAGAACTCCGCGTCGGCCGCTGGAAAACGGACAAGCCCGTCTCCGTTGCCGGCTTCAACCTCGGGGATTACGCTTCCACCTCAGTCGCTTCCGAGACCCGCTCCATCGATCTATACGCCAACCGTCAGCTCGAGCAGGCCTTGAGCAACCGTCTTGCCGGCGTCGCGCCACAACTTCCGCCACTTCCCTTACCTCCATTCTCCCGGTCCGCAGGCAGAGACAGAGATCGCACCGCGATGCAGCCCGTCACGCCCAGTCCCGCCGATGCGCTGAAGCAGTTGGGCAAAGTGATTGACTCCTCGGTTCGCTTCTGTGAAACCTTTAGCGGCCCCTTTCCATTTCGTTCCCTGAGCGTCTCGCAAATTCCCGGCGCTTTCGGCCAGGGCTGGCCCGGCCTTCTCTATCTTTCCACCTTTTCTTTTTTGCCTGCCGAGGCACAACAGCGCGCCGGGCTCACCCTGCGCGGGCAGGAACAGTTCACAGACCTCGTTCCCTCTCATGAAGTGGCCCATCAGTGGTGGGGAAATATTGTGGGCTGGTCCAGCTACCGCGATCAGTGGATAAACGAAGCCATCGCCAATTACCTTGCCCTGCTATTTGCCGACAGCCGGAAGCCGTCCGAACATGCCTCGCGCATCTGGCTCGATCGCTATCGCAAGCAGCTTTTGGAGAAGCGCCCCGGTGCCGAGGAGCCCGCCGGGGAGATTGGCGCGCTGGCTCTCGGCAACCGCCTCACTTCCTCGAAGTCGCCCGAGGGTTTTGAGCAGGTGATCTACAGCAAAGGCTCGTGGGTCGTGCACATGTTGCGCGAAATGCTGCGCCAGCCTGGCGCCAAGAATCCCGATGCTCGGTTCACGGCCCTCCTTCGCGCACTCGCGGCAAAATACGCTTACCGCGCGCTCTCGACCAAAGACCTCCAGCACGAAGTCGAGGCCGTCATGACCCCGGAAATGGATCTCGAGGGCGGTCGCTCGATGGAATGGTTTTTCGAGGAATGGGTGCGCGGGACGGGCATTCCACACTACCGCGTGGAATATACTGCGCATCGCACCGAAAAAGGTTATCTCGTTCGCGGAAAGCTCTTCCAGACCGGCGTGCCTCGCTCTTTCATCACCGCCGTTCCGCTCTACGCTGACTCCGGCGCCGGACAATATGTGGGAACAGTGGTCGCCGCGGGACCCGAGACTGCTTTCCACTTCGTCACGCAAACCTCGCCGCGCAAGCTCGTCATGGATCCTCACATGACTCTTCTCTGGACGACGGAGTAACGCGCACAAATTCCGGGCGCTACAGCGGGCCGCGGGGAATTATTTCGCGTCTGGGTGCCTCAACTCCTGTTCAAACAGGGGACTGTTGAGGTTTAGCGCCGCTCTCCCATTTGGGCCCAGGACATATGCGTAGCCCAGTGGATCCACCGGCAAACGGTTCAGCAGTCCGGCTTGCACCAACTCCCCCAGGCGCGCCGGCCGCCGGCCCGTTCGTTTCTCAAATTCGTCCGCGAGCGCGTTAAGCTGTCTGCGATCCTCTTTCGCCTTCAACAGCCGTAAATGTGTCAATGCATTTTCCTTGACCATCGGATCTTTCGTGGTCGCGTAGATCTCGTTCCACAAAAAAATCGATGTCGAGAGAGATTCTCCCTCGGCCGCAATTCTCGCCGCCATGACCTTCATCCAGATCAGGGCATCCGGATTCTTGCTCCCCTCAGCAAACGCGGCAGACGCCTTCGCGTAGTCTTTCAACTCGAAATAGTAGACAAAGCCCAAATCCTGGTAAAACCGCCAATAATCGGGATTCTCGCGAATCCCTCTCCCGAGAAGCTCGATCGCCAGGTCCGGCCGGCCCGCGCCGCGGGGTGAAGGCTCACTCAAGAATGTCGCGCCAAAACGGTAAGCTACCACCAAATTCGGATCCAAAGTCGTCGTCAAGTCCAGCAGCGGCCAGAGCAGCTCGAAGTTCGCGTCGTGCCGCGCGTGCTTGTCGCCGTAATACTGCACCACGCGCGTCCAATAGACGTCCGCCATCAGCGGCGTGTACTCAAGACTTATCACCTTGACCGTTTTCCCGGAACGCAGTACCAGCTCGTCCTTTTCCTGGTGCAACGCCGTGCGCCGCCCGTCGATGCTGTGCTGCAGCCGCCACACGCCGGCAAATCCCGCTGTCAACAGCAGCGCCAGCAGCCAGTTCATCGCTTTCTGCGAGGTCATTTCAAGTTTCGCCGGGAAAAAACAGTCGCCGCAATCAGCAGCACGATCGCACAGTACACCGTCGTGTACGCCGTATTTTCAAGTATTAGCGCGCCGGGAACCGCGCGCCCGTGAGCCGCCGCAGCCATCACGTTGAAATTCTCGAAATTCGGCAGCACGTACGACAGCCACCTCGTCAGCGCCGCCAGCGCCGGGCTCACCATTGCTCCGTGCAAAGTGCGCATCTCTTCCACGAACAACCCCGCGATGTACAACGCCGAGGTGTAGAGGATGGCGAGCAGCGGCGTCGTGTAGCACGAAAACAGCAGCGCCAGCGCCACCACCAGCATCAGTTTAAGCAGGATAAAGTAGATAGCCACGAGCAACACGGCATCCGTCCGCTCCAGCGGATGCTTCACATAAAGCAGCGTCGCGAACAATCCCGCTGCCATCGCCGTCGTATTCACGGCCAGCGTCAGCACCAGCCCGCCGAATTTTCCCAGGAGAAATTCCCACCGCCTCACCGGCTTGGCCAGCAGCGCATACAACGTACGCTTGTCTAACTCCTTGTAGACCAGGCCCACTCCGGTGAACACCGCAATCAAAAGTCCAATCACCGAAATAGCCGTCAAACCCAGACTCTTGATCACCATCTCCTCGATGCCGATCGAAATCTGTCCGACCAGAACCGCCGCCGCCATCATCAGCAGCGCAAAAAACACGAGGTTGTACAGCACGCGGTCGCGCACCGCTTCGCGAAATGTATTCAACGCCACCACTCCCGCGCGTTTCATTTCCCGCTCACCTCGACCGCGGCCGCCTGCGCCCGGTCCGCTCCCACAAGATCCATGAAGTATTCCTCAAGAGACGCCTTCACCTGCGTCACGGAAAGAATTCTCGTCTTCGCTCCGCGCAGTCGTTCCAGCGTCGCGTACAGCTCCGCCTCCGGAACTTGCAGACGATAGCGGTCTCCCGTTCTCGTGGCCTTGGCCAGCAGCTCTGCCGCGATGCCCTCCCGCCCCGTTTGTTCAAACAAAATCTCCATCCCCTGCGCCTTCACCCCAACGATTTCTTCCGGTGCGCCTACCCCGCGCAATTTCCCCCCCACGATTACCCCCACGCGGTCGCACAGCATTTCCGCATCGGCAAGAATGTGCGTCGAGAAAAGCACCGTCCGCCCTTCGCTCTTCAATTCCAGAATGATGTCGCGCACTTCCCTCCGGCCCACGGGATCGAGCCCCGACATCGGCTCATCCAGGATCACCACCTGCGGATCGTGCAGGATCGCCTGCGCCAAACCCACTCGCTGCAGCATGCCTTTGGAGTATTTCCGCAGTTGGATCTTCCCCGCCGTCTCGAGTCCGACTTTTTTCAACACGCGGGCGACGCGCTCGCTCCGCTCCGCACCCGTCAGATCGTGAATCCTCGCGAAGTAATCCAGCAATTCCGCCGCCGTCAGGTAATCGTAAAAATACGGCTGCTCCGGAAGGTAGCCGATGTTCCGGTGCATCTCGATGTCCGTGATTGGTTTTCCGAGGATCCGCGCCGTGCCCGCCTCGGGAAAGATGAGTCCCACCAGCAATTTGATGGTCGTTGATTTTCCCGCGCCGTTCGGCCCGAGAAATCCAAACACCTCGCCGCTCTCGACCTGCATCGTCAGCCCTTCGAGCGACCTCTTCCTCTTCAAGTGCAGAAACCCGAAGGGATAGTCCTTCGTCAGGTTTTCAATCTCTATCGCTGCGCCTGGCATGGTTTTATTCTTCGCATCGCAAGAGCTAACGTCAATTGCACTGGGTTCCTGATGTGCGCGGAGAGAAAATAGATGGTATGCGGCAAATAAAATTGGTTCGCGATCAGGACTCGCTTCTCGTCCCGCCGATCTGCACCAGCTCGGCTGGCGGCGCCATCGGCACCGGTTTCAGCGTCTGTTTATCGCGCCAATTATCAAGCATGGCCACCTGCTGCACGCAGGAAATCGTGCATCGCGGCGCGCAAAACTTATCCGTCAAATACTCGCGTTCCCGCATCTCCGCCGTGTACTCCGTCAGCGGAATCCCCGGATACCCGCGCTGCTGCGAACACCAATGCACCAGGCCATCCTCGCAAACGTACAAATACCGCGCGCCCGCCCGGCAGCGCCAGTCATGTTCCCGCCCGCGCGCCACGTTGTGCTGAAAATCATTGAACCTGGAAAACGACCGCTTCCCCAAGGTCATGATCTCTTCAAAGATCTCTGTCTGCCGCTGGCTCAACGACTTTAGTTGCCCGTTGTGGTCGTGGATGATCCCCACCGTGCTCGTAAATCCGAGTTCCACCGCGCGGTGCGCCACCGTTAGCGCATCCTCGGGGTTTTTCACCCCGCTCCCCAGCACCGAATTGATGTTCACCTGGAACACCGCGTGTTCCGCCAGCCACTCCAGCCGGCTGTCCAGCGTCTTCAGGCTCTTCTTTGACACTTCGTCCGGCACCACGTTGTCGATGCTGATCTGCAGGTGCTCCAGCCCCGCTTCATTCAAGCTCTGAATCCGCTTCTCGCTCAGCAAAAACCCGTTCGTGATCATCCCCGCGATCATTCCGCGCTTCCGGATGTGCCGGATAATCTCTTCGAGTTCCGGGTGCATCAACGGCTCTCCGCCGCTGATCGTGATGATCGACGTCCCCATATCGGCCAGAATATCCAGCCGCTTCTTCATCTCGTCGAGCGGCACCGGCTTGGAGACGTCGTCGTACTCGTTGCAATACCCGCAATCCAGGTTGCAGCGCCGCATCGGGATGATGTGTACCAGGATCGGGTGCTTCGTTGACGCCAGCGCCTTCGCGATCATTTTCAGTTCGCGCGCCCGCGTCCGCCGGAACCGCCGCCGCCGCTCCCGCAGCACCTCCGCGCTCGCCCTCTCCGTGTTGGTCTCTTCCGCCATGAATTCCGCTCAATCCCTGAGCCCACAATTATACATGACCGGTATACATGACCGGCTCTTCCCGCTCACCTCCTGTGTCGTGTCTCGTAGCGGCCACCTTCAGGTGGCCATCTTCTCCCTGCCCTCATCTCTGCCCTCTCGTTGCCGTCCCTCTCAGGTGGCCATCTTCCTTGCTCCTCTTCGCCACTGCATTGCACTCCCTTCGTCTCCCACGGTCCTCCCTGTGTCCTCGGCGCCCCCTGTATTAAATCCTCCCGCTCCCAATCCGGACTTGCACACGGCCATCCCGCACCAAACAAACCACTTAGTATTTAGTACTTGACAAACAGTACGGGTATGCTATAATTTCTGTCTTGCTTCGGCGCGGCTCGCCCGTGCCAGCCCATCATGGCCTGTCGGCATGCGGTCCTTCCAAATTCCCCAGGCTTTAAGTCTTGTAGAATCAACACTTGCAAAAGAGTATCAAAACAAACGACTTCAACTCCCCCAGAATCACATTCTTACAAAAAACATGGGGGGAGGGGGGAGGGATCTAGCCTCGGTACAGACCGGGCGCATCCCTGACAGATTAGACCGGGCGCATTCCTGACACTGTTAGCCAGTGGCAAGCGCGTGTAAAAAGGAGCGCATGCCATGGAAAGCGAGCAGTGTGATGGAAGAGAAGCTACGATTTGTATTTCCGAGCTCTGCCAGCGATATGAGATCGCGCGCGAGACCGGCTATGTCTGGCTGCGCCGGTACCGGCAAGCCGGAGGGGCCGGCCTGATCGAGCACAGTCGTGCCGCGCACCGGCATAGCAACCAGACGCCCGAGGACCTCGAGCAGATGGTCTTGGAGCTCCGGCAGGCGCACATGCGCTGGGGTCCCAGGAAGCTCAAGCGGGTGCTCGAGCGGGACGAGCCGGGGCGCGCCTGGCCGGCGGTCAGCACCATCGGGGCGCTGCTGAAGCGGGAAGGTTTGGTGGTGGCGCGCAAGAAGCGCTGGCGCACCGCGCCGTATACCGAACCGTTGGCACATGCCGATGAAGCCAACCGCGTGTGGTGTGCCGATTTCAAAGGCTGGTTCCGCACCGCGGACCGCGAGCGGATCGATCCGCTGACCATTTCCGATGCGCACAGCCGTTATCTGTTGCGCTGTCAGGCGGTGGAGAAGACCGACACCGCCAGAGTGCAGGCGATTTTTGAAGCAGCCTTCCGCGAGTACGGAATGCCGCAGGCCATGCGCACCGATAACGGGGCGCCGTTTGCTTCGCGGGCGGTGGCCGGGTTGTCGCGGCTAGCGGTGTGGTGGATCAAATTAGGAATCGTGCCGGAGCGCATCGCGGCGGGACATCCGGAGCAAAACGGCAGGCATGAACGGATGCATCGCACGCTGAAGCAGGAGGCGGCCCAGCCGCCGGCGGCCAACCGACGCCAGCAGCAACGGGCGCTGGACCGTTTTCGCCAGGAATACAATCAGGTACGTCCCCACGAAGCGCTCGAGATGCAAACGCCAGCGGCGGTCTATCAGCCGTCGGCGCGAACGTTTCCAGCGCGCGTGCCGGAACCCCATTATCCGGAGACCATGCTGGTACGCAGTGTGCGGCCGCATGGTCATTTTCGTTGGAAGAAGTACGACGTGTTTTTGAGCGAAGTTCTCTGGGGCGAGCGGGTGGGCCTGTTGCCCGAGGACGACCGTTGGTTCACTATCTACTTTGCGCAACTTCCCCTGGCACGCTTTGACAGCCAGAAGTTGCGGGTGACGCCATTGTCAAAAACAGGGGGCTTCGATAACGTAGGTGCAGGGGAAGGGGAGGCGTCCCCTTCCCCTGCACCCCATCCCCTTACCGGACCGAACCAGAAAGTGTCAGATATGTGCCCGGTCTAAAATGTCAGGGATCCTCCCGGCCGCACAATTCAGTCTGTCCTCTTCCCCCGTGGCACGGACCGCGCCATCACAACTCACATGTCCCGCATCACTAACTCTTTTCTGTTCAGGGGCTTGCGCGCTCTTTCGCCTTGCGGAAGATCCTATCTCTTTCCTTTTCAATCGCTTGCCGCCTCTTCTGCAAAAACATGGGGGGTGGAGTTCTTAGCGGCTCCAGACCTTGGCCCAACAGCAAGGCATCACTCATCTTTCTGGATCGAAACGTACATCGGCCCACCCCCCAGCGTGAAAGCCAGAAACGCGGTCAGTCGGCCCGCTTTGCTCATCGTGAGGAACCTGACGTGATCCCCCGCTTTCAGATCAAGCTCAATTGTCTTCCAATTCCACGTGTTGTCTACCCGCAGTTTGTGACGTCCGGGCGCCGCCGGAATCGTAACCGTTTGACCGTAAAGCAGTTCCCCGGCCTTCTCCCCGTCCAGCTCCACGATGATCTGCCGCAGTTGGACATCTTCGGGCGAGTCTCGCCGCACCGTAATCAACGCCTGCGTTTCTGTGGGCATTTCGCTCATTGCCAAAAATACGCCCCTGTCGCCCACATAGATGCTCCTCGAACGTCAAACCGCCCACAATTCCTTGCTATAGAAGGATTCTTTTTCTCCCCACTCGCTTGCCCCGAGCTTCGAGGAGAGGTTCGAGGGTTCACTCGCCACTCGCCCCTCGCCACTTCCCATCCTTACCTCCTTGCCTCCTCCCTGCTAAACTCATGCTGAATCCACTCCAGGAGCCATTCATGTCCGAAGCCACAAAACCTGTCATGTCCGGTCCCACCCGCACCGAATCCGACAGCATGGGCAAGATCGAAGTCCCCGTCGACCGCTACTACGGCGCCCAGACCGCCCGCTCCCTCATCCACTTCGACATCGGCAAAGACACCATGCCGCCCGAGCTGATTCGCGCCTTCGGCATCCTCAAGAAGGCCGCTGCGCTCGTCAATCAGGATCTCGGCAAACTCTCCGCCGAAAAAGCCCGCCTCATCACCCAGGCCGCCGACGAAGTCATCTCCGGAAAGCTCAACGACCATTTCCCCTTGCGAGTCTGGCAGACCGGTAGCGGCACGCAGACCAACATGAACGTCAACGAAGTCATTTCCAACCGTGCCATCGAAATCGCCGGCGGCGTCATGGGCAGCAAGAAACCCATCCATCCCAACGACGACGTCAACATGTCTCAGTCCTCGAACGATACGTTTCCCGCGGCCATGCACATCGCTGCCGCCGCGGAAACCGCGCGTCGCCTGCTTCCCGCCGTCAAGAAACTGCGCGACGCGCTCGACGCTAAGGCGAAAGAATTCGCGGACATCGTGAAGATCGGCCGCACGCACCTCCAGGACGCCACCCCGCTCACCCTCGGCCAGGAGTTCTCCGGTTACGTGAATCTCCTCGACCGCGACGGCGCCCGCATCGCCGTCGCTCTCGACGGTCTCTACGACCTGGCCATCGGCGGCACCGCCGTCGGCACCGGCCTCAACGCGCACCCTGAATTCGCCGAGCGTGCCGCGCGCAAGATCGCCGAGCTGACCGGCCTTCCCTTCCGCTCGCATCCCAACAAGTTCGCCGCGCTCTCCGCGCACGATGAAATCGTGTTCGCCAGCGGCGCATTGAAAACTCTGGCCGCCTCGCTAATGAAAATCGCCAACGACATTCGCTGGCTCGCCTCCGGCCCGCGCTGCGGCCTCGGCGAGCTCACTCTTCCCGAAAACGAGCCGGGATCTTCGATTATGCCCGGCAAGGTGAATCCCACGCAGGCCGAAGCCCTCACCATGGTCTCCGTTCAAGTGATGGGCAATGACGCCGCCATCGGCTTCGCCGGCTCGCAAGGCAATTTCGAACTGAACGTCTTCAAGCCGGTGATGATTTTCAACTATCTGCACTCCGTTGAACTCCTCGCCGACGCCTGCAACAGCTTCGTCGAGCACTGCGTCCAGGGCATCGAAGCCAATCGCGAGCAGATCGATCACTACGTCCACAATTCCGTGATGCTCGTCACCGCCCTCGTCCCCAAAATCGGGTACGACAACGCCGCCCAGGTCGCCAAAGCCGCCCACCACGCCAAGATCAGCCTCCGCGAAGCCGCCATCAAACTCGGCTTCGTCACCGCCGAAGAATTCGACGCCCTCGTCAAGCCCGAGGACATGACCCACCCATGACTATCCTTCGTGAATCCGACACAGGAGAACGCTATTGGCAATTCCTGACTTTCAAACATTGATGCTTCCACTTCTTGAGTTCGCAGCAGACGGCAACGAACATTCCATGCAGGACGCTAGAGAGGCACTTGCACGCAAGTTCGGCTTAACCGAGGAAGAGCAGAACGCTTTGACTCCAAGCGGTCGACAGGCCCTCTTCTCAAATCGTGTCGGGTGGGCAAAGACGTACCTAATGCGAGCACGGATTTTCGATTCTCCGCGCAGAGGGTTTTTTCGTATTTCCGAAAGAGGGCGCCAAATTCTCAGCGAAAAACCCCAAAAAATTACTGTCAAGTTCTTAGAGCAATTCCCAGAAATTGTCGAATTCATATCCCAGAGCAAACATGAGGACATTTCAGGGACCAGCGCCCCCTCCATCGCCGAGGACAACCACACACCAGAAGAAATGCTCGATGCCGCTTATCAAATACTTCGTCGCGACACCGCAGCGGAACTCCTGTTCCGGGTCAAGAAATCCTCCGCGGGATTCTTCGAGCATTTAGTCGTGGATCTCATGCTCAAGATGGGCTATGGAGGCTCACTCAAAGAGGCGGGCAGCGCGATTGGGCGAAGCGGGGACGAAGGTATCGACGGAATCATAAAAGAAGACCGATTGGGATTGGACTTAATCTATCTTCAAGCAAAGAAGTGGGAAGGTAGTGTAGGCAGGCCGGAGATTCAAAAGTTTGTGGGGGCCCTGCACGGCAAGCGGGCGAAGAAAGGCGTGTTCATCACCACGGGAGCATTCTCTTCCGAGGCGATCGAATACGTTGGAAACATCGATCCCAAGGTTGTGCTGATCGACGGTCGCCAACTTGCAGAGTTCATGATCGACTTCGGTCTAGGCGTCACAGAGTCCTCTACATATCAGGTTAAGCGGATCGACTCTGACTACTTCGGCGAGGAATAGGGACAGTCCATGCCTAACAGACTGAAAAAGTGGCGTGAATTGTCATTCCGAGCGCAGCGAGGAATCTGCTTTTCGCAAAAAGCCAATCAAAAGCAGATTCCTCGGGCAAACACTGCCCTCGGAATGACACGTTTAGGAGTTGGATTTTTACTTTTTGTATGGTCACTCTGCGCTCAGGATGCGAATGCACAGGCAACGTACACGCTGAAGACGCCGCCGGTGTTGCGGGTCAAGTCCGGCGACACGGTTGCGGTCCAAACGCCCAGCCCCTCGACCCCAGACCAAGAAGAGAAGCCCATCATTTACGTTAAGCACCTAGAGCCTCCACTTCATTACCCTGCCGTCGCTCGAGCCGCACAGTTGCAGGGAACCGTCATTGTAAAGCTGACGATTACAGCAGACGGAGCAGTCCTGACCGCAGAATCCTCGTCAGGATATCCACTTCTCAGGGACGAAACAGAGAAGCTCGTCAAGAAGTGGACATTTGGGTGTGCTAATTGCTCGCCGCGTGTGCCCTATGAGAAGACGATAAAATTCATCTATCGTCTGGAAGGTGAAGGAATTTCTTACGACGATTCGAGGGTAGTGATGGATTTGCCCGACGTGGTGACGGTCACAGCGAGCCCTCGCGAATGCGATCACTGCCCACGGAAAAAATCAACACCTGGGGGGACTAAGTGACTTGCCGCCCGATATTGCTCGGCATTGGAATTTCCCTATTCACGCACACCGTATATCTGCAGCCGGTGAATGCACAGGCGACGCACGCGCTGAAGCCGACGCCGAAGACGGTGGCGTGGGGATACTACGACGCGAAGACGCCGCCCGTGCTGCGCGTCAAGTCCGGCGACACGGTGGAAATTCAGACGCTGCTCACGAACAGCCCCAAGCGGCTGGAAGAGGCGGGCCTGCCGCCGGACCAGGTCGAGCAATCGCTGCGGGACATCACTGACCAGGTCAAGGACAAAGGTCCCGGCGGCCACATTCTCACCGGACCCATTTACATCGAAGGAGCGGAAATCGGCGACGTCCTCGAAGTAAAAATTCTCGCCATAAAACTCGCCATTCCGTACGCCTATAACGCTTTCGGCCCCGGCCGCGGCTATCTGCCCGACGATTATCCCTACGCGAAAATAAAGATCATTCCGCTGGATGAAAAGCGCATGGTCGCTCGCTTTGCTCCCGGCATCGAGATTCCGCTGCATCCGTTTTTCGGCAGCATGGGCGACGCGCCGCCGGAAAGCGCTGGCCGCTTCAACAGCGCTCCGCCGTGGATCATGGCCGGCAATCTCGACAACAAGGACCTCGTCGCCGGCACCACGCTCTACATTCCCGTGCACGCCCCCGGCGCGCTCTTTGAAGTCGGCGACGGCCACGCCGGACAGGGCGACGGAGAAGTGGACATCACCGCGCTCGAAACTTCGCTCATCGGCACGTTTCAACTCATCGTGCGCAAGGACCTGCACCTGAAGTGGCCGCGCGCCGAAACTCCCACGCACTACATCACCATGGGCCTCAACGACGACCTGAACGCCTGCGCCACGCTCGCCGTCCGCGAGATGATCGATTTCCTCGTGACCGAAAAGCATCTCTCCCGCGACGACGCCTACATGCTCTCGAGCGTCGCCGCGGACCTCCACATCACCGAACTCGTCGACGGCAACAAAGGCGTCCACATGATGCTCCCCAAATCCATCTTCGTCCCCGGTTCCCCAAAATGAAAACCTCGGT
>WNFB01002971.1_pt1 | contig 14876 bp, 12 predicted proteins | sample 5400501 | NCBI WGS metagenome assembly WNFB01 (sample SAMN13153341, study PRJNA577476) | soil metagenome | isolation source: 200 cm saprolite under Douglas fir tree site 2 hole 1 | place: USA:California | collected 2015-04-18
TCTATATTCAAGTAGGCATTCTTTATCTCCAGCGGATCGAATGTCCACTCCATTAATTCAAAGTTGCGGGCAAAGGCATCGTCGCGTTGAAAAAGCTTGATGCTGCGGCCAAGTCCTGCATTACGATATTCCTTCCGCACCGCCAGCATCTGCGAGTGGAGATAAGCGTGCCCTCCGCGAGCCCCCGGCACCGCCAGCGCGAACCCGATCATCTCATCGCCCTGAAACGCGCCGATTACCTGGCCTCCAATCTTCTCCGCCACCACAAACAAACGCAGCGGCACCAGTTCGGCATCAGAGAAATTCCACACCTCTTTTTGCAGCGCGACACAGGCACGCATTGCGTCCAACTCATGACACTTGCGGATCACGACTGAACTGGTTACCGCTCTTTCTCCAGTTGCTTCGCCTGTTGCCATAAGGATTCCAGCTCTTCCATCGAAGCCTGCTGCGGCCCACGTCCGGAAGTGCTCAATTGTTCTTCGATCCATTGAAAGCGCCGCTTGAACTTGCGGTTCGTCTTCCGAAGCGCTGACTCGGGGTCGAGTGAAAGATAGCGCGCAATGTTTACCAGAACAAAAAATAGATCTCCGACTTCCTCCTCGAGCTTCCCGCGCAGCTCTTCGGGAATTTGAAGCCTGCCTGCACCGGCAATACCTCGGGTCTTCGACTGTAAACCCGCAGCCGGAAGTTTCTCGAGTTGTTCTTGCAATTCTTCGGTTTCTTCCTCCAACTTCTCGAACAGACCATCCAGGTCTGGCCAGTCGAAGCCGACGTGCGCAGCACGAGAGCTCAGTTTGTAGGCCTCCAGCAACGCCGGAATCGCTGCCGATACGCCCGCCAGCACTGACTGTTGATTTTCGGGGCGCTTTCCCTGCTTACCTCCTCCTGCCTCGAAACGCTTCTTTTTCTCCTCTGCTTTAAGTGCTTCCCAGTTGCGCAAGACATCCGACGAGGTCTCCGCCTTGACATCAGCAAACACATGCGGATGGCGATCTACCAGTTTGCTTGAAAGCCTGTCCAGCACCTCATCGATGGAAAACATACCCTGCTCGTTGGCCATCTGGGAATAAAACAGCACTTGCAAAAGCAGGTCGCCCAACTCGCCCGTCAACTCTTTCCAATCCCGGTTATCGATAGCTTCCAGAACTTCGTACGTTTCCTCTAACGTGTAAGGCTTGATCGAATCGAATGTCTGTTCCCGGTCCCACGGACACCCGCCAGGCGCCCGTAAACGTGCCATGATCGCCACCGCGCGCTCAAAGCGCTCGCCGGTGGAACCGGATGATGTGAAGTCAGTCATCGTAAACACTGTAAATGAGTTAAGCGGAAGCCGGCAACGGAGAACGGTACGGGCCACTGATGCCCGCAAATAAATAGCTAATAGGCATAGCTATTTGACGACAATGTAGCTTCGGTGTTCTACCAGGAGCACCCCTTAGCACGGCCCGGAGTATTACCAGGTTGCACCAAGGTCATCTTCCCCTAAGCCGATTTGGGAGGCAGACTAAGATGGACTGGTCGGGCCCTGCGGCTCGAGAATCTGCCCAGACGCATCTGACTGGAAACTATGAACCTCCCCAGCAAAGCGCGGCCACCGCTCGACGGCGAGCGTTTTCAAGTGGTGGTCATCGGCGGCGGCATCAATGGGGTTGCCATTGCGCGCGAGTGTGCCCGCGCCGGGCGTCGCACGTTGTTGCTGGAACAACATGATTTCGGCTCCGGCACCACCAGCCGGTCCACCCGAATTATTCATGGCGGACTGCGCTACCTCGAGCATGGCGAAATCGGCATGGTGCGCGAGGGACTCCGGGCGCGCGGACGGCTGCTGCAAGAGCGGCCACATCTGGTTCATCCTGTGCATTTCCTGCTTGCCCTCAACGACAATACTCGCCGCAGTTCTCTCGCGGTACGCACCGGGCTGTGGCTCTACCGGCGGCTGGGCGGAACGCTAGGCGCTACCAGTTCGGATATGGACAAGAAGAAGCTCGAACAATGGCTGGACTCGGGCCATCAATGGTCAATTTTTAACTTTGAAGATGCACAATGCGAGTTTCCTGAGCGACTGGTGGCGGAGTGGCTGGTCGAAGCCGTGCAAGCTGGCGCAGTAGCGCGCAATCATACCCAGGTGCTGGCAGTGGACGTGATTCATGGCAAGGTTCGCGGCGTGCTGATGCGAGACCTGCTGACTGGGAAAGAAGAGCGCATCGAAGCCACCTGGGTGGTCAATGCCACAGGACCTTGGGCGGACCGTCTTTGCCAGCGTTCTTCAATTCGCACTTCTCGGCCCATGCTGGGCGGGGTACGCGGATCGCACATCGTGCTTCCGCGGTTTGCAGGAGCGCCGGGCGCGGCCCTCTACACGGAGGGCATGGATGGCCGGCCGATCTTCGTGATTCCCTGGAACGAGCAGATCCTGGTCGGCACTACGGAAATCCCTGATACCAGCGATCCCGCAAAAACGCAGCCGACCAACGAAGAGATCGAATATCTGCTAAATTCACTGGCCGCGCTTTTCCCGCGTTCCAAGATATCGTCACACGACATACGTTACGCCTTCGCGGGAATACGTCCGCTGCCTTTCGCTCCCAAGCGCGACCTGTCCTCCATCACGCGGCGACACTTTCTCCACAATCACACTGACGATCACGTAGCGAACATGCTCTCGGTAATTGGTGGAAAGTTGACTACCGCCGCGGACCTGGCCAGGGATTGTTTGAAGAAAATCGGCGGCCGAGGGCGAACGGCGCCCGGCCTCGCTCTATTATCGGACGACACGCTCGATCCCCTGTTGGACAACTGGGTGCTCGACATTGCACACGCGGGCGCAGTCAGTGAGACCTCGGCGCGCGGCATTGTGGAATGGCACGGCCGCCGCGCTCTGGATATCGCCCGCATCGCGCTAAGCAGCGCGGACATGCGCGCGCCCTTGTGCGCACATACCGAACATATTGTGGCGGAGGCGGTGGATGCTTTCTCAAATCAGTGCGCGGTCACCCTAGCAGATGTTCTATTACGACGTGTGCCGGTGGCGTGGGGAAATTGCTGGTCGCAGTCCTGCAGCCGCGAGGCTGCTCTGCGAGTCGGCGCCGTAATGGGATGGTCCGATATGCAGACTGCTGCCGAACTGGAAACCTTCGAAGTAGAACGAGTTGCATTACTGCGCAAACCACAAGTGGTGAATGCTCCGCTTGAAGCTGCGGCGGATTAGGTCCCGTCACAGGTGTCGGTGTCAGGCTAATTTTCCTTTCAAAGTACCTACTAAGAGCTCGGTGTCATCTGAGATGATCGCGTCCACTCCCCAGTCTGCGAACCGGCTCATCGCATCCCTTTCGTTTACTGTCCACACAAAGATGTTTCTGCCGGCGTCGTGAATCTCCTTAATCAAGTTGCGATGTACCAGGTCCTGCCGGGGAATGACGTACTGGACGGGCAGTTCGAACCACCGCCTGAAATGTTCTGCCCGGTCGCAAATGAAACCCAGGGGTAGCCGGGAATCACGGGAACGAAGTTCACTCAGGACTTGCGGCAGAAACGACGAGACTACGAACCTTTCCGGCACGTGCCGTCCCAGCGCGGCTAGTACCGCATCTTCCAAGCCAACGACTTTCAATTCGATATCCAGGAAAGCACGCTGAGCATAGCGGCCAACCACATCTTCGAGTAGGGGGAGATTGAGCTCGGAGTGATTCGCACGCGCGATTTTGCTGCCGCAAGATTGGGCATCATGACAGATGACGGGGACGCTGTCGCCGGTGAAACGAACGTCAAACTCGAAACCGTCGCAGCCGTGCTGGAGCGCCAGGTCGAAAGATTCGATGGTGTTTTCGGAAACGCTTTTAGTAGCGCGGGCTCCGCGATGACCGAGGAGTAGAGGGAGCATTGGAATTCATTGTAGGCGAGGCGGAACGCCATCATCAGCAGCACTATGGAACGTGAGCACTCAATCTAAATCGAAATCGCGTATAGGTTTGCCGGTGTCGGGACTTTCTTTGGCGCGCTTGACGGCTTCCTGGAATTTTTTCTCCAGCAGATCTGAGGCATGCTTCTGGTTCTCAACAGACTGGCGGAAGAGCGATTCGCGGCGGGTATCCTGTTCCCTCATCGCACGCGCGGCTGCTTCCATATCGGCGAAGGTCTTCGGTTGCACCGCCGCGGTATGAGCAATCACACCCTTGGTAGAGGAATCCACCTTCAGCAAGGCGCCGCAACACGGGCAGGTGACATCGAATGCTGGCGTGTCCTTCCCCATGTAGCAAATCATACTCCAAAATATGCAGTCGATGCCTCGAAGCGCCGCTTCTGAGATCGGGACGCCGGGACTCAGTGAGCCCGAAGTTTGATGGGCAGGACTTTGAATAGATACAGCATCTCCCAGCCGAGGAGGAAGAACGATGCGATTACCACCATAATTGCGAGCATCTCGCCGAAATTCAGGCGGTTGCTGCGGGTGGGATCAAGCCTTCGGGCTCCCAAACTCAAGATGTTTAGCGTGGCAAAACCGAAGACCAACGCCCAAAGCATGTTGTAGACATCACCCTTTTTCCCGGGATACTGAAACAGGAATAGGGAGTTTGCCAACACCCCCGATTGCAGGCGAGAGCGGAGGGCGACTGTTTGGCGGCGCCAGCCCACGCTAAGAGTGCACGCGAGACCGGCAAGAAAACGAAAGAAATCCATAGATGAATTGAGACTGCGATTCGGGGACAGCAGTGTCTGTCCCCATGGGGCCGACGACTCCGGCGTCACCAATCAAAGGCGTAGATATTACTCTTTTTGGAAGGCCACGTCAGCTTCAGAGTTTTACTGGCGAAAAATAGCGAAAGTAAGTACAGAGACCGCCGAGCGCACGAGCTAGCCCGGTTCCGCGACCAATTACAATCGTTCTTATGCCCCATAGGCCGAAATCAATCTTCTTTGATGTTGGGAATACTCTTCTCTTTCCTAGTCGGCGACGCATCCTGGCTCCATTGCATGCCCGCAACGTGGTGCCCACAGAGGAACATTTGCAGGCGCTGGAGCAGCGAACCAAGAAAGAATTCGACGCGATGATGCAAGGAAAACTTCACGCAGATCACAGCTTCTGGTTTATTTTCTACTCACACCTATTGGATGATCTCGGCATTGATGACGAGAATTTGCGCAACGCTCTGGTCGAGGCCACGCGCATTTCCGCGAATTGGGATGTAATCAAGCCTGGCACATGCGAGGCATTGCAGAAGATCGCACGCTGCCATCGCATCGGGGTGATCTCCAATGCTGACGGAAAGATTGCCGGGATTCTCCAGCATTGCGGCATCTACGGCTGCTTCATGAGCATTACAGATTCTGGAATCGTGGGCAAGGAAAAGCCGCATCCGGCAATCTTCGAGGCAGCAATGCAGGCACTGAACGCGCTCCCGGAGGAGAGCTTGTACGTCGGCGATGTGTATTCCGTAGATTATCTGGGCGCGACACGGGCCGGCATGCAGGCCCTGCTGTTTGATGTTGCCGGTGCATACCGGGAATCTGGACTGCCACGAGTCGAATCCCTGGAACAATTGCAAGAGAAGTTGGGCGTCTGAGTTCCGGAACTTACAGCGAGATTATCTGGTGGTCGTGACAAGAAGTGTGGACCGTCTCGTAAAGATTTTGCAGTAGTTCTGTGCCATAGCGCGCAACAAAGTAGATGCCGGCGATCTCGCGCTCCTGTAGCGCCTTCTCGGGATAGAGCATGTTGCTGAGGAATTCGGCGTGACGTCCCGCGGTTTCGCTATGGCGGAGTTCGGCGCGCGCAGCGCGGGCGCGTAACTGCTGTAATTGATACTGCATTTTGGAGCCGGCGTTCTCCGCCGCCTCGACCAGACTTTGGTCCAGGCGGGCAAGGGATTCACGAACGGTCTTAATAGATTTCTCCACGCTGGAGTTGGCGTTGTCGAAGGCTGCCTGGAGTTCGTCAGGCAAAATGCGTGCCGCCAAATTTTCCCGGAGCCGCTCCGGACCATGGAACACGTCGGGAAACGCAAGATGGTACCGTTCCAACAAGCGCTGCGCTTTCGATTCAACGATTGTGGCCGAAAAACGCGGCAGGATGGGCGTGATTCGTCCGAGAAGTGCCTGGTATACGACCGCAGCCTGCGCGAAGTATGCAACTTCCGCGGCTCCGCCTATGTAGGCCAGAGTGGGCAGTAGATAATCCTGTACCACCGGACGCAGCAAAACGTTAGGGCTGAACTCCTGTGGCGAACCGGCAATGTGCTGCAACAGTTCAGCCTGAGAAAGTTTCTCTTCCCCAATTACAAATTCATTACTCCTTGATCCGCCGTTCGGGCGGCGATGCACCGGCACGCGTGAGCCATGCCGCAAAGTAAATAGCAACGTAGAAGAAGGTGTAACTTTCACCTGCTGGTGGTATCCCGCCGCTTCAAGTGCTTTACCGCGTTCCAGCAAAGCATCATCGAGCTCCGCCGCACGTTCGCCGGCGCCGCGGAAGACCGGCTCGGCAAGGGCGTGCAGCTCCACGTCCGAGGCGTCCAGCAGAATGACTCCCCAATCCCCGAAGAGGCGCGTGAACAGCCGGGCAAATGCTCTGCCCATGGTCTCGCCGGGACGATAAGTCTCACGCAGAAAATTTGTGGCCCCAGCATCGCCGAGAAGTTCGCTGGCGGTTTTAACGACGGATTCAATCTCCGGGACGAAACTCACCGTGCTGACAGGGGCATCTGAATGGCCTTGAGTGGGTGCAACCAGCTTCACCAGAGAACCGTCAGCGGCAGGAATGGATGCGTGATTTACCTCATCCAGATCATGGTCTTCAGTGGCCAGCCAGAATACGGGAACGCACTCCGCCCCAGCGGCAGTTGCCTCCGCCGCCACCTTGATTGCGCTCAGCGCCTTGAAAATTGAGAATAACGGGCCGCCGAATAATCCGACCTGCTGTCCAGTCACGATGGCGGCTGCGCCCGCACGCAGACGGGCAATGTTCTCGATCGTCTTCGGCGAAGCACTCCAACTTTTGTTCTGGCGCTCGAGGATGGCGGAAACCCGCGCGCGGCGGCCAGAGTTATAACGCACTGCGGCTGTTTCGTCTTTCAACCATTCCTGAATGTAGGGAGCCCGCGAATAGAACTGCTGCACTTTGGGAAAATCGTAGAGGAAGTCGGAGAAAAGTTGCGTAGTATGCGGTATTTGGCTGAAAGGCAAACACTGCGCCTTCACCGGCAATTCTCCTGACATCGCTGGGTCGCGGCATTCATGCGCTGACGATCGCCCCATTCTACAGGCTGGTTTCGTAGATCAGATGCCGCAAACCATACTGGGATGCAAAAGAAGCCATCACCAATGAGCATCCATCCTTTGTCTACGGGGATGTTGCTGGTCTCCGCCGACCCAAATTGGCTGAATGCTGAATGCTGAGTGCTGAATGCCGAGTGCTCGCGCGACCAGCCACTGCCCTTTCGCATCTAATCAACTGTTTGACTTCCGACTGTTTGATCCCTAGAGTTGGAAGTGGCTCTTTGCAATATGGCCGTCCCACCAGTGGGGGCGTCACGGCTTCGACGGAGATGCTTGCGGCCAAGAGGCATGCCGGGGTGCACACACCCGTAATCGTGGGCAAAATGATAATTGCCAATCAACAGATGGCATACGCTGCTTAATTAGTTAAGTAGCCGTCCTCCGCGGCTTTGCCCGTGGGCTGCGGTCAGGACGTCGCACAGCGGGCTGGCCTTCTCTGCTACGTCTGGGCAGGAGGGCGAGACTTTCAGGCTAGCGGCTTGCGTTTCTTGTCCGTTCTGAGCGACGGCCGCGAACGTCCTGGGGTAATGCCCAGGGCATGAACCGGACTAAGCATGTAGTCTCTTGACCAGTAACATTTTCGGACGCGGGTTCAACTCCCGCCGCCTCCACCAAAATACTCCGACAAACTTCATCCAGTTCGATTCCTTAGTTGACTTCCAAACTAGTTGTGACTAAGCTTCAAAACCGCTTTGTAGGCGCTCGTGGACCGAACGTTCCCGCAGGCCTGACACTGCGACCCGCGCCCTGCGTCTCACAAAATCGATTTGAAGGAGCAGCTCCATGGACAGTTCTCGATTTAATTCCCGGTTGCGGGCATCACGCTTTATCACCGGGCTCATGACTTGCAGTCTGTTGTTGCTACCCGCTCCGCCAGCTTTTGCTCAGCAAGGCCGTGTGGAAGTCAGCGTTGGTGATCACGCGCTCTCACCTCCGGTGCGCGACCTTCCCACTAACACTGAATTGCCTGGCCGTCGCGTCAAGCCCCTGCACATTTTTCCTCCATCGGGTCGGGCGGGTGCACCGAGCGACGGTGCATTGCAAACATCCTCCACGGCAGCTGTGGCCACAACGGCTGGTCTCAACTTCGCCGGTGTGGGCAATGGAGACTATGGGTTTACTCCCAACGCTGCGCCCCCGGATACCAATGGCGCAGTCGGTGCTACCCAGTACGTGCAGTGGGTAAATGAGTCCTTTGCGGTTTTCAGCAAGAGCACCGGTGCCCTCATCAAAGGTCCGGTGGCTGGCAACCAATTGTTTCAGGCGTTGGGGGTCACTCACCCGTGCGCGGTCAACAATGACGGAGACCCGATCGCCCAATACGACAAGCAGGCCGGTCGCTGGGTCCTGACCCAGTTTTCGGTCACCGGAGGTCCCCCGTTCTATCAGTGCGTCGCCGTATCAACCACTTCCGACGCCACGGGAACTTTCAATGTTTACGCGTTCCAGCAACCTAACTTCAATGATTATCCAAAAATCGGAGTGTGGCCGGACGCCTACTACGCAACATTCAATATGTTCTCTGGTAACTCCTTCGTCGGCGCCAGAGCATGCGCGTTGAATCGCAGCGCGATGTTGGCTGGCGCAGCCGCCGCACAGGTTTGTTTCCAGCTGAGTGCTAGCTTTGCTTCACTCTTGCCGGCCGACCTGGATGGAGCGAGCGGCGCGGTGGGCACCACTTCTCCTCCGGCAGCGGGGACTCCAAACTTCCTCCTCAACTTTGGAACTAATTCGCTGAACCTTTGGACCTTTCACGTGGACTTCGCTACACCGGCGAACAGCACACTCACAGGTCCCACGAATATTCCGGTGGCCGCTTTCAGTGCTGCGTGCAACGGCGGGTCCTGCATCCAGCAACCAAACACGAGACAGAAGCTCGACTCATTAGGTGACCGGCTGATGTATCGCCTCACATACCGGAACTTTGCTGGGAATCATGAATCGCTGGTGGTGAACCATTCCGTCAGAGTGGGCACGACCAAGCGAAATCCCTTCACTGGAGTGCGCTGGTACGAACTGAGGCGGACTCCGTCTGGCTCCGGTGGTTTTTCTGTCTTTCAACAGGGCACATATTCCCCAGACAGTACATTCCGCTGGATGGGCAGCATCGCTATGGACAAGACGGGAGACATCGCCGTGGGATACAGTGCTTCCAGTTCGAGCGTGTTTCCCAGCATCCGCTATACCGGCAGAGTGCCGGGGGATGCCGCGGGAACGCTGCAAGCAGAAACCAGCCTGCTAGCGGGCAGCGGATCGCAGTTGCCCAGCCTGAATCGCTGGGGTGACTACAGCGCCATCAGTGTTGATCCTGGCGATGATTGCACTTTCTTTTACACGACCGAGTACTTGAAGAGCAGCGGGACTTTCAACTGGAGTACGCGAATCGGGAGTTTCAAGTTTCCAGGTTGCCAGTGAGAGACTGAGAGAAAAAGAACAAATGGGGCAGCGCGCACGTCGTCGCTGCCCTTTTTTGTGGTGGGAACTCCGGATCTTATGGACAACCCCAGTTTGAGTCAAACCCGGTTCAATGCCTTCCGCTCCACAAATTTGACAGGACAATGTTCCATAAATCTTGGTATTTTCCAGCAGCATTTTCGCGCGGGTTCAAGAAATATGCCTAAGCTGCTGTATTCATCGGGTTTCCTGCTTGCTTTCCCTCCGAAGGCGTTTAGAATTGGCGGCGTAGCGCGCCAATCATCATGTCAGGAGATCCTGAGGACGTAGCCAAGACGTCATCTACTGCTGGCGACCTTACGGGCAGCACGGTGGGCCGGTTCACGATCCGGGAGCGCCTGGGCGTGGGCGGTATGGGACAGGTTTATCGTGCTCAAGACAGTACCCTCAAACGGATCGTCGCTATCAAGCGAATGGCGCCAGAACTTCAGTTTGATGAGCGGGACCGACAAAGATTTCTGAAGGAAGCCCAGCGCGCCTCTGCGCTCAATCACCCCAACCTGGCCGCGATTTTTGACGTGCTCGAGCACAATGGCGAGATTCTCCTGGTGATGGAGTGTATCGAAGGCGCCACCCTTCGCGAGCGCTTGAAGCAACCGATGAGCATCGAAGAGTTTCTGGAAGTTGCGATTCAATGCGGAGAAGGCCTAGCGGCGGCACATGATCAGCGGATCGTGCATGGCGATATAAAGCCGGAAAATATCATGCTCACTCCGCCGCGGGGGGTAAAGATCCTCGACTTTGGCGTGGCCAAACGTTTCTCTCTTGCCGATTCAAGCCAGGCGACGGAGAGCCTGGCCAGCATGACAACCTCGCTAAGCGGTACGCCGGCGTACATGGCGCCCGAAGTCTTGCTGCAAAAACCGTATGACGGGCGGGCGGACCTGTTCTCGTTGGGTCTGGTGTTTTACGAGATGTTGGGCGGCGAGCAACCGTTTCAGACCGATAGCTTCGCGGGTACAGTGGGCCGCGTAATCCACGCCGAAGCGCGGCCATTAAATGAAGTAAACCGCAGAGTACCCGCACCCCTGGGAGACATCATTACCAAGATGCTGGCTAAGGATGCCGCCCATCGGTATCCGACAGCGGGTGATCTGGTGGCCGATCTGCGCGCTGTTCAACGCGGATCTCACCCGAGAATGGCACTGTGGAGACCGCTGAAAAGCGTGGGCGTTAAGGCGACTCGACTCTTTTCTCCTGCAGTCTGGGCGGTGGTGGCGACAGCCGCGGTCTTCCTCGTTGTGTTGATGACAAATTCCAAGGCACGTCGCGTCGTGAGCGGCTGGCTGACGCATGGTCCTGCCAGGCAAGTAACTTCGAGTCTCTCCGGTTTGCCACAAGACAAAAACTTGGCCGTGCTGCCTTTCGTGCCGCTCGAAGGCAATCCCAAGCTCACAGCGTTCGGCAATGGATTGGTGGAAACGCTTACCGCCAAGCTGACCCAACTCGGGGAGAACCACCCATTACAGATTGTGGGGGCGAGCGAAATCCGGGGCAAGCACGTGACCACGCTAGAGCAGGCACGGCAGGAATTTGGGGTGAACTTAGGTCTGCGGGTTAGTTTGCAGCAATCGGGAGATCTGCTTCGGGCAACTTACGCCTTAGCTGACGCGAAGACCGGAAGGGCATTGGGAGGGAGTACTATCAATGCGACTATTGCCGACCCTTTCAGTATTGAGGATCGAGTGGCCAATGGCGTGGCAAGCGATTTAGGCGTGGAACTGAGACCAGAAGAACGCCGGGCGCTAGGATCGCACGGCACCAGCCTGCCGGATGCGTACAACTACTATCTGCAGGGCCGCGGGTATATGGAGGATCAATTCAAGCTTGAGAACGTTAGTAGTGCGATCATTCTCTTTTCCCAGGCGCTGAAACTGGATCCGAACTACGGTTTCGCGCGAGCGGGACTAGGAACCGCGTACTGGTGGAAATATTATTTAACAAAGGATAAGAAGTCAGTCGATATGGCCAGGGAAGCATGCGCGAAAGCGGTGGAGTCAGGCAATGCCGGCGCTGAAGGTCACGCTTGCCTTGGCTTGTTGAGCTCCGGCACCGGGCACTATGAACAGGGAGCAGTGGAGTACCAGCGCGCTGTCGAACTGGATCCGACGAACGATCAGGCATATATGGGTTTAGCCAGAGCCTACCAGCATCTCAACAGGCCGGACGAGGCGGAGAAAACTTTCCAGCGTGCGATCAGTCTGCGACCGAAAAATCCGCGAGCGTATATGGCGCTGGGAGGCTTCTACCTGCAGCAAGCGCAAGCGGCGAAAGCGGAACAGATGTTCAACCGAGAGGTGGAGCTCACTCCCGATAGCTACCGCGGCTACAGTGACCTGGCGGCTGCTTTTCTCTACCAGGCGCGTTACAACGATGCGGTGAAGCCTCTGGAGCAATCGCTTGCGATCCGGCCTACATTTGACGCGTATACTAACCTGGGAACGGCGTATCTACGAATGCGGCGGTTCTCCGATGCGATTCGCGCGTACCAGCAGGCGGTGCAACTGGGTGGCACTCAGTATGGCGCCTGGGGTAGTTTGGGCGATGCCTACCACTATGCCGGTGATCAGACCCATGCCATGCCGGCGTATAAGAAGGCAGTCGAGTTGGGCAAGCAGCAGCTAGAGGTCAACCCAAAAGATGCGGAAGTACTGGGCGACATGGCCGACTACTGCGCCATGCTGAGTGACCGGAAACAGGCGATGGCTTACCTGCACGAATCGCTTCAGATCCGTCGTGGCGACAAAGATCTACTTTTCAACGCGGCCGTAGTCTACGAAGAGTTGGGCGAGACCGCAGTCGCTCTAGAGTGGTTGAGGAAGTCGCTGGACGCGGGTTTTTCGGCAGCTACGGTACGTGAGGCTCCCTCATTCGACCGCCTCAAAGGCGATCCGCGGCTCCAGCAGTTGCTACAAGGCAGGAATAACTGATTTAACGGGCCCTCGTGTGTTCAAACTTGAACTGGAGGATTAAACCATGGCAGCCAATCCACTACCGGAAGTAAACATCCTAACCGTCGACGTTAACACCACGTCCGATATCAATGTTCACCCTGGCGACAGCATCACCTGGACAAACAGCAGTAACAATGACGTGCAGTGCTCAGGCGTGGCCGCAAACTTTCCCCTGAATAATCGCTCATGGGTCGTACCGAAGAATAGCAGCAATACTCCCAATGGAGTAAAGGGTACGGCGGCGGTCAGTGCGGTTCCCTATCAATTCACGAGGACGCCCAGTACCGCCGGAAACGGCAAGATTATCGTTCTGACCTAGATAGGATGCGAGCCATAGGACAAGGTGGCGGGCCAAGTGCGCCAAGAGTGGGCCGGGGACCCGCCTTTTCTCTTATGGCTCATAGATTAGGCGAGAATTTGCAACCAATCTCCCGTTATCCCATGCGTTGGCAGGATCAATCCGCATAACCAACCTTAGCTGATAGCATTCTCGAAATGGTGGAAGAGCGATTACGCCAAAACTGACTATCTCGGGAAAGCGGAAGTTGTTATCTATTCCATCCTCGCCCTCTTGTTGTCTATTACTGCACTGGTGACAATTGCGACCGCAGGCAAACTGCTCTGGGATGGGCTCAGCCACTGGATCGTCGCCGCTGAGACATTACGCGTCCTGAACGAGTTGCTGGTTGTGCTGATGCTGGTGGAAATTTTGCATACCGTGCGCATCTCGATTCGCTCGCACATTCTGGTGACCGAACCTTTTCTGGTGGTTGGCCTGATTGCCTCCATTCGACGTATCCTCGTGATTACTCTGGAGGCGGCTACTCTCAGCAAGGAAGGATCGTGGTCGACCGAGGGCGCCAGCAGTATTTTTCGTGCTTCTATGATTGAGCTGGCTTTGCTGGGACTGCTCATTCTAATCTTCGTATTTTCCAATACACTCCTGCGCCGCTATGCTCCTAGCCCGAAAGAGCTGAGCGGCAGCGTGAACTTGCGTGATAATTCTTATCTCCTTAATGCGCCATCACTGCTGCACCACCTTTGGGCCGGCGCATGAACAATATGAAGGGAAACATCAGAAGAAACATCCCTGCGAGGAAAAGAAACACTTCATTGTAGGAAAGCATGGCCGCCTGGCGCTGCAGCATGCCCCAAATCGCAGCCTGGGCCTGTTTCGTGGCCGTGGCCGCATCGGAACCATTCGCCATGAAAGCTCGGCGAAGGCCTTCCGTCATCTGCTGAGCGACCTGATTAGCAGGATTCACGTGGCTGCCCAGGATATTGATATGTGTCTGCTGTTTTCGGTACTGCAAGGTTTCTACGACTGAAATTCCGATACTCGCCCCAATATTGCGCATCAGGTTAAAAATGCTGGTGGCGGCTCCGAGTTTCTCCTTGGGAATCGGATCATTGGTCACCGTCGTCAAGGGGACGAAGATTAACGCCAGCGCTGCACCTTGTAACATCAGCGGCCACCAGAAATCCCCAGCGCCCGCGTCCAGGCTCAGCCGGGACAGACGAAACATGGCGATGGCCGACAAGATGACTCCTGCACCCAGCAATTTTCGTGAGTCAACTTTGCTGATAAGGTATCCGATCAACGGCATGGCCATAAAAGAAGCCATGCCACGCGGCAGATTGGTGACGCCGGCATGAGTAGCCGTGTAGCCAAGCAACACCTGCACCAGTAGCGGCAGCAAGACTGTGCTGCCATAGAGTACGAAGCCGACACCTGTCATGAGCGCGGTGCCAATGGCATAGGTGCGGTAGCGAAAAACGCTGAGGTCAATGATGGGATGATCGGTTTTGAGCTCTCTAATAATAAGGCCCGTAAGCCCAATCACGGCTAAGACCGCAAGCGTGATGATGAAGTGAGAGCCGAACCAATCTTCCTCCTGTCCTTTGTCGAGCATGATCTGCAAAGAGCCGATACCCAGCACCAACAGCCCAATGCCCCAGTAATCGATGCCTGACGATTTCTTGCGCAGATAAGACGGATCAAAAACGAACAATTGAGTAAGAATGATGGCCAGGATACCAATCGGAATGTTGATGTAGAAAACCCAGCGCCAACTGTAATTGTCGGTTAACCAGCCACCAGCCACTGGGCCGAGCATGGGGGCAACCACAATGCCCAGCGCCCAGAATGCCATCGCCTGGCCGCGTTTTTCGGGAGGAAATGCCTCCAGCAGA
>WNFB01004551.1_pt1 | contig 14875 bp, 12 predicted proteins | sample 5400501 | NCBI WGS metagenome assembly WNFB01 (sample SAMN13153341, study PRJNA577476) | soil metagenome | isolation source: 200 cm saprolite under Douglas fir tree site 2 hole 1 | place: USA:California | collected 2015-04-18
CAACGTCGCCGCCAGCGCAGCCGGGCCGCTCCCGGCCAAACTCCGTGACGAATTGCGCAAGCACCGCTGGGTCCGCAAGCCCGCCCCGTGGAGCGCATGAGATGAAACTCTGCATCTCCCACGCCGTCATTTCGAGCGCAGCGAGACCTCTGCGCCTCCGCGCGTTTTGTGCGCAGAGAAATCTCTCTTCAGTTTTTTTGGGAGATCCAAGTGACGGATTGTTTTTCGCGCGCTTACGCGGTTTGTTTCAAAGAGCGCTCGACGAGTGTCAAGCAACGTTCGGCTTGCTCGCGCAGCAAGTCTTCGCGGTCGCCGCGCTCCTTCTGCGTGCTGTGGAGTTCATCGGCAATCGCCAGCGCCGCCAGCACCGCGACTTTCTGCGTGTCCACCGTCGCTGTTCCTTCGGCAATCCTGTGCATCTTTTCGTCCACGTACTCGGCCAGCTTCTGGACGTAAGCTTGGTCCAGATCGCCGCGAATCACGTAGGTCTGCCCGAAGATCTGCACTTTTACCGGCGCGCTCATGGAACACTTTCTCGACCAAGCGAAGATATCACATCTCGCTTGTAGGGGCGCAGCATGCTGCGCCCCTACAAAGGCGGCGTTGTTTTTGCGGGCGGCGGTTCAGCTGGCGCGGAGCTGCGCGCCGACCTGTTTTTCGAGGACGGCAACAATTTTGCCGGAGAAATCCGTGATCTGCGCGTCGGTCAGCGTGGCGTCGCGGCTCTGGAATGTGACGCGTACGAGCAGAGAGTATTTTCCGGCGGGCACGTTTTTCCCGCGGAACAGATCGGCCGCTTCGATCGACGTGATTTCCACGATGTGGAGCGACTGAATAATTTTTGTCACGTCGGAGAAATGCGTTCCGTCGGCGAGGAGCAAAGAAAAATCGCGTTCCACCGTCGGGAAACGCGGCAGCGGCTCGTAGCGCCGCGCATGTTTCGCGTCGTAATACGCGCGGTACACCGGCTCGAGATGTAGCTCCGCCAGAAAAACATCCTGACGCAATTTGAATTTCTCCGCGATGCGCCGCGCGAGCTGGCCGGCAACGCCGATAGAAGAGAGATTCATCGCGCCAAGTTCGCGCGATGGCGCAGAGTTCCTCGCTTCGCTGGGAATGACGGAAGCCAATTGGATCGAGCCGCGTTTCGCCGCGTGCAGCCAGTCGGGTCCGCCCTGCTGCCACTCGAAGCCGCTCTTGTTTGCGGGACTCGTGAGTTGTCCGATGGCGTCGAGATCACCTTTCAAATCGGCGAAGGAAAAATCGCGCGCGGTGTCATAGAGGCCTTTTTCGCGAGCTTCGCCGGTCGCGCCCATCGTCAGAATGGTGGTCTCGACGGCTGCGGTTCCGTTGAGACGATAGTGCCGGCCAATCTCAAACAGGCGCAGGTTGCGCTGGCCGTGATTGAGGTTCCACTCGAGCGTGGCTGCCATAGTGACAATGCCGGTCGAGCGCAGCACGCTTGCTTCTTCGGAAAGAGGATTCGCGAGACGCGCAGGGGTGGCGCCTTCGGGACGGAAAAGCGCGTCACGTTCTTCTGCGACATGAGGAATCGTGAGGATTTCCCGGTAGCCGAGACCGATGAGGCGCTCGCGGAGACGCGTTTCCGCTTCGTGCTGCGGCAGGCGCGCGGCGCCCTGCCGGGCGGCCGGCAAACGCGGGGGAAATTTGTCGAGGCCGTAAATGCGCGCGACTTCTTCGATCAGATCGATTTCGCGCTCGACGTCGGCGCGCCAGGAAGGCTGCGTGCACTCCCACGCGGCGAGGAGAGAGCCTTGCACTCCGCGATTCGCGTCGATTCGAACGGGGCCGAAGCCGAGAGCGCTGAGGATTGATTCCACTTCCTTGTCGGGAACGTCCGCGCCCATGACGCGGAGAATTTCCGCTCGCGTCAACTGGATTTTCTTCGGCTTGCGCCGGCCGGGATAGACGTCGACAACGCCGGCAAGCAATTCGCCGCCCGCGATTTGCAAAATCAATTCTGCGGAACGGCGCGACGCGAGCTCGGCCATTTCGGGATCGGCGCCGCGGCCGAAACGCGTGGAGGCTTCAGTATGGAGTTTCAGAAAACGCGTCGCGCGGCGAATGGCAATCGGGTCGAACCAGGCGCACTCGATCAAGACATTTTTTGTGGAAAAGGAAATCTCGGTTTCCGCACCGCCCATGATTCCGCCGATGCCGACGGCACGCGAACCGTCGCCGTCGCAGACCATGCAGATGCCGGGATCGATCGAGCGGTCTTTTTCAGGCGCGAGCTGCCGCTCGACGCCGTCGAGCGTCTTCATTTTTTCGCCGGCTTTCGCGTGGCGGACGACGATGCGGTGGTCACGCACTTTGTCGTAATCAAACGCGTGGAGCGGATGGCCCAACTCGAGCATCACGTAGTTCGAGACATCGACCACGTTGTTGATACTGGCCACGCCAGAAGCTTCGAGGCGATCTTTGAGCCATTTCGGTGAGGGCTGAATCTTCATACCACGAATGACACGCGCGGTGAAACGCCCGCAGAGTTCCGGCGATTGGATCTCGACCTTTACCGCCTCGCTGGCTTTCGCAGCGCCTTCGGCAGGTTTGGGAAGCAGCGGCTTGAGAGGCAGCTTGTAAATTGCGCCGACTTCGCGCGCGATGCCGTAGTGGCCGAGGCAAATTGCGCCGACTTCGCGCGCGATGCCGTAGTGGCCGAGGCAATCCGGGCGATTGGAAGAAATCTCCGCTTCGATGACGAGGCCGTGCGGGCCGTTTTCCACGCCGCCGATGTTTGTGCCGGAAAGCGCGAGGCGGGAGGCAAGCGCGTCCGCCGGAGCGGTCACGTCGATGAAATCTTTCAGCCAGTTGTAGACAACTTTCATTCGTTATTTTTCGCTCGGTTTCAGCTGTCCAAAATAAATCTGGGTGGTGTACTGCATGCGGACGCGCCCATCCTGCTTGTTCGCGCGAAACAATTCTTCGAGCGCCGTCATCATCGGCGCGTAGTCCGGATGGCCCGCTTGCGGCGCGTAGGAGCTGCTGCGCAGACGGCCCGCGAGTCCGTCCCAATCCAAGGTCTGCTCATTGGGGAGTTCGCGCGCAGAAAAATTCCCTTCGCCGAAGAATTTGCGGATATCGCCGATCTCCGGGTAGGCATCGCGCACGCGCTGGTAGTCCGTGCCATAGCGAACGAGCAAATCTTCGTAGTCTCGTCCAAATTGCGTTTCCGAGATGCGCCGGTCATTCCAGAGCACGACAACCCATCCGGCGGATTTCAAGATGCGGGCGAATTCGCGGCGCGCGGCGTCTTGATCAAACCAGTGAAAAGCCTGGCCTGCGGTCACGAAATCGACGCTGGCATCGTCGAGCGTGGTGGCCTCGGCGGAGCCGTTCACGCTGGCGAAGCCATCGTAGGAGGCGAGGTATTCTTCGCCGGCCTGGCGCATGGCTTCGTTGGGCTCGACGCCAAAAACGCGATTGCCATTCTGCAAAAAAAGCTCGCACAGGAATCCAGTTCCCGAGCCGACATCGGCAATGACGTGACCCGAACGGAGGCTGCACTCGGCACGCAGGAGGTCGAGCAGAGCCGCGGGATAGCCAGGGCGATAGCGAACGTAGTCGGCCGCGCGATTGGAGAAGCGATTTTTGGCGTCGGCAAAAGTCATGTCGTGACTGGTGACTCGTGACTGGTGACTCGTGAAACCGCCGAGCGCAGCCGATTGAGCCTCGCAAATTGTGCGCAGTGTTTCATAGGAACTGGCGCAAGAAGCGCACATCGTTCTGAAAGAAAACCTGCAAATCATCGATGCCGTACTTGAGCATGGCCAGGCGATCGATGCCCATGCCGAACGCAAAGCCGTTCACTTTTTTGGCGTCGTACTTGACGAAGCCATAGACAGCGGGATCGACCATGCCCGCGCCGAAAAGCTCGATCCAGCCGGCGCCTTTGCATTTGCCGCAGGTGCCGCCGCCCGCAGCGGCGCCGCTGCCGCCGCAAAAAATACAGGAGACGTCGAATTCGACCGACGGCTCGGTGAACGGGAAATAGCTGGGACGGAAGCGCGTCTTGACCGAGGGTCCGAAGAACTGCTTTACGAAATATTCGATGGTGCCGGTGAAATCGCAAAAAGTAATGTCGGTGTCCACGGCGAGGCCTTCGACCTGGTGGAAGGCGAAAGAGTGGGTGGCGTCGGGATTGTCGCGGCGATAGACCTTGCCGGGAACGATGACGCGCACAGGAGGCTTCTGCTTCTCCATGGTGCGAATCTGCATGGGCGACGTGTGCGTGCGCAGAAGAAGGGGGACCGCAGCGCCCTTCGGCAAATCGAGATAGAACGTGTCCATATCGTCGCGGACAGGATGAAATTCGGGGATGTTCAGGGCTTCGAAGTTGTAGTAGGGCGTTTCGATCTCCGGGCCTTCGACGACGGAGAAGCCGATGGAGAAGAAAATATCTTCGACGTCCTCAAAGACCTGGCGGATGAGATGGTGAGAGCCGATGGGGCGAATGACGCCAGGGAGAGAGACGTCTACGCGTTCGTGGGCGAGGGCGGCATCTTCGGCGCCGGATTCGATGGCGGCGCGCCGCTCCTCGATTTTGGATTCGACGTGCGCGCGTAATTCATTCATCGCGGCGCCCACGGCGCGCTTGAGCTCGGGAGTGGCGGGCTTCAGCCAATTGTCGGTAATTTGGGTCAGGACGCCGGATTTGCGGCCCAGCCAGGCGTCGCGGAATTGTTTCCAGGAGGATTCATCGTGTACGGCGGCGGTCTCGCGATCGAAACGCGACCGGAGTTCGGCGAAGAGCGGGGGGACCTGCTCTGGTTGCGTGACGCCGAGAGAGGCGAGCCGGTTCGTCGTTTTGTTGTCCGAAGAGCTCATCGAATCATTACTCTTTGCCGAGATGGGGCGCAGCATGCTGCGCCCCTACACTCCGGTCCGTTCCAAATGACGGTGCCGCGTTTACGCCTTCTTATGTTGCGGGGGAGCGGCGGCCCTGGCTTTTTCCACGAGCTGCGTGAAAGCCCCGGCGTCCTTCACCGCTATGTCCGCGAGGACCTTGCGATCGAGCACCACGCCGGCGGTTTTGAGGCCGTGAATGAGCTGGCCGTAGGTCAGGCCGTTTTGCCGTGCGGCGGCGCCGACGCGCTGAATCCAGAGGCGCCGATACTGGCGCTTCTTGACGCGGCGGTCGCGCTTGGCATAGCGGTCGGCGCGATTCGCGGCTTCCTGGGCCGACTGGTAGAGCTTGCTCTTGGTAAGGAAAAAGCCTTTTGTGCGCTTGAGATACTTCTTACGCCGCGCACGGCGCTTGGTGCCGCGTTTTACGCGTGGCATGTGGCTGCTCCTTCGTTCGGTTGAAGCCGTCCTCTTCAGAGGGCGGGATTTCAATTCCTGGCGCGAGATTGCCGCTTGGAGAAAACCCCGCGGTCTAAAGACCGCGGCTACATGTCTTGCGGGAGACAAACGGGGCGCGCTCGCGCACAAAAACGCGCGATACGCAACGGGTTTGTCTCCGGTGTGAACCGCTTCGCCGCTCTGTTCGCCAGCCCGAAGGCTGACGTTCAGGACTGCGGCCTATCGGCCGGCAGGCACCCGTGAAGCGCTGCCTGGCACGTTAATCGCCCTGCGATTACTCAGAACGATGTGCAGGGCGCAAGCCCTGCAATTCTTCGAAACGGGCACGGCATGCCGCGCCCCTACAAAGAAAATCACTAGCCGTAGGGAAGCATCTGCTTCACGGTGGCGACGTCAGCAGGATTCACCAGGGTGAGCTTCTTCAGCTTGCGCATCCGGCCCGGGGCCTTTGTGCCCATCAGGTGGCGCTTGCCGGAATGCATGCGCAGGATTTTGCCGGTCGCCGTCACCTTGAAGCGCTTCTTGGCGCCGCGGTGAGTCTTCAATTTCATTTTAGGTTTCGATGCGTTCCTGGGCATGGACTGAAATTCTCCTAATTCGAATCGCGGCGCTCCACCACAACAGATGAAGAGTTCCAAGATTCTTGCTTCTTGCTTGAATGGGGCGCAGCATGCTGCGCCCCTACAAAACCTGGCGGGGGCAAGCGCCCCTAAAAAATAACGCTGAGTACTGCGATTACGGAGCGCTGGCCGCTGGCTGTCCCGAGGACTTTGCCACAGCGGCGCCCTTTTTTGGCGCCAGCAGAGCCACCAGAACATTGCCTTCCATGCGGGGCATGGTTTCTATCTGGCAATGGTCGCCAATCTCGACCAGCAACCGGTTCATCTTCGCGCGGCCAACTTCCTGGTGCGCCATTTCGCGGCCGCGATGGAAAATCATGGCGCGCACTTTGTGGCCTTCGCCGAGAAACCTGATGATCTGATTCTTGCGAACCTGATAATCGTGTTCGGCGGTGGCGGGCCGGAACTTTACTTCCTTGAGCTGAGAAGCGCGGCTGCTTTTGCGCTGCTCATGGGCCTTCTTGTTCTGCTGGTAAAGAAATTTGCCGTAATCGGTGATCTTGCAAACCGGCGGATCCGCGGTTGGCGAGATTTCCACCAGGTCAAGCCCCCGCTCGCGCGCCAGTTTCACTGCTTCGAACGGCTGCATGACGCCGAGCTGCCCGCCGTCTTCATCGATGACCCGGATCTCGCGCGCTCGAATCCGCTCGTTGACGCGGATACGATCACTCTGCCGGAAATTGCGTTCTGCGATATTCCCCCCTAAAACAAATAAAGGCGCCTGAATTCCCCGCTAAGCGGGACCGGCCCCGAGTTCACCCCAATCCAGTCCCCACAGCGCAAAAGCGCCGAGGGACGGGTTTCAAAGTATAGCACGCGGCAGAGGAGGGGCGGCAAGAGGCAAGAGGGCGAAGCGGCGGTCTCCGAAAGGGCGTGGTAATATGCGCGGTCTTTGCGAACCGTGGACTCCACAGCACAAATGGATCCGCCGGGAAGGTGGCGAGCGCTGGCGGTGCTCGCCGGCTCGGCGGTATTAAGCATGGGAGCGTGGTTTTCTGCGTCGGCGGTGCTGCCGCAGCTTCGCGCCCTGTGGCACTTGTCGCCGAGCGTGGGCGCCTTGATGACGATTTCGGTGCAGCTGGGGTTCGTCGCTGGATGTCTGGCGTCGGCGCTGTTGAATCTGTCGGATCTGGTGAACCCGAGGCGGCTGATGCTTTTTGGAGCGGGAGCTGCGGCGCTGGTGAATGCGGCGCTCTTGTTTTGCAATGGACCCGCAAGCGCGCTGCCTGTGCGGTTCTTGACAGGAGCAAGCATTGCGTTGGTGTATCCACCGAGCCTGAAGGCCATGGCGACGTGGTTTCGGCGGGAACGCGGGACGGCGCTGGGAACGCTGGTGGGAGGATTGACGCTGGGTTCGGCGATGCCGCATCTGCTGAACGGATTGGGCGGGCTGGATTGGCGTCTGGTGATCTTGGGGACTTCGGTGTTGACGCTGCTGGGTGGATTTGTTGCGGAGTTCGGGACGGCGGATGGGCCGTTTCCTTTTCCGCAAGCGGTATTCAATCCGCGGCAAATCGTGGCGTCGTTTGCGAATCGCGGAGTGCGGCTGGCGACGCTGGGTTATTTCGGGCATATGTGGGAGCTGTACGCGATGTGGACGTGGTTCGCAGCGTTTTTTGCGGATGATTTGCGAACGCACGGAGTGGCGGAATTCCAGCGGGGTGCTGCGTTTGCTGCTTTCGCGGTAATTGGCGCGGGCGCGGTGGGTTGCTGGGCAGCGGGGCGTCTCGCGGACCGCTGGGGACGCACGCGGACAACGGCGCTGGCGATGCTCATTTCTGGGGCGTGCGCCGTGATCATTGGTTGGAATGCGTTGCCGGTGGGTGCGGTGCTGGCGCTCGGGCTGTTGTGGGGATTTTCGGTGGTGGCGGACTCGGCGCAGTTTTCGACGATGGTGACGGAAACGGGCGATCAGGCGTACGTGGGGACAGCGCTGACGACGCAACTGGCGATCGGCTTCACGCTCACGATAGTGACGATCTGGCTGGTGCCGGTGCTGCGCGACCGCGTTGGGTGGCACGCGGCGCTGGGGATGCTGGCGCTGGGTCCAGTGCTGGGCGTCGCCGCAATGGTGCGATTGAAGAATTCGCCCGAAGCCGCGAAAATCGCGGGCGGATTGGGATGAAGAGGGGTGACGGTACAGCGGCGAGGCTTGCGATGCAGAGAAAAAGCCGCAGGGCTTCGCGCTGAGCTACAAGCTGCGCTACAGGCTGATTGCCGATGTGCGCTGGCCGCGCTTGGATAAGTAAGCGTGCCAGAAGAGACGAGCAGCGACGGCGCGCCAGGGCCGCCAGGGCGCGGAGATTTTTTCGAGTTTTTCCGGCGAAGGGCGGGAACGGAGGCGCTTGACCTCTTTCACCGCAGTGGCGAGAGCGAGGTCGCCGACGGGCCAGATGTCCGGGCGGCGCAGCGCGCTGAGCAAATATATGTCGGCGGTCCAGGGGCCGATGCCTTTGAGGGCGATGAGCATTTTGCGCGCGGCGTCGTCATGCAAGTCGTGGAGATAACGAAGATCGAAGTGGCGGCGCGCGAGGGAATCGGCGAGGAGGCGGGCATAGAGCGTTTTCTGGCGGCTGAAGCCGATGCGCTTCAGCTCGGAATCAGTGAGCACGAGGAATCGCGCCGGAGTCAGCGGGCGGATGGCTGCATTCAAGCGATCAAAGGCAGCTTTCGCAGAAGCTAATGAAACTTGCTGCTCGAGGATGATATAGACGAGAGTAGGAAAGCCCGGATCGCGGACCCACAACGGCGGTTGACCGTACTTTTCCACCACTCCGGCTAGCTCTGTGTCTCGCAGCACTAGTTCGCGGACAGCTTGGGCGAAGACTCTTTCACTTGAGATGATTTGAGGATTTGCCACGGCAGTGACGGCCCGGTCGCGACTGTGGTTCAGCCCGACAATCGCGATTCGACTTCGCGCTGCAGGGCTTCGACGACTTTGGCGAGGGGCTTGGGGCCGAGATCGCCTTTGCTGCGATGACGGACGGAGACGGTGCCGGCTTCGGCTTCTTTGGCGCCGACAACGAGCATGTAGGGAATTTTCTGCAACTGCGCGTCGCGAATTTTTGCGGGAAGCTTTTCGTTGCGGTCGTCGAGATGAACGCGCAAGCCGTGGCGCTTGAGAGTTTCGTTGACGTGATTCGCGTAGTCGGCGACCTTTTCGCTGACGGGGCAGATTTCCACCTGCACGGGAGAGAGCCAGAGCGGGAACGCGCCGGCGTAGTGCTCGATGAGGATGCCGAAGAAGCGCTCGACGGAACCGAGCAGCGCGCGGTGAACCATCAAGGGCTGATGCTTGGCGCCGTCTTCGGCGACGTATTCGAGGCCGAAGCGCGCGGGCAAGTTGAAATCAAACTGCACGGTAGTGAGCTGCCACGGACGGCCGATGGCGTCAATGAGCTTGATGTCAATTTTTGGGCCATAGAAGGCGGCTTCGCCTTCCATTTTCTTGTACGGGATGTTCATGCGCTTCATAGTGTCGGCGAGCGCGGCGGTGGCGCGGTGCCAGTCTTCGGGCTTGCCGGCGTAATTCTCCGGATGCGAAGCGTCCCAATCGGAGAGCTCGACCTCGAATTTGTCGAAGCCGAAATTTTTCATGACCGCGTAGGCGAAGTCGACGCAGGCTTCGACTTCTTTTTCAATTTGCGACGGTGTGCAGAAGATGTGGGCGTCATCCTGAGTGAAGCCGCGCACGCGGAGCAAACCGTGCAGGACGCCGCTGCGCTCATAGCGATAGACGGTGCCGAGCTCGGCGAGGCGGACGGGGAGATCGCGGTAGCTGCGGAGCTTCGATTTGTAGATGAGGATGTGGCCGGGGCAGTTCATGGGCTTGAGCTGGTAATCGGCCTTTTCGACCTCCATCGGGCCGAACATGTTGTCCTTGAAAAAAATGGTGTGGCCGCTGGTCTTCCAGAGGTCAAGCCGCATGATGTGCGGCGTGAAGACGAGGTCGTAGCCGCGCTTGAGCAACTCGTCGCGGAGCCAGTCCTCGACGATTTTGCGAATCAGGCCGCCTTTGGGGTGCCAGAAGATCAGGCCTGGCCCCGCTTCTTCCTGGATGCTGAAGAGCTCGAGCTCGACGCCGAGCTTGCGGTGGTCGCGGCGCTTGGCTTCTTCCAGGCGGTGCAGGTATTCGTCCAACTCTTTTTGCGTGAAGAAGCAGGCGGCGTAAATGCGCTGGAGCTGGGGATTGCCCTCCTGGCCTTTCCAATAGGCGCCGGCGACGTTCATCAGTTTGAACGCGGTGATGCGCTTGGTGGAAGGGATGTGCGGGCCGCGGCAGAAGTCGATGAACTTGCCGGTGGTGTAAAAAGAAACGAGCGGATCTTCGGCTTTTTCCTGGACGAGCTCGCACTTGAAAATTTGATTGGACTTCTTGTAAAGATCGAGCGCTTCGGGCTTGGGAATGAGCTTGCGCTCGTTGGGCAAATCTAGCGCGGCGAGCTCGTGCATCTTTTTTTCGATCTTGGCCAGGTCATCCTGAGTGAAAGGCTCGTCGCGCAGGAATTCGTAGAAGAAGCCCGTGTCAATCGGGGGACCAACACCGAGCTTAACGTTTGGGTAAAGCTCCATGACCGCCGCGGCGAGGAGGTGGGCCGCGGAATGGCGGAAGACAAAGAGCGAGTCGGGATCCTTCTCGGTGAGGATTTGCAGCTTGACGTCGCGCTCAAGAGGGCGGCGGAGATCGATGAGTTCGCCTTCGCCGTCGTTGGGCTGACCCACCCGGGCGACCAGGGCGGCGTCGGCGAGGCGCGGCGAAATTTTCTTCGCGATGTCCGCGGGGGTTGTGCCCTTGGGCACTTCCTGGACCTTGCCGTCGGGCAACGTGATGTGGATCTGCTCCATGGCGGTTTCACCCGGAAGGGGAACACTAAGCTTATCGGCGGGTTCCAGCGCGGTCAAGGTGGGAACAGAGAACCAACATCATCGCGCCGCAGGGGAAAGTCGCTGGAGGTCAGGAAAACAAGGGTACCGGCCGTGCCCATGCTAAGAGAGAGGCAAGTTGAACCGAGTGTCGCGGATCAGGGAAGCCCACGACACTCGGCAGAATAACGACCTCATTCTTTTTTGGTCGGATCGTTAAACAGCACGGTGAGTTTGATGCTGCCATGTCCGAATTGCGGGAATAAGGCTGTGGCTGGATTGCCCGGATCCAGATTCGAAGCCGTGTCATCCGGCGGGAAAAGGATTAACGAGCGCAGATGAGCCAGGATTGCCTGTCGCTCTTCATCCTCCAGGGCAGCAAAAGCGTCGCGGGAGGACTGAGCCTCTCCACCGTGCCTGAGGATAACCTCGTCCAAGTTGGCGCTGCGCCCATCATGACCCAAAGCGACCTTGCTGCCCACGCCCCAGAGCGGTCGCGTGAGGAATTCCTTCTGGATGGTGCCATCCCAATTGCGCTCGTAAAAATTAGGGCCAAGGTCGTGGCGTTTGAAGTCGGTGTAGATATTCTTCACCGGGAATGGCTGGAGCTTCGGCTGCTTGAGAGCGGGGAAGCCGCTGCCGTCATCCACAGCGTTGACGAAAGGTGTCGCGGTGGAGAAAAGGTTATTGAAGATGCCGCGCGCCGGATCGTAGACAGTTTCGAGGTCGGCAACACGACGGTCCTTGTTGATGAGGAGGTTGCCAACATGGCATGAAGTGCAGCCAATTTTCTCGAGTAAGTGGTCGCCATGGCGCGTCAATTCGGTCTGCGCGTAGGTGCCAGGCTTGAAGTAGTTCAGCAGATAGAATTCCATGAAGTCCACAATCGCGGTAGGAACTTCGTTGGCCACGCCGTCGCCATCGGGATCAGCGGCGGGATTGTCGGTCGGCGGAGCTTCGATGCGGTCCAGCGAACCGTCAAGCAGCATACCTGAGGGTGTGCGGAACTTGCCGCCTTTGCTCGCGGCCATTAGCTCGGGATCAACAGATTGCAGACCCATTTCGTTCTGGAACGCGCCCACCAGGAATTCGCGCATGGAGATGGTGCCCCCCTGCGCAAAGAAGGGCCGGACCCGAAGGTCGGCGTCGATGCCCTGGACCTGCGAGGTGTCCACGGAGCCGTCCGGATTTGCGGTAATAGAGCCAAAATCGATGCCCTTGCTTACGAGATGGCCAGTCGCGGACCGGTGGGTACTCTTGGCAGTGACAATGGCGGAAAGCCTGATGGCCCGGAGATCGGCAGTGATTTCATCAGCGAGCATCTCCTTGATGCCGAGGCCGAAAAGGTGAGGGGCATCACGGCTATCAGGCCGAGTAACCACGTCTCCGCCGGTGCCCGCCGAGCCGCGCGGCCGGGCATGGCACGCGGCGCAACTGTCTGCGAGCCCGGCTCCGATGGCATTGTTTAAACCGATGTCGCCATGCCCATCTCCCACAGCGGGGCCCTGCCCTTGCAGGCGGGTGAACTTGCGCTGAAAGAGCTGACGCCCGCGCCTGACGGCCCGGAAGGGATCACGGGCAATAATGAACGCAGAGGAGTCAGGGGTCATCACGTCGCCCCGGCCAGCGCCGATCTCCTGTTGATAGGACAAATTAATTCCGTCGTTAGCCTTGTTGGGGGCTTGGTTCTTATCCACCATTTGTGCTGAAGCGGAGGAAGTGGCGAAACCGAGGACGAGCAAAATCATGGGAAGCGACATGGAACGTCGCCAAGTCCTGTACAAGAATAGCTTCGGCCCCTGAAACAAGAAAACACGTGTCATACACATTGAGTACACCTCATCTGAGCGGTTATTGCGACAATGCCCCGGCGTGCAGGTCGTGGCAAGTTTCAAGGGAGAGTGCCAGAACGCGTCTTTTCGTTTCAATGCCTCAAGAGGCATTTCTTGGTGAGCGGTCAACCCGCTGAATTCGCGAGGGTTCCTCTGATGGGTGAGCGCTTTTGTAACCTCTGGTACCTGGGCCTCCGGATGGCGTGCTACACTTTTGCCAACCCGTGAGCTTTGGGGTGATGCTCTTCGTGCCCCGTGCAGAACACCGGCTCCGCTTTGGGGTCTTCGAGGCCAATCTCCATGCGCGTGAGTTGCGCAAGCACGGAGTCCGCGTAAAACTGAGCGGCCAACCGTTCCAAATCCTGGCTCTCCTTCTGGAACGCCCTTGCGAAATCGTGACTCGCGAACAACTCCGTGAACGCCTCTGGCCCTCGGACACCTATGTCGACTTCGATCACAGCCTCAACACCGCAGTGAAAAAACTCCGCGCCGTCCTAGGCGACTCCCCGGAAAATTCGCGCTATATCGAAACGATCCCGCGTGTTGGGTACCGCTTCATCGCACCGGTGCAGGAAGCCGCCGTGAAGAAAGAGTGGACGGCAGGCGCTCCACTTGTCGATAGCGGATCCCGTGTTCAGGCCGAGGTGAAAGAGACCTCACGCCGCCGATGGCCGGTCTTTTTGGGGATCGGCATTGGTATGGTCGTGGCCCTGGCTGGTTACTTTGAGTGGTCGCGATTGCGGGCTCATTCTCAGCCGTCAAGCGGACGATCCATGTTGGCGGTTCTTCCTTTCGAGAACCTTACTGGAGACGCCGGGCAGGACTATTTCAGCGACGGCCTGACTGAGGAAATGATCGCCCAACTCGGACGTCTTGATCCGGAGCGCCTCGGGGTGATCGCGCGCACCTCCGTAATGCACTACAAGCACAGCCAGGAGCAATTGGACCGGATCGGGCGTGAACTGGGAGTCCAGTACGTGCTGGAGGGCAGCGTCCGGCGGGATGCGGCTAAAGTACGAATCGCGGCGCAACTCATTCAGATGAAAGATCAGACGAGTCTCTGGTCGCGGGTATACGATCGCGAACTGAGCAACGTCTCGGCGCTGCGAAGCGAGATCGCCTTCGAAGTTGTGGACGAAATTCGGCTCGCCCTCGGGGGCGCTAAGTCGGCCTCACGCCCCCTACTGTCTTCGTCATCCCCTCGAGCTTACGAGGCGTATGACCTGTACTTCAAAGGTTTGTATTTTTGGAACAAAAGGAACGTGCCGGGATTTCAGCAGGCCATCGAGTATTTTCAGCAAGCCATAGCGATTGACCCCAACTACGCTCCCGCGTATGCCGGCTTAGCGAATTCCTATACGCTGCTGACCGGTTATAGTTCTGCTTCGGCGGCCCTATACATACCCCAAGCGCGCGCAGCCGCCTTGCGGGCGCTGGAAATTGACGAGAGGCTGCCGGAAGCGCACACCGCGCTGGCTTTGATTGTCCAGAATCACGATTGGGACTGGCAAACCTCAGAAAAAGAATACCGGCGGGCCATCGAATTGAACCCTAACTACGCCACGGCTCACCACTGGTATGCCGAGCATCTGATGTGGCTGGGCCGCTTCGACGAGGCGTTCCGCGAGAGCGAGCGAGCGCGACAGCTTGATCCACTTTCGCTGATCATTGCGACCGATAATGGCGCGATTCTGTATTTCTCACGGCAGTATGACCGCGCCATCGCACAGTTTCGCACCGTGCTTGAGAAGGATCCGAATTTTGGGCGCGCCGGCATCGTGGGCTTTGCGTATGTAGAAAAGGGAATGTTTGCCGAGGCCCTGGCCGACGCAGAGAAATGGCGTCGTGTTTATGCTGAGGGGCCTTGGTATTGGTCGACGAGGGCCTACATATATGGGCGCGCGGGCCAGCAGGAGAAGGCTCGACGCGAGTTGGAAAAATTGGAACAGTTGAACCGGCGCCAGCAGTTAGATCCCATAAATATGCTCTGGGCTCATCTGGGTATGGGCCACAAGGACGAGGCCTTGGCCTACCTGGAAAAGGCATACTCCGAGCGTTTCAACATTTTGACTTCACTCAAAGTGGAACCCGCGTTCGACCCGCTACGCAGCGACCCGCGTTTTCAAGACTTACTGCGGCGCGTCGGCTTGGCAGCTGACGGCGTCACCGGAAGAAGTACCTCAAAGCCCTGATGCTTGACCACGTTAAGCCACTAGTTGAATTGCGCAAGCGCGC